>OJHJ01000004.1_pt1 | contig 362240 bp, 318 predicted proteins | sample 1595201 | NCBI WGS metagenome assembly OJHJ01 (sample SAMN05416832, study PRJEB24817) | seawater metagenome | isolation source: Sea water | place: Canada:Atlantic | collected 2013-07 | reverse complement strand
CGAGATAGCGTAGCGTCTCGTGGGCTCGGAGATGTGTATAAGAGACAGCATCTGCCCCTCCGCCACCGGGTAGTCATCAAAGAAGGGTGTCACATCTGTCGCCCGAACCTTGTGTCGCAACAACATGAAGTTCAGGTAGTGCGCTGGGTGCTTGCGAACCCACTGCGAGAACACATCCACGTAGGCCTGCATTGCCCGCTGCATGTCCCCGGTCCGATCCTTGGTCCAAGTCAGCTCCAGCGGCGCACCGATGATCACGCGGTGCTTTCGGTCTCCGGGCTCGCGAACCACGACCGTCGGGAGAATGGCAGCCCCAGTCTTTCGAGCCAACTGCGCCGGCTGTACCGACACATTTGCCTGACGGGCCATAAAGTCCACGGTGGTCCAACGCCTGCCGCCACCCCCATCAAAAGCCAAGCCCAAAACCTGGTTCTCCTGGAGACACTCCAAAGCCGGACGCAAGAACTTGAACACATTAATGTGTCGGACCGGAAGCCGTTGCTCCAGCTCCCAGCGCCGCTCCAGCACCTTCTCCCACAGGGGCGTGGTGCGCGTCTCTCGTAGGATGTCCGCCCACACCGGCGGAGGCGCAGAGAGCTGGTTCATGGGGTAGCCGGCGTGCCCAAGGGCCGGCATGATCATCTGATTGGCGCCGAAGTGGCCAATCAAGATGATGGCCCCCTTGCCGCGCGCCAAAGCCCTATCCAGGTGCTCCTGTCCCTCCACCACGCACACCTGGTCAACCGTCTCTGGGTTCAGGTGTGGGTAGCGCAAGACCTCCAGCTCATTGAACATGGTCTGTCGGTAGGCTTCCCTGAGGATCTCACATTCGTCATGGGGCAGGGCTTCGCCCCCAAAGAGCTTGTTGAGCTCGTCCAGCGCGATGCGACGCTCGGTCTTGGCTACCTTGCGTACGGCATCTCCACCGACTCGGGCCGCGTGACCCAACACAGATCGGGGTACACGGGCGAGCAGGGCTTGCCCTGGGTAATACAGAGCCAAGCCCCCAAGATCCTTGACTAGAAGGACCGGATTCTTCCAGTTGGCGCGTCCGGACTGGGTCACCCGCGGTCATCCCGAGAGGCATCCACCGCGACATCGACCACAGCCCGGCGGTTGAGCTTGCCGTTGGGCAGCTTGGGCACTTCCTCCCAGAACTCGACGATGCGCGGCACCTTGTAGACGGCCAAGCGGTCCCGGCAGTAACTCTGCACACTTCGCACAGTCAGATCCGAGCCGGGAACCGTAGAGATGACCGCACGGGCAATCTCTCCGCGCACCCGCTCCTCAGCGCGCACAACGACCACATCCCGAACTTGAGGATGGTCCTTGATGACCCGCTCGATCTCCAAGGGGTACACCCGAATGCCGCCGATCTTGAGCATGTCGCTGCGCCGGCCCACAAACTGGATGAAGCCTTCCTCGCCCCGGGTGACGAGATCCCGGGTGTGGTACCAGCCGCCGACGAAGAGGGCGACGGTCTCCTCGGGGTTGTTCAGGTACTTGCTGATGACCGCCGGTCCACGAACCAGCATCTCGCCGGTCTCGCCGGGCTTGCAGTCGCGGCCGTGAGAGTCGACCACCTTGACCTCGTAGCCGGAGATGGGCGTTCCAGTCGTTCCCGGCTTTCTTGGCCGGTCCGGGCGCATGGCCACCGCTACCCCAGTGGTCTCGGTCGACCCCCAAACCGGCATGAAGCTGGCCCCAAAGGCCTCCTCCATCTTGCGCAGGGTTTCGGCGCTCACAAAGGCACCGCCGCTCTCCAAGACCCGAAGAGAGGAGAGCTTCTCGCCGCCAGCGTGCATGTGGTCCAGCAGCATCTCGTAGAAGCTGGGCACCGCCATCATCCAGGTGACGGAGAAGCGCTGAATGGCACGGGCGATGATGCGGGGGTTCAAGCTGTCCACGATCACAAAGGCCCCGCCACAGACCAGGCTGCGGTGGAAGAGCTCGTGGGGATGGGCAAAGACGCTGAACATGCCCAAGAAGACGTCCGGCGTCGAGAAGCCCATGCCCTCGAATCCCTCCGGGGTCAGGCCCGTGTCTCCGTCAAAGGCGGTGAGGGCTTGGTAGAGGATGTTGAAGTGTGAGGTCAACGCCCCCTTGGGCTCACCCGTGGTCCCGCTGGTGTAGTTCAGGTAGCAGGGCTCCTCCGGCGAGGTCGACACGCCTGGATCGCTGTGCGCGCCAAGCTGGCTGTACTGGGTCGTGCCGTGGCGACCCAGCTCGCCCACGTAGATGACCTTGGCCGGGTCACTCAGGAAGCGCATCAAGGGCTTGAGCACCTTGTCGAAGCTGGCCTCGGTCACCACGCAGCGAATGTCCGCGCTCTCGAACTGAAAGCGCACCCGATCCATGTGCAGCTTGAAGTTCACGGGCGCATAGAGCGCGCCGATTCGAGCACAGGCCAAGAAGGTGGTCACCACCTCGGGCCGCTTGGTGATCACGCCCCCGACCACGTCTCCCTTCTTCACCCCCAGGCTGTGGAGCAGACCTGCGAGCTGGTCCACCTCAGCATCGAGCTGTGCCCAGGTCAGGCAGCGCGCTTCCGAGAGCAGAGCATCGCGCTCCGGCCAGCGGGTTGCGGTGTCTCGGAGGGCTTGCCCCAGAGTGCGGTGTGCGGTGGGAAGGTCAGGAGTCATTGAAGCGGATTAGCCGCGCCGGGCGGCCACCGTCAACCGCCCAGGCAAAGGGACCGGTCAAGCACCCGACTCAAAGGCCGCCAAGCTGGACAAACGGGACAGGGCATCCTTGCCCTTGGCCAGGCTCGAAGCCTCGTCCTCGCCGCCGTAGCGCACCTGGTAGAGCAGCCAGGCCAGCTCCTCCATTGGGGCGGCGCTCGGACCGGCTTGGGCCCGCAGATACTGGGCCGCTTCCAGGGGGGGCAGCCCCTCGGGGATCGTGTAGCCCTTGCGCGCAGCCAAGACCCTGGCCTTGGCGAAGAGCTTTCCGAGGCGGTCCTGGGTGGAGCGCTTGCCCTGACTGAGCAGCTGGACGATCCGAGCCAAGGCCACGAGCGCCCCGAACACGAACACGCCGACCAATCCCCCACCCCACAGACTGGCCCCCAGACCCGAGGCCTGTGGATCCGCGCCCATGACTTGGTTGCCCACCGCGCGGCTCCACTCCAATTGCCGGTCCAAGTCGTAGGAGAGCAGCCCCTGGCGCCACTTGGCCTCGACCGCTTGAGCGATCTGGGTGATCAGCCCTGGGCCTTGCATGGCCGGCGCGACGGGGGTGGCGTCCATTCGCACCCAGCTCCCTCCCAACCACGCCTCGACCCAGGAGTGCGCGTCGCTCTGCCGAACGCTGAGGAAGTCCCCCAGCTCGTTGGGCTCGCCGCCGTAGAAGCCGTTGACCACCCGGGCAGGCACCCCCTGGGTGCGCAGCATGACGGCCAAGGCGGTGGCGTAGTACTCGCAGTGCCCCTTCTTGGAGTCCAGCAAGAAGCTGCTCAGAGGCTGGCCCCGGGTGTCTGGCTCAGGAATCAGAGTGTACTCAAAGCCTTGGCGGAGGTGCTGTTCCAAGGCCTGAGCCGTGTCCCAAGAGCCGGTGGTTCCGGCAGCGATCTGGTCCGCCAGCGCGATGATCTCGGGGTCCAGGTCACCCGGGAGTTGAAGGGCGGCCTCCAAGTCCCCCGGACGATCTCGCAGAGCGTTGGGATCGGAGAAGAGCACGTAGTCCCTGGGCACCGTCGAGCCCCGGAACCTCAGGTCTTCCGTGCCCAAGACCGAGAGCACGTCGTCGCTGACCACATGCTGAATCTGGGCGATGCCAAAGACTGGGGCCCCATCCAGCGCCTCCAGGCGCACCTCCTGACGCAGCCACTGGGCCTGGTGGGCAGGGGCGGTGGTGTCCCCGCTGCGAAAGCCGGGCCTCTCCTGGCTCAGGGTCCACCGGCGGCCATCGAAGTGGGTCAGGGCCAGACCGCGGAAGTAGAAGGGCCCCCACTGTGGACTGCCGTCGGCGTCGGTCACCCGTACTTGCATGACCCGGGTTGGGTTGTCCTTGATCTCCCCCAGCTCGCCCAGCTCGACCTCTTCGCTAAAGCCAGAGAGGTTCTGGTCCCCGCCCAGCTCCGCCAGGATCTGGGCGTCCACCCGAGGAATGAACACGAAGAGCACGGCCGTTCCCACCCCAGCGAGCAGGCCAAAGCCCACGAGCAGCTTGCCCATTCCCTGCAGACCACCGGCGACGCTGCGGTTGCGCTCAGCGAGGCCTTGAAGCTGCGTGAGGAAGAGCAGGCCCGGGAGCAGGGCCACCTGCACGGCCAGCACCAGGGCCAAGCCCACCGAAGCGCTGCGGTGCAGAGAGAGCAGCTGCAGCATGAGGGCGAAGAGCAGCACAAAGTGGTTGGCCCGGGCGCCACGGCCGGTGCGAATCCGGTGGATGAGCAGGTAGAGCACCAGCGCGGTGACTGCATCCAGCCAGTCGACGCCCAGGAGCAGGGGGGCGAGCACAGCGCTGATGAGCACCAGGGCGGTCGCGACGCGCCAAGCCTCGCGCTTGGGCGGCCTGTGGGTCTGGGTGATGGCCAGGGCCACGCCCGCGAGACCCGCCAGTCCCATCTGCAAGCCAAAGGGCTGCACGACGTAGAGGCTCACCAGAGCGGCCACCACAAAGCCCAAGAGCAAGCGTCGACGCAGCTTGGCCCGGTCCTGCCACATCAGGGCGACTCTGGGGGCTGGTTGGCCAAGGCAGCCAAGAGGCTGCGGCGGTGCGCTTGACCTTGGGATGGACGGACCTGGCGCTTGGGCAGAGCCAGGCCGACAGCGTGGCCTCGCGCCAGATGACGAACCACTTCCCCGCAGGCCCGCTCCAGCTCTTGCTCCAGACGGCCAGGGGTCCCAGGCACCCGGATCAACACCTCTTCGGCGTGTCCGATGGCCCGCTGCACGACGAGCGGTCCCAGCCCACGAGCCGAGTTCGGCCAGTGGATGGTGCGCACCGGATCCCCAGGCTGGTAGGGACGCAGGCCTTGGAAGTCCCCTTCTCCACCGGCTCGTCCGGCGCTTCCATGGGTGCCGCGCTTGTCGGCGCTCATGCGGGCTGTGGGGCGCACGCCGCGGCGGGGGTAGACCAGCAGAGTGCCCGGCAGGTCCAGATCCATGTGGCGGCTGAAGAGCCCGAAGGGAAAGGTGGAGGAGACCCGCAGCGCGCCCAAGGTGACCTCGCCGCGGGTCCCAAAGGTCCACGAGACGGGCACGGGCAAGGTGCCGCGGGACGGGACAGCCAAGGCCGCGCCGGAAGCCTGACCCTCGCCCACCTCTTGGAGCTCCAATGAGAAGGTCGGCAGACGGGAGTTGGGTTTGGTGACCAGAAAGGCCCCTTGGGCGGCCTCGAAAGCGAAGACCTCCCCTGGGAGCTGTCGGCTCACGCGCACCCCGCGCAGGTTGAGCTCAGCGAGGACAGACTGGAGCACGAGGATGGCGAGCAGCAGCGCCAGCACGACGTAGAGCAGGTTGTTGCCCGTGTTGAAGGCCGCGATGGTCACACCCAGGACACCCCCCAAATAAGCCCAGCCCAGAGAGGTCGGTCGGACCTGCACTCTGCGAGACCAGCGGCGGCGCCACTCCATCACGCCGCCTCCCTCATGCCGGTGGAGGCAGCTCAGCAAGCAGCTCGGTGAAGGCGCGCTCAGCAGCCGCCATGCCCTCTCCCCGAGGGATGACCCTGTGGGCCAGGACGGGCAGAACCAGGGTCCGCAAGTCCTCCGGGATGACGAAGTTGCGGCCACGAACCAAGGCCAGGGCCTTTGCGGCTCGGTACAGCGCCTCTGCCCCGCGGGGAGAGACGCCGCGCACAAAGCGGGGGTCGCTGCGGGTGCGAGAGACCAGCTCCAAGAGGTAGTCCTCGAGCTGCTCGTGCACGGTGATCACTTCGGCGGCGGTGACCAGCTCGGCGATGCGATCCGGTGCCAGGGCGGCCTTGAGGTTGGCCTTGCGGAATCCACCGTTGCGCAGCACGGCCCGCTCCGCTTCGCGGTCGGGGTAGCCCATGGACAGGCGCAGCAGGAAGCGATCCAGCTGAGAGTCTGGCAGCGGGAAGGTGCCCCCGTGATCGTGGGGGTTCTGCGTGGCCACGACCAGGAAGGGGGCCGGCAGCGCATGGCTGGTGCCGTCGACGCTGACGCGCCTCTCTGCCATGGCCTCGAGCAGGGCCGATTGGGTCTTGGGCGTGCAGCGGTTGACCTCGTCAGCGAGGACAACGTTTGCAAAGACGGGGCCGGGACGGAAGACCAAGCTGCCGGCACCGGGCTCCAGCACCAGAGTCCCCAAGACATCCGCAGGAAGCAGGTCGGAGGTGAACTGGATGCGAGAGAAGCTGCCACCCAGGGCGCAGGCGAGGCTGTGGGCCAAGGTGGTCTTGCCGACCCCAGGGACATCTTCGAGCAGGATGTGGCCGCCAGCGATGACGGCCACCAAGGCCAACTCGACGACCTCGGACTTTCCGCGAATCACCTGCTCGACACGGGCCTTGAGCGCCTGGATGTCTCCGGCGTCGACGGCGCTGCCAGCCGGGCTGTTCACGGGTTGTAGGTTCCGGCCACAAAGCTGGTGTAGGTACAGCCCACTGCGACGCTCTCGTTCTCGCTGGCCACGACCTCGAAGGTCTCCTGACCCACCCAGTCCACCTGATCTGGATCAGCTCCATTCAAGTAGTCGAAGGAGTCCAAATCAATGTTCATGTCCGCGGCGGTCTCGGCGACGTTCTCGGCCATGTTGCAGACCTCGCCGCCGGTTCGGTAGACCGCCTCGCCGCTGAGCACCCACTGAACAGGGCCGCCTGCGCGATCCGGCTCACCCACGACCTGGGACTCGTAAGAGACGGTGCAACCGCTGATACTGCCGGTCGCGAAGGTATCCGTCGTCTCGGTTCCGACGATCTTAAGGGCGACCAAGCTGCCTTCGAATGCGGCGCCGAAGGTGAAGGTCTCAGCAGACCCGCCAGCGTCCTCGGTGCAGGAGTTGTCAACACCCGTCACCTTGACGTCCCAGGTGAAGAGATTCTCGTCTTCCGGCTCCGCGCAGCCAACCAGAGCGGCGAAAGACAAAAGGACCAAAGGCAGTAGGGCTCGGCTGTTGGCGACCATGGGCGGCTCGCTCCTCTTCGATGTGTGCACCTTAACACCGGGGTCTCGCCCGGGTCGGGTCTGCGCGTTACTCCCGGGCCGCCGCTCACCTTCCCCCTCGCGCTGTGGGGATTAGAGCACCCTTTCCTATGCCGATTTGAGGAGCCCCCCTGTGGCCGAGACCAAGTCCCTTTTTGTCGCCCGTGATTCCGACGTTGCCGTACTCCGCAAGCACCTGGACGCTGCTGTGTCCGGCAAGGGCTCCGCGCTAGTTCTGGAGTCCCCACTCGGTGGCGGCAAGCGCGCCCTGGTCGGCGAGCTGGTTCGCTCGGTTCCTGACTTTGAGGGTCTGATCTGGCGCGTTCCCCTCATCGAGGAAGAGGAGGGTATGCGTACCCTTCTGCGCCTCTACGCACACCTCTTGGGCAGCATCACACGCAACCCCAAGTTGGCTGGAAAGATCGAGGCCGTGATCAACGGTCAGCTCACCCAGCACAACAAGCGTGAGCAGCAGTGGCTGCAGGCCTTCATCCAAGGCATCAAGTCCAAGCCACAGGTTCAGGGCGACCAAGCCCAGATCACCGTGCCCCGCGACAACCCTGTCCTGGCGCTGGTGCACATCATCCGCGCAGTGACCTCGCAGGTGCCCGTGCTGATGGAAGTGCAGAACCTGCACGCCAGCCAGTCCGTGGCCATCTCCGGTGTGATCGAGGCCCTCTTGGAGGATCTGGGCGGCCGCAAGCTGATGATGATCCTGGCCATCCGTGAGCGCAGCGACGAGAACAAGGCGTGGATGCCCCTCCCCGTCCTGGATCTCCTCTCCCGCCGCGAAGCGGACATCACCGTTCACACCCTGGAGCCTTGGGGCGCTGAAGAGGTCAACAAGTACCTGGCCAGCCGCGAGCTGAAGGCTGACGGCGCTGAGCTGGCTCGCATCGCCAGTGGCCGCCCCGGATTTGTGGCCGACCTGGTGGACCTGCTCGAAGAGCAGGGCAAGCTGGACAGCTTGGCCGACGTGACCTTGGCCAACCTCTGGCCTACCTCCGTCGACGAGGACGAGCTGGAAGAGGCTCCTCCCGCTGAGGAAGGCAAGCGCCGCCACGCCGGCGCCGCTGACCTGAACGACATCGCCGTGCGCGCAGCGCTCTTGGGCGCCACCTTCCCCAGCAACTTGCTGGCGGACATCGGCGGCTACGACCGCGACAGCATCGACGACATGCTGGACGCTGCCGGTGAGCTCTTCGAAGAGGTGGAGTTCAACAAGGGCATGAACACCTGGCTCTACGCCTTCAAGCCCAGCCGCCGCCGCAAGGCACAGAACAAGCGCGCTGCAAACGTGGTCTTCCAAGAGGGTGTTCTGGCCTGGGCCCGTGAGAACCACGAGAGCTTCCAGAACATCGCCAAGACCACCGGCGCCTACATGGAGCGCTTCTTGGTTCCTCGCGGATACGACTTCGTCGTCAAGACCGCCCGCGCCTACGCCATGGCTGGCGCCCCACAGCAAGCCGCTGTGCTCCGCTCCATGGCTGTCTCCCAGGACAACCCCCAGCTCTGGGGCATGGTCCAGGACATGATGAAGTACCACGACAAGGTGGACTGGCCCGAGCCCATGCAGCGCACCGTCTACATGAACCTGATGGACCGCATGGCCCAGGGTGGCGATGTCAAGCAGGCCGAGAGCCTCTTCAACGAGATCATGGCTTGGGCCGACTCCCGCGAAGATCGCCGCCTCAAGGCCTGGCTGCTCTTCTCGGGCTCCCGCCTGGACTTCCGCCGTCAGGACTTCTACCGCGGACGCGACCGCGCCAAGGACAGCCTGACCCTGTACAAGGCCTTGGGCGACAAGCTCAAGATCTCCGAGCTGCACAACCACTTGGGCATGATCGAGCTCTCCGACGGCAACCCCACCGCCGCCCTGGAGATGGTCGACACTGCACTGCGTGAAGGCACCGTCGACACCCCCGACGGAAAGAAGGCTGTGCTGCCCCAGACCGCTGCGAACTCCGAGTTCATCCGCGGCTTGGTGCGCAAGCGCGAACGCAAGTTCGACGAGGCCAGCGAGCACTTCGCCCGGGCCAACGAGATCGCTGGCAACACCGGACAGGCCGCCCTGGCCCTGGAAGCTGGCCTGAACTACGGCGAGGTCCTCCTGGCCGGCGGCAAGGCTGAGAAGGCTACCGGCGTTCTCGAGCGCGTGGTCAACATCGCAGGCGCACTGCAGAACGGTCTCCGTCAGCGTGCTGCCATGAGCCTGCTGGCTCAGGCCCATGGTGCACAGCGCAACTTCGCTGACGCCTTGACCTGGTCCAAGCGCGTTCTGCAGGTCACCGAGCAGGGCAAGATGCAGGCCTACGTGGCCGTGGACACCTACAACGTGGGCCTCTTCACCCTGATGACCGGCAACCAGACCGAGGCATTGGCCTTGTTCCGCCGGGCCAAGGGCTTGGCCAACTTGCAGGCTGACGCTGGCTTTGCAAAGGAGCTGCTCTTCAACCTGGGCATGGCCGCTGAGCGCGCCGGACAGAAGGCCGAGGCCAAGGCCGCCTTCACCGAGCTGCTGCCCTACGCCAACCAGGCCAAGGACGCGCGCAAGCTCGTCGTGGGCAGCCTCCAGCTCGCCAAGCTGCAGAAGGCAGACGGCGAGGTCGAGAACGCTCGCTCCGTGCTGAACTCTGCCCTGAAGGTCGCCGAGCGGGCGGGCATGAAGGAAGAGCGAAAGGGCATCAAGAAGGCCCTGGAAGACATCAGCTGAGCTGTGGCTCAGTCGGGCCTTCGGGCCCGACTGACCCCTCTTGCCGAACCCTGAAACGAAAAGAGGCCCGCCAAATGGCGGGCCTCTTTTGGTTTCGGGGACCTGAACTCAGAGGTTCAAGACCGCGTCCAAGGCGCCCATTTCCCGCAGGACCTCTTCCTCGTCCTCGGTGAAGATGTCCTCTGCCTCGTCATTCAGGCTGGGCAGTGGACCGCGACGGGCCAGGGCCCGGCGGCGCTCTTCCGTGTCTGCGAGCTTGCGCTTGAGCTTGTCGACCGCGAGATCAACGGCGCCATAGGCGTCTGCATGCAGAGTCGAGACGGTGATGTGCACACCGGGTTGATGGAAGAGCACGCGCATTCCAGTGGAATCACCGTGCTTTACAGCCTCAATCTCAAATCGAACCTCCTCTTCCTCCAGCTTGTGCCGTACGACCGGCTTGGCAAGCTTGTCTCGGCAGTACTTCTGCAGCGGGTGCGTGAAGAGCTGGTCTGGAGAGTGAAAGTTGAATTGCACATGGCCTCCTTGTTGGGGTCTTCCCAGTGTACGGAAAAGCTAGGCACTGTTGTGAACAGAAAAAGGGCTTCCGTCACATTCCTGTTGAAAAACAGGAAGGAGGCGCTTCCGAAACCCCACCCTTTTTGTGGCCAGCCTTGCCCACCAGCGGCGCGGGGTATAGCTGCAAGGCCCTTCGACGGAGCCCGAAATGAACGCCTTTGAAGTCCTCCAGGCCCGGGGCTTGGTCCAGCAGTACACCGCCAAGGTTCCAGAGATCCTGGCGGGCGAGACGCCGGTGACCTTCTACATTGGCTTCGACCCCACGGCCGATTCGCTACACGTTGGACACCTCTTGCCGCTGATGGCCATGGCCCACCTCCAACGCGCGGGGCACAAGCCCATCGCGGTCCTCGGCGGCGGAACCGCCATGGTCGGTGACCCCAGCTTCAAGGACGAGATGCGCGCGATGCTCACCGAGGAGCAGATCGCTGCGAACCTCGCTGGCATCCGCAAGCAGATGGACCTGGTCATCACCTTCGGGGAAGAAGGCGCAGACCACGGACCCGCGAGCACCGCCGGGCGCTTGGTGAACAACGCCGAGTGGCTGTGCACGATGAACTACATGCACTTCCTTCGGGAGGTCGCCCGCCACTTCTCGGTCAACACCATGCTGACCAAGGCCTCGGTCAAGCTGCGCCTGGAGAAGGGCCTGAGCCTGCTGGAGTTCAACTACCAGGTGCTCCAGGCCTACGACTTTCTGGAGCTCCACGGCCGCTACGGCTGCATGCTGCAGATGGGCGGCGATGACCAGTGGGGCAACATCGTGGCGGGCATCGATCTGATCCGCCGGGTGAACGGCGGCGAGGCCCACGGCCTGACCTTCCCTCTGCTGACCACGGCTGAGGGCAAGAAGATGGGCAAGACCGCCAAGGGCGCGGTGTGGCTCTCCGCAGAGCGACTGTCCCCCTACGAGTACTTCCAGTACTGGGTGAACGTGGACGACCGGGACGTGGGCAAGCTGCTCCGCATCTTCACCTTCCTGCCCATCGAGCGCATCGAGCAGCTGGAAGCCCTGAGCGGCGCAGACATTCGACAGGCCAAGCAAGTCTTGGCCTTCGAGGCCACGGCCATCGCCCACGGTGTGGACCAGGCCAAGAACGCCAAGGCGGGCGCAAAGGCCGCTTTCTCTGGCGGCGCAGCCGTCGCTGAGATGCCCTCGCTCGAGGTGGCTCTACCGGCCCTGGTGGTGGACCTGCTGGTCCAAGCCGAGCTCTGCAAGTCCAAAGGCGAAGCCCGCCGGCAAATCCAACAGGGCGCCATCAAGCTCGGCAGTGACCGCAGCCAAGTCGTGGGCTCCCACGAGCAGAGCGTCTCGCCTGAGGACCTGGTGGACGGCGCCCTGGTGCTCTGGCGCGGAAAGAAGAAGTCCGTGCGCATCACGCAGGGCTGATTTCCGCTGAAGATCCGCGATCGGACCCGGGCTGCTCTCAGTCCGGGTCTGGCCGCGGTGCTCAGTCCTGGTCGCGGCGTCGGCGCATCAAGCCCAAGCCCACCAACACGACAAAGGCGATTCCGCCTCCCCCGCCGTAGCCGGGCTCCTTGCGACCACACCCGCGGCGGCAACCCAGCTCTGGGCCCTCCTGGGTGGCTATCTCGGTGCCCACGTTGCCGGTGTTGGCCGCATCGTGGTGCAGGCTCTGCCATTGCACAGGCTGGTCTGCAGGCCCCTGGGTGCTCCATGCGAAGAGGTAGCCCTCGCGGGTGCCGACGAGCACATCCAAGTAGCCGTCGCCGTCGATGTCGCCGATGGCGGGGCTCCCCATGATCCAGCCGCCGGTGAACTTGGGCCAACCCTCTGGTTGAACGCCGTCTTCGTCCCAGGCGTAGGCCATGTAGCCAGCGCTGCCGTAGACGGCCTCCGGCTTGCCGTCACCGCTGAGGTCAGCCATGGCTGCAGCCGTCAGGAACTGGAAGTCCTCGAGCTGACGAGGCCAGCCGTTCAGGGAGGTCCCGTCTGCACCCGACCAGCCACCCACTGCGAACTGAGAGTCGATGGACTGGGTGAGCACCAAGCTGGCCAGGGCGTTGAGGCCCGCGCCACCGATGATGAGGTCCGGTGTGCCGTCGCCGTCCATGTCCCCCAGGGCGGGGTTGCCGCTCAGGCCAACAAAGCTGCGCTCGTTGAGGTTGGACTCCGGACCGTAGGCGTCCACGAAGGTGCCGGGCTCCAGCAGGATCTCGCCATCGCCGGTGCGGATCTTGGGTTGGCCGAGCACGACCATGTCCACGATCTCATCGGCTCCATCGCCGGTCAGGTCCCCCAGGGCGTTGGAGGAAGGATGTCCTGTCCCGATGAGGGGCAAGAGCGCGGCTGTGTTGGAGATGCCCAGGCCCACAACTTGGATGGGCCAGCCAGGGAGCGCCTCCATGCTGCCGGCGTCCAGAGCATGGGTCACGCTGTACTTGCCGTCGTCCAGGGTCTCGTTCGTGCCGACGACGATGTCCAGGTCCCCGTCCCCGTCCACGTCCCCGACGCTGGGACTGGCAACGATTCGGCGTGCGTGGGTCCCACAGTTCTCCGGGTGGCAGAGCACCTTGGGCGTACCCGCCAAGGCCGAGCCATCGTGGTGCCAGGCGTAGAGCTGGGAGTCCCCGGCGGCGATGAGGATCTCTAGGTCCCCGTCCCCATCCAGGTCAACCAGAGTGGGTGCGCCGATGATGGCCTCGTCCAGGGTGATGTAGCGGTCCAAGATGACCGGATCGACCGCGTTTACGCGAACGGGGAAGCCATCCTGCAAGGCACCATCGGCTCCCCACACATAGACCCGGCCTTCCAGAGTACCGGCCACCACTTCCAGGCTGCCGTCTCCGTCCAAGTCGGCCACGCCCACGGCCGCGAGGATGCCGTCCCCGCTCTGACCATCCACCGCATTGGTGGCGTAGGACGGTGCGTTCTCATGGCTCACAAAGTCATCGTCGATGTCTGTGAGGACCGGCCAACCCGCCATGATGTTGCCGTCGCCCTGGATGACGTGCACCTCGCCATTGGCGTTGCCCAAGATGACCTCGAGGACACCATCCCCATCCAAGTCCGCCAGCACGGGAGACGACTCGCCGCTGGCTCCAAAGTAGATGGGAAAGCCTGGCAGGAGGTCGGGGTCCTCGTGCACAAAGATGGTGCGGCGGGCTTCGGTCACCTGCCCAAGATCGTTGGTGACCTGGAGCAAGAGGGTCACGGCCGGTTCGTGAACGCGCTTGGCGCGGCGCACGGTGGCCTCGTTGCCGACCGGATCAGGGATGGCCGCCGTGGGAACATCGCCGATGGGCATCGAGACGGTCTCGGAGGCGGAGGATCCGCTGGAGAGCTCCGTCCAGTCTTCGGGCTCCCAGCCTTGTCCCCAGAACAGGGTCCAGCTCTCTCCGGAGCTCTGGATGGTGAAGCTCGGGTCCTCGTCCCGGTCGGCGTAGTAGACGCTGAACCACTCGGGGCCATCGATGCTGGCCTCGGCTGGGATCGCATCGTCCAAGATCAGGCCCACGGCCCGTCCGACATTTACGCGTCCGTGCCCGTAGAAGGGGTCCCATCCCGGGCTGGAGGGGTAGGTGTCCGCCTCCTCGAGCTCCTCGTCGGTGAGGTAGATGTCGTCGGCGCTGGCTTGGAGCAGCGCTTTGACTTGGGCAGGACTCAGACGCTCGCCAAGCTCGTCCATGGCAACAGACTGAATCAGACCGACAGCACCAGCCGTGTTGGCGACAGCGCCCGTCGCGCAGTCGGTGGTCCCGGAGACGAAGTCCAGACGTGGCCCGAAGTTGTTGCAGCCGAAGAAGTTCATGAAGCTGTAGGTCTTCGCCTCGTTGCCCCCCTCCTCGCGCACACTGATGACCACGATGGCGTCGTGGATCATGGCGGGCTGGTTGTGGTGGTAGGCGTTCTCGTCAGCCGCAGCGACGACCATCACCACACCCTTCTCGGTCGCGTAGGCCATCGCGTCGGTGGTGTGCTGGGGGTGGGTCAACGCGCCCATGGCCATGGCGATGGAGGCCACTCCGGAGTCCACCGCAAAGGCGATGCCTTGCCCTGCCCGCGTGCCGTCGGTGACGAAGCTGTCTCCGGTGCGCACGGGGAGCACCGAGCAGTTGGGGCAGACGCCCACGGTTCCGCTGTTGTTCGCCTCGGCGGCGGCATCACGGGCCACGCCGGTGCCGTGCGTGCCGTAGCCATCGTCCCAGTCTGAGAAGGGGTTGTTGTCCCCTTGGAAAAAGTCCCAGCCGGCGATGTCGTCGGTGTAGCCGTTGCCGTCATCGTCCACGCCGTCAGAGAACGCAGCGATCAGATCGCTTGGGTCCAGGACCGAGTCGCCGCGGTCGTTGCCCGCATCGATGGAGACGCGGGGGTCTTGGGCGTAGTCCTGGATGTTGACCAGGCCGTTGCCGTCCGCGTCGTAGTCCAGGGTATCGCCGGCGGCGTTCTGCGGCTGAGGCAGCTCATCGACGTTGAGGCGGACCTTGTTGCGCAGGTCGCTGTGATCCCAGAGGATGCCGCTGTCCAAGACGGCGACGGTCTGATCGAAGCGGCCGGTGTGGGTGAGCCAGGCCACATCAGCGCCGATGCCCGCGCCCATCTCGACCTCGATCGGCCGAAGGGTCTCCTCAGATCCCTCGGGCACCCAGGAATACAGGCGCCAATCTCCGGGCAGCTCCTGGATGCAAGCGCTCTGGTTGTCCTGAGCACAGTCTGGCGTGGGGGCCACAGGGACTTCGGCCAAGGCAGCAGACATGAGCAGCATCAGGGACATAGAGACCTCGTTCTGGCGGTGGGGCAGGATAGTCCCAACGCAGCGTCACTGCACGTGCCCAGGAGACCCCATGAAGATGCAGATCCGTCATCGCTTCGACTGCAGCGCTCAGCGCCTCTGGGACTTGGTCCTGGACGAGGCCTACCAAGACGCCGTCGATTCCAACTCTGGCCTGACCCGAGAGCTGCTCTCGGAGCGCAAGACCGCCAGAGAGCTCGTCCGGAAAATCCGCTTCACACCTGACAAAACACTGCCCCCCGCCATGGCGCGCGCCGTGGGCAAGGACAAGATGTCCTACGTTCAAGACCAGCGTTGGAAGCTCGATGAGCTCAAGATGTTCTGGACGGTGGTCCCAGACGTGATGGGGGACCGGGTGCGGTCAAAGGGGGACTTTCAGCTGCGCGCGCTGGGCGCCGAGCAGGTGGAGCGCATCGTGACCGGGGAGATCACTGCGAGCATTCCACTAATGGGAGCCCGGGTGGAGAAGATGGTCGTGGCCGACATCGAGAAGGGCTACGAGCGCACAGCCGAGCTGACCCGTCAGTGGCTGCTCGAGCATCCCTGAAAGGCTGACCGCAAGGGTTCGGACAGTTGCGCCAAGACGCACAAGGGGCAAGGTTGACCCATCGGAGGCCTCATGTTCTTGCTCCTTCTCCCCACCGCAATCGCCGGATACGGCGACGTGGACGACCAGGATCACCCCAACTGGGAAGACCGCGCGCTGCACATGTACACCAACATGGCGCGGGTGGATCCAGCGGCGTTCAAGGACGAGTACAAGGCCGGAGGATGCAACTTCGACAAGGACTTCTCTGAAGAGGAGAAGACTCCAAAGACGGCCTACTTTTACTCCCGCCCGCTGAACAAGGTCGCCCGCCTCCACAGCAAGGACATGAACCAGACGGGGGAACTGGACCACACAAGCTCCGATGGAACCAGCTTCGGGGAGCGGGTCAGCGCGGTCTACAGCGAAGGCGCCATCGGTGAAAACATCGCTTGGAACTACGGGCTCTGGGGTTCGGTCTTCCAGGGTTGGATGTGCTCCACCAGCGGCCACCGAGAGAACCTGATGAGCCCGCTCTACGTGGAGCTCGGGACCGGGGTCGCTGGGGCGTACACCACCCAGAACTTTGGCGCCGGCAGCCCGGATACCAGCGGCCGCATCGCAATGGGACTCCACGAGCCCGAGAACCCAAAGCCCGGGAACGAGGTCACCTTTTGGGTGGACTATCAAGGCAAGAGCGGCGCGGAGCTGGTGCTCTGGCTGGACGGCGTGGACTACACGATGGCCCGCGTTTATGGCGAAGAGGACAGCGGCATCTGGTCCACCGAAGTCGCCATGCCAGAGAGCGATGCCGGGTGCAGCGCCTACTACTTCTCCTGGGAGCAGGGCAGCAACGCCGGGGTGTTTCCACAAGACGGCAGCTACCTGATGGGCAAGGACTGCAAGGACCTTTGGGTTGATGCGCAGTACGAGGAGCCCACGGACCCGGACGAGCCAGATCCGAACGACGGAGATCCAGACCCGGACCCGAATGATTCGGAGGACGACCCACGCATCGGCGACGGAAACGGTCCCAACGCCGAGCAACCGGGAGGCTGCAGCACCCTTCCCGCTGGCAGCGCCGGTGTGGTCTGGCTCTTGGCGCTCGGCGGCCTGCTCCTCCGCCGCAGAGACTGAGCCTCTGGCCAGTTGAGCTTTGGGCGCCTCAGGGCGACTTCAGGGAGAGTTGGGCGTTCGCCGCGCTCCACCCCTGCCGATCCTGGGTGCTCACCGAGCGGCCCAGGGCCCGCCACTCGATCGGCGTCAGCTCCTTGGCATCCACGACCAGCTCCAGCGACTCAGAGCAGCCTCGAATGCAGCCCTCGAAGATCGGTGCGCTGAGCAGCGCGTGGTCCGTGTCAGCCACAGTGCGCGCGACGACGAGCTCTCCATCGCGCATAAGGCTGAGGTTTAGTGGCCCGCTGAGGACCTTGGGCAAGTGGACCTCGATCTGGAGATCAGCCTCGTGCTCGACGACGCAGCCCTCACAGGGGGGGACCCCGCTCAAACGGGCTTGGATGGGCACGCGCAGGGCTTGCCCCGGAACCACGATCCCCTCCCCGCTGGACTTGGCCTCGGCGGACCACCCGTCGTGCACAGGCTGGCTGTCCTCGAAGTTCCCTTCGAAGGCCGGAGTGCATGCGATGGCGAGGAGGAAGATCATGTTTGTGTGACGCTTGACCTCAGGATGACATTCAGGTAGGCGGGTCGCTGCCCCTGATCGCCCATGAAACTCGCAGCTGTCCAATATCGCCCTCCCCACGGCCGCCCCGAGCAGGCCAGAGAGGAGCTGCGCGCCTTGATCCTGCGCGCCGAAGACGCCGACCTGGTCGTCTGTCCTGAGATGGCCACGACCGGCTACGTCTTCGAGAGCGCCGAGGAGATCGCCCCTCTGGCCGAAAGGGCCCAAGGCCCCACTTTCCAGATGCTGCGGGAGTGCGCCCAGACCTTGGGTGCCTGGGTGGTCTGCGGCTTCGCGGAGCGCGGCGAGCATGCCCTCCACAACAGCGCGATGACCGTCTCCCCCACCGGCGAGCTGGTGAACTGCTACCGCAAAGTGCTGCTCTATGAGCTGGATGAGATCTGGGCGGAAGCTGGCGCGGATCGACCGGTGCTGCGCACCAACACTCTGGGACGCCTCACTCCTGGCATCTGCATGGACCTGAACGACGACCGCTTCGGGCTGCACTTGCGCGCGAACCAGCCCGATGTGCTGGCCTTCTGCACCAACTGGGTAGACGAGGACGTGGACATCCTCTCCTACTGGCGCATGCGCCTCTTCGGCTGGCAAGGCTGGATGGTGGCCGCGGATCGCTGGGGCACCGAGCGCGGGGTCCGGTTCTACGGCCGCTCCGCCATCTTGGGCCCCCAGGGACGCGTCCTGGGCGTGCTTCCGGCCACCGGCGATGCCGTGCTCTATGCAGAGACCCAGACCGGCAAGACCGAGCTTCGCTGAGCGGCTCCCGGCGATTCCGTACTCTGCTGTAGCCTTGGGGCGTGCGCGCACGACTCAAAGCGGCCTTGGTGGCTCCGGCAGGCGGTTGGCCACTGAGCCTCCTCAGCCTGGTGGCTTGCGGCCTGATGGCCTGGTTCTGGACCCAGTCGGCGCTCTCGACGAGCTGGGCCCGCATCGCAGCCCTACAGCCGGTGGAGACCTACGCCTTCGCGGCCTACCAACAAATCGTGCACAACCTGGCCTTGAACGGGGTCTTTGAGCAGACGGTTCACAAGGGCTACGCCAACGCATGGGCATGGAGCGGACACCGCAGCGGGACGCTCTACTTGGCCTCCTGGTTTTACCGCCTGGATCCCAGTTCACTGGGCCTGGCGCGCTTCCAGATTCTCACAGTCCTGGCTGGCGTCCTCCCGGCCATGGGCTTGGGACGTCAGGGCCTCAAGCATCCCGCCGGGTGGGCCCTGGGCGCAGCGCTCTACCTGGGCACGCCGCCGGTCATGGCGATGGCGCTTCAGGACTACCAAGACCTGGCCCTGGCTCTGCCGGCCCTGGTCTTCTTGGCATGGTCCCTGCGCGCCCACTGGGCCTGGGTTCCCATCGCCGCCCTCTGCGCCCTGCTCCCCCGGGAAGAGACCACGCCCTTGGTCCTGGTGATGGCCTTGAGCTGGCCGCCAGGGGGGTGGAGATCCCCGCACTGGAAGCGTTGGGCCCTGAACTTGGGCCTCTGCGCGGCCGTCACCCTAGGCTGGGTGGGCGCAACCGAGGCCATGGCACCGGCAGAAGAGGCCGCGTACCAGATGCCCTTGAGCGACGCTGTGGGTGGTCTGGGAGGCGGCGGGGGCGTGATCTTCCTGGATGGGTGGAGCGCCCTGGAGAGCTTCTATTTGGACATGGCTTGGCCTAGCGGAGTCTGGGGGCTGCTCAACCCCATTCCCATGTTGGTCAGCGCCGGCTTGGCCCTCTTCCACATGAGCATTCCAGCCGGTCACGCCGTGGACCGAAGCTGGACTGGCCACTGTCACCACATCGCGCCCGGCTTGGCTTTCGGCGTGGTGGCCTCGATTGGGGGGGCCAGTTGGCTGATGTCCAAGCTCAGCGCGCTGCGTCTGCCCGCGGTCGGACGTGGCCTGGGAATCGCCGGCCTCTTCCTCCTCCTCTTCGCGACGATTCTCATCCGCTTTGCCGCCTTCGCCGAGCAGCACGCCCTGCTGTCGGGTCGCTACTCACCGGCCTGGACCCACCCCGCATGGGGGCTGGCCGCGCAGCTTCCCGACAACGCCATCCCCATCGTGCCGGTGCGCTTGAGCCTGGTCGTGGCCGACCGCCGCACCTCCTACACCTTGAACGGCTCACTGCGAAACAAGGCGCCAGAGATGGGCTTGGCCGCAGGCAGTCACGCCATCGTCGACACCCGCGAGCCAGACACCATGCGGCGCGTGCAAGCCATGCCGGGGGCCACTCTGCTCGCCGAAGAAACCCCTTTCCAGCTCTGGTCTTGGCAGGTCGGCCGACCCGATCCAAGCTGGACCCGGACCGAGGCCAGAGGCACCCAGACCGCACCTGAGTTTCTAGGGCCCTTCCGCAACCCCGAAGAGATCCCGGGCGTGCCAGCCCACGTCACTGCGCCCGTCGCCCAGAAAGGGAAGCCTGCACCCAGCATCCGGATCCCTTGGCGAGACCAGGAAGTTGGCGAGATGGGGCCACCGGGACCCGATCCCGGCACGCAACATGGACGCTCCCCTGGCCCAATTCCTCCGGCTGGCCCCGGCCCTCAGCCCGGTCGCGGCGGACAGACGGGTCCCTAAGGACCGGCTTGGGTTTTTGGTCGATCTCGGCGAAAGACAGAACAGACGTTCAGTGTTAGCAGGCGAGCCATGAACGACACCCCAAATCCCTCTGACCGCATCCAGGTGGTCGGCGCCCGCGTCCACAACCTCAAGGGCGTAGACCTGGACCTTCCCCGGGACAGCTTGGTGGTGTTCACGGGCTTGAGCGGCAGCGGCAAGAGCTCGCTGGCCTTCGACACGATCTACCAGGAGGGGCAACGCCGCTTCATGGAGTCGCTCTCCAGCTACGCCCGACAGTTCCTGGGCAAGATGGAGAAACCCCCGGTGGACCGGGTCTCTGGTCTCTCACCCACCATCTCCATCGACCAAAAGACGGTGAACCGCAACCCGCGCAGCACTGTGGGCACGGTCACTGAGATCTTGGACCACCTGCGCCTCTTGGTGGCCCGACTGGGCACCCCGCACTGCCCCGAGTGCGACACCCCCATCACGGCCCTCTCCCCAGGACAGATCGTAGACAGCCTGCTGGACCTGCCCGTCAACACGCGACTCGTGCTGCTGGCGCCCTTGGTTCAGGACCGAAAGGGGGAGTACCGAAAGGAGCTGGGGGAGCTGCGCGAGGCGGGCTGGGTCCGCGCGCGAATCGATGGGAAAATCCGTCGCCTGGACGAGGACATCGTGCTCGCCCGCTACGAGAAGCACAGCATCGAGCTGGTGCTCGATAGGCTCAAGGTCAACCCAGAGTCCCGTCTGCGCATGGTCGAGGGGGTAGAGCGCGGTCTGAAGCTGTCCAAGGGACTGATCTCCGCCATCGTAGAAGGCGAGACCGAGCGCGTCCTGCACTTCTCCTCGGACCGCGGGTGTCCGAACCACCCTCAGGTGAACATTCCAGAGCTGGAGCCTCGCCTCTTCAGCTTCAACGCGGCCCAAGGTGCGTGTTCCATGTGCTCCGGTCTTGGGGAGCTGGTGGGCTTTGAGCCGGACCGAATGGTGGACCCGCGCGCCAAGCTGCCCGAGTGCTTCCGCACCTTCGGCAGCAGCGACAAGATCGCCTTCTCCTCTATCACCAAAGAGGTGCTGCTCGAGGCGGCCAAGCACGCCGGAGCAGACCTAAGAAAGACCTGGGCCAAGCAGACCCCCGAGGTACAGGACGCGCTGCTGCTGGGCGAGGGCATTGACTTCACCTACACGACGGTCATCGACCGGGGCAACCGCACCGACAAACGAACGCGGCAGTGGAGCGGCGTGGCCCCAGCGGTCGAGCACGTCTACCACTTCACCAAGCACGGCCCCTTTGAGCAGTTCCGCGTGCGTGTGGCCTGCCCCTCCTGCGAGGGTCAGCGCTTGAACCCAATCGCCCTGGGCGTGCGCTTCCGAGAAAAGAACATCGGTCAGCTGTCCTCGGCGACGGTGGGCGATGCCCTGGCCTTCTTCCAAGGGGTAGAGCTGCACGGCAGCGAGCAGTTGATCGGAAAGGAGGTGCTGCGGGAAATCACCGACCGCCTCCAGTTCTTGGACGACGTGGGCCTGGGGTACCTGAGCCTGAACCGCGGCTCAACCACCCTCTCCGGGGGCGAGGCCCAGCGCATTCGCTTGGCAGCCCAGGTGGGCTCCGGCCTCCAAGGTGTGACCTACGTCTTGGACGAGCCCAGCATCGGGCTGCACGCCCGGGACAACCAGCGCCTCCTCAAGACCTTGCTCCGCCTGCGCGACCAAGGAAACTCCGTCCTGGTGGTCGAGCATGACCGAGAGACGATGGAGGTCTCCGACTACGTGGTCGACGTTGGACCTGGCGCCGGTGTCTTGGGCGGAGAGGTCGTCGCACAGGGCCATCCCAGCACCCTCGCGGGCGAGGACTCCAGCACCGCTCGCTACCTCCACGGCTTGGACACCCTGCCCTTGCCAGAGGAGCGCAGGGCTGGGAATGGCCACGCCATCGGCATCGTCAACGCACGTGGAAACAACCTGAAGGGGGTCACGGTCTCCATCCCCCTGGGCACCATGACCTGCGTGACCGGGGTCTCCGGCAGCGGAAAGAGCACCCTGATTGTGCAGACCCTCGAGCGGGTCCTCACGCGCCACTTCTATCCAACGGCCAAGGGCGCGCCTGCCTGTGATCACGACGAGGTCACAGGCCTGGAGCACATCGACAAGGTCATCGTCATTGACCAGCAGCCCATCGGCCGCACCCCACGCAGCAACCCCGCCACCTACACGAAAGCCTTCGACCACATCCGCAAGCTCTTCGCAGCGCTGCCGGAGTCCAAGGTGCGCGGCTACAAGCCCGGACGCTTCTCCTTCAACGTGGCCGGTGGCCGCTGTGAGGAGTGCCAGGGTGCCGGGGTACAGACCATCGAGATGCAGTTCCTGGCGAACGTGCAGGTGGAGTGCGAGGCCTGCGGCGGGAGGCGCTTCAACGAGGAGACCCTGGAGGTCCGCTACAAGGGCAAGAACATCACGGAGATCCTGGCCATGTCCATCTCGGACGCGGCCGCCTTCTTCTCCGCGCACAAAGGCCTGGCGCGCACCCTGGAGACCCTGCTGAGCGTCGGTCTTGGCTACGTGGCCATGGGTCAGCCCAGCACAACCCTGAGCGGCGGCGAGGCTCAGCGCATCAAGTTGGCCAGCGAGCTGCGCCGCCCGGGCACCGGCAAGACCCTCTACATCCTGGACGAGCCCACGACCGGCCTGCACTTCAAGGACGTGGTGCGACTGAACCAAGCCCTGCAGCGCCTGGTAGACAAGGGCAACACCGTCCTGGTCATCGAGCACGACCTGGACCTGATCAAGGTCTGCGACCACGTCCTGGACATGGGCCCCGAGGGCGGAAACGCAGGCGGCGAGTTGGTGGGCACGGGCACACCCGAGCACATCGCCACCCTGGACACCCCCACGGGCCGCGTCCTGGCTGCGCTGCCCGACTTCGGCGGGCCACCGACGCAGTTCAAGCCTCAGCGCAGCGAACGCACATCGGAGCAGAGCGATCTGGTGCTCACCGGCGCCAGCTGCCACAACCTCAAGGGCATTGACGTTCGCATCCCCCAAGGCAGCTTCACGGTGGTGACCGGCCCCAGCGGCAGCGGAAAGAGCAGCTTGGCCTTCCACACCATCTTCGCCGAAGGGCAGCGCCGTTACGTCGAGTGCATGAGCACCTATGCTCGGCGTTTCCTGGGCCGCCTGGACCGGGCGCCCGTGGAGAAGATCGAAGGCTTGGCGCCAGCCATCGCCATCAACCAGAAGCGGGCAGGTCGGAATCCGCGCTCTACGGTGGCCACGGTCACCGAGATCTATGACTACCTGCGCTTGCTCTTCGCGCGTATTGGCGAGCCACACTGCCCTCGCTGTGGCAAGGACGTGCTGGGCTTTTCGCCGAGCCAAGGAGCACGGGCCCTCCAACGCGAAGGAGGCCGCGGGTGGATCTGCGCCCAGCTCCCCCCCTTCGAGGCGGCAGAAGAAGCCCGGGTCGAGCTTCGCCAAGAAGGCTTCCTGCGTCTGCTCACAGGCCAGGAGGAGGTCCTGCTGGAGGACTCGGCTTCAGCAGCTCTGCTGGCCCAGGGCGCAACCTTGGTCATCGACCGTGTGGCGCCAGAGACGAGCCCGCGCAGTCGCTTGAGCGAGGCACTGCAGAGCGCCTACGCACGGGCCCATGGCCAGGCGCTCTACCGGCAACGCGGTGGCGCGGACCTGTTGCTCACCGAACGGCCGACCTGCCCCGACCATGGTCCGGTCTTGCCGCCCGAGCTGACCCCACGGCACTTCTCCTTCAACTCCTGGGTCGGCGCCTGTCCGACCTGCGATGGATTGGGCGTGGCCACTGGTGTGGACCCAAGCCTGCTCATGCCAAAGCCGCACCTGGCGCTCTGGAGCGCTCTGGACCCACGGGTGGGCTCCTCGCTCAAGCGCTCCAAGAAGCAGCGCGGACGGATCCTGGCGTTGCTCAAAGAACTGGGCTTGAAGCTCAGTGACCGCGTAGAGAGCTACAGCGAGGCTCAAGTGGACGCGCTGCTCTACGGCCTACCCGGCGTTGAGCTGACGGCCAAGTGGACCAAGCAGTGGGGCAAGACCAAGAACCGGGTGGTCGAGACCTTTGAGTGGGAGGGCATCAACACCATCCTGGACGCCTGGAGCAGCGACGTGGGCTGGCTGCGTCGGGAGGGAATCTGCCCCAAGTGCAAGGGCGGCAAGCTGCGCCCGGAGATTCTCTCGATCACCATCCAGGGCCAAAGCATCACCCAGACGACCGAGCTGACGGTCATCGACGCCTTGGCCTTCTGGCAGAGCCTGGAGCTGGGCGAAGCCGATGAACAGGTCGCTGAACAGCCCCTGCGCGAGGTCGAAGGGCGCCTGCAGTTCATGGTCGATGTGGGTCTGGGCTACCTGAGCCTAGACCGCGCGGCCCGCACCCTGAGCGGCGGTGAGTCCCAACGCATTCGCTTGGCCACCCAGCTCGGCAGCGGCTTGACGGGCTGCATCTATGTCTTGGATGAGCCCACCGTTGGTCTACACCCGCGCGACACCCAGCGCCTCTTGGGCACCCTGCAAGGGCTCAAGGCCCTGGGCAACACCGTGCTCGTCGTTGAGCATGACGCCGAGACCATCCTCCAAGCCGACTACGTCTTAGACATGGGCCCAGGGGCCGGCGAGGCGGGCGGAAGCATCGTCTCCCGCGGGACACCGGCGGAGCTGATGGCGGACCCCGCCTCACTGACCGGCCGCTACCTGAGCGGCGCAGCCTCCATCCCCCAACCTGAGCGCCGACGCGCCCAGGGCAAGGTGATGAAGATCCAGGGCGCCCACGCCAACAACCTGCACGACGTGAGCGCCAGCTTCCCCTTGGGTTGCCTGACGGTCGTCACCGGTGTCAGCGGCTCAGGCAAGAGCTCCCTTGTGATGGAGTGCCTCGTTCCCGCCATCCTGGCCAAGCAGAAAAAGAGCGCGCCGCCCGCCCCAGTGGCCAAAGCGAGCATTCCCAGCAGCCTCAACAAAGTGGTCGTGGTGGACCAACGTCCCCTCTCGGGCTCTCCGCGCAGTACGCCGGCGACCACCACCAAGATGATGGACCGCATCCGCAAGCTCTACGCCACCACCGCCGTGGCGAAGGTCAACGGCTGGGGGCCAGGACGCTTCTCCTACAACGCCGCCACCGGACGCTGCCCCCACTGCGAGGGCCGCGGCTTCACCTTGGTGGAGATGCACTTCCTCTCCGATGTGTGGGTCCTCTGCGAGCAGTGCAAGGGCAAGCGCTACAACGCGGCGACCCTCTCCGCCCGTTGGAAGGGATTGAGCATCGCCGACGTCCTGGACCTGCGGGTCGAGCAAGCCATCGCGTTCTTCTCCGCACACCGCAGCATCCGTCGCGTGCTCGAGGCCATGCGCGATGTCGGCTTGGGCTACCTCAAGCTGGGCCAGTCCGTGACCACCCTGAGCGGCGGAGAGTCCCAGCGCCTCAAGCTGGCCCGAGAGCTGAGCGGCAAGACCGAAGATGTGGTCTACGTGCTCGATGAGCCCACGACCGGACTGCACATGGACGATGTGGCCAAGCTGGTGCAGGTGCTCCAGACCATGGTCAACGCCGGAGCCACCCTGGTCGTGATCGAGCACCACCCAGAGCTCATCGCCAACGCCGACCACATCATCGATGTGGGGCCTGAAGGCGGGAGCGGTGGCGGCCACGTCGTGGCGATGGGAACACCAGAGCAGGTGGCCTGCTCAGGCACCCCAACAGGTCATGCGCTCGCACCCTTGTTCTAGGGCGCTGAGCTACCCAAAGCTCATGGCCAGGAAGCCCCAAGCCGAGATCAGATTCTCTGGCTGATAGGCCCCGGTGAGGGGGTTGTCAGGCTGCGCCTGCTCCAGACCGTAGCCGTAGACGGTCGCGGCGCCCAAGTAGAAGGACTCGCCGATGGGGATCTGAGCCCGGGCTCCGATGCCCAGGTGCCAAGGGAAGAGGTAGCCCACAGTGAGCTGGGCCACGGGCACACCAAAGCCAATGTAGGGATGGGCTCTGAGCCTCAGGTCGCTGGTCCCAGAGGACAGGGTGTTGTCGCTGCCTACGGGAATCCCCACGTCCACGCCAACGCTGAGCGCGAGTGGACCGGGGCGCAGCTGCGCGCTGAGGCTGCCCACAGGCATGACGGCGTTCACCGAGGCCTTGGTGTGGGGGGTGCGGTCGGGCTTGGACAGGTACATGTCACCGTCGTACATCCAGCCAACACCAAGGGCGGCTTGCAGCGAGAAGAAGGACACCTCTTGGGGGCCATCCGCCTGGTCCACGCGTATCGCCGAGCTGCCTTGGACTTCGTAGATCACGGGTCCCTTCCTGCCGTCGACCACCAGGTGCAGGGGCTGGTGGGAGGAGAGGCTGAAGGTGCGGACCACCCGGTCCTGCAGTGCCAGAGCCTCTGGGCCTTCGGCCAAAGCTGCGGCCAGCAGCTCCAGGTCCGAGGCCATCGCAGGCACCTCGACCATCCAGTCTTGTCCGCGGCTCAGCCGGGCGCTCTCGCGCGCGACGCTCTCTCCGTCCACTTCAACGCGCACCCAGTGCCGTCCAGGAGCGACTGGGACGCCTAGGGCCGCAGACTGTGGAGCGCCTCCATCCACCACGACCATCGTTCCCGGAGGGGCTCCGAAGATGCGCACTGTGGCCTTTGGGGCCAACTGGATCTGCGCACGCACCTCGTCGAAGGCCAAGCGCTCCGCTTCCTCGGAGATCAGCTCGTCGCCAACCGCCCGAGAAGGGTCCAGAGCCGCAGCGTCGATCCAGGCCTGGGGCACGACCGTCTCGTTCAACTCCCCTCGGTAGCCCTCGGCTGCGGGGTCCGTGGCCAGGTCCCCTTGGAAGTAGCGAGCGACCGCATAGCCCTGAAAAACCAAGGCGTTGTACAGCAAGTCCCGGTCAGCTTCGTCGCGGACCGCGGTTACCCCGTCGGTGGCAGCCTTGAGCCGGCTCATGATGGCCAGCTCCCCATCGAACTCGTCTGCGAGGGGCTTGACCGCCTCAAGCTCCGATGCCAAGCGGGTGAGCGCAGCCAGATCCGCATCGGACAAGACGGCGGTGGGCAGCAGTTCAGTAGACTCCACCCGCTTGAGGGTGGGATAGAGCGCCGGGTCTGACTCCATGCCAAGGAAGAGCACGCCCCCGGTCATGACTTGCTCTTGAGCCGGCGGGGCATCGTCTTGAGCGAAGGCCGGAGAGAGCGCCAGCAGAAGGATCAGCGACATGTGAGTGCCCCTTGGGTCGGGGTGCAGGTGATTCCAGTGGGCTTGGTGACCTTGGTGCTGCCCTTGAGGGTCGCGCCATCCACCTCCGCACGCACAGTGCAAGTCCCGGCAGGCAGCTCACGAAGCAGAGCAGAGCTGCTGCCGCTTCCAGAGACATCGCCACAGGAGACGGCGACGCTGCTCGCCCCAGGCACGCTGAACTTGGCGGAGCGAAGGCGTGGGCCAACGACCAGAGGCTCGTTCTCTGGCTCATTGATCTCAGGCTCCGCGACCTTGGGCTGGGCGTCCACCTTGGGCTCCCGCACCTTGATCGGCTTCGGGTCGTCGATGGCCTGCGGATCGAGCGCCTGCGCTTCGACCGCCGGGTCTTCAATCTCTGCGAGCTCAACCACTTCCACAACCTCGGGGATGGGGTCCGGGGCCGGTGTGGTCAGTCGCACCTCGTCTTGGGGCACCGGAAGCGGCAAGTCGGGCGCTTGCGGACCCGGGCGAGAGAAGTAGAACGCGCCAAGGCCGATCAGCAGCGCCGCAGCGATCCCGATGACCCAAGGCATCGCACCCTTCTTCTCTGGCTCCTCTTCCTCTTGAGGCGGCGCCGCTGCTGGAGCCAGCGGCTGAGAGCTCGTGGCGCTCCCTTCAGGGGCTGCGTCGGGCTCCTCGCTTGGACCGAAGTCATCGAAGACCAGCGTGGGGTTCGAGACGGGCTTGGCCGGGGCCGCGCTGCCGCCTGTTGTGAGCCCCTCTTCCGTCAATACACCCCGGGCAGGCCGGGTCTGGTCATCGAACACTTCCGGCAGCTTGGCCAGAGCGCGCTCGCTGAACACATGCAGGGCCTCTCCCTCAAAGCGCTTGGCCAAGTCCTTGGCTCCAGCCGCCAGCATCCCTGCAGTGGGACGATCCTCTACCTCGTAGGCCAAGCACCCCTGGAGCAAGGTGAGCCACTGCTCAATGGCCTTTTCAGGTTGTCCAGCCAGCTTGTCGCGCACACGCTCAAGGGCGACCTTGACCTGCAGCTCCTGGGCATCGGGCTTGAGCTCTACCCGACCCAGTGCTTCGCCAGCCAGCAGCTCGTAGGCCACACAGCCAACAGCAAAGACATCTCCAGCTGGGACTTCTGGCTCCCCGATGAGGCGCTCTGGAGAGAGGTAGCCCAGGCTGCCGTAGCGAATCTGGCCTGTCTTGGCCTCGCGGCCGCTGAACTCGGCCCTGGCGATGCCAAAGTCGAGCACCTTGACCTCGCCCGAGGGAGTCAGGCGAATGTTGCTGGGCTTGATGTCTCTGTGGACCACGCGAAGAGGCTCCTCGCCACCAGCTTTGCTCGACCACGCCGCATCCAAGGCCCCAGCGACCCCGCTGACGACCTCCATCACCGCGACCGGCCCCATGTCCTCCCCGAGCTGCTCCCGAGCTTGGATGACAAGCTCCAGATCGTAGCCCTGGATGTGCTCCATGACGATGGCCCAGCGCCCATCCAGGCGGAGCAGATCGTCGACCCGAACAATGTTTCGGTGCTGAAGGCGACCCAAGAGCCGCGCTTCGTCTCGCAGGCGCTTGGAGGCGTCGGCGAAGTTGCTGAGGGACTCGTTGAGCAGCTTGACCGCCACGTCCTTCTTGAAGCCCCCCATGGACTCCATCTCAGCCAAATACACGGTGCCAAAGGCCCCGCTTCCCAGCTCACGTTTGAGGGTAAAGCGCCGCTCGCTGCCCACTCAAAGCCCCACGTTCTGGTTGCCGATGCAGTCTTCGCTGTCCGAGACAACGATCTCAGAGAGTGAAACATCGCTGCCGTTGTCGACCATCTCGTCTGGGAGAGGGCCGTGGGTGTTCTGACGAAGCGCCGCATACAGGGTGTAGGGGCCTGGCTCCAGCGGGTTCGGGAGGTCGAGGACTTCGCCATCTCCCACTGCCACGTAGCTCAGGAGATCGGGGTCATCGATGTACAGGTGCCAGTGACCCTGGCCCTCAACATCCACCGTGCCGGGATCTTCCAGAACGAAGTTCTCCACCTGCACGACGACCTGGAAGTCAGGACAGATGTCTCGTCCCTTTTCCGAATCCGAGAAGTGGTCCGGGTTCGGAAAGAGGAGGGTGATGGTCGGCACCAGCGCCTCCGGACCGACGTACTCCGGAGGGGCGCATGCAAAGACAGAAAGGATCAGTGGCAACATTGGCTGAAGTATACAGCCTGGGTGCGTGCTCTAGGTTTACGCGACCTTATCTGATGCGGACCATGCACTCAGCAGGAAGGACGTGCGCCTCTTCCTCCAGGTTCAACAATCCGTATGGCTGACTCACGACAACGTCAGCCCCCTCGTCCAGGCAAAGCTGCCGCAGGTTGCGAAGGGTGTTGCCAGGTCGCGCTTGGTACACACAGAAGGCCGCGATGCGCAGATCGTCCAGGCCGCCTTGGGCCTTGACCCATTCAGCGAGGGCTTCGGTCGGCCCGACGCCCTTCCAGCCCAGACCAAAGGTCGGCGTTCCCAGGATCAGACCGGCGTAGTCAAAGGGGTCTATGTCAGCCGGCACGTCCTCCAGACTGAACACATCCACTTCGAAGGCACGCTGCTCCAGCCGGCGCACCATGTCGGGCACCACCTTCGGGGTCAAGCCCTTCTCGGAGTCATGAACCAACAACAAACGCAAAGGAGTAAATGGCATGCCCCTCCTTTTCCTCCTCCGTGGCCCATCGTCAACATCCCAAGGGCAAGTTCGCGATGGCCCAGACGTGAAACTTGGGTCAACCAGGGGGTGACATGGCCTCCACAAGTTGACCTGGACAAGCCGCAGGAAGTAAAAGCGTGCTTCGTGCATCGCGCGCGGAGGAGTACGTCAACATGGCCCGATGGCTCGTGTCCCAAGGTGACCGTCAGTTCTCAGCTTCAGATCTGGATGAGCTCAAGCAGCTCGCCCGGGAAGGCAAGGTCACCCAGACGGACATGATCCAGCCTCCGGGTGCCAGCGACTGGCTCTACGCCACTGAGCTCCCAGAGCTCAAAGGCCTGCTGCAAGGCGGCAGTACAGACGATCTCTACGAAGAGGACGACGTCCCCAAGCGCAACATGTTGCCCTTGGCCATCGGTCTGCTCGCAGTGATCGGCGTGGGTCTCTACTTCGCATACGACAGCTACACCAAGCTGCCAGAGGCCTCCGACCTGGAGCTCTTGGGCGAGGGTGGCATGGCCATGAGCGAGGTGCTGATCACTGGCAACTCGCCCCTGATGGACAAGCCGGACGGCGCACAAGTCGGCACCGTCGAAAAGGACAGTCAGGCCTCGATTCTGGGCAAGCGCGAGGGCTGGTACCACATCCGCAGCGCCGCCGGCCAAGACGGCTACATCAAGACCGAGAACGCGATTCCGGCCTACATGTTCGCCGACGCGGAGACCCAGCAGGACCACGATCCGCTCTACAACCCGAACGACTACGTCTCGGTGAAGAACGCCTCTTGGATGCAGCTGGATGCCCGCAACAAGAACTTCACCCTCTTCCAGTTCATGGTTCACAACCAGTCCAAGTTCCCCATGACCGACCTGGTCTTGGTGGCGACCATCAAGGACAAGAACGACAAAGAGCTCGAGCGTGTGGAGATCGCCGTCGAAGGCATGATTCCCCCCCACGAAGCGACGATGATTGGCACCATCGAGCAAGACGATGGCACCAAGCGTTTGGTGACCACGGTGACGTACCAAGAGATGTCTCAGACCGACACAGGGCTCCCCAAGCTCTGGACTGACGGCGTTGGGGTAGAGCTTCAGGCTCCTGGCTTCAGCGAGGCCAACATTACCGTTCTTGAGGTTCGGGCCGTCCCGCCGACCAACTAGCGCGCGGGTCACGGCATCTCAGCCGGCCCTAGCAAAGCCTTCAGCGCGGCGCCCTTTCAGCGCAGCGTCGCGGTCCCCAGCAAGCCGATGTAGCTCGCGCCTTCCAGTGTGTTTCCCGTCTTGGGATTCACCTGGCTGCTGCCTTGCCGTCGGGAGAGTTGGATGCTCATCAGCGCCCCGCTTGGGTAGCCAGTGAACAGGCTGGCCGGCAGCGTGGCCCCGCCGTTGTCCTCGGTGTGGCAGTAGAGCTCACCGATCACCGCGCTGCCTGCCGGGTTGTAGATCGTCAGCCAGATCAAGAAGCTCTCAGACTGACCACTGGGCGACCACGTGAAGGTCACGTTGTTGCGGTTGATGTCCGTGAAGGCGCTCTGGCTGGGATTCAGGATGCTGATCGGCTGGATGTCGTCGAAGCCCGAGGTCGTCTCCATCACGTCGTTGACGCTCCAAGCAACGTCCGGCACCTGCAGATCGTAGGCGCTGTTCCAGAGCTTGTCCTCGGTGCCCAGGCTGGAGCTCAGGTACACGCCAGCGCTCCCCCGCTGAAGGCCCACGCTCGTGGATCCAGCGCTGACGTAGGCCCATGTGCCCAAGTCGTTGTAGGAGCTGGCAGGGGGCGAGCTGGCAGAGGTCGTCTCGCAGGTCCCCTGGGGCGGCAGGTCGTCCAGCCAGCTCGCGCTCACAGGGTCGTGGAAGGCCGCCGCAATGCTGAACTCCAAGCTGCTGGGCGCACTGAAGCACTCTGGGCAGCCGTAGACCAAGTAGCTGTACTCCACCAGGCCTTCGGTCAGCCCCGTGATGGGCACATCCGTGTCCGTGTCCGAGTCCGTGTCCGCGTCTGTGTCGGCGTCTCCTCCTCCCTGGCCGTAGTAGAAGCCTTGGTAGGCCACCGCCTCCTCGTCGCCGTTGACGACCTTTACGTCCACCGGCCCAGCGACGGGTACCTCAGGCGAGGTCACCAGGAGCTGCCCGCTGCCCAACACGGTGGCATCGAGCTCTAGGCTCCCGAAGAAGACCAGCGGGTCCAGCCCAAAGCCCTCGCCCAGAATCTGGACCGAGGTTCCCCCAGAGAGCGGCCCCGTCGCAGGCTCGATGGCTGTGATGCAGATCCCCTCGCAGGGGACCTCGAGCTGAGAGTCGCTCTCCGGCAGCGAATCTCGCTCCAGGCCATAGGTGCCGCAAGCAACCAGCAGCAGAGGCAAAACCAAGGGTCTACCAGCGCAAGCTGTAGAAATTGGACTGGTCGTAGCCCGTGTAGTAGTAGCCCCAGTTGTCTGGGAAGTGGTCGCAGAAGCTACCGGTCTCCGTGCCACACCAGCCTGCACCAAAGCCAGCACGGATCTGCGTGCTGCTGATGCCCATGTCCGCCTCGTTCCATGCCAGTCGCACCGTGGTGCTGTCCGGGTAGGTCACCGTGGGCTTGGCGAGGGTCACAAAGGCTGAGTCGTAGCCTTGCAGCTTGGCCGAGGTGCCCTGAAGGCTGAGGCGGTAGAAGGTGTAGTCGCCAGAGCTGGCCACAGCCCACATCTCAATGAAGGCGGTGCTGGTGTCAAAGGCGCTGGCCGTGAGGTACTCCAACTCAAAGACGCCGCCGCTGACACGGTAGCGCGCGTTCACCAGGTCCACGGTGTAGCCGCCGGAGCTGTCCCCGATTGGGTCGTTGGCGGTGCTCACGTAGAGCCAAGGGGCTTCACCCAGCACGATCTGGGCCTCGCTGGTGTACTCCACGCCGTTGGCGTCGGTCATGGTCATCAGCAGGTCCAAGGTCTCGCCGAGACTGGCCCCCGCCTCGACGCTGACCTCGAAGTCTTTGTCCTGGCTCACCCCAACGTCCAGGCTGCCCAGCAGCGTGCTGCTGCCATCGACCGTCGAGTCTGCGGTGCTGGAGCTCTGGCGGGTGAGCACAGCGCTCACCAAGCCGGTGGCACCCTGGTCACCCAAGTTGGTGATCTCGATGTCCAGGTCCGCGGTCTCGCCGGGCTCCAACAAACCATCGTTGTCGCCACCGCTGCGGTCGTCGATCTCGATGCTGGTGATGCGCAGAACGGGCCAAGGAACGGACATGGACACAGGCACGGACCACGACTCCAAGCCGTCGTTCAGGGCCAAGTCAGCGACCACAGAGGTGCTGTCCACGTGGTCATCAGAGACCTCGACCTGAAAGCCCGTCAGAGTTCGGCGGGCGCCTGCACTCCAAACATTGTTGGTCAGGTTCTTGGGCCCACCGCTGACCACGCTGAGATCGGAGTCACTGCTCGTGAGCTCCGCGACCACCGCGCCAGCGCTGTCTGCCCCTTGGTTGGTCAACTCAATGCTCAGGTCGACCGTGTCCCCAGGCTGAATGCTGCTGGGCGTTGTGGTGAGCAGCGTGATGACCGGTAGAGGGGGCTCAGGCACATAGGCCAGGGCCTCCGTACCGCCACCGAGCACGGGCGGCAGTACCGCCGCGGCGTACTCCTCGCCACCGTAGCTCAAGGTAAAGCTGTCGAATGAACCGATCGCATCACCACTGACCTTGGCGTACCAGCGCTGGCTGGGGTCCGGGGGCAGCAGATCGTAGCGGTCGGTCAGGTCCACATCCACAGTGAGCACGCCAGCTTCGGGCTGCCCGCTGTACACGGTCTCCGACCAGATGGGTGCATCTGGGGCACCCACGCCGAGCTCAATCTGGAGCAGCTCCCCGGTGCTCAGGTCCAAGACGACCTGCCCGGAGCTCTCAACGCCGACCAGGAAGGTCTGCGCGAAGACCCAGGTCTTCTCCCCTTCGGTCACGCTGAACTGGAGGGGCAAGCGGCTGTTGTCCGGCCACTCACCGTCCACCGTCAGCTCAAAGTCCGCACTGGCGCTGCCCAGGGCAGCGATGCTGGGGATCTCCACCACCGGCGAGGCCACAGTGGCTCCCCCGGAAGGCATGCTCAGCTCTACGCTCAGCGGACCACCCGCCAAGTCGACCAGGTTCTCCAAGGCCAGGCTCAGAGTCGTCGTCTCCCCCGGATGCACCGGGTCAGGAGACCAAGAGATGCTGGGACTTAGGTCCACGGACAAGACGTCAACGGCGACATCATCGATGTACCAGTCGTCCGTTGCTGCACCGGCATAGCGCCAGGCCAAGTACACGGCCCGCTCGCCTGCAAGATCAGAGAGCTCGACCACGACCGAACGCTCAAAGCTGCCGTCGGCAGGAGGGGCCAGGTCGACCAGCTTGGTGAAGTCCCCATCACTGGGAATGCGGGAGCCCGTGGACACCCAGAGTGAGTGGTCCGCACCTGCAGGCAACTGACCGAGCTCGTTCCAGGTCACCTGGGTGCGGCCGGCCGCGCCAAAGTCCAGCGCTGGCGTGATGAGGTAGTCGTCGATCACCTTGGAGGAGTCCGAGTTGCGCAGATGCGCGATGCTGGTCTCCCCGTTTGCGGCCCGCGAGCTGCTCAAGGCCCAGGGGCTTCCGCGGAACTCCACGGAGTCCTGTGCCCAGCCAAGTCCCCAGAGATCCGAGGAGGTGTCATCGAGCTCGAAGTCCTCCACAAATGGGAGGGCCTCACCGATGACCTGCACTTCGACGCTGAAGGCATCGGGGTCGGGATCGGCGGGCAAGAAGCTGGTCGCTGGGAACTCTCCCAAGTCCACGGCCCGGATGTAGTAGGTCATCGCGGGCGAGCTGACCTCGGCGCCGGGAATCTCTCCACTCCACTCTTGCCCCCCATCGGAAGCTTCGAGCTCGAGGGTGTTCCAGAAGGCACCGCCTTCGGTGCGGTAGTAGAGCTTCAGCTCCCCCACTCCATCGGGATCCTCCGCCGTCACCGAGACTGCGATGGGCTCTCCAACCAGCACTGCAGCGGCGCTTGGGGTGTGGGCCAGCTCGGGGCCCAAGAGCTCAACTTGGCTGTCTTCGGTCTCGTCTTTGGAGCATGCGAGCAGCAAGAGCCAGATCATTGGGACTCCTCGAAGCACTGGGGGTCGACCGGGTCCAAGATCGGCGGCAAGGTTGGAATTTCCTTGGTCGAGTCGTCCTCGTCGTAGAGCCAGCAGTAGGTCGCGCACTGGTAGGTCACGATGTTGCCGTTGAAGTCCCCTACGGGCAGGCAGCCGTAGCCGGATGGGCAGTCGGTGTCGGTCTCGCAGACCACGCCGCAATAGTCGTTGGCGCCCCAGTTCAGGCAGAGGTTCTCGCCGCCTCCGCCACAGTCCGCGTCCGAGTTGCAGGACTTGCAGTAGTAGCCGCTGGCCTCGTAGCAGTCCCCCGAGGCGGTGTTGCAGAACTCGCCAAATCCACAGTCCAACTGTGTGTCTCGGCAGGAGCCAGGCACACACTCACGCACGTCGGTGTTGCAGATGTCCCCGGGGTAGCAGTCCGAGTCTTCCAAGCAGCCGTCCGTGCACTGCCGCTCATCGCAGTACTGCTCAATGCCACACTGGTCCGAGGTGGCGCAGGGGATCTCCAGGCAGGTGCCTTCCATGCAGATCGAACCAAAGTCGCAGGCGAGCTCCTCGGAGCACTCCACCTCAGGCTGACAAGCCAGCATCATCAGGATGAACATTCAGTTGGTCCCTTCGTCGGTGTTCTCAGTGCCTGTGGCACGGAGTTCGTACTCCACCGTGATGTAGGTATTCGGCGCGGGGACCTGCCCCTCTTCGAAGCGGACGGCGTTCCTCTCAACGACATAGCTCCAGTCCACACCCTCTTCCAAGGTGCGGATGTAGGAGTCCAAGTTCTCGCTCTCATAGAGATCCACCTCGAAGGAGGTCGGGTTCGGATTGCCTGAGAGCTCGAACTCAACAGCCAGTCCCGAGAGGATCAGACCCAGCTCAGCCGCGATGGGCGAGAAGTCTTGGTCACAGATGGACTCCACCAAGCCTTCCGTACGGTTGGCCAGATCGACGTAGCGCTTGCCATAGTCGGCCACGCCATCGGCGCTGCTGCAAGAGGGCTCCCCGCTGAACTCGGGAGCGCGCTCTCCGACCACTGCGGAGATGTTGAAGCGCTGGTGGTCGCGGTAGGCGCTCTCACCCTTGAGCTCCGTGAAGAAGCGCAGGTAGTCGTTGACCGGCAGAGCCGAGTCGTCGTCCTCGTCCGAGACAAAAATCAGGGAGAGGTTGGCCTCTTCCCGCAAGAAGCCCGCGTTCACGGTGCTGAGCAGTGGCTCGCTCAGTCCCAGGCGTGCGGCCTGGTAGCCCATCTCGATGCCTGCACCAGAGGTGCCCTGGGCGACCATCTCGGAGAAGATCTCGCTGGCTCCTTCGGTCTCGGGCGTGATCACGACGACGTTGTTGTTCAGGGTGAAGTCCGGCCCCATGGCCACGCTGCCGTCCACACCGCCGTTGGCGCTGCTGTCGCTGCTGCGGGCGAGGACCAGGGTTCCGCCAGCAGCCAAGCTGGTGCCCGTAGGGATGGTGAAGTCGTTGCGGCCGCTGTCACTGAGGTGCATGCCGCCCAGATCGAGGGTCACGTCCGTGGTGATGTTCCTAAGCTCCACCCACTCGCCTTGGTCATCCGCGACCGCGGACGGGTTCGCCATGAACTCCGTGATGATGAGCTGGCCGACCTTGGGCGCGGTGCCCGCGGTGTCCGGACCGCCCGTATCGTCGGTGGCCGTATCGTCTGTGGAAGAGTCGGCGGTGTCTCCACCACTGTCGCCCGTCTCCCCTGCCAGCTTCGCGCTGCAGGAGTCGTTTTCAGCTCCGGGAGTGCCCAGGTCCCCATCGCCATAGGCGCTCTTGGAGGGACACCAGCTGGCCTGGACGTCGTTGTCAGTCGCGCTGTAGAGGCTGGGATCCAGGCTCATCGAAGCGCCTTCCACAATCTCCCAGTCACGAGTGAACTCGACCCGGTCAATGACCGCCCCCGTCGCCGAGGTCAGCCGAATCTCATCGTCACCGCCGACAAAGCGGCCGGAGAACTGCTCCTGCACGGTGTCCGTGGTGACCACCGAGATCTGGTAGTCCACATCGACGCCGTCGAAGTACTGGATGAAGCTGTCGAAGTTGGACGCCAGCTTGTCCTGCTCCTCAAACATGGAGCAGGAGTTGTCTACGACAAGCAGCACGTCCACCTGGTTGCGTCCATTCTGCTGGAACACGTCGGTGTACTTCTGGTTGTAGAACTCGTAGTCGCTGCAACCGGCCATTCCAAGAATGCCGAGCAGCCAGAGCTTCTTATTCACCGGTGTCCTCCGTCTCTTCCGCTTCCAGATCTGAGCCGCCGCCCACATCCAGTTGATCGACCATGGCCACCAGGAGTGCATCACTCAGACCAGGAGTCTGCGTGTTCCAGTGGAAAGAGCTGAAAATCACGCGCCCGCGCCCAGCCTCGAAAGAGAGCAGCAAGGGCACACCTGTGATGTCCGCGTAGCCCTCGGTGTCCGAGACCCGGTAGCTGACATCTGCCGTGGCGTAGACCTCTACGTCCGAGGCCACAGACTCAGCCAAGGCCCAGTTGGTGTAGTTGAAGTCCACCGACATGGTCTCGGCGCCCAGATCCGTGATGAGGCCGTCGTTGGTCAGAGTCGCGGTCACTTTGCCAGCTGAGCCCACTTGAGCGACGTCAAAGGGGCTGCCGTCCGCGTCGCCTTCGTCGCCGTAGAACTGAACCCGCTCGGGCCAGAGCGCCTCGATGATGTCGTAGCTCCAGTCAGAGACGATGAGCGTGCGTCCGTCTGCCTCCACAAAGTCGGCGATGTTGGCCAGTGCGTCCGGATCCGTGAGGAACTGGTCGTCCGCCTCCACGCCATTCCAGGTGTACTCGCCGAAGCCGCGGGCGCCGGAGTTGATGAACACGGCGTCTTGGCGGCTGATCTCAGCCCGACCGCGGTCGTCCACGAAAGTGAACAAGGTCTCTGCTTTCAGGGCAAGTGCGGCAGGGTCGACGCCGTCCTCGTAGGCCGGGCCCGCGATGAAGCCTTCGTAGATGGTGTGGGCAACGTCCAAGCGGCCCAGGTTCAGCTGCACACTGTCAAAGTCACCTGCGACCACCGCGACGGCATCGTAGGGCTGCGCGACGATCTCGTTCTCAGTGCAACCCAGGCTTGTGGCCATGGGTAGCAGCAAGAGCGAAGCACCGGCAATTCGGCTGGGGTTCCAGCGCGACATGGGTTCTCCCTCCTCGACTACTCGAGGATGAACGCGGCCTGTAGGTAGATGTAGGAGTCGGCTTTGTTCTGCTGGTAGATGCTGTTGCGCAGACCGAACTCGCGACCGCTGATGATGCTGTACGCGATGAAGTAGACGGGACCAGGGTCCAGCAGGCTGAGCTCGGAGGCCAAGTAGCTGTGCACGCCGTCGTCCCATGGGATGGACGCTGCCATTCCTGGGTCAGTGGTTCCGTTGTAGGTGGTGCCGCTGATCTCGGTGTAGAAGATGGCGTCGGGGTAGGTGCAAGCACCCAAGCCGCCCTCGGTGTTGGACCACTGGTAGTTCAGGTCCATGGTGCGGTCCTGGGTGTAGTTTCCAAAGAAGAGGGGCTCGTCCAGGTACCAGTTGCATGGCACCGTGGGCTGGACGTCGTCGATGATCTCCTCGGCCAAGCCGTCTGGATCGCCCTGCAGGTGCAGGTCGTACATGTTGTCCGGCACGTAGTCGTCGATGGTCAAGTCGTAGCCGACGTAGGAGATCATGCCGCTGTTGGAGTCAACGGTCTTCTCCAGCGTGACGGTGTTCGCCTCGGACTCAAGCCAGACGTAGTCACCGGCGGAGACGGTCTGTGGGTTCGGACAGTCCTCGGCGCCGCCAGGAGTGCCTGACCCAATGATGGGACCGACCACGTTGCCGTCGTATGGCGCAGGCTCAGGCTTGGAGCCCGATCCGCTTCCCCCGCTGGGACAGGGTGGGTCCAGAGGGATGAAGAAGGTCGCGCCAGCGCTGACCCGCTCGACCAGCTGGCCCGTCTCGTTGTCCACGCCACGGGTGACGTTGAAGCCAAGCGCGACCGCGACCTCGTCCAAGGACCAAGTCCCGCCTTGCACTTCAAAGGCGTCCGGGATGCGAAGGCCCTCGTCAGCGGTGGTGATGAGGACATCCCGATCCCCCAACTCTGCTGCGTTGGAGAGGGTCATGCGACCCCAGAGGTTCTCGGAGTCCAACACAAAGATGTCGTCTACGCGGATGTCAGGGTTCAGCCCGTCCCCGTCGTAGAAGGTGATGCTGGTCTGGTCCTGGAGGAAGTTGGTGTCCCGTGCCTTGACGGTGAACTCCACCTGGGTGCCTTGGGTGCCAACCGCCGGATCCCAGGACGCCGCCAGAGCAACCCGGTCCACCATGAAGCCGTCATACAAGGTGACGACCTTGGGGCCGTCCTCGGTGTAGATGTCCCGCAGCCCTGGAGAGGCGTCGCCCTCGATGCTGATCTCGGCCTCGAGGAGGGTCTCGCTGATCACGAGCACATCCAGAACGTCTACGTCGTCCCCCAAGTTCACCCAGGTGCGCCCCTCCTTCCACTGGGTGTTGCTGCCCTCGAGCACGATGGAGACCGACTCACCGACCTTGCCGCGATCTGGCGTGACGCTGAAGGTCTCCCCGGTGACCCGGAAGCCCTTGTCGATGCCGTAGCTGCGGCCCGAGGTGTCGATCTGAATGTTGCGCGGTCCAACTTCAGCATCGGGCTCGATGTTGATGTCGGCCAGCAGAGTCCAGCCGTCCTGAACGGTCACCTGCAAGACGTCGATGCCTGCACCCATGGAGACCTGGGTCTGCTCGAAGTCGAAGACCGAGTCCTGGGCGTTGATGGAGACCTGCATGGATCGACCAGCGGGTCCGGCCGGAGGCGAAACCTCGAAAAGGGACGCCGAAGGACTCTCGTCAACGGGCTCCTCTTCGGCATTGTCACAGCCAAGGCTGAGCAAGCCGAAAGCGGACAAGGGAGCGAGCGAGAGCAAAAGCCAGCTGCGCGACATGGAGGCTCCTAAAGGGCGAGGCATGGGGCCCTGCACTATAGCCGCCAGGAATGGCGCATCGCAACGGGCATCCAGCCCCATGGCTGCCTAATCAGCCACGCTCGCGAACATGGTCATCAGGCACATCTCGTCTCCGGTCCCATCCCCCCAGTTGGTGGTCTCGGTAACGGAGGTGCTGTCATAGGTGCAGCGCATGCCGATCCGGTCCTCGGGCTGGATGATCACCGGCTCTTCAAAGACATAGGTGAGCTGCCAGTTGAAGTCCCAACGGGGCACGTCCAACAGGCAGGTCTCGGAGTCATCGGCGTGCTCGATCCAGCCCTGCTCCGCCACACCCAGCTTGTGCATGTGCGGGGCAACTGCCCACAGCTTCAAGGGGACTTGCACGCCCAGGCTGCGGCTGCTCTCCTCAACGTGGGCGCTCTCCCCTGGCGGAATGTTCAGGGAGCCGTCTACCCAGAAGAAGGGGTAGAGCTCTGTTTCAACGCTCTCCTCGACCTTGAGGTTCACCACTGTCGCATCGCTGCTGTCCTGGCTGCCGTTGTTGTAGTGCATCTGGACAACCACGGGCCGTCCGGCGGTCATGCGAACACCAGTGCCTTCCGGGAAGTGCCAGCTCTGGGTCCCAGGGGCCCAGGGCGCCAACATGGAGCTGTCGACGCGGGCATCTCCAAAGCACTGGTAGCCAGGCTCCGTGTCCGCATCATCCAAGGCGTAGGCGTCGGCCAAGGCGGCGTCGCTGCTTGGCGCATAGACGATCATGTGATGCACGATGGCGGGATTGCCAGGCAAGACCTCGAAGGCGGTCAGGAAGCCGTCCTCTTCCAGGCCGGGGTCCACGACGAAGCAGCGGTAGTTGTCGTCGGAGCTGGAGAAGTCCACGTCCACCTCCTCCAAGACCAAGCTGTGGGTCACTCCTTCCAGGTCCAGCTCCACATCGGGAGCCCCTGGGTGCGCCAGCGGGTCTCCCTCCAAGCTCCCGCCCTCAACCCAGTCGGCCAGAGTCTGGATCTCCTCGTCACTGAGCCAGGCGGCGTCCAAGTAGGTGTTGCACTCACCGCTGGCGTCGGCCAAGTAGGGCGGCATCCTGCGGCTTTCCACCGAGTCGAGCACCTGATTGGCCAGGACGCTGACCTGGGCGTAGTCCTCGAGACCAAAGGGACCAATGGCTCCCTCTTGGTGGCATCCAACGCAACGCTCCTGAAGAATCGGGGCCACATGCTCGTTGTAGAGCACCGCGTCCGGATCGACCGTCTCCGTGGTGGGATCACAGGCCAGGGACAAGAGCAAAAGCATTGGGGCACCTTAGGAAGGAGGAAGCGCTGCCTCTTTTAGCTCAAAGTCCTCTTCCAAGGAAGCCAGAAGGTCCCCACAGCCCATCTGGAAGCCCTGCCACGCTCGAAGATGCGGGAAGACCGCGAAGAGCACACCCAGGGCAGCCAAGGCCACGGCGATGGCTGGATCTGAGCCAGCTTTGATGACGCCGCCCACAAGCAGAATGGCGCCGGCGAGCACGTAGAGCCAGGACCAAGTCCGCACCTTGGGGTGGGGCGCCAGCTCTCCTTCGATCCGCACCATACCGGCGGACTCGACGACTCTCCCAACCAAGAGCGGCTGATAGGGGGTCACCCTCTCTGAGCGACGGTTCTGAGCAATGTGCCACTTCTCGTGGTCAGCCCGACCCCAGAAACTGCGTGCCGTGACGGGCGTACGCAGCAAGTGCAACACAATGCCACCAGGGGAGAGCTTGTGGACCAGCTCAAAGGGACCCAGGTGGGGCTCAATGCAGCGCGGAATGCGCGCCTGGAGCTCCTCTAGGTTCAGCGCGGTCTCCAGGACCACTTGGCGCCGAAGGGGCAGCATCAGCCCTGCAGAGCTTGGCGCTGTTGGAGCTTGTCGGCGGCGTGACAGGCCCGCCGCTTCTCCAGCTCACAAACGCAGTCCTCGCCGCCCTTTCCACCGCAGGAACCCTTGAGTTCCTTGTTGGAGAAGATCACGCCTGCGGCCAAGCCGGCCATGGCCAGACCAAAGATTCCGGTCGTGAGTAGCACGGTGGTCATGAGGTCTCTCCTGAGTTCAAGGGCTGACAGGCACAGGGGCCTTAACGGGTGCGCCGCCGCTGGGCTGGAGCTCGGGGAAGTGAGAGCTGCGGATCTCTTCAAGTCCCTCCCCGTTTCGAACGAGCATCAACACCGGCAGCTCGAGGGTCTCGGCCAAGGCCATGCCTTGCTCTGGGCCCATGACATTGAGGGCTGTCGCGTAGGCATCCGCCATCGCGCACTGGGGATGCAGCACCGTCACGCTGGCCAGACCATGGGAGATCGGCTGCCCGCTGCGGGGGTCCAAGGTGTGGCTCTTGCGCTCACCATTGCTCTCGAAGAAGTTCCTGTAGTCGCCGCTGGTGGCCATGCTCAGCGACTCCAGTGCCACCACCTCTTGGATGCCGCCTTGGGCATCGGGTCGCTCAACGGCAATGCGCCAAGGCTCTCCGTCCGACTTTGCCCGGCCAGCCCGAACTTCGCCCCCCACCTCCACCATGTGGCGCTCGTACCCAAGCTCATCCAGTGCCAAGCTGACCTGGTCCACACCGTAGCCCTTGGCGATGGCGCTCAGATCCAGGCGTAGGTCTTCACGCCCCCGGGTCATGGTCCCTGACTGAAGGGTCACGGCCGGAAAGTCCACTTGAGCGAGGGCGAGCTCGATGTCTTCTACCGCAGGGACCTCCCCAGTCGGCGCGCTCGGCCCAAAGCCCCAGAGGTCTACGAGAGGACCAATGGTCGGGTCAAAGGCTCCCCCGCTCTTGTTCCAGACGCCCTGGGCCATCTCCACGACAGCTCTGAGCCCAGCCGAGGTCTGCATGGGCGTGTTGGCCGGCTGGCGGTTGAAGCGGGAGAGCTCCGAGTCCTGCTGCCAGGTGGACATGCTGCTGTTCACAGCGGCCAGCTCTGTGTCGATGCGCAGCTGAATCTCAGCGCGCTGCTCCGGGCTGAGCTGCTGCTGAATCTTGACCGCGTAGGTGGTGCCCATGGTCTGTCCAGCGAAGCTCTCCATCGCATGGGTCTGCTTGGCCTCCTCCATGGCCAACTCGGCCTCGCGACCCCGCTTCAGCCACGTGAAGGTGATCACAGCCAAGAAGGCGCCAGGCAAGATCAAGCGGCGTAGAACCGTCGCCGTGCTTTGGGGTTCAGGGGCCATCGTGGGGCGCTCTCCAGATACGAGACAACCCGCACCAAGAGGCGCGGGTTGTTCGGTTCACAAGGGGGGGTGACTCACCCGCCGAAGTCGTCCAGCATGATGCTCTCGGGCTCAACACCCAAGTCCACCAGCATGTTGATGACAGCCTGGTTCATCATGGGCGGACCACACAGGTAGTACTCAATCTCCTCGGGACAAGGATGCTTCTTGAGGTACTCATCGTGGGCGACCTGGTGAATAAAGCCAGTGAGGCCCAACCAGTTGTCCTCTTCGGTGGCGTTCGAGAGGGCGATGAACCACTGGAAGTTGTCGTTCTCGGCCTGGATGTTGTTGAAGTCTTCAACGTAGAAGGCCTCACGCCAGGAACGAGCGCCGTACCAGAAGGTGACCTTGCGGTCGGTGTGCAGGCGCTTGAACTGGTCGAAGATGTGGGAGCGCATGGGCGCCATTCCAGCACCACCGCCCACAAAGACCATCTCGTTGTCGGTGTCCCGGGCGAAGAACTCGCCGAAGGGGCCGGAGATGGTGACCTTGTCGCCAGGCTTCTGGGCAAAGATGTACGAGGACATCTGACCCGGAGGGACCTTCTTGAAGCCCTTCGCGTCGCGATCCCATGGAGGGGTCGCGATGCGAATGTTGAGCATGATGATGCCCTCTTCGCCTGGGTAGTTGGCCATGGAGTAGGCCCGGGTCACCAGCTCATCCGTCTTGGACACCAGGGTCCACATGTTGAAGCCGTCCCAGTCTCCGCGGTACTCCTCCTCAATGATCATCTCGCCGTAGTTGGCGGTGTGAGGAGGGGCCTCGATCTGGATGTAGCCACCGGCCCGGAAGGGCACAGCCTCGCCTTCTGGCAGGCTGATGACGAACTCCTTGATGAAGGTCGCCACGTTGTGGTTGCTCTTGACGGTGCATTCCCACTTGCGCACGGAGAAGATTTCAGGCTCCACCTCGATGCGCATGTCGGACTTAACCTTGACCTGGCAGCTCAGGCGACAGCCATGACGGGCCTCGCCGCGGCTGATGTGGCCCTTCTCGGTGGGCAGCAGAGAGCCGCCCCCTTCGTGTACGTCCACCTTGCACACGCCACAAGTTCCACCACCACCGCACGCGGAGGGGATGAAGATCTTGTTGTTGGCCAGGGTGTTCAGCAGAGTGCTGCCGGCCATAGTGACGATGGGGTTTTCCTCATCGTCGTTGATGATGATCTTGACCTCGGCTGCGGGGACCAGCTGGGCCCGTGCAACCATCAAGATGCCAACGAGTGTGAGAAGAATGGCGACGAAAGCGCCGATCCCCAAACCTACTACCATCCAGTTCATGATGCGTCCCTTTGGGCTTTAGAGCTGGATTCCGGCGAAGGCCATAAAGCCAATCGCCATCAGTCCGGTGAGGATAAAAGTGATGCCCAGGCCACGCAGCGCGGGGGGCACATTGCTGTACCGCATGCGCTCGCGGATTGCGGCCAATGCGATGACTGCCAAGGCCCAGCCGATGCCGGAGCCCAGGCCATAAACCAGGGACTCACCGAAGTTGTAGTCGCGCTCAACCATAAAGAGGCTGGCCCCCAAGATGGCGCAGTTCACCGCGATGAGCGGAAGGAACACGCCAAGGGCTGCGTACAGGCTTGGTGAGTAGCGGTCCAAGACCATCTCAACGATCTGAACCATCGCGGCGATGGTGCCGATGAAGACCAGGAAGTTGAGGAAGCTCAGGTCCACTTCTGCCAGCTCAGGGGAAATCCAAGCCAGGGCCCCCTCTCGCAGCAGGTACTCGTGGATGACCTGGTTCGCTGGGCAGGTGACTGCGAGCACGAAGATGACCGCGCCGCCCAGACCAATTGCGGTCTCGACCTTCTTGGACACAGCCAGGAAGGAGCACATGCCGAGGAAGAAGGCCAAGGCCATGTTCTCGACGAAGGTCGCCTTGGCGAACAGAGATAGGTAGCTTTCAAGCATCGTCTACTCCTCCGGCTCGATCTGCTCGGGCTTCCAGGCGCGCAAGCCCCAGATGAAGAATCCGATGAGGAAGAAGGCTCCAGGAGCCAGAACCATCAGTCCGTTGGGGTTGTACCAACCGCCCTCGGTGATGGGGTTCAGAATGGTCAGGCCGAAGAGCTTGCCGCTGCCCAGGAGCTCGCGGAAGAAGGCCACGACGATGAGAACGAGGCTGTAGCCCAGGCCGTTGCCGACACCGTCCAGCGCCGAGAGCACTGGACCGTTCTGCATGGCGTAGGCCTCTGCGCGGCCCATCACGATGCAGTTCGTGATGATGAGACCGACGAAGACCGAGAGCTGCTTGGAGACCTCGAAGACGTAGGCCTTGAGCACCTGGTCGGTGATGATGACCAGCGAGGCGATGACCGTCAGCTGCACCACGATTCGGATGCTGGGCGGAATGAAGTTCCGCATCAGGCTGATGATCACGTTGCTGAAGGTCAACACAACCGTGAGCGCGATGCTCATGACGACCGCGGTCTCCAGCTTGGTGGTGACCGCGAGTGCGGAACACACACCCAAGACCTGAAGGGCGATGGGGTTGTTGTTGAAGAGTGGGTCGATCAGCGCTTCGCGCTGGGCCTTCCCAAAGATGCCGTGTTGTGCGCTCACAGGGTCACCTCACCGACTGCATGAAGGGGCCGAAGCCCTGAGGGCCGAGCCAAAAACTGATGGCCTTTGTCACGCCATTGCTGGTCAAGGTCGCACCGCTGAGGCCATCTACGCTGTAGGGGTCCTCCGCTGCGGTACCAGCTTGACCCTTCTTGACGGCCAAAGAGACGGTGTCTCCGTCGTAGACCTTTCGGCCGGCCCAGAGACCGCGCCAGCGGCTGTTGTCCACCTCGCCGCCCAGACCAGGGGTCTCGGCGTGCTCGTAGAAGATCAAGCCCTTGACGGTGTTGCCGTCGGCCTTGTCAACAGCCAGGTAGCCGCGCAAGGTGGACCAGAGACCAGGACCGCGAATCGGAACGATGACGCGCTCCCCTTCGGGCGTGGTCACGTTGTAGACCAGCGAGCAGTTGGCGACGCTGGAGACCTTGGCCTCGTTCTCGCCTGGCTCGTAGGACAGCGCAGGGTCCTTGGCAGCCTTTCGGACATCGTAGGTGTTGACGTCCAGGGCATCGCAGTTTCCGTCAAAGCCAGGCATGGGCACCAGCTGAGGGGAGACCTTGCCGTCGGCGAAGAAGCCACGCACAACCTCGGGGGTGAGGTCTGAGACTTCGTCGTCGTTGCTGCCGCTCTGGTTCTCATCCGTGATCAAGCCAGAGACGGTCAGGACCTTCTTCTGCTGGTCGAGAAGCTTGTTCTCATCCTGCTTGTCTTTGAGGGCCACCGCCGAGCCGGACACGAAGACCGAAGCGACGAGGCAAACCACGGCGGCGAAGCCGATGATGTATCCAGTGGAATCAAGCTTCATGGCGAGCGATCCTCCGCTTGATGTTGGCCTGAATCACGAAGTGGTCCAGGAGCGGCGCGAACAGGTTCATGAAGAGAATCGCCAGCATCATCCCTTCTGGGTAGGCCGGGTTCACGACGCGAACCAAGACCACCAAGATGCCGATGCCCAGGCCGTAGCCCAGCTTCGCCTTGGCGGAGAAGGAGCTGGTGACGGGGTCGGTGGCCATAAAGACCATTCCGAATGCCCAGCCGCCCAGGACCATGTGCCACCAGAATGGCATGGCGAACATGGCGTTGGTGTCGGAGCCAATGGCGTTCAGGCCAATGGCCGTCAGCGCTGTACCAGCGACTACACCGAGCATGGTCTGCCACGCGCCGATGCGTGTGGCGAGCAGAATGCCCGCTCCAAGTAGGCAGGCCAGCGCGCTGGTCTCCCCCATGGAGCCTGGAACCATGCCTAGGAAGGCATCCATCCAAGACAAGGTCATGCCGGCGCCTTCGCCCATCACGGCCGAATCCAGGCCGTTGTAGGTGATGGTCGCGGGGTCAGCCGATGCAGCCTTGGCGAGCCAAGTTGCGCCGGAGTACCCGTCGGGACCGACAGCCTGCCAGACCTTGTCACCCGAGATCTGCGCTGGATAAGCGAAGAACAGGAATGCACGGCCAGTCAGGGCGACGTTGAGCACGTTCATGCCCGTTCCGCCGAACATCTCTTTGCCGACGATGACGCCGAACATGATGCCCAGCGCGACCTGCCAGAGAGGAATGGTCGGAGGTAGAATCAAGGGGAAGAGCATGCCTGTGACCAGGAAGCCCTCGTTGATTTCGTGCTTGCGCACGATGCTGAATCCAGCCTCGCAGATGCCGCCTGCGACCTGGGTCGCCAGGAAGACCGGCACAAAGTAGATCAGGCCGAGCACGAAGCTGGCGATGACGCTGGTCTGCATGTCTGCAGCAGCCGAGGCGCTCAGCTCACCGAAGATGGCCTGGAAGAGGCTCATCTGCAGGTCGTCCCGAACGGGTGCCCCAGATGCGATGGCGCTCAGGGCCTGGTTTCCAGTGTTCCACTGCGCCATCAGGATGACCGGCTGTAGGGCGATGCCCACAGTGATCATCATGCGCTTCAGATCGAGGGAATCGCGGACATGGGCACCCTTCTTGGTGACCGAGCCTGGCGTGAACAGGAAAGTGTCGCCCATCTCGTAAAGGGCGTACATGCTCTCGAGCTTGCCTCCCTTCTCGAAGTGATGCTCGACCTTGTCCAGAGTGTTTCGAAGGAACTGCATCAGCCTTCCGCCTCCAGGATATTCAGGTTCCGCCTAAGGATTGGGCCGTAGTTGTACTTGCCCGGGCACACGACGGTGCAAAGGGCAAGGTCCTCTTCGGCCAGCTCCATCATGCCCAAAGCTTCGGCCTTCTCCAGATCGCCGGAGATGAGGCTGCGGAGCAGGAAGGTGGGCAAGATGTCCAAGGGCATGACGCGCTCGTACATGCCGATTGGCACCATGGCTCGGTCGGAGCCGTTGGTGCTGGTGTCCAAGTCGAACTTCTTGCTGGACCCAAAGAGCTTGCTCAGGAAGGCCGCAGAGGTCGAGAAGGTGTTCAAGCCTGGCTTGAGCCAGCCCAAGAACTCGCGCTGACGGCCTTCAGCCAAGACGCTCACCTGAGAGTCGTATCGACCCAGGAAGCCCATGACCTCGCCTTGAGCGATGGTGCCGCTCAGGATGGAGCCCGAGATGACCCGCTGCTCGCCGTCCTGGAGCTTGCCGTCAACCAGCTCACTCACAACGGCGCCCCGACGGGTCTTGTAGAGCGCGCCATCCTTCACGCCGGGACCGCCCAGGGCGACGATGCGCTCCAGGTCCAGCTTCCCAGTGCGGAAGAGAGCACCCCATGCTGCCAAGTCCGCCACGCTGAGGTGCCAGACCTGCTTTCCGCGCTTGACGGGCTGCAAGGTGTGGATGTGGGTGCCAACCAAGCCAGCTGGGTGAGGCCCAGCGAACTCGTGGACGTCGGCGCCCTTGGCCTTGAAGCCAGCGCCAGGAGCCTGGCAGAAGTAGACCTTGTCGGTCAGCTTCATGGCGGCGTCCAGTCCAGCCTGAATGTCCTCTTCCCGTCCAGCCACGGCGACCTTGGGGTCAGCGGCCAGGGGGTTGGTGTCCATTGCGTTCACAAAGATCGCGACGGGCTGGGCATCCACGGCGGCGACACGGCTGTAGGGGCGGGCCCGAAGGGCCGTCCACTCACCGGACTCGATCAAGAGCGCTCGGACTTGGTCCGCACTCAAAGAGTCTGGCGCCTGGCCGGTGTAGGCCTGGAAGCTGACGTGATCCTCGTCTGTGGTCTCGCCAGCAAGCTCGCGCTCGTTCAGCTCAATGACCAGAGACTGGAAGGCGCGCTTGTCGCCTCGGTTGATAGCGACGACTTTGCCCGCGCCTGGGGAGGTGTGAAACACCCCTTCCCGCTTGCGGTCCTCGAAGAGGAGGCTGCCGCGCTTGACTAAGTCACCTACGATGACCTGCATGCGCGGCTTCATGCCGATGAAGTCCGAGGCCATCACCGCAACGCGGGTGACCGTGGGGGCCTGTTTTACATCTTGGGCGGGCGTTCCTGTGATGGGAACATCCAAGCCTTTTTTGATGGTGTGCAAAGCCATATGCAGCAGCACTCCAGCGTCTGCGTTCAGAAGGGGCGACCGGGAGCCGCGAAACTATCCCGGAGCCTCTCGCGAGGCCACCGGGTCTCAAAAGCTACGAGTTGGTCGAGCGGCCCGGGCGAGGGTCTCAAGTTCATTGCGATAGAGCTCACCACCGAGCCTGCCGCCCGGATCGATGAGCAGGGAGCCGACCTTGAGGTCGAGCAAAGAGGGGAAGAGCTGGCGCCCTGGGAGGGTGCGAAAAGCGTCAACCGTCGGGGCGTAGATGCGCAACGCATCCAAGCTGGTAAAGGCCGCGAAGACATCCCAACTCTGAAGCTTGCCCACAGCGAGGGGGAGCCCTTCGGCGTCCACGCGCAGCAAGAAGGTGGAACGCAGCATGGCCCGGTAGAGCGAATTGCGGGCCTCGGGGGTGCGTTTTCCAGCGGCACCTCGGATGGCCTCCAGCAGATTCTTGTTTTCAGTGGAGTCCCTATCGCCCAGGGTGATCTCCAACTTGAGGTCACCTTCGTGCTTGTAGGCGGTGCTCAAGAGCTCTTGGGTTCGCGCTGCGATGAGGGCGCACCGATCGGCGGCGTCAACCCGCTGCAAGGTCTTGAATGGAGAGACCTGTGCGAAGCCTGCTCTGCGGATCAGGCCCACGTCATTGAGGCTGAGTGGGAAGTCTTTGCCCAGGTACTGCTTCGCCGCGGCCTCGCTGCGGATCTCGCTGCCACCTTTGGCTGCGTGGAAGACGAACCAAGCGCGCCCACCACGCACGACGAGGCGGTTTCCGGACCCTCCCTCTCTTGTGAGGCGTTCAAGGGCGTGCTGCAGGTCACTGAGATCGCTCATGCACCTTTTTGGAGGGGGAGCCCGCTTGTTGCAAGCTCAGGCCCGCATCCCAGCCCACGATGGGGGTGACTTAGCGCAGGGAAAAGACCAACTGCTGGGTAAAGGCGGCCACTGGGCCTTCGATCTCTGCAAACTGGATCTTCTTGTAGGTGGTCAGCAGACACTGGCGCATGTCTTCGTCCTCCAGGCCTGGTGGCACATCCAAGAGGCGCACGCCTGAGACCCGTCCGCCGGCCGGAACGATGAATTCAACGCTCAGCTCACCGTGGAGAGCGGGGTTGCGTCGAAGGGCGTATTCGTAGCAACGACGTACCTGACCGGCCCGCTTTCGGGTGCCTCGATGCACGTCCTCTACCGCTCGCTCTCCGTAGAGCTGCACGGGCTTGTGCATGCCCAGGTTGATTCTTTGGTCGTCCGGGGGCGCCTTGTACGGCCCTCCTGGAGTCCCTGGGGCCCCAGGAAGAGGACTCCCCGCATCTCCAGGGCTCTGGTCTGCCGCAAGAAAGAGACTGAGTAGAAAGAACACCACGACCTCCGCAGCAACTGACCGACGAGAGGCTCTTCGGGTTCCCGCGCGCGCAAGTTTGAGGACACAAGGCCCCAGAGCAAGCCCGGCCTCTCCCAACCCGATAGCTCCAGCCCATGTCCGAGTCCCCCCTACGACGCCTGTATCGGCACGCGCGGCACCACCGAGGCCGCCTCGCCGCTGCAGTGTTTTTCTCCATTAGCAACAAGCTCTTGGACCTGGCCCCGCCAGTGCTCATCGGCGCGGCTGTGGACGTCGTCGTCCGCAAAGAGGAGAGCTTCCTCGGCGCCCAGGGCATCACCGATCTGGGCGATCAGCTGCTCCTGGTCAGCGGACTGACGGTCGTGGTGTGGGTGCTGGAGTCAGCCACCGAGTACCTGCACCAATGGTTCTGGCGAAACCTTGCCCAGACCGTGCAGCACGAGCTGCGCGGGCAGGCCTACACACACATTCAAGACCTGGACATGTCTTGGTTCGCGGACCAAGCCCGCGGCGATCTGATGGCCGTGCTCAACGACGACATCAACCAGCTGGAGCGCTTTCTTGACGGAGGCGCCAACGCCATCCTGCAGGTCTTGACCACGGCCATCGCTGTGAGCTTTGCCTTTGTGAGCGCATCCCCGGAGTTGGCAGCCTGGGCCGTGGCGCCGATCCCCTTCATCCTGGCTGGCAGCTTCTGGTTCCAGGGCACCATCACGCCCCACTACGACTTGGTGCGCAAGCGGGCCGCGGAGCTCAACGCCCTGCTCTCCAACAACTTGGAGGGCATCGCCACCATCAAGAGCTTCACCGCGGAAGCCCACGAGGCCGAGCGCGTCTCACAGGCCAGCGAGGCCTACCGGCAGGCCAACAAGAAGGCCATCGCGCTCTCCTCAGCCTTCTCTCCCCTGATCCGCATGCTCGTGGTCGTTGGCTTTACGGCCACGCTTCTCGTGGGCGGCCAACGCGTCCTGGACGGCGTGCTCACGGCCGCGACCTACTCCACGCTGATCTACTTGACCCAGCGCCTGCTCTGGCCGTTGACCCGCCTGGGCACAACCTTCGACCTGTACCAGCGGGCGATGGCCAGCACGCGCCGGGTACTCAACTTGGTCGAGACCGAGATCGAGGTACGCGACGGCGAGCAAGGCGTGGGAGAGGCGGCCAAGGGGGACATCGTCTTTGACGCAGTGAACTTCGCCTACCCCGGTCGAGACCCTGTCCTGCAGGACTTCTCTCTCCACATCAAGGCCGGCTCCACGGTGGCCATCGTCGGCAGCACCGGCTCCGGAAAGAGCACCTTGATCCGACTCTTGCTACGCTTCTTCGACCCGGCCCAGGGGAAGATCACCCTCGGCGGCCAAGACCTGCGCGCCCTGCGCATGTCCGAGCTTCGAGGCGCCTTGTCTATGGTGGGGCAGCAGGTGTTCTTGTTTCCTGGAACTGTGCGCGAGAACATCGCCTACGGCAGCCCGGACGCCTCCCTGGCCGACATCGAAGAAGCCGCCTCCCTTGCCGAGGCCAGTGCGTTCATCGAGGAGCTCCCCAAGGGCCTGGACAGCGAGATCGGCGAGTCTGGTCAGAAGCTGAGCGGCGGTCAGCGCCAGCGCTTGAGCATCGCCCGGGCTGTCCTCAAGGGCGCCCCGATTCTCATCCTGGACGAGGCCACAAGCGCGGTGGACAACGACACGGAAGCAGCCATCCAGCGGAGCCTCTTCCGAATCTCCCAAGACCGAACCACCGTGATCATCGCCCACCGCCTCAGCACCATCCGCCACGCCGACGAGATCGTCGTGATGGAAGGGGGCCGCATCATCGAGCGCGGCACCCACGAGGCCCTGGTGGCACAAGAGGGGACCTACGCTCGGCTCTGGCGTGTCCAGACCGGCGAGAGCACCCCGTCGGGCGCCGAGCAACTGGAGAGCACATGAAGACCATCGGACTGGACGAAGCTGGACGCGGCTGTGTGCTCGGCCCCCTGGTTGTAGGCGCCTACTGCGTGGAAGAGCCAAACATCGCAAGGGTCAAAGAGGCAGGGGCCACCGACTCCAAGCGCCTGAGCGCCAAGAAGCGCGAGTCTCTGATCGCGCCTCTGGGCGCCTTGGGCGAAGCACGTTTGATCGAGATCACACCGGCTCAGATCGACACGGGCAACCTCAACGACCTGGAGCTGGCGGCCTTCGTTGACCACATCTTGCACTTCCGTCCAGATCGCGTGGTCATCGACGCGCCCGTGCATCCCAATGGCATCCCGAACTTCACCGCCAAGCTGCTCGCCGCCTTGGACTACGTCCCCGAGCTGGTGATCGAGAACAAGGCCGATCTGAACTACCCCAGCTGCGGGGCCGCCAGCATCTTCGCCAAGGTGCGGCGGGACAGCCACATCACGCCGCTGAACGCAGGCTCGGGCTATCCCTCCGATCCGGTGACGCGGGCCTGGCTGCTGGGCTTCATCCAACGAAAAGAGCCCTTTCCAAGCGCCGTTCGTACCCGCTGGGGCACCATCGCCAAGCTCCAGCAGCAGAGCCTGTTCTGATGCTCTCCCTGGTGCTGCCCCTCTACAACGAAGAGGCCTGCGTTCAGGACACGGTCACAGGCCTGCTCGGCGCACTGCAAGGCGCGGGCTGCGAGCTCATCCTGGTCAACAACGGCTCCGACGACCAGACGCCCTACCGCATCAACCAGCTCGCCATCGAGCACAAGAAGGTCAAGGCCTACCACTTGGCCGACAACGCCGGCTACGGCGGAGGCATCCTCTTCGGCCTACGCCAAGCCCAGGGAAGCATTCTGGGCTGGAGCTGGGGAGACGGCCAGATCGCGCCCGAGCACGTGCGCAGCTGCCTGAACTTGGTCCGCCGAGAAGGCGCCCAGCTCGCCAAAGTACGCCGCATCGAGCGCCAAGACGGCCAGGACCGGGCCATGGTCAGTGCGATCTACAGCCAAGTCATGCGACGCGGATTTGGCGTGCACACCACCGACGTGAACGGCTGCCCCAAGCTCATGCCGCGAGCGGTGTTCGAGGGGCTGGATCTCCGCTCGAAGGACTGGTTTCTGGACGCTGAGACTCTGCTCAAAGCCCAGGAACAACAGCTGGAAGTTCGCGAAGTCGAGGCCACCATGCTGCCCCGCCCAGGCGGCAGCTCCAAAGTGAACTGGCGCACGGTGATGGAGTTCAACCAGCGCCTGCTGGCCTGGAAACGCGGCTGGAGGCCCGAGTGATGCACGGCGAGACCAAGGTCCCTGGAACCCAAGGCTACGGGGAGCACGCCGCCACCCTGAGCGAGCGCTACGACCGCGTGGATGTGCTGGCCCTGTACGCCGAGGCCTGGCCGTACTTCCCCGCCCCACCAGCCCCCGTGCTGGACCTAGGCGCCGGCTCCGGCCGAGACGCCGCTTTCTTCGCACAGCGAGGCCATCCCGTCACCGCCGTAGAGCCCTGCGCCCCGCTGCGCCAAGCCGCACAGGCCAAGCACCTCGATCCCGGAGTCGACTGGCTAGACAGCAGCCTGCCTGCGCTGGAGGGCCTGACCGCACACTACGCGCTGGTCCTTGTCGCAGCGGTCTGGATGCACCTGGACCTGAAGGAGCGCCAAGCTGCCATGCCAGCGGTCGCCGCACGCCTCGCTCCAGCCGGACTGCTGCACATCTCACTACGCCACGGACCCATTCCCCTGGGTCGCCGCATGTTTGCGGTCACCACCGAAGAGACCGTGGCCCTCGCCGAGCGTTGTGGCCTGACCCCAATCGCCAATTGGGCCCAGGCGCCACAGCAGCGGGGCAACCAGAAGGCTGGCGTGCACTTCAGCACTCTGCTCTTCAGGCAAGCAGGCCCTTGAGAGGCGGCCGGAAAACGCCGCTGTACCGAAAGGTCAACACCACCGCCCACGGCGTGCATCACGACCACGGTGGCGACTACCGAGACGCTCGCAGCCAAGCCCACGGCGTCAGCGCTCCCGCCGTTCAGTCCATGGGCGCGAAGAGACGCCGGGGCCTCGACTACACACCGCTGTTCCGCTTCTTGCTCTCCAAAGTAGGCTGCCATTGGGACGCGGTGCACTCCGAGGCCATCGCTCGCCTGGACCGAGAGCAGCCCATCCACTGGATGGTGGACGTTCACCCGCCTCTGGGCACGCCAGAGCCCACACTTCGTGCCGGCGAGTCATCCTATTGGAGCCGCCTGTACGTGGATGAGAACAAGCTGCTCCAGCTGCGCGAGCCCGCCCAAGACCACAGCACCATGCGCCCCTTCTGTGCCTGCTGTACCCACACCCTCAACGGGGTGCCTCTCACCCAGGGCTACGACGCGGAGCGGCCCTAAGGCCAGCGTCCAGCACTCAGCGCTGCTCGATGGCCATCACCGCCAAGCGGTCCGCTCTCTCGTTCTCGGGAATGCCCACGTGACCGGCCACCCAGTCTAGGCGCACACCAGGTCGCGCCTTGAGCCGCGCCCGGAGCCCCAAGATCAACTCGGTGTTCTTCTTGGCCTTCCAGTTCTTGGCCAGAACGCCAAAGCTGTACTGAGAGTCGGTGAACACCACCACGGGGGCGTCCGCGGGAACCTCCGCTTCATCCAGAAGGGTCAACGCCAGACCGATTCCACTGAGCTCACCGACGTTGTTCGTGCCGCGGCCCAGGTACTCCATGGTCTCTGTCGTCGTGCCGTCGGCCAGCTTGAGCACCGCGCCCGCACCACAGGGTCCAGGGTTGCCCTTGCAGGCACCATCCGTGAAGGCCATGTGCGTGCCCGCAGGGAGCGCGGCGATGCGCTGTGCGGCGTCCTTCTTGGCGGCGGTCGACTGGGCTTGGGTCCGGGTACCCGCCTTGCCAAAGCCGCTGCCCTTCTTCTTGCGGGCGCCGCCCTTGCCGCCCGTGCTGGGTTCCGCAGCGGTGCCGGCATCCAGCTCTACAGCCTTGCCCTTGGGCTTGCCCAAGCCCGCGGTTCCGGCCCGATAGACCTTGGCGCCGTCCGACTTGGAGTAGCGAATGGGCGTACGACCGCCGTCCGAGAGCACCGCACCGTCTGGGCCAGCTTGGGCGTAGACGGTCTTTCCTTTGAAGGAGACAGGGATCCAATTCATGCGGTGGACTAACCACACTGGCGCCGCTCGGCGTGCCTGGTCCCCAAGCTGGCAGCGCTCTGCCCTACTGTCTGTGACTGGCTACGCTGACCGGGCTCCAATGAGTTCGAGTCATATACTGACGTGATCACTCCTGTTGAGCCTACTCGCACTCGCCCCTGAACCCGCTGGCTGCGTTGCTCAACGCTCGACGGGCTGGCGCACGCCTTCGGTTTCGCGCCTTCCCAGCGGGCCCAGGTTCTTCGCGCCAGCAGGATCAACAGTTCGGACCACGTCAGTAGTCGCCGGACAGAACCTGACAATAAGGCGATTCAGACGCGCACACTTCTTGAGTTGATGGGCTCAACTCTCTCCAAACAGCGCCTTCTTGATGACTGCCTATACAAGGGTAGACTCGTGCGGCGTTGGAGGGCGAATGGCTCTCTGCGACTCCCTCAAAACGCCGAGAAACAAGATATTTAGCACCCCATTGCTCCTAGCCCTGCTGGCCGTAGAAGCCCAAGCCCCCTCCCCCATGCAGGCACGCTTCTTGGTTGAGTGCGACGCGATCTCCACAAACCAAGTCGTCGTCACCGTCTCCCCGCTTCCTGCAATCGTCGTGACCGATTGCGAGACGGAGATTCTTGCACCGGGGCAGACTCAAGTGACCCTTAAGCGGAAGGACAAGTTGGAAATCATGTTCATTCTGGAAGACATCCAAATGCTCTATCGCTTTGGCAGTGAGGAGAGCACCCAAGGTCTGACGGTGCTGCTGGAATAGCCAGTACCCTTGACGGTCCGTCTGGGGTGCCTAAACTCCCCCGAATCAGCCTCTGGAGGGCAAGATGACGCCCTTTGCAACGAGACAAAACTGACCTTTCCTCTTTGAGGATTCTGCGCGCCTCGCCCTAAGAGCAGGGCACAGCGCGCCCCAGTCAGAGCCGCACCTTCAGCACGCCATCCGTGGCGCGGTGTGGCCCATTGCCCAGAAATACAGACATGAGCATTCATCACCACATGCGTCAGCGCATGGTGGCCTTCGACGACGACGGCCACGAAGAAGTCCCCCGAAAGAAGACACCCAAGGTGTCCTACATCAAAGAGAGAGACCCCTACGCCTCGAGCAAGAAGAAGCAGGACCTGCGCAAGACCCGGCAGCTCTGCGGCCAGATCGCCAAGATCCTGCACCTCTGCTTGCCCGATGCGGCCGACCCCCGTCTGTTCGAAGTGCACATCGTCGATGTGCGCAGCTTGGATGTGGCGAGGCTGGAGGTCCTGGTCCTTGGACCGGGCCCCGTGGACACCACCCTGGCAGCCCTGGCACACGCCAAGCCCTGGCTGCGGGACGAGGTCAGCCAAGGCATTCGCCGAAAGCGCACCCCGGAGCTTCTCTTTGTGTGGGCGGGAGACTGATTCCCCGAGCCGGGCCCTTGTATTGGGGTCCGGCTCTTTTCACTTCGGGGTAGCCTTCGCCAAAGGAGTTCCCCATGTACTTGACCCGCGGCAGCGAGACCGAAGAGCAGTCCTGGTTCACCGGCAAGATCGGCCACCACTTCAAGGTCCTGACCCCCGAGAACCGCGAGCTCGGCTGCATGGGCGCCAGCCTGAACCGCCTTCCCCAAGGCTGTGTGGCCGTGCCCTTCCACTGGCACGCCATGGAAGACGAGATCTTCTACATCCTGAGTGGCAAAGGCATCTTCCGCTACGGCGAGGAGCTGGCCGAGGTGGGCCCTGGCGACACCATCAACTGCCCAGCAGGCACCCGCATCGCCCACCAGATCGGGAACCCATTCGCCGAAGACTTGGTCTACCTCTGCATGGGCCCCCACCACGCGCACGAAGTCTGCGGCTACCCCGACAACGGCAAGGTGATGGTGCGCTCCACCAAGCAGGTCGGCACGCTCCAGGTCGCGCCCTACATGGAAGGCGAGCCCGAGCAGCCCAACATCTTCGAGCTCTGGGAGCAGTCGAAGAAGTGATCTTTGCGCTGCTGGCTTGGGGGCTCACCCTCGGAATCGCATGCACGGAGCCTCCTAAGGCGCCCCTCGCCGTCGAGGTCCCCGCGGTCCAGGCCACAGCCCTGCAGCGCCCAGCAGCGCCAACGCCCCCACCTCCTCCGGAACCCAGTGTCCTGGAGCAGGTAGACGCCATCCTGGCCCGCATCGGCGGCAAGAGAACGCCACAAGAGCAGCACTGGTGCTTGGCCCGCGCCCCCTTTGAGGATCAACGCAACGCACTCTGCGAACACACCGAGCTGGAGGGTGCCTGGACGCTCTGGGGCCCTCACCCAGGGAGCCCCAATGGGGTCAAGGTGGAGCTCAGCCAACACCGCTTCCTCGACGGAGAGCGGGCGCTGGCCCTGGACCGCGCTCTGGCACAGCTGGGAGCCGGCGCCGGTGGCCACGACGGCGGCATCTCTTGGTGCCACACCCAGGCGAGCTGGACGGAGACAGCGCTGTGGGGCTTGGACCGCAGCTGCGGCGTGAGCCACACGGTGCTCTGGGTTCAGGAGATCCTGGCCCTGCTACGAGAGAGCGCCAGTCCCTACGACGAGATTGTCGCCGTGAAGGGAACTCCAGGGGGATGGGCACACCTCGTGGACACCCAGGACCAAGAGCGCACCCTGACCATCGAGCAGCGCCGACGCATCTTTGTGCAGGTAGAAGAGGTGGCGCACGACGACGTGCTCTGGGTGCGCAGCCAGCGCCATGAGACCGGCCAACGCTACACCGAGCCACTCGCCAACACCCCGCCCACGTCTATGCCCCAAAAGATCGGAAGCCTGGCCCACAACGCGCGCTGTGTGCCGCTGCTCATGCGACCGCCGGACACCGACTGGGTGATGGTCGAGAGCCCACAGGGCATTGGCTGGGCCAACAGCCGCTATCTGGCGCCACAAGCCACCAGTGCATGCAGCGCTCCTTAGGGCACCAAGAAGCTCTCCCCCGTCGAGCGCGTGAACTCGTACAGGCTGTGGTTGAAGCAGCCCGCGTCACAGCCTTGGTGGTACAGCCCTTCTCGAGCAGCCTGCACCTCCGCCGAATCCCAGAGCTCCGCCAGGGGCGTCTCAAAGACATTGCCCACGCTGAGACCCTCTCCGCCCCACACGCAGCAGGGCAAGAGTTCCCCCTCAAAGGTCACGCCGTACTGGTCCACCAAGCCCAGGCAGCGCACGGTCTCTACGTGGCCAGCGTGGTAGCTCAAGCTCTGCTCATCGAAGTGCTTGCGCTCGGCGATGCGCTGCTCCCGGGCTGCAAGCGTCGCCACCGCCTCTTTCCAGGCAGCTTGGTCCGCAGGCTCAGTGAGGGCCAGCTCTGGCGCATCGTTCACCGGCCAAAAGTCAAAGCCGGCGCCCAGCTCCTGAGCCAGCTCGTAGACCGGCACCAGCTCGTGCACGTTCTCGCGGTTGGCCGTGAAGTAGATGCTCAGGCCAATCTCGGAGCTTGAACGCAGTTTTTGGATGCCCTTCATGGAGCGCTTGAAGCAGCCAACCTGGCCTCGTAGGCGCTCATGGGTCTCCGCGAGTCCGTCCAGAGACACGCTCAGGGAGTCCACACCGGAGTCCACGAGCTGATCCCACTTCTTCTCGATCAACGTGCCGTTGGTGGTGATGTTGACCGCCAGCCCAAGCTCTTTGGCGGCCTTGACCACCGTGAAGAGGTCCGGGTGCATGAAGGGCTCGCCGCCGGTGATGACCAGGGTCTTGGTTCCGATCTTCAGTGCCTCGTCCAGGAGCTGCAGCACCCGGTTCAAGGGCATGTTCTGTGGATTGTCCCAGAGATCGCAGAAGCTGCAGGTCAGGTTGCAGCCCCGGTTGATGAGCAGGAGCAGAGTGCGAGGCTTGGAGGGCTCTCGGGGGGGAAGGTGCCGCTCGATCGACGCGCGCGTGTCCGGCAGGGCGACCGGCTGAAGGGGGGGGCGGCCCAGAGCCCGCTGCTCCCGAATCCAGGCGTTGTAGTCCTGACCCTTGCCTGCCCCAGTGCTGTAGAGGTCGATGAGCGCCTGTTGAATGGGCCCCCAGTCGTACCAGGCCACGAACTCCCTGGCGGCCTGACCCATTCGCACCCGCTCCGCCTTCGAGGCCAGCAAGTCCACGACGGCCTGAACGAAGCGCTTGGGCTCGTCTTCGATGACATGGACCTCCGCGGGCGCCTGGATGCCTTCGGCCCCTTTGGAGTAGGACACCGTCGGCTTTCCAGCGGCGAAGTACTCCAAGATCTTCATGCGGGTGCCCCCCCCACTGGGGACCGGGCACAAGCAGACATCGGCCGCCTGAATCCACCCGGCCAGATCCACCACCGGCCCCAAGAAACGGATGCTGGGGTGGCTGTAGTAGGTGGGCGGGTTCATGCCCGCGATGAGCACCACCAGGTCAGGGTGGGCGCGCAGCAGGCCGGGCAAGAGCTCCTCGGCGATGATGCGCACCGCCTGGGTGTTGGGCCAATAGTGCAGGGTGCCGTGGAAGAAGAGCACGGGGGTGTCATCGTCCAGCCCCTGGGCATAGCGCTGCATGCGACCGGCTTTTCGCGCAAAGCTCAGGGTGTCCACCCCGTGGGGCAGCACCGTGATTCGGCTTCCGTCCACGCCGGCATCGGTCATGCGTACCTTGTCGTCCACCGACACGGCGATGACGTGGTCCACCCGCTCCAAGGCCCAGATCTCCAGAGCGCGGATGTCTTCGACTTCGGCGTCCCCCAGACCCAACACGTCTTGAAGGCGGTCCCACTCCACGTTGTGCTGAACGATGGCGCTCTGGCCGCCCAGGAGCTTGGCCGCCAGGATGCAGGGCAGCCCGTAGCCTGGGAACTCCGCTTGGTAGACCTGGATCTTCTCGCGACGGCCCACGTAGAGCACCCTGGCCCACCACTGCGGATCAAACTGGGGTTTGTAGAGAAAGGTCTCCTCGGCGGGGTAGCCAATGCGCTGACACATCGCCTCGGCCCAGCGACCTGAGGCGTTCATGCCCGGCCACTCCTGCATGGCGCGGAAGCGGGGGCTGTAGGGCACGCGCTCATGGACGCCCTTCTCGAATCGCCAGTAGGCGTCCCGGTCGTCGGTGACGATGCACACGGTGCAGCCCAAGAGACTGAGCACTTGGGCGGTGCGCACGATCTTGACCGCTGCCCCATGGTTGGTGGGGAAGAGGTCACCACGGGTGACAAGGGCGATTCTCATGTCTATTGGGCCGCGTGCTCGCGGATCATGACCTCGACGTCGTCATAGCTGCCGTAGCCAATCTGGCCGTGCAGGATCTCCATGTCCGGGCCGAGTACGACCCAAGCGGGAAAGCCAAAGTCCTTCTCCGACTGCTGCTCCACAAAGTCGTGCAGGGTGTTGTAGGCAAAGCCGCGGTCCAAGAACAGTGGGCCGTGGGTGCCGAAGCGCTCTTGCCAGTCGTCCACGATGTCCTGCGGCGGGGGCGTGAGGGGGTCGCTCAAACCGTTGCCCATGTAGGTGACCATGTCGATCTCAATGCCGTCGGCCGCCAGGCCCTGGTCCAAGACCTCAAAGTCGGTGGCCATGACCTGACAGGGGCCGCAGTTGTACTGGGAGACGTCGACGATGAGGTAGCGCCCGCTTTGGTCCCACAGGTCGACCTTGTCCCCGCACTGGTCGGTCTCCCGCGCGTTGGGGAAGCGCTGACCCAGCGCCAACTCGTAGCTCACCTCTTCCAGGCCGGGGCTCTCTTGGGGCCAACCACCAGCGTAAGGGGTCTGCCGCTCCGCCCATGGGTCGGGCAACAGGGTCTCGGTGGTCTGCAGGGTCATGTCCCCAGAAGCCCTCAGGTCCAGCTCACCGCCAGCGCTCAAGGCATTGACGCTGCCCCACGTGAAGGTGCCGCCGCTCAGGTCACCCTCAAAGGACTGCTCGCTCGGCGCGAAGAGCCGCAGGTTGGCGGTGCTTCCCCGAAAGATTTGTCCTTCGGCGTTCAGCCCCCACCACTCCTCCCGTGAGCCGGAGGCCTCGGAGATCTGCGTGAAGCACTCCTCGCCTTCGGTCATGGTGGCGTAGCCCGCGACAATGACCTCGCAGTCGGGACATAGGTACGGTTGGTCCACGATCTCCAAGCCCACAAACTCACGGGTATAGCTGCAATCCACCAGACCGGATTCCTCTGCGACTTCATCGAAAGCCAGGGTCCAGGTCGTGCTGCTGCTCAAGCTGCGCGATTGGATGCTTCCCGGAATCTCGGGCTCCGTGAGCTCGCCACAGGCAAAGGCCTGGCTGGCTGTGTCTCCGGTCTCGCCGGTGTCCACGGCGCTGTCAGCGCTGTCCACCACGCTGTCTTCAGGGGTGGTCTCTGGACTTTGACAGGCCAAGGCAAGCAGCAGGGTCATGGAACCTCCGTGGCCCAGGATACTGCTCTGACAGAGAAGTCGCGATTCTGCCCAGGGAGTTTGCGTAGATCCGCACACCGTGCGCTGGCACGTTTGCTGCAACAGCTCTCCTCAAGTGAGGCCACGATGACCCTGATTCTTTCCACCCTCGGCTGTGTTGACATGACCTGGCCAGAGGGGACCGGCGAGCGCGCTGTGATCGAAGAGACCGGATGGCAGGCGCCCGAGCAGGTCGAGTCCTTCTCTGCGTGCAGCGCCGCAGACGGGAACGGCGGCGTAGAGGTGCAAAGCCTGAGCATCAGCGGGGACACCCTCTCGGCGGAGCTTGGCTACGGCGGCGGATGTGAGCTGCACCTCTTTGAGCTCTGCTGGCCCGGCCAGAACTTCGACTACACCGACCCTCCCCAAGTCTCTTTGCAGCTCTGGCACGGCGGAACCCCAGATGCCTGCGACCTCTACGAGGTCGAGACCGTGGACTTTGATCTCTCGCCCCTCAAAGCGGCATGGCAGAGCGAGAGCAGCCTTGAGAGCGGCACCTTGCTGATTCAACTGGATGGCCAGAGCGCCACCTACACCTTTTAGAACCCTTGGAGTCCAGCATGAACAAGACCCTTCCCTTCGCTCTGATCTGCGCCTTGTCCCTGACGGCATGCGTTGAGACCATTCTTCCCGGACGCGCCCCCGCGGTCCCCGATGCCCCCTTCAGCGAATGCAGCGCGGACGACGGCCACGGACTGGATCTGGGCGGCTTTGACACCGGCACCGAGAGCCTGGCGATCGACGGGGACACCCTCTCCGTGTCGGTCGGCTTTGGCGGCGGCTGCGAGAGCCACATCTTCGAGATCTGCTGGCCAGATCTGAGCTTCATGGAGTCCGAGCCGGTGCAGGTGAACCTGGAGATCTGGCACGGCGGCACCCCCGACATGTGCGAGGCCTACCTGACTGAGACCTTGGAGTTCGACTTGAACCCCCTGAAGCAGTCTTGGAAGGACGCCTACGGCGAGGGACCCGGCACCATCAGCATCAACTTGATGGGCGAGAGCATCGAGTACAGCTTCGAGTAGGCCGGGTGTGCGCCTCGCAGGGGCCAGCGCGTTAGAGCGCGCGCAACACTCTGCGAGGACCCCCCATGGCTGACTTTGTCTACCAGATGATCGGCACCGAGAAGGTGCTTCCCTCCGGCCGCCGAATCCTGGACCCGACCTACTTGAGCTTCTTTCCAGATGCCAAGATCGGCATGTTGGGACACAACGGCGCCGGCAAGTCGACCTTGATGCGCATCATGGCCGGCCTGGACGACGACTTCGGCGGCCAGACCATCCTCAAGCCCGGCGCTACCCGCGGCTACTTGGCCCAGGAACCACAGCTGGACGAGACCCTCACTGTTCGCGAGAACATCGAGCTCGGTCTGGCCCAGTGGCGCACCCTGCTTCAGGACTACGAGGCCGTCTCCGAGGCCTTTGGCGACCCCGACGCGGACTTTGACAAGCTCATCGAGAAGCAGGCCCGCCTCCAAGACCAGATCGACGCCGCCGGCGCCTGGGACATGGACCGCACCCTGGACATCGCGATGGACGCCCTGCGCGTTCCCCCAGGCGATGCCATGGTCGACAAGCTCTCCGGTGGTGAGAAGCGCCGCGTCGCGCTCTGCAAGCTGCTCCTGGAAAAGCCCGACATGCTGCTGCTCGACGAGCCCACCAACCACTTGGACGCCGAGTCCGTGGGCTGGTTGGAGCGCCACTTGGCCGACTACCACGGCGCCGTCATCGCCATCACCCATGATCGCTACTTCATGGACAACGTCGCCCAGTGGATCCTGGAGCTGGACCACGGCAAGGCCTACCCCTTCGAAGGCAACTACTCCGGTTGGCTGGAGCAGAAGGGCGAGCGCATGCGCCAAGAGAAGAAGAGCGAGTCCCGCCAAGCCAAGCGCATGGCCGAGGAGCTGGACTGGATCCGCAAGTCCCCCAAGGGACGCCAGGCCAAGTCCAAGGCCCGCGTCACCGCATACGACGACTTGGTCGCCAGCTCGCAGAAGGACGACCGCCACGCCACTGGCGCGACCATCCGCATTCCGCTGACCCGCCGCTTGGGCAGCAAGGTGCTGGAGGTCGAGGGCGTGACCAAGGCCTACGGCGACAAGCTGCTCTTCGAAAACCTGAGCTTCAACCTGCCTCCCGGCGGAATCGTGGGCGTGATCGGGGCCAACGGCGCCGGCAAGACCACCCTGTTCCGAATGGTCACGGGCAGCGAGACCCCAGATGCCGGCACTCTGACCCTCGGCTCGACCGTGGACCTGGCCTACGTGGACCAGTCCCGCGACTCCTTGAACGACAACAAGAGCGTGTGGGAAGAGATCAGCGGCGGTCACGACTTGGTCGTCATCGGCGACAAGGAGATGAACTCCCGGGCCTACGTGTCCCTGTTCAACTTCAAGGGAAGCGACCAGCAACAGAAGGTCGGCACCCTCTCCGGTGGTGAGCGCAACCGCGTGCACTTGGCCAAGCTGCTCAAGACCGGCGGCAACGTGGTCATGCTCGATGAGCCCACCAACGACTTGGACGTCGAGACCTTGGCCAACCTGGAGGAGGCGCTCTTGGCCTTCCCGGGCTGCGTCTGGGTCATCAGCCATGATCGCTTCTTCTTGGACCGCATCGCGACCCACATCTTGGCCTTCGAGGGCGACTCGAACGTGGTGTGGTTCGAGGGCAACTTCCAGGAGTACGAGAAGGACAAGAAGGCCCGCTTGGGCGATGTGGGACCGACCCGCATCAAGTACAAGAAGCTGACCCGCTGATGCTGTTCTCCCTGTGGCTGGCCTGCGCCCCAAAGCCCCAAGCTTGGACGGCCCCTGCGCCAAGCTCCGAGCCCGATGCCTTCCTGGTAGACGCCGACTTTGGCTGCTTCCGGGACTGGGAGAAGGTCGGTCACAGCTACTACACCAGCGTGGTGGGAGATCCGGCCGCCGCCGCCCAGGCTGCCCGGGACAACACCCCCTTCCCCGTTGGCAGCGTCGTGCAGCTCATGCCGAACGAGGCCATGGTCAAGCGCCACGTCGGCTACGCCCCCGAGACAGGCGACTGGGAGTTCTTGAAGCTCCAGATCGTCAAGGGCCAAACTGTGATCACCGAGCGTGGCACCACCGAGGTGAAGAACCTCGCAGGTGGCTGCGCGGCGTGCCACAGCGCCAGCGCCGAGAGCAACGACTGGGTGTGCTCCGAGGGTCATGGTTGCGAGGAGCTGCCCGGTTTCATCCTGAAGCAAGCCGAGAAGGCTGTCGCCAAAGACCCACGCTGCGGGGAGTCAGGGTAGATTGAGCGCATGCTTGCTCTCCTGATCGCCTGCACGGGCCCCACCGCTACGCCCCCCGCCCCCTACGCTGCCGAGGTGAACTTCACCGTCGAGCGCGGCGCGTTGTCCCCAGAAGAGGTGGACATCGGCGTGGGCGGCGTGCACCTGGGGCCTGACTTTGCCCTGTTCACCGCCAGCGCGGAGGACGGCCTGCAGGAGCTGATGTTCCTGACCGGCCCCCTCACTGGCCCTGGAGACGTGGAGGTCTTGGAGGTGCGCTACCGCAAGGGGCAGCAGTTCATGTCCTCGGCCAACGCCGAGTGCAGCATCACTCTGGATGTGCTCGCCGACGAGGTCACCTCGGCCGGTTTTGCCTGCACAGGCCTGGCGCCTGCGGACGATCCAGATGCCGAGCCTTGGGCCCTGAGCGGGACCTGGTTGGGCGGCACTCTGACGGAGCTGGAGAACCAACCGGGGTGGTTGGCCGGCAGCGGCTACCGCGCCCGTCTGGAGTGGGAGGACGAGGAGGGTGAACGCGTCACGCAGCTGGGCGAGGCCCTGCTGATCCAATGGCGTCTGGAGCAGTGGTGGACCATCATTGGGACCGAAGAGGCCCGGCTGGACCTGGTGCTCAAGGCGACGATGGACGCAGACGAGATCCGCGTAGAGAAGTCCACCAACGCCACCCTGGGAAACGCATTTCTGCGGGTCGAGGCCGACAGCGAGATCTCCGTCGCGAGCGACACGGAAGAGCTCACCGGAACCGACCTGGAGTTCCTGATGTGGGAGGACCTGAGCGCGGACCCGGAGAGCCTGAGCTTCCGGGTCTTCTGAGGTGGTCGGCCGAAGCAGCGCTCAGAGGAGCAGCTTCAAACCGTCCAGGCTCTTTAAGGCCCCATAGGCCCCGGTGACCTCGTCCGGGGAGCGAACGACGATGGTCACCCGCACCGAGCTGAAGGCGCCCTTGGAGCTGGCCTGGACCTGGACTTGATCCGCCTTCCTCCCGATGGTCCCCTCAACGAGTGAGCGGCACTCTTCGGCCAGGGAGAGGCGGGAGGAGGCCACCGCTCTGAAGGTGAAGGGCGATGGGAAATCGATGAGCTCGGAGAGCGGTGGGGTCTCAGTTGCCATGGCCCGCGACCTATCTTGAAAACGTCTGGGTCTCAAACGCGCATGGTGCGCATCAGCGCCTGGAGGTAGCTGCCCTGGATCTCGTGGTAGCCGGAGACCTTGTGCTCGATGCACAGGGCGCGCAGCTTGGCCAGGTTGTAGTGCGGGACCGCCATGAAGAGGTGGTGGGCGCAGTGGTAGTTGAAGGAGAAGGGCGCAAAGAGCTCCTGCTCCAAGCGTCCGGGCACGATGTCCACGGTCGGAATGCGCTTGCCACCCCAGCCTTCGGGCATCTCTTTGGCCAGCGCCAGCGGCAGACCGTGCTCGATGAGGATGCGGCTGCGGTTCAGGAAGACCGCAAAGACAGCCAGGGGTCCAAACCAAAAGAGCAGGTAGCCGGCGGGCAGACCGATCAGGATGTGGGCCCAGCCCACAAAGCCCTTGTCCACCATCTCAATCAAATCCACGCTCATCATGTGGGCCAAGCCAAAGCCCGTCGCCACCAAGATGCTGCTCTGCAGGAGCAAGACCAGGCCTGTGTGAAGGACCTTGTCTCGCTTGACCTTGTCGGAGACCTTGCGCTTGGAGCCGTAGCCGCCGGTGCCCTTTTGGCGGATCTTGACCAAGATCTCGAAGAGGGTGCCGGCCGTCCAGACCAAGGTCCTACGCAGCCCACGGGGGGTCTCCACGATGCCGCGGTAGATGTGGGAGTCGGGGTCTTGCTCGGACTCTACGGCCCGGTGGTGGTCCATGTGCTGCAGGCGGTAGGCAGCAAAGTTGACCCCGACCAGAGCCTGACCGGTGACGCCGAAGAACTCGTTGAGACCCTCGGGGTAGCAGAGGGTCTTGTGTACTGCCTCATGGCCAGAGATGACGATTCGGTACTGCAGCCAGCCGATCAGCGGCCAGAGGAAGAAGACGGACCACCAGGGAGCGCCCAGGAAGACGGGCGAGGCCATCACCAAAGGCAGAGCGATCCAGGTCGCGATCAGGCCCGGCAAAGCTTGGTTGCTCTGCTCTTGGCGCAGAGCCTTGAGCTGCTCTTGAAAGGTGGCCCCGCTTGGGGACCCATTTCCAGGCCCACTTGGGGACCCAGAAGAGGACTCGGAGTGTGACAACACGCGGCTCCAGTGGATGCACATTATAGCGCCCGCACCCCGCAATGATGCGCCACCGCTCCCGAGGTCACCGTGCTCTACTTCCTCATGGCTTGCGCAGGCAAGACGCCCCCCGTCGACTCCCCCACCCTCCGGGAGCCTGTGGCCTTGCGTGTGGCGACCTACAACAGCTCCCTCTTCGGTGGAGAAGCCGGCGAGACGGCCGTGAAGGTACAGGACGCCGGAGAGCGCCAGGTTGAGCGGATCCTGAGCGTGATCACAGAGACCTCGCCTGACATCCTGGTTCTTCAGGAGCTGGACTACGACAGCACTGGCCAGACCCTCGAGACCCTGAACGGTCACCTGGATCAGCCCTACCCCTACGTGATGCAGTTCTCCAGCAACACCGGCGTGGCCACCGGCCTGGACATGGACAACGACGGCGAGACGGACGGACCGGGCGACGCACAAGGATTCGGCACCTTTGAGGGGCAATACGGCTTCGCTGTTCTGAGCCGCCACCCCATCGACGAGGCGCAGCTGCGCAGCTACCAGGCGCTGCTCTGGAAGGACATGCCCGATGCGCGTCTGCCGACCCTGAGCGGTGAGGCGTGGTTCAGCGAGGAGGAGCTGGCCTTGCAGCGCTTGAGCTCCAAGAACCATGTCGTGGTGCCTGTCAACGTCTCGGGTGCGCTCCTGCACCTGCTCATCGCCCACCCCACCCCTCCAGTCTTTGACGGCGAAGAGGACCGCAACGGCCTGCGAAACGCCGACGAGATCCGACTGCTCGGAGAGATCCTGAGCGGTGCGGACTGGCTGGTGGACGACGCCGGCAATGCTGGCGGCTTGTCTGAATCCGACCACGCCGTGGTCTTTGGCGACATGAACGCGGATCCCGTGGACGGAGACGCCCTGGACGGTGCCATCCAACAGCTCCTGGAGCACCCGCGCATCCACCCGGACACAGCCACTGGCAGCATGGTTCCCTCCAGCGAAGGCGGAGAGGCCCTGGACTCCAGGCCCGATGACTCCGGCGACCCAGCCCACGACACGGCCTCTTGGGGCCAGCGCGTAGACTACGTCCTGCCCACCCGTGAGCTCACGGTCAAAGGCAGCGCGGTGCATTGGCCCGCTGGTGACCGAAGCGTAGAGGGCAGCGACCACCGCATGGTCTGGGTGGACCTGGAGATCTGAGGATCCGAAAGGTGCTGCCCTAGCTCCGAAGCATCTCTTCCAGTAGACCCGGCCAGGTCACGTCCAAGGGCTTGCGTAGAAAGCCCCGAACAGGCGCAAAGGCCTGAGCGCGCGCACGGTCTGCCTCCACCAGAGAGGAGCTCAACATCACGACCACGCTGGTGGTCGCCTTGAACTCCTCGACGTAGCGCTCCAGGAACTCAAAGCCGTTCATGCGCGGCATGTTGATGTCCAGGAAGATGAGGTCGGGCTGGTACCCAGGCTCCTGCAAGATCTTGAGCGCCTCCAGCCCGTCATAGGCCGCGCGGATCTCAAGGCCCGGCTGGCACTCCAGAATCCGGTAGCGGTTCAGGAACTGGTCTGCTTCCGAGTCGTCAACGACCAAGACCTGCTTCAACTCCATCGCTCAGCCCTCTCACTCACCGTGATGATGAAACGCGCGCCGGAGTCCGCAGCCTCAAATCGAGCCTCGCCCCCAAGCATTGTGGCCGTTCGGCCAACCATGAACAAGCCCAATCCAGATCCCGGCGCCATACGGGCGTGGAAGCGCTGAAACATCGAGAAGAGCTTGCTCTGGTAGTCCGGCTCAATCCCGAGCCCGTTGTCCTCGCAGCGAAGCTCGAGCAGGTCCCCCTTCCTGCTGGCTGAGATGCGCACCCAGCTGGTCTCCATTGAGAGGTCTCGGTACTTGATGGCGTTTGAGAGGAGGTTGTCGATGACCCAAACCAAGCGCTGTGGGTCCGTGGTGATCTGGTCGACCTGGCCCAAGTCGAACCGGAACTGAAGCAACTCCCCTCCGTAGAGCTTGCGGTTGCGCTCCACGCTCGTTGCGACCATCTCCACAAGCGAGACCTGCTGCGCGTGCGTATCCAACTGCTCGATGCGGGTGAGCGTCAGCAGGTCCTCTGCCAGCTTCTCGGCCTGGGTCAACACCTGCGAGGCGCGCAACAAGACCTCTTGAGCCTGCTTGGAGTGGCCTGCCGCCAGCATCTCCATGGCGATGTCCACCAGGGCGGCGCTGGAGACCACCGGAGAGCGCAGGTCGTGGGAGACCCGGTAGGCAAACTCGGTCAGGGCATCATTCTGGCGGCTGAGCGTGCGGCGCTGGTGGTTGGCCTCGTGCACATCCTGGGCAACGACAACGATGACGTCCGCCGAAGAGAGCCGGCCACGGAGGACCTGAGTCTCAACCTCGTACTGACTTCCGTCCAGACGGACGTGCGCACCGCTGATTGCATGCTGCTCCCCAGGGGCATCGGCCATGGCACCCCGCAGCTCCAGAAAGCGCTCGAGCAGGCCTGGCGCCAGAATGGAGGGAAAATCGATTGCTTGGCCCGGGTCTTCAGCCAAACCCAGGTTCTTGCGAGCACCATTGCTCATGCGAATGACACGGAGCGTCTGCTCATCGACAATGAAGATCTCCGCGGAGGTGTGGTCGATGAGATCCCAGAGCTGCGCCGCCTCGCTGCGGGTCTCCTCCAGCTCCGTGATGTCGACTGCCGCTCCGATGAGGTAGCGGCGACCGTCGACACCGGTCTTGCCCACCTTCTTAGTGAGCACCGTGCGCGTGTCTCCTCCCGGAAAGTCGATTCGCTCGACCACTTCAGACTCTCCGCTGGTCAAGGCCTTGAGGTCCTCCGCCAAGAAGAGGGCGCGCTGGTCCTCTGGGTAGTCCTCAAGTGTGGTCGTACCGATCACATGGTCCCGCTGCTCCTCCGGATAGAGAGAGAGGAAACGCTCGTTGGCCGCCAAGATCCGGTACTGCTCGTCCTTCACGAACAACAGACCTGGAAAGTGGTCCATCAAGAGCGTCAGGACATCGCTGTCCGCCAGAGGTGCTTTCCAGGTCATGGGTATCCAAGTTCAAAAGGCGGAGACGCCATCCACACTTGGCTATCGGCCGGCCTCCACGGATCTTGACCCAGGACGCAGAGACGTGAGCTCTACAATCTCTGCTCCGTGACTCTCCAGCTCTTCTCGGCTCTCATAAAAGACGCGGCCGTAGCGGTAGAAGGGCACCCTGGGCCAGAGATGGTGAACCAGGTGATAGTTCTGGCCAAGCATGAGCACATTGAGCCCGCGGCCCAGGATGACCCGAGCGTTGTCCCAACGTCCAAGCTCGCCATGGGGCTGGTGGGGCAGCCAATCAAAGGCCAAGGCGAGCAGGCCACTGGCCAGCCAAGCGGGAAGCAGCCAGAGCACGAGCAGCTCAAGCCCCAATCCAGCCCAGATCAGGCCGCCCATCAGCGCCGCCGTAAACACAAAGGCGACCACGGACTGGGCGCGGGCAACGCGGTTGGACTTGTTGGCCATCGGGCCAAGGAACATGCGGTAGTAGTGCGGAATGATGCTCAAACAGCGCAACGCGACGTTCAGCGGCCCGGTGCCGGCGACCCACAAGTCCGGGTCCCTGTCCGGCCGGTTCACCGCACCATGATGCCGGAGATGTACGGCCTTGAAGGCAGGGAATGGCGCCAGAAACAGTATCGAACACGCCCAACCGGAGAGCAGGTCCACCCACGCTCGTCCGGCGGAACCACCCACGTTGCCGTGGGCGGCCTCGTGCATGGGGGTGAAGGCCAAGTAGACCAACACCAAGACGATGGGCGAGCCCAGCCAGAGGGGGATCCGGCCAGAGAGGGCCAGCCCCCACACAGCGCAGAAACCCACCCAGATGCCGAGGGTCATCAGCAGACTTGGCCAGGCAAAGAAGCCACTGTTTTCACGCCACGGGGTCATGGCGTGGCCAGGAGTTGGAACAGCGCTCCAAGGATGAGGCCCTTGAGGCTCTCCTGGTCCATGTCCTCGCGCACCAGCCAGTTCATCACTGTGAACTCGATGAGGCCGACCCAACCGTAGAGCAACGCCTCGCTGCGGGGGGTGGCTTGGAGCTGGGTGCGCTCAATGACCCGCGCAACCGTGGTCCAGCGCACGGTCTCAACCACCTCCTCCAGGCCGTCGTCCGCCGCTGAACTGCCGCGTACGAGAGCCTTGTAGAAGGCTTGGTTCTCGCGGACGTAGGTCAGAAAGCCATCCACTGCGGTGGCGATCGACTCGGCCGCGCTTCCCTCTTCGCTCATCTCTGAGACCTGCAGCACGTCCAACGCAACGACCCGGAGCACCTCTACATAGAAGCTGCGTTTGTCCGGAAAGTAGTGGTACAGGAGGCCCTTCGACACCCCGGCTGCTGCAGCCAGATCATCGATCGAAACGCGATCGTAAGGAGTCGCCGAGAAGACCTCTCGGCCAGCGGAAAGCAGCTGAGCGCGGCGTGCAGCGGTAGAAAGTCGAGCCATGAATCCATGATAGCAGACTATTGAATCAGTTTCAATAACGCTTCCAAATGACTTTCTTTCTCTTCAGCTCGAAGATGCACTAAGCTTCAAAGCGTACATGTACCTGCGCATCCTGCACATCGAAGACCACCCCGGCGACCGCCTCCTCATGCGTCAGAAGCTGGAGTCCAGCAATCGAGGCTGGATCGTAGAAGGCGTCGCGACCTTGGCCGAGGGACTGGCCGCCCAGAACGTGGACATCGTACTTCTGGACTTGGGCCTGCCAGACAGTGAGGGCCTTGAGACCTTGGCCCGTTTTCGCCTCGCACGGCCCTCGATGCCCATCGTTGTGCTCACCGCCCACCGCGAAGAGGCCATGGCACTCCAAGCTCTGCGCGAGGGCGCTGATGACTTTCTGTGCAAAGACGCGCTCACGAGCGCCGCCCTGATGCGCTCGGTCTACCTCTCATTGGAGCGCCGTCGACTGCGAGTCGAGCTAGAGCAGTCCAAGCAGAACTTCAGCGCCATTGTGCACGCCAGTCAGGACCCCATCTGGGTCATAGACACACTCGGAGAGACGCTCTTCGCCAACACCGCGGCCCTCCAGTTGCAGGGCGACGACCACGCTGCGTGGGGTCCAAATCCGGTTCAAGACAGCGTGCACCTACTGGAGGGGCGCAAACTCCAGCTCCGAGTGACCCCCACTCTGTGGTTTGGGAAGCGGTGCACGCTCGTCATGGCGTACGACGTGACGGTGACCCAACAGCGCAAGGCCGAGACGGAGCGCCTGCGCCGCGCCTTGGACTTGACCCGCCGGCGGCAGGACCTGGAACGGCTGGCTACGGGCCTTGCCCACAGCATCAACAACGCCCTGGTCGGCGTGCTCTCGGTGGCATCACGGGTGGATCCTATCGACGCTGACGAGCTGACAGAGGCCACGCAACGAATTCGCGGAATCACCCATTTGATGGGCACTTTTTCAGAGGACCAAGCGCGCACAGCTGCCCCCAACAACCTCAGGGCGAGCCTGGAGCAGGCCTACCTAGAGTTGAAGGAACGGGCTGGGAAAAACATCGACTTGGCGTTCAAGCTCGACGAGGCGGTCTCAGGTGCCCACTACAGCAAGGAGTACCTCCGACCGATCCTATGGACCCTAATGGACAACGCGCTGCTTGCCGGTTGCTGCAAGGCCAGCCTCACAGCAAGCGTCGAGCAGGGTTTTGCGGTCGTGGAATGGAACTGTCAGGCCCATCGGCTTGGCACACCAAAGCGTGAACTGATGCCGTGGGACGAGCTCGGAAGCGGCACCCGCGGGCTGGCCTTGACCGCAGCTCAAGCCTTTTCGCTCTCGGCAAAAGGACACGCCAAGCTTTGGCTCTCTGAGCGACACAAGAGTGAAATTCGACTCCGCATGTACCTGCCTCTCGCAGAGCCAGAGACGCTCCCCAAGCCATCCGTCCCCCGGACGAAGGAGCCTATGCCCATTCCTGAAGAAGCGGACGGCCTCCGCACCTTGGTCGTCGACGACAACAACATGGTTCGTCGCGTGATCGCCACGACCTTGCGCAGACAAGGCCATCAGGTCTTTGAAGCGGAAGATGGTCGAGCAGGACTGAACACTGCCAAGGAAGTGGCGCTCGACGTCATCGTATGCGACGTGCGCATGCCGCAAATGGACGGACCAACGATGGTCCGAAAGCTGCGCGAGGCAGGCCGAAACACCCCGGTCTTGATTCTGTCCGGCTTCTCTGAGGTGGACATGCCAGCTGGAGAGAACATCGCTTGCTTGGCCAAGCCCTTCTTGCCGGCAGACCTAAAGGCCGCCATCAAAGCCTTGCTGGAGGACTCTCAGTCCTGACACGTGGGTCAAGGCCAAGCTCTGCAGGAGCCTGGCCCTGGGAGAGCCTCAGATCTCGAGCTTCAGGATCTTCAGGTTGCCCTTGCCATCGGGACTTGGGAAGTCCATCTCCGGCTCTAGCCACTCGTGCCGCACAATGGGCCGTTCGGCCTTGGCCGCGCAGCGAAGAACCGTCTCAAGCCAGCTCTCCCGGTCCACCTTGGCCGAGTGATGTGTGGCGATCAAGGTCCCCTTGGGGGCCAAAGTCTGCAAGCAAGGCTTGAGCAGCGAGGGGTAGTCGCGGTTGATGTCCACGGCTCCCTGCCGGCCCTTGGAGAGCGTGGGCGGGTCCAAGACCACCAAGTCGAAGACCTGTGGGGCGACCTTTACCAACGAGCGGCGCTTGGCACCGCCACGGTGCTTGTTGCCAGCGAGCTGACGCACCACGTCGAAGAAGTCACCGCGCAGGGAGTCCATCTCCAGCTCATTGGTGGCGGCGTTGACGCGTCCGAGCTCCAGAGCCCATGCGCTGTGGTCTACGTTCAAGACCGACTTGGCCCCACCCTTGGCAGCACAGAGTCCGGCCCCGCAGGTGTAGGCGAAGGTGTTCAGCACGCGCTTGCCGGTGCTGTTGGCCAAGAGCCAGCGACGCACGACCCGCAGATCCAGAAACAGCCATGGATCCTGGCCCTTGTGCCAGACCTGGCCCTGATAGGTCACGCCAAGTTCTTGGAAGGGGAAGGGAATGCTCTCGGGTCCACGTGCGCCCCGGTGCCGCCACTCCGCCTCGCCGAGCAGGGCATGGACAGCCTCCATCTCCGCCTCCGAGGCCTCCTCACCCCAGGTCTGTGCCAAGAGCACCGGACCGTAGCGATCGATGCTCAGGCCAGGACGGCCCTCGTTCCGGCCGTGAAAGACGCGGTAGCAGTCACTGCCTTCGGCCTCCCAGTGGGAGATTTGCTCTGCGCGGCGCTCAAGCGCTGCAGCTAGGGACTTGGAGAAGTCGTCCAGCCCTTCGGAAGATGTCGTCATTGGCCCTCAAAATCCGCAGTCAGCGGAGAAGCTGAGGCCGCCATAGGCTTCCGCTCCAAGAAAGTCCAGACCCGTCTCACTCTGTTGGGCAAGAACCCAACCTGGCGCAAGCCCAGCACCCAGGTAGCTCAAGGCCACCTCAACCACGGGAGGCTCAGGTAGCCAGACTGCCAGAGCCGGTGCGCCGGCGTAGCAGGCTGGCAGCACCGGCTGGTCCTGACCCAAGGTCCACTTCCCGTTTCCGTTGTTGTCCAGGTAGGCAAAGGGCAGGTCCAAAGCACCACCAGGCAGAGAGGGGTCATCGGCCGGTAGAAAGTGGGAGGCCGGGGGAGCCCCGTCCAAGGTCATTGTCCAACTCGAGCCCAACGCGATGTCGCCGACTACCTCGGTGAACCCCGGATCACTGAACCAACTCACCGGCAAGACTGCGGCCCGCGCTGGCCCATAGTTCTCGTCGTAGGTCCCCGAGAGGGTCAATGTCTCAACGGTCGCAAGGCTCGGCCGCAAGACCAAGCCTTGCAGATCCACGACCTCGGTGAAGTTCCCCAATGTACGGAATGCGTTCCATCCGTTGCGAAACCCCAGAAACTCCATCACAGAAGTGGGGTTCTGCACATACATCAAGCCGTAGTCCAAGCCACCGACGAAGACCTCGCCGGCATCGTGGCTTCCGTTCTCATTGCTGTCCGCAAAGCTCAAGGCCAAGGCGTAGCGAACGAGCAGCTCGGGATCATCGGGGTCCAGCGCCTGTAGATCTGCCTGGGCTGGAGGGAGAAGGTCAAAGGTCAGACTGCCGTCGACGAGCAGGCCGCTGTTGAGCAGTCCGACGCCTTCAAGTCCCCCAGCACCCAGGGTGAAGTCGAAGACCGCGACGCCAAGCTGCGTCTGCTCCGAGGCGAGGGTGACCGGCCAGACGCCGCTCGGAGGGCTGCCCGTGTCCACCGGCTGGGTGTCCACGGGGCCCGAGTCGCTGTCCCGCGTCTCGGTGGTGTCCGTGCAGGCGAGAAAGGCCAGGGTCAAAGTGAGCATGGCCCTACTCTACCGCAGGCTCACTCGAAGCCGCAGCTCCCATCAAACGCCATGTTCTGATACTGGTCTTCAGCCACAGGCCGCACGTCCTCCTCGCTGAAGACCTCGATGACATTCCAGCCACCACGGAAGCCAGCTCCGGAGTAGTAGTTGGCCTCTTCAACACTGGCCGCTGGCGTCAGCCAGGCAGCCGCGACCACGTTCCCGTTGGCGCTGCACATCGTCATGATCTGCGAGAGATCATCTCCGCGGCTCACGCTGCCTGAGCCATCGGTGTCCGGCGCAGCGATGCCGAGCTCCAGGAAGCCATCGGGACCCTCATGATCAGCCGGTGGGGCGTCCTTGAGCGTCACGCTCCAGTCCGTGCCCAAGACCTCATCGTAGATGGGCGTCAGGCTGGCCTCGCTCTCAAAGAAGGAGCTTGGCATCATCGCCATGCGCCACTGGGTCTCGGCCTTGGGAATGGTTGCGGTGCCGGCGAGCTCGACCGTGATGGGCGCGATGGTGTTGGCGATGGGCAGTTCAGCCTTGTCGTAGATCAGCGGGAGTCCTTCCCCCTGGTCCTCTAGCCCCTGCCAACCGTCCTTGACGATGAAGGCCAGCTCGCCCTCAACTCCTTCCAGGTAGATGACCAAGGCATCGCCAATTCCGTGAATCGCTTCCCCCTCTTGGTGCTCCCCATCGCTGTTGGTGTCGTCCCAGAGCGTCGTCGCATAGAAGGCCCCGACCGTGTCGTAGCCCTCTTGAATCACGAAGAGGCCGTCGCTCTCAGGGTTCTCGACGGTGAGCTCAGCACGACCGCTGGCAACCACGCCTGCAGCCAGGGTGTCACCAGGTGTGAAGTCCTCGTTCAAACGCACGACCCCCACGGTCAATCCGTCGACGTTTTCCCCTGAGACATCAAAGCCCAGGGTGTCCGTGATGGGATCCGAGTCCGCATCTGAGTCCGCGTCTGCGTCCGCGTCGGTGTCCGTGTCGGTGTCAGAATCGGCGTCGGCGTCCGCCTCCGTGCCGGTGTCGTCGATTTCAACCTCGCCTCCGTCACAGGCGACGAGAGCAAAACTCAGAGAGAGCAGGAAGGTGTTCATGGGGGGGGCTCCAAGGAAAGGGTTTGGCCACACAGTATTGCGAGCCTTCAGCCTTGATTCGACCCGCCAGCCTCAGAAATGAGAAAATCTGGCTGCCCATTTGTCCAAAATCGCTCCAAAAGCTCCGTGTCAAAGGCCCATTTTCCCCGATGAGTAGGGGCTTGTAGATGTCCGTCGAGCAACTCCAAGTATCGCTGCCGAGGAATCTCCCGCGCACCGAAGCGAGCCAGGTGATCGGTGTATACCTGTGAGTCCAGCAGCTCAAAACCCCACTGCGCGAGCTGGGAGAGCAGCGCAACAAAGCCGATCTTCGAGGCATCGGGTGCCAGCGCAAACATGCTCTCGCCAAAGTAGACCCGCCCCAAACTGACGCCATAGAGCCCACCCACCAAGGCTCCTGAGGCGTCCCAAACCTCTACGCTGTGCGCAAAGCCAGCTTCATGGAGGGCGGTGTAGCCGCTGAGCATCTCAGAGGTGATCCACGTGCCATCTTGTCCAGGTCGTGGCACCTGTCCGCATGCCCGCATCACTCCTTGGAAGTCTTGATCCAAAGTGAGGCGGTACGGGCGTTGGCGGATGCGCTTGCGCAAACTGCGACCCACCCGGAGCTCCTCCAGGGGCAGAATGAAGCGGGGATCGGGGCTGTGCCAGAGAATGGGCTGCCCGTGGCTGTACCAAGGGAAGATCCCGCGAGCGTAGGCCAGCAAGAGGCGACGTGGGTCCAAGTCCCCGCCCACGGCAAGCAGTCCATCGTCCCGGGCCAAGGCGGGATCGGGAAACACGTGTTCCGAAGGCAAGGAGAAGACCGGCACGCAGGCTCCCTAACCGGTGTGGACCGGGATAGTCCTTGGGCCATGGAACGACTTCAAGACCTGTTTATCGGCATCGCTGGCATGATCGGCGCTGGGAAGAGCACCCTGGCGACCGCTTTGGGCCAACACCTCAACCTGCCCGTGTACTACGAGCCCGTGGCCGACAACGCCTACCTGGAAGACTTCTACCGGGACACAGCCCGGTACAGCTTCGCCACCCAGATCTACTTGCTAAACCGTCGTTTTCAGCAGCACCAAGAGGTGATCTGGCGCGGCGGCGGCGGCGTGCAAGATCGCACCATCTACGAGGACGCCGTCTTCGCGAAGATGCTGGTGGACTCGGACTTGATGGACGCCCGAGACTACGAGACCTACCTGCAGCTCTTCCGGAACATGAGCAACTTCATGTGTAGACCCAACGTGATCGTCTACCTGGATGTCAGCCCAGAACGCAGCCTGGAGCGCGTGCGAATGCGCTCCCGCGGCGTGGAGTCCGCCATCACCCTGGAGTACCTCACCGGGCTGCACGCCGAGTACGAGAACTTCGTCTCCAGCATCTCCCGCACTGTGCCCGTCATTCGGGTGGACTGGGACCAGTTCCGCGACGTGGAGGAGATGGCTGCGGTGATCGAGAAGGAGTACCTCACCCACTCCTTCCTGCGGCAGGTGACTTGGACCCCGACCCAGGGCAGCTGAGTGGACTTGCACGCGGAGCTTCGCGCCTTGCTGGAAAGCCCAAGGGGGGCCCAGGCCCAGCAGGTTCGGAGCTTGCAGGCCCAGGCAGCCAAGCGCGCCCATCCCGAGGAGTGGAACACCCAGTTCGGCTCCGAATCCCTGTTTCAGGCCTGGACCTCCAGCCCCTTGATGCAGGCCTTGTACGCTAAGAACAGCGCAGTCATCCGACCCATCTTGGACCGCAATCCAGGTTGGCGCGTCATCGAGTTGGGCGGAGGAGACGGACGGATCTGGGATCTGCTCCGGCCCGATGATCGCGGAGAGATCTTGCTCATCGACCCCCAGCCGGAGGTCCACGCTCAAGTGGCCTCGCGCTTGCCCACCGGGGTGAGCCTGCAGTCGGTGGTCGACGTGGCCCAAGCCCCAGCCCAGTGGGGGCAAGCGGACCTGGTGCTCTGCTCCCTCACCCTCCATCACGTGGCCGGTGTGGACAAGCAGCAGCGGGAGACGGTGGGCTTGACTGGCCCTGGAAAGCTGGAAGTCCTTCGCCGGGCCAAGGCTGCTCTGCAGGACCGTCAGGGAATCCTGGTCTTGAACGAGGCCAGCGTGCACTGCGAGATCGACCTGCCCGTGGGCGATCCCGAGCTCACCGACAACCTGATCGACTCCTACCTGCGCCGCTGCGCCCGAGCGATGTTGGACGCCATTGACGCACAGCCCAGCCACCCCATGGCCGGCCAGTGGCTGAGCATCGCCCACCGCTGGTGCCTGGACCAGATCGCCGTCGCGGAGCTGCCTCTGTCCGAGCGTGACGTCTACGAGCTGGACGTCGTGCGCTGGATGGCCTTGCTCGATCGAGCAGGCTTCGCGGTCCAGACCCAAGGCTTCAGCGACCCCTACCGCCTCTTCAGCCAGTACATCTGCCGCTGACTCCGGCCCTCAGGGCAGCTCGCTGAGCCAGCGTACCCAGTCGCCTTTGTGCTCCTCGGGGACCTGGCCGAGCGCCAAACGGCGCTGCAGCTCTTCGCTGAGCAAGCGCAGCTCCCGTGCCCGGTTCGGAGCCAGTGCCCCGCCTGCTCGGTAGCCGCCCAAGAAGGCCTCTCGACTCCCAGAGAGCTGGCGAAAGACGCTGATGTGCAGCTCCACAAAGTCCCACTCTGGCGGCCCCCAGCCAGAGTTCACCCAGTCCACGACGCCGCTCACTTTGAAGGCCCCGCGCCGACGGTCGATGACCAGCTGCACATTGCCCAGGTGGTAGTCGCCATGCACCAAGCGGTGGGGGCCCTCAAACTCGCCCGGCAAGACCGGAATGGCGCCCTGGTAGTCCTCGGGCATGCGGTGGCGGTGAATGGCCGCGAGCTGCTTGCCCATGGAGAAGCAGACCTCGCTCAAGGCGGTAGTGCTCAGACGCCCGTGCTTGTAGAGGTAGTCGGCGGCCTGACCAGGCACATGCGCCATCAGGGCCCCGCCATCCAACAGGACATAGGGCGTCGGCACCGGCACATCGCGCATCAGCGCCAGAGCAGCCGCTTCGGCGCGCAGCCCCTGCCAGCAGCTCCGATCAGGGCCGATGCAGTCCACCTTGGGCACCTTGAGCAGTCGCTGGGGCTGGCCAGCCTGCACCACTTTGTAGAGCTGGTGCTGCTGACCACCGGCGTGGGGCTGGAGGCTCTCAAAGGGCACCCCACCCGCCAAAAGCATCGCCTCCGCCTGACCGCGCAAGTCCATGTCCCGCCGCTCTTGCTGCACGCCTCGTCCTTCTTCCTGCTCCATAGACTACCGCGGCCTTGCCATTGAGGCAGCGGGGAGCCACATTGCAGGTCCCTTCCCCCGGCTTGGAGCCAGGCTTGACCCTGCTGACCCTGCGCGGAATTCCCATCCGCCTGCACAGCTCATTCCTGCTTCTCGGGGTTCTCTACGTGGGCATGGAGGCCTGGACCGGGGGGCAGAACGGCGCGATCAACGCCGTGGTCTTGGCCTTGATGCTCTTCAGCTCCGTGGCCTCGCATGAGTTGGGGCATGCCCTGACTGCCCGCCGCTATGGACTGAACACCCGCGACATCACCCTGTACCCCTTTGGGGGAATGGCCAACCTGGAAGGCCGCCCCGAGCCCGGCTGGCCGGAGGCCGCCATCGCGGCCGCTGGCCCAGGCGTCAACATCGCACTGGCTGCCCTCGCTGCTCCCCTGGTCTACCTGGAGCTGCCCCTGGCCAAGGGCTTCGTGCTCGTAAACCTGCTCATGGGCGTCCTCAACCTGCTGCCAGCGTTTCCGATGGACGGCGGCCGAATCCTGCGCTCCCTGCTCACTCTGCGAAGCGACGAGGAGACGGCCACCGAGCAGAGCCTCTTCTTGAGCCGCATCTTGGCCGGCCTGATGGTCGTCGGCGGCATCTTCACCAACATGGGTGTGAGCTTGGTGGGCCTGGCCCTGCTCTGGATGGTGCGCCGAGAGGCCGCTCAGGCCTGAAGCGGCAAGTAAAGAGAGTTGGGGGATGGAGCCTGCTGCAGCTCGCCTTGCGCCCGACGCAGACGCCGAATGAGCGCGCCCACATCTTGATGACGGTGCTCCGCATCCGAGGCCACGCCGCGCACCACCACGCGCAGCAGCGCCTCCGAGACCGTCTCGGAGAGCACCTCAAGCATCTCGTCCAGCCCCCTTGGGTCTCGGTAGCTGAGCAGCGTTCCCAGGCTCGCACACAGGCTGAACACGTCCGCACGGGCATCCACGCGCTTGGCATCGTCCTTCTGCTCGGGCGCCATAAAGCCCATGCTGCCCATCATGATGCCCGTCCGGGTCGTACCGGCAGCGTCCAGCAGTCGCGCGATTCCAAAGTCGACCACCCGGACCCGCTCCTGGGGATCCACCAGGATATTCTCTGGCTTTAGGTCCCGGTGGATCACGCCCTGCCCATGGGCATAGGCCACCGCCTCACACACGCCCAGCATCGCGGTGACAGCCATTCCAGGCGGCATGGGCTGCCTGTGGTGACGCATCCAGTGGTGCAGCGACTGCCCTTGCACCAGCTCCAGCTCAATCCAAGGAAGTCCTTGGTCGATCCCGGCGGCATAGACCCGACAAATGCCAGGATGTTCCAAGCTCTTGAGCACCTGAGCTTCCCGCAAAAAGCGTTGCCGCAGGGCCCCCCGCTTGGAGAGGTGGGGGGCCAGAATCTTGACCGCGCGCTGCTCCCCAGAGCGAAGACAGCGCACCCGACGCACGCTGGCCATCCCCCCCTTGCCGATCTCCTCCAAGAGGAGAAGGCGGCCGTCGTCGAGGTGGGTCAGGGGCATGGCCTAAAGCTACACCCCCGTCCCTCGACTGTCAGTCAGTCCTTCAGCTTCTTCAAGCTGACGTGCACGCTGACTTCCTCATCCAGGACCAGGAGCTTCTCGAACATCAAGGCCTGTCCATCGACGGGCATCGAGATTTCGACCGGCGCCACGCCGCCCTGGGTGGCTGCGTTCTGGGCCTGGTAGTTCATCTGCATGTCCTGCTGAGCGCTGGCACCCAGGTACTCACCCTCTGGGGTCACGGGCACGTTGAACCACTCCACCTGACGCAAGCTGCTCACGGTCTCGCGCTTCTTGACCTTGGCCTCCCATGGCACGTACACGCTCCATCGGTAGTAGGTCACGGGCACATCGACCTTGGGCAGGACCAAGTCCACGCTGGCCTCGCCTTGCTCAGTGGGCTCCTGACCCTTCTCGACGTAGACCAGCTCCACGGTGAATGCAGCCAATGCACCGCCGGAAGCTTGGCTTCGAACCAGAGGAACCAGAACCATTCCGTTCTCATCAACCGCAGGCTTGACGGCCTTGCCGGCCACCTTGGCGCTCCAGATCTCGGCACCCTCGGGCATCTCCAAGCGCAGGAACTGGCGGCGGTTGTTGCGCACATGCCAGGTCACGCGGTTCATGACGCGGCCGTCGGCGGTGACCATCGAGATGGCCTCGGCGGTGTCGGCGATGGTGACGAGCACATCCACGTCTTCGTGCTGACGCACGGTCAGGGGCAGCGTGTAGTCGGCTTGGCGGTACTTGTAGCCCAAGAGCACGGGTTGGTCCGTGCGGCCCAAGATGCTGGCTGGCAGCTCACGTACGTCGACACGGCGAGCGCCATTGACCTCGCCCGAGGTCACCTCCAGGGTGCTCAAGGCGGCCACGCCCACAAAGCCCTTGACGCGCTCAACGTTCTTCACGCCGACGGTTGGGACACTCAGGGACTCGCCACCCTCGGCCAGGGCGCGCTCGTAGTCCAGCATCAGCCGGTAGCTGCCCAAGGCCTCGAAGTTCAGGTCCACGGTCACCAGCTGCACATCGCCGGTGGTCTGGGAGTCCCACTCCCGGATGCCGGAGCCGGAGACGTCCAGCAGCACGACGTTGGCAGGCAGCTCAACCAAGAGCTGCTCTACGCCCTGGTGAACGATGGTGTAGTTCACATCGCTGTGGCCCATGATGACGCCCTCGGACACGCCCACCAGGGAGTGCACCTCGGCGTAGGCGCGGCCCTCTTGCTCTACGCCCTCGACCTCTTCGATCTCGCGCTGCCAAGACACCGCCAGGTTGCCGGTCGCAGGGAGGATGGCCTCCATGTGGCGCATACCGTAGCGCTCCACGTCGGTCACCAGCTGGGCCTGGCCCACGCTGAAGGAGAGGTCCTGGCCGCCGGGCACGTCCAAGCTGACCTGGGTGCCGCCGCTTGGGGCCATCTGGAAGCTCAGGGAGTTGGACCCATCGCTCTCAAAGACCGAGGTCGCCAGCTCCATGGACACCGTGAAGGTGTCGCTGCGGTCGGTCACCAGGGTGTACCAGCCACCGGAGATAAAGATGGGCGCATCTTCACGGCCGATCTTTGCCGACTTGAGACCAACACTGGCGGGGGCCAGAGGCACCGTGACCCAGCCGTCAACCTTGTGCACCTGCACCTGCAGATCCACGTCGAAGACCGCCGCGGAGCCGTCATCGGTGACCACGCCGCTGTAGGACGCGGTGTTGATGGACCAATCGCGTGGGGCGGGAGGCGGCAACTTCTCAGGAGCCTTGCCCTGCTCGTAGAGGGTCTTGAACTCGTTCCAGGGCATCACCACCTTGGCATCGGGCAGGTCGCCTGGAGCGGCGGCGCTGAGGGTACTCAGCAGCAAGAGGGGGGTCATCGGGTCTCCCGGTAGCGGATAGTCAAAGTGGGCGCCTCGCCAGGGTCGAGGAGGCGCTGTACGACCACAACGGATTCGCCGTGGTCGGGTAGTGGTATGGCCAGCGTGGTGGCCGAGATGGCAGGTTTGCCGTCCAGGGACGCGAAGTCACCTGGCGCGGTCTTGCCGGTAGCTGGGGGCGGAGGGGGGGCATCTTCGCGCGGTGGTGCCATGGTCGCTCGGCCGCCAGGACGTGGCGCCTGGGCACCGGCGCCTCGGCCCGCAGTGACGCCATAGCTGGAGGAGGATGCAGGGGCGGCGTTGATGACCACGCCTGAGACCTTGGCGACGCTGACCGACTCCGTTCGGTAGTCCATGTCTGCTTCTAGCACTTCCAGATACACCGGCTCGGCCAAGGGCTCCGGCTCAGGCATGGGTACCGGGTCGTACATGGGCTCGTCGGGCGAGTCGAAGGCATAGAAGCCGTCGTCACCGTCAAAGTCGTCACCGCCGTTGAAGTCCTTCTCGGGCGCCCTCTCGTCGGCCATCACGACCTCTGAGTTGAAGGAGCGGCCCTGGTCAGCCGCAGCTCCGCTGGCGCCGTAGCCTTTGCTTCCCATGGTGACACCCCCAGAGACCCCCTCAACAACACCGCCAACGACACCAACAGCAAGGCCTCCGAGCTCGGCCCCGTTGGGATCCATGTCGGCACCGTCCAAGACGAGCCCGCTCAGGAGCTGAAGCTCGGTCTTGCTCTCGAAGACTGACTCCTGCAGTTCTGCGACCTGAGCGGCAAGCTCACCGCTGATCTCCGCGTCGTCGAACTTGTAGTAGACGGACTCGGGCTCTTCGATGACAGCCAGCTCGTCTTCCTCCCACCCATCCTCATCGATCCAGCCCATCTCAACATCGGCAACGACGGACTCCTTTGTGCTCCTGGACTCGCTCTCCTCGACGCGGTCGTTGCTGCCGAAGGTGAGCGCCTTGTCGCGTGAGCTGGCACGGTTTCGGGCTTCAGCTGCGCCGGAGCTGGAGCTGGAGCCATAGTAGGACTGCTTCTTGGACTCGACGTGCTCGTAGCGGGCCAGCTCCTGGGACATCTTTTCGACCTCCTCGTAGCTCTCGATGGCCTCCTCGTAGCGCCCTTCGTTCAGCAGTTGTTCGGCCTCAGCCAGCTTCTGCTCCTGAAGGACCTCGTCGTCGGCCACCTTAGCCTTGGCCATGTCCTTGACCCGCCTGGACATCGCCTCATCTGCGCCAGAGACCGCGCCGGAGTCCCCGCTCAATACATCGAGGTTGGTCTGAAGACTGACCGCGTTGTAGTTGTCCGCGTCCAGGGCCAGGGTCTGGTCCACATAGGATTGAGCGGTCTCAAAGTCGTTGTCCTGGTAGGCATCCAGGGCCAGGTTCCAGACTTCGCGGGCCTGAACCGCGGTCTGGGCCTCTGAAGCGGAGGCGTAGACCAGCTCGGTGGTGGTCTCCCCAGCGACTCGGGCGCTTCCCCCCTCGGCGGTGGCCTTGTAGCCGGGGGGCAGACGCAGCTCCCACTCCAAGCGAGCGACTGGCGCATCAAAGGCGGGCAGCTCGTGGGCGCGCTCGCCCTTGCTGTCCCAGGCCTGCTCATCCCCCAAGAAGGTCAACTCCACAGCGATCGCGGTGAGCCCTGCCAGGGTCTCGACGGAGCGCTCCAGCGGCACATTCATTTGCCCATCGTCCATGCGAACCGGCGAGACACCGTCTCCGTTCACGCGGGCCGACCAGAGGGTGAACCCCTCCGGGAGCGAGATGCCGAGGAACTGCTTGGAGGCGTTGCGCACATCCAAACTGCAGGTCATCAGGGTGCGCCCTTCGAAGGACTGGGCCGCGGTACAGCGCGCCAAGTCGACGACCAGGTCCGGACCATCCAGAGAGTTGAGCTTGAGGGCCTTCAGAGAGAGTGTTCCAGGTCCGGTCCACGCAGCGTTGGCTGGGGCATCTCCGATGGCTCGGGCCTTTGGAGGCAGCTCTTCAACGGCGACCGAGCGCATGCCCTGGGCGCTTGGGCTCAGGAGCGTCTCGGAGTCACCAGCGAGGGTCAAGTTGTAGCTGATGTTTGCGGCATCCACCGGTTGGGGATGAGAGACCTGAGCTTCGCCCTTTGTAAAGGTCTGCCGCCAATCGACCTGAACCTCCATGGCGCCGTCCAAGGCCTCCAGGGGTTCGATGAGCAGCTCATTCCCCTGGCGCTCCCATCGGGCCAGCCCAATCCCCGTCACGTCTACTTCGCTCGCACCCGCCGGGATGCGCAGGCGCAGCGTCGCGTAGCTGCCGCGACGGACCTCCCAACGCACCTTGCTGCGAAGGTTCAGTGCGCCCTCGTCCAGCCAAGCCGCCGTGCTGACCTCGGCCTGGATGACTTTGGCGTTGTTGGCCCGCTCGGCCCGCTCTGGGCTCCAGGCCACGCTGACGCTGCTGCGGGGAGCGATCACGCCCTGGGACTGTCCGTCGATCTTGCCGACCAGGGGGAACTCTCCGGACTTGCCCTGGACGCGCACCTCCTGGCGCACCCCCTGGGCCATCTTCAGCGAGGCCACCTGGCCGCTCTCGCCGCTCACCGCCAGAGTGCCCTGGACCTTCAAGGTCAGCGGGCTGCTCACGTAGCCAGTGAACCACCAGCTCCCATCCGGACCTTGATGAAGGGGGAGGCTCTGATCCGTCAGGCGAACCCGACCGTCCAGCACGGGCAGGCTGACCCACCCCGGCTCGACCGGTACCAGCTCCACTTCCAAGGCCACCTTGCTCAGGGTGGGACCCGGCTTCAGCACCAAGGAGCTGGCAGGAACCAACCAGGACACTGGGGGGCGCTCCGCTTCGGGCTGCGGCACGGCCTGCTCCAAGGTCTCGAGGACCTCGGAGGCGGGCAGCACGACCTGCCCATCTTGGGCGAGAGCTGCCAGGCTGAAGAGTAGAGAGAGGTTCATGTGCGCTCCGACAACGCCTCGCGTGCAAAGGTCCTTACACCAGAGGATCACGTGTTAACTGAATGGCCTGATCACCGGTCCAGGAGCGCCCATGTCCAAGGCACCAATCACGCCCGCCTATCCCACTGGTCCCCAGGCAAAGCAGGCGCGCATGCGCGCTTTGAATGGCCTCGCCGAAGGCATGGGAGGATCTCGCATCCTGGCCATCGCCAGCGAAGTACGCGAGCTGGCCGCCCAAGGAGTCAAGGTCTGCAACCTGACTGTAGGCGACTTCTCTCCCGATCACTTCCGGCCTCCTGCTCCATTCGTGGAGGAGCTCAGCCAGCTGGTCAAGGACGGGCACACCAACTACCCGCCAAGCGACGGAACCCTGGAGCTCAAGCACGCGATCGTGGATTTCTACGAGCGTCGCTTGGGTCTGCGTTTTCCCATCGAGTCGGTGATCGTCGGCTCCGGTGCGCGCCCGCCCCTGTTCTCGGCCTATGACTGCTTCCTGAGCCCAGGGGACGTCCTGGTCTACGCAGTTCCAAGCTGGAACAACCACTACTACGCCTACCTGAACCAGGTGGAAGCGGTGGCCATCCAGACGCGGGCCGAGGACGGATTCATGCCGACCCTCGAGCAGATCAAGCCTCACCTCAAGCGCGCACGCGTTCTGCACCTCAACAGCCCGCTGAACCCGACGGGAACCTGCATCAGCGAAGAGGCGATGCGCGACATCGCTCAAGCCATCGTGGACGAGAACAAGCGGCGTGAAGAGGCAGACGAGCCAAGCTTGCTGCTGATCTACGACATGGTCTACTGGCTGCTGACCTACGGCGAGACCGTGCACCACGACCCCATCAGCTTGGTGCCGGAGGTTGCTCGCTACTGCGTGTACGTGGACGCGATCTCCAAGTCCATGGCCAGCACCGGACTGCGGGTCGGCTGGGGAATTGCCGCCCCCTACCTACAGAACGCCTTCAAGGCTCTGATCGGCCACACCGGCGCCTGGGCCCCCAAGCCTGAGCAGCTCGCCACGGCAAAGTTCTTCAACAACGATGCCCAAGTCGACGCTTGGTTGGACGACTTCCGGGGCCGATTGCAGGAGCGCTTGGACCTGATCAAGCGACGCTTTGATGAGATGGCCGAGAGCGGACTTCCCGTCGCAGCCATCGCCCCGCAGGGCGCCATCTACCTGTCCATTCAGGTGGACTTGATCGGTCGCTCCCTCCCAGATGGAAGCGTCGTGACCTCGAGCGAGGACATTCGATCCTTCTTGCTCCACAAGGCCCAGGTCGCCGTGGTCCCTTTCGAGGCCTTTGGCCTGGAAGACGCACAAGGCTGGCTTCGCATGAGCGTGGGTGCAGTTGGCGTCGACGAGCTCGGCGCTGGTCTGGACCGCATCGAGGCAGCCCTGCGCCTGATCAGCTGAGCGACTGAACTGCTGAGCGGCTGAACCGCTCACCGCTGAGCCCCCGACGCCCTCGCACCTGCTAGGGAGGGTCGCGGCCCCGTTTAGTTGGCCAGATCAAATCGCACCTCCCGCACGACCATGGACTCCATGTCGACGAGCAGCAGCCCGTCGGGTCCAAATACAAACCAGTACTCCAAGAGCTGTCGCCGAGTGGGCGCGTAGCTGAGCTGGGGGGCCAAGGTGCCTGTCTTGACCTCGGCCACGAAGACGAGTCCGCCTCGTTGGACCAGCAGATCTGCACGCACCCCGGCGCGCATTGGCTCCCCATCGACCTCCATCTCCCACTCCCCTGTGAGCTGGCGCTCCAGCACCTCGTAGCCCAGGGACTCCAACAGCTCTTCTGCAGCCTGCTCTCCATCCTGCGCGCGTTGGTTGCGGGCCTGACTGGCCCACCCAGCGCGCCTGGAGGCACGCCACCACATCAGGGCGGCGATACCTGCCAGAGCAGCGATTAGAAGTAGTAGCAGTTGTTCGGAGCTCATCTGCTCCTACTAAAACCCAGGCAGAGACCAGAATCTGTCCGGGGGATCAGGATAGGCGGAGAAAATGCCCTCGTTGCTCCTACAGCGCAGCTCAGAGTGGATCTGGCTGAACAAGCCCAGCGGGCTCCCAGTCTTTCCCCTGCATCAGGATCCAGACTCAGACTGCGTGCTCCGGCGCTTGCTGGCCGAGCTGCCTGAACAGGCACAGGGCTTCGCCTCAGGCTTTGAGGGCGGCATCGCCCACCGCCTAGACACCCCGACCAGCGGCTTGCTGCTCGTCGCCCGCAGCCCCCAGGCCCTGGCCAAGGCCCGGAAGGCCTTCAAGGGCAAGCAGCTCAGCAAGAGCTACCGGTTCATCTCTGCCAAGACCCTGGATCCGAAGCAGCGCACCCTGCAGTCCGCCATCGGGCACCACCCGAAGAGTCGTCGCAAGATGGTGGTTCAGCGCAACCCGGGGTCCAAGTGCCGCGGCAAGTGGTATCCGGCGCATACGCGCCTGAGGCACATCCGGGGCGCCTTACACGAGGCGGTCATCACCACCGGGGTGATGCACCAGATCCGTGTCCACGCGGCCTTCGCTGGGGTGCCGCTGCTGGGCGACACCCTCTACGGCGGAGAGCCGAGCCCAGATGGACCCGGCTTCTTCCTGCACCACGCCCACCTAAAGGGTCTGGGTGCCTGCCCTTTTCTGCCGCCACCAGCCAACTGGCCGGTCTAGCTCAGGCCAAGAGCTTGTCGATGGCCGTCAGAACCGTCTTGCGGTCCTTGTTGGCCTTCTCCCAGCGGCGCACGCAGAGCAGGCCGACGTGGTCCAGCTCGGCCAGGGCCTTCACGGCGTTTCGGGCGTTGAGCTCCGCGTAGCCCTCGACAGGCACAGCGGTCACATGGTCCAAACGGCCCTGTACAAGACGCTCGGCGGGCTCGGCGACGAGCTTGACGACTGGGAGCTCCTCGGCCTTCTCCAACAGCTCCTCAGCGCGCTCCAGAGTGCGCGTCTGGGCGCGCCAGAGGCCTTCGCGACCCTGGGTCTCCAGCTTCCGTGCACGCACCTGCAGATCCTCCTGCAGGGTGGCCCGGCGCTCTCTGAGACGGGCAGGCGCAGCCCGCAGCTGCTCTGGAGCCGCACGCAGTCGGTCGGGGGCGGTGCCAAGGGCGTCTACAACAGCTTCGAACATTGGATTCTCCGGGTGAATGAATGGTCATTCAGTCTTGTTGACGCCGATTTAGTCCCGGCCTTCTCCCCCGTCAAGGCCAGAAACGCCACAATTTCATGACAGGCCCTTGCATTGATGCCTGAGATGTGAGAGGGACAAGACCACGTGGCTGCCCCTCTACCCGAGCTCCCTGAGCGCTACCGCTGCGAACGCCTCTTAGGCTCAGGCACAACTGCCGAAGTCTATTTGGCCCGGGACTTGATCAGCGAGAAGGACACGGCGTTCAAAATCGTTCGCCGAAACCTCTCGATGCATCGACGTTTTCGCGCACGCTTCTCCAGGGAAGTCAGCTTGGGTGCACGCTTTGTGCACCCCCACTTGGTGCCTGTCCGGGACGCAGGGGTGCTCGCCGACGGACGCCCCTTCGTCGCCATGGCATTGGCCGACCAGGGCAACCTCTCCGATCTGCTGCGCGTCGGCCTGCGAACAACCCGCCTGCTCAAGCTCGCCGAGCAGGTCTGTCGGGCCTTGGCCGCGCTGCACTGCCGTGGCTACCTCCACCTGGACCTCAAGCCTGAGAACGTGCTCATCCACAGCGACTCAGACGGCGAACCCGCGGCATGGGTGGCCGACCTGGGCATCGCGGACGAGGTCTCGGAGCTGGTACGCGGCCCCCACCGCGCCGCCGGGACGCCGCCTTTCATGGCGCCGGAACAGCTCCAAGGGCGCACCCAGGAGCTCGGCCCCTGGACGGACCTCTTCGCCTTGGGTCTGATTCTGCATGAGGCCTTGGGCGGCGGACGAGAAGAGGGCCTCCGACCCGCCGAACTCTTGGCCTTGCGCGAGGCGGGAATGCCCGACCTGGAGCCGGCTCCGGGCATCCCTGAGGAGCTCATCCTGCTGGTGCGCAACCTGCTCGATCCCGAGCCCCGTCAGCGCTACGACCGGGCCGCAGATGTACGCCGCCTCCTGCGGGCCATCCGCAAGAGCATGGCCGGCCAGGATCCCGAGCTCCGCCTGGACCTGAACGACGGCGAGTGGTCGATGATGGAGCAGACCGGGCCCCTGCCCGGTGAGGAGCTTTTGGGGATCGACACCCCGAAGACCCCGGTGGCCTTGCGCTGGAACAGAGTCCCTCCCGGGCGTCTGCCGAAGTTCCCGCCTCTGCGCCCACCTGCCGTTCCACCACCGGCATCTCTGGCCTTGCTTGCCCAGCGGGAGCGGAGCTTGGTGGAGCGAGACGAGGAGGCGGGCATTGTATGGGCCAGCGCTCGAAAAGTCGCCGACGAGCAGTGCACCCAAGTGGTCGTCATCACCGGCGGTCGAGGCTCAGGCAAGTCCACCCTCGTGAACACTCTGGCGCGGGTCCTGGATGAGGGAGGTTGGATGGAGTCCGTCTCTCTGCGCTACCACAACCCCCCAGGTGTAGACGACGGAAGCATCGGCGCTGTCACTCAGCTTCTCCTGCCCTGGCAAGACACGGCAAGCGACCTGGAGGAGCGCCTCAAGCGCTGGATCGCACGAGACCGGGAGACCACCCTAGAGCAAGTCCAGAACGAGGCACGCATCCTCACCCGCTGGTGTGGCCATGCCGGAGATGGCCCTCCCCCAGATGCGGCCGTGGGCCTGCACTACTTGATCCGTCACTTGGACCGCCGTTCTTGGCGGGGTGGTTCCTGTTTGGTTCTTCACGACGCGCACCTGGCCGAGGAGAGCGGAGAGGGACTGGCCCTGGCGGAGGCCATGCAAGAGCGGGCCATGGGGGAGCGCGCGCTCTTGGTCTTGGTGACCCTGAACCAAGAGGCCCTCGCCGAGGACAACAGCCTTCAGCAGCGGGTCAACGCCCTGGTCGAAGGCGGCGCTGTACACATCGAACTTCCACCGATGGACGCGGAGCAGACACAGCGCATGTTGGTGCGCTCCCACCAGGTCTCCCCGGCCCTGGCCGCATCGCTTTCCAACCGCATGCCAAACCACCCTCTCTACGCCGGCGCCTTGCTGCGCGACTTGGCCCTGCGCGGGCACTTGGTCTCCACCAAGGAAGGCGAGCTCGGGTTGGCAGAGCACAAGTCTCTCCAAGACCTGGTTCCCGCCACTGTGGAGCAGCTCTTCTCCAGCCGCATCCAGGCGGCTCTCTACGCAGCCGAGGACAACACGGCCGCGAACACCGCCCTGTCCGCGATCTCCTTGGCTGGGCCCAGCCCACCCCTGGCCGTCATCAAGCACGTCTCAGAAGGCGGAGTCGACGAGCTCTTGGCCAGCGGTTTGGTCCGACAGGACGCCGGCTTGTTGCGCTTCGAGGAGAAGGGCTTGGCCCCCCTCGCCATGCGCCACGCCAAGCAGTACACCCACACCCAGGCCATCCACAGCGCCCTGGCGCAGGGATGGGCGGCGCTCGGGGAGCGAACCGGGGCGAAAGTAGACCTGCCACTGGGCCGCCACCGGCTCATGGCCGGCCAGCCTGCTCGCGCGGTCAGCCTCCTGCTTCGTAGCGCCAGGAGCCTGTTCAACAGCGCGCGCTACGCGGCCGCTGGGCGCGCCGCAGACCTGGCGATCCAGGCAGCAGACCAAGTGGCCAGCAGCGAGTCTCCCAACCTGGCTCCCCGCATGGAGGCCCGCCGCCTCAAGGCCGAGTCTCTCCTGGCTGGTGAGCAGCCCGAGCTGGCCTTGGAGCTGGTGAAGGAAGCGCGTGGCTTGGGCCGCGGAGAGCGCCTCGTCGACACCCGCCTGCAGTCCCTCGAGGCCCGCGCAACCCTGGACTTGGGCAACACCGAGCGCGCTACCCGCCTCCTCGAGGCCGCACACCAGTCCTTCTGGGCCTTGAGAGACCGAGAGGGGCAAGCCGAGATCGCCTTGGTTCGCGGACAGCTCGCCCGCAACGAGAACCGAATCAGCGATGCAGTAGAGCACTACGAAGAGGTGCTCTCCCATCGCCCAACTTGGCACCGCCATGCTGTGGCAGCCCTGGCCGGGCTGGCGGCTCTGGCCCTGCATCAGGGCCGCCCCAAGCGGGCAAGGCGCGCGGTTCACCACCTGGCCGATGCCGCCAAGCGCACCGGCAACACCCGGATCTCTGCTACGGCGAACTATGCCGCGGGCAGCGTCATGTTGACCGAAGGCCACTACGCCGAGGCCCAGCGACTCTTCAAGACCGCGCGCGCCAACGCAGCCTGCTCCGGTGACATCCGAATGCAGCTCAACGCCTTGAACGGCGAGGGCGAGGTTGCCCGTCTCTCGGGCGAGACGGAAGAAGCCGAGGCGGTATACGCCCGCTACGGAAAGCTGGCCCACCAGCGCGGCCTCGCACTCCTGGAGGCGGTCTCATACATCAACCGCTCGTTGATGGCTCTGACCGGCGGGGATCACGCCCGCGCGGAGCGTCTGGCGGCCCAGGCTGGCCAGATCCTGGCCCACCGGCCCAGGTCCTGGCCTTGGCTACACATCGCGATGATTCGATGCGCCCTGGCCGCCGTAAGGGGCGAACAAGGCAAGTGTCAGCAGTGGTGGGACTTGGCCGTGGATCGTGGCCTAGAACAAGTACGAAGCCCGGATCTGGCGACCTCCGTAGAGGTCCTGTTCCAGGCCACTCAGACCCAGGGCTGGTCCGAGATGGAAAGCGACGCAAAGCGAATTCTGGATGGCGTGCGCGGCTGAGATCCAAGGAATCGCGTTAGCCCTCCTGCAATGACACAGATCAACGACACAGTCCAAGCATTGGCTTTGGGCGAGATTCGCCGCAGCGTAGCCCTTGATGGCGAGCTGCCCTACCCCTCCGGTGGAAGCGCTCCTCCCACCCTGGTTCAAACGGACCACGGTGTCTGGCTGCTGGCCCAAGCCCACGGTCGGGACCCCCTTCAGCGCAACCTGTCGACGAACCCGACGCTGCGCTTGGAGAGCCGTCTCCTTGGGGACCGGCTTCACCTGGACGGCCTGAGTTTTGGCATCCCCCTGGGCCGGAGCGCCGATGTGAAGGCGGCAATCGGGGCGGGGCGGATCTACAGCGAGCACCCCGTCGAAGGGCTTGCACAGCCTCCCACGGGTCTCTTCATCGAAGCTGCAACGGCCATCGAGGACGCTTGGCTGCACGCCAACATCGCTGAAGACGAGCAGGTCTTGGCCTGGCTGGAGACCAGCGAGAGCCGCAGCGTGCCCAGCGAGATCATCGAAGCGCAGACCGCACCCATTCGCTACCTGCTCACCGAGCGGCGGGCTCTGCTCGTCGCCCTTAGCGAGGTTGGCGACAAGCAGGTGCTCGAGCTGCCCGCCAAGGCCCTGGACGTCGAAGATGGCGGCGGGCGCCGCAGCGTGCGCTGCAGCCACCACATGTGGGCCAGCACCCGCACCAACGGCGAACGCTTCCGGGCACTCTCGAAGATCCAAGCCAAGTCCCGGGCCGAGCGCTTGCGCAGAGTCGCGCGCGCCAACCATGGGAGCCACCCCACTCAGGCGATGGCCCTGCTCCAGGCCATCGGCGGGGACCTGGGCCCCAGCGACCGCGTGATCATCGCCCTCAGAGCCTTGAGCTTGGACCCCGAGTACGAGCTGGACGAGGCCGGCATCCTCCAGGACCTGCAGACTCTGGAGTCCGAAGACGAGACCGGCTCGGACTTGGTCGACCGCCTGGCCGCTTGGACAGTGTCCGGTACCGCCCTTCTGCCCTTGGTGCGCCTTGGGGTAGACCACAATCCAGAGCAAGCGGAGTGGTACCTCCCCCTGCATCGCAGCGCACACCAAGCCGCGCTGGAGTCCCCAGCTGAGGCTGCAGCCGCCGACCTGGCCCTCTCAGAGCACCTGCTCCTGGCCAAGCGCCAAGAGGAAGCGCTGGTCCTGTTGGAGGACCGCTTCGCCAGCTTGCCGGACGAGCAGCTCAGCGATCTGCTCCCCCCCGAGGACGCCGACCTCACCGCAGGCCAGGCCGGCCAAGCCTTGAGGATTCGCACTCTGGAGCTGCTCGCTGCGGCCCGGGGAACCGAGGAGGAAGACGTCGCCACTCTGGCAGAGCTGGCCCGGCTCCAGCCCCTCGTCCAGGCCAGAATTCAGAGCCTCATTGAGTCCGCCGATCGGGTTGATGCTCACGCTGGCCTTGCAGCCCGTGCCCAGCAGGTCCTGGACCTTCACAAGAGCTGCCAGGCCGAAGACACAGACTCCGGCTTGGTCCCAAGACCGACGGCACTGAGCAGCGATCAGCTCTCCGCCCTTCAGCACCCACTGGCCCGCAGCGAGGGCACCCTGGGCTGGCTGCAGAGCTGGCTTGCCAAGCAGCGGCGCCCCGACCAAACGACCATCAAAAACTACTGCGAGCGCCTGAGCCCCAAGCGGCACCAAGCTGCGGTCAGCGCCGTCAACGTGGCCTCGCTTGGGCTAGGAATGCCAGGGGTCGAGGCCTACATCAGCCACGGGACCTTGGCACACGGTCTGCGTGCCTATGACCATGAGCCTTCCTACCTGCTCATCGGCGGCGCCCACCTCTACGAGGAGGACGGGGACTACCTCAACCCAGCCGAGCTTCGCTTCGCGGTGGGCGCGGAGGTCGCACACATTTGCTACAAACACGCCCGGGTGACCAGCGGCGAGGTCTGGGACGGAACGGTGCACAAGCTGGGCTCTGCCCTGGACATTGCGGCCACCGCCCTGACCTTTGGCAGCTATGCCCCAGTGGGCAAGGTGCTGGACTCCACCGCCACACACCGCCTACTCAGCTCCATCTTCAACGCCACGACCCTCTCTCGGATCTACAAGACCGGCGAGGGCGCAAAGGCCATCACCACCGTCGGCGGGGATGTGACCAAGGCGCTGGCCAAAGGCAGCGACAGCATCGGCGCAGCCAAGACCCTGAGCAGCGCCGCTGGCACCGCGATGGACAAGGTTCGGGCCTTTGGCGGCGCGACCGGCACCGAGCGCGGCAGCCTGGGTGTAGACGAGCAGAAGCTCATCGCCGCACACCGCGTCATGCAGCTCACAGCAGACCGAGCGGGCCTGGTCTTGGCCGGAGACATCCGGGCCTCGGTACGCGCCGTCTTCCTCACCTCAACGCGCTACCTGCCTGAGCTGGCCATCGCCGAGGAGCATGGCCTGGGCGATGCCCTGAAGCGGCGTGACCCAGAGGGCCAGATGCTGCACCAAGAGCTGGCCATTCGCATCGGCGCGCTCATCCGCTTCTACCTGGAGGAGGACTATGTGCAGATGCGGGCTCAGCTCCGGTCTGAAGCGCCGGAAGCGGTGGCCTCGGATGCGTTTGTAGCCCCTGAGCCCGCCGCCGAAGAGTGAGGCTCTGAGCCGGCCAACTTGCGGGCGCGGAAGCGCTCCAAGTCCACCTTCAGCGACTCCCAGTTCAGCCAGATGACCATCGCAGCGACGTAGAGAATCAGGCCCCAAGACATCCAGCCGATCTGAATGACACGCCAGTCCTTCTCCGTCTGCTGGATCCAGTTGACCAGCGCCTCGATGGCAAAGAGCATGCCCAGCCCCAGGGCGTTTCGTCCCTTGTGCAGTGCGCCAGCGTGCATGGCCACCAGCGTCCCGCGCACGACGTAGTAGTAGTACGAGGCTGTGGCCATCAGGAAGAAGGGCACAAAGCCAAAGGCGAAGGCCTCGTGGTCCTTCTTGCGGCGAAGGCCCAAGCCCAAGAGCAACACCAAGGTGATGGCCAGCGGCTGACGCCAAGGCTTCTGGCTCTTGATGCGCTCGCGACGCCCCGCGTTCATTCGATGGTGGAAGTTGGGTTTTGGACGACCCTTGGCCACGAACCGAACGCTCTCGCCGATCTCGCTGGGCAAGAAGGCCGTGCCGATCGCGAAGCCTTGGCGCATCGAGGACAGGTTGTCCTCGGTGGTGTGCTCAAAGAGGTTGTCGAAGTGCTTCTCGATGGGCTGGGTGCTGCCAAAGCTGGCCGCGACCATTCCCCACAGGGCCAGGTGTGCCACGAAGAAGAGCCCGCCGAGCTTGGTGAGCGCCACCGGGAAAGGCCGGGGTTGAGCGACCTTCTTGGCCTTGTCCCAGGCCCACTCTCCCAGTTGAACGGCGCCCTTGACCGCTGGGCCAAAGAGCCAGACCGCTGGGAAGACGCGGAAGGCGGTGCTCAGGGCAACCGCAGCGGCGGCCCAGCCATGTTTGAGCTTGTGCAGCAGCCCGGTGGCAATGATGAGCAGGGCCACGTAGTCGTAGCGACCAAAGGCCCAGGTCAGGGTGGGCCACCGCATGCTGTAGGTGGTCATCAAGAAGAGCAAGAGCCAGCCGGCGCCCTCAAACCCAAAGGCCCAAGCGGTCACGCCGAGGGCCAAGAGCAGCCACATCAGATCGGTGTAGCCGAGCACCTTGACCGACTCGACGGGCGTGGCTTTGGCCAAGGGTTTGGCGAGCATCACCCAGGTGGGCGAGCCGTTGAATCCATGGTCCCAGACCATCTGCTGCCAGGTCTCGGGGGTGAAGCCGACCACGTCACGCTGCAGGTAGGTGAAGTCGTGCTTGAACTGGTCCCACTGCGCGTCCGACTTGAACAAGGCGCGGATGCGCTCGTGCTCCGAGGTGTCCTTCACGAAGTCCTTGTACTCCACAAAGTAGTAGCCGCGCTCCTCGGTCTGAAACTGGACCGTGGGCGGCATTCGATAGTACGGACCGCCCGTTTCCAGATCTGCCAACAACACCGCAGGGTAGAGCTCAAAGTAGCCCAACTCGTCGAAGTAGCGGGCGTTCAGGTAGTAGTGGGTCAGGTCGTAGGCATCGACCCGCTCTTGGTACACGTACTTCCAGTCGTGACGGGCGTAGTTCTCCACAGCGCCGACGCAGAGGGTGCCGAGCAGGCACCAGAGAATCCAGCGCGTGACCTTGGCCGCGCGGTCCTTCCTGGGCGCCATGAAGCGGTGCCAGAGCCACGTGAGCAGCACGAGCACGGCGGCTGCGCTGGCCAGCCAAACCTTCATCTCTTCGGTCTGGTTCCGGGTCAGGCGCTCGGCCGTCCACCAGGTGTTCAAGATGTCCATGTGCTCTCGCCTATGGCGCGCAAACTACACCGCCAACCCAAGACCGGCCACCGGAAGGGCGGGCAGCGGGTGGCAACCCTTGCTCTGAGCCCTGGAGAGGCTAGAGAGACCGACACTCTTTGGAGGTGCGCGTGACGGTGATGCTATTGGCCCTGTTGGGCTGCGCAGGCGGCACAAAGGCAGAGCTGACAGGCAAGGCCATCGTGGTCTCCGCTGCGAGTCGGGATGCCCGGGTCGACAAGGCCCTCGATCTCGCTGGCAACGCCCGCCTTCACGAAGGCATCGTGGCCAACCTGAGCCAGGGCGAGGTCAAGGTCTGGGCCGATGCGCCTGACAAGATCCTGGGCCTGCCAGGAGAGATGAAGGCGGAGGGGATCTACGACAACCCGGAGCGCCGAGCCCTGATGTGGGGGACCGACGAGGCCGCCCTGCACCAAGCCATGCTGGACGACGGCGCCCATGTCCTGATCCTTCGCTGGGACATTCTGGGCTCGGTCGATCGTGGCAAGTGGGTCGCCAGCCGGCTCTACCACGACGATTACCGCCAGCACTTTGAGCTGATGGCCGTGGACAACCACTACCGCATCTACAAAGTCACGCCCAAGTCCAAGCAGTTCCCCCCTCAGCTCGCCCAGCTGACCGCGGACATCATCCGCACCCGTCTACGGGGCGAGACCATTCCGGCGCTGCCTTCCTTCCCCACGGAAGACGGACGGAAGTGGAACTTGATGGCCAGCATTCGCTACGACGGCGGCCGAGAGTTGGCCACGGGAATGTGCTTCCGTGAGAGCTACGCCGACTGCGCCCTGGAGCTCGCCCGGGACCTGGAGCGGGAGCACCGCCGCTACCAAGAGTGGTTCGGCCACCCACCTGTAGATCAGGTCGCTGATGAGCTGCTCATCCACGTCCACCGGATCTCCGAGCGGGCCATTGTCTACGCGACAGAGCGCCAGCAAGTCGAAGCGCTGTGGGAGAAGGGCATCGACGGTGCCATCATCATCGAGCCAGAGAAGAGCAAGGCCGCGGTCATCCCCGGCAGCCTGGCCTACACGCGCTCTTACGTGGAGACCGATCGCATGCTGCGCCACGGTGCGGCCGAGTTCCACATGAGCTCCCTGCGTCCCTGGCGAGAGCCCCAGAACATGCTCGAGAAGGTGCGTAGCATCGAGTATGTGCAGTACCCCGAGAGCGAGGAGATGCCCTCCAAGGTGGTGCCCCTGTTCCGCGGCGTGCCTCCGGTTCCCATGGCCTCGGTCGATCTGCCGCGCCTGGAAGAGTCCGTGGTGGCCGCCGGTGAGTGGTACCTGGAGAACCTGCATCCCAATGACCAACCCCTGGCCTACGCGCCCGGCCAAGTCACCTACAAGATGTGGCCCAGCGAGAACCGCTACTCCGACGAGTACAACCTGGTGCGCCACACCCTGGCCACGTGGAACCTGGTTCAGGCCTACAACACCGAACAACGTCCCGAGTTCATCGAAGGAGCCGAGCGCGCCCTGGATTGGACCCTGACTTGGCGCAAGACGGAGACCTTGCCCGACGGCACCAAGATGACCTTCATCGAGTACCCGCAAGTGGACGAAGAAGGCCGCAAGATGCTGGTCGGTGACCCGAGCATTCCCCCCGCTCCAGTCGAAGACCTGCACCCGGCGCACAACCGCAAGCTGGGCTCCGTCGTGGTCGGCCTGATGGGCATCATCGATCTCGCCCGTGCCACCGACGATCACAAGTACGACGAGCTCATGGTCGAGATGGGCAACTTCGTCCTGCACATGCAGGAGGACGACGGCCGCTTCAACCCCTACTACGTGCCCGCCACCCACTCCTACTACGGCGAGCGAAACGACATCGTTCCAGGCGAGGCCGCCTTGGCCCTGGTCATGCTCTACGAGTACACCGGAGATGAGAAGTGGATCGCGCCCATCCCCCCATACTTCGCCTTCTACGAGGGATGGTGGGATCAGCGCGTGGGCAACGCCAGCACGGAGAACGCCTGGCCTGAGCGCTTGTATGTCAACGACCAGGACCGCTTGGACCTGGTTCAGTTCGGCCCTTGGTCCGTCATGGCGGCCAACGCATACCACCGCTCCACTGGCGACGACTCCGGAACCGACTTCGCGATGCGCGTCGGTGAGTGGATGATCGACAGCTACATGTGGGACGAGGAGCGCGCGCCCTGGCCCGACTACGTCGGCGGCTACTACAAGAACGCCAACGAGCTGCCTGCCATGCAGGCCTTCTGCTACGCCGAGGGGACCGCTGCGGCCTACCAGTTGGCCCTTCGCAGCCGGCCGGAGAAGGTGGAGTACTTCGAGAAGCACACGCGTGAGACCGCTCGCTTTGCACTTCAGATGCAGTACGACGATCTCAGTATTTATCCCTTCTCGCGAGGCCAGGAAGTCTACGGTGGCACCCGCTACACGATGACGGAGACCAAAGTGCGCATCGACTACGTGCATCACTCTCTGAGCGCCGTCTATCAGTACATCGAAGGCGCCAAGTTGGACCCCAACCTGCCCGCCGAGGTCAAGCGTTCACCCCTGCGCGTCCAGATGGAGGCCATGGAGCTCGCCGCGCGCGAAGCTGCAGCCGCCGAGGCCGCCGCCCAGGGCAAGCCTGAGTGAGCCCCGCGCTCAAAGGAGCACGAGGCGCAGCAGGGCAGCGCGAGAGCAACGGACTACACTGAGAGCGACGTGGGTTTGACCCACACCGCCCAAAGGACCGTCCATGCTCGCGCTCGCTCTCCTCACCAACGTGGCCTCGGCTGCGGAGCCCGCCTACTACAGCCCTGACGCAGTGGCCGGCGCGAGCGCCACCTTTGCGCGCTTCGCGGACGTCGCGGCGCCTCACTTCGAGACCCTCCAGCTCGAGCTGGCCCAGAGCGCCAAGAGCATCGACGTGCTCGACACCAGCGTGAACCTGCTGGGAGACCGCGTCACGCCCGAGCTGACCGCCTACCGAGACGGCCTGCGCCGTGACCTGACCAAGGGCTACATGCAGGCCCAGGCCCACGTGGGCTGGTTCGAGGACGCAAGCACCTCCATCTTCACGCAGGCTTTGGAGAGAGAGCTGAAGGCCCTGGAAGGGCAGTACGAGCTCAATGTCTGCCGCGCCCGCACCGGCATGTCCGCCATCACGGGCCCCGGCGCGAGCATGAAGCAGTGCGAGGGCAAGGACCTGAACCCACAGCTGGCCAAGAAGCTCGACGGCTCCCAGGCCCTCACCGATGTTGTGGACCAGCTCACCAGCGAGCCTTGGCCCAGCGTGCAAGTACAGGGCACAGAGCAGGCCGTGCTGCCGTGGATCGGCTCTCAGGACTACATCAACCTGGCCCTCGTCGACCGCGCCCTCTCCGAGCGCATGAAGGACTTCAACCAGGCCCTGGACGATGAGCTGCTCCCGTTGGAAGACGCACTTGCCGACACCAAGACCGAAGATGGCAAGGCCGCCTTGGCCAAGGCCGACGCTCTGCGGGAGACCTACGAGTCGGACGTGGCCGGCTGGGGCAACACCCTGCTGGGCATGATTGAAAAGCCCTTGGACAAGAAGGGCTTGGAGGTCGGCCTCTGCGCCAACCCCGAGAGCCTGGGTGGCTGCGTTGGCACCGACCGCACCAAGGAAGCCATCGAGATCCTCAAGGCCGACAAGAAGGTCCAGAAGGCGCTCTCAGCGCTCTGATCCTGTGCTGCGCTAGGCCACGACCAAGGCTTCGGAGTGCAGCGGAGGGAAGCGCGCCAGCAGGCGCTTGGCGTCCTGTTGGCCCGCCGCGCTCGTCTTGTTGAGCATGGCCTCTCGGTCTTGAGCGCTGCGCTCTCCTACCCCGCCAAAGGCGGTCTCCCGCAGCGGTGAGAAGCCACAGAACTTCAGCGTTCCTGTGCTTACTTGAGCCCGGGCCGCTCCTCGGTTGAAGACCCGGTCGTACCAGAGCGGCGCGTCCATGGTGACCAGGGTGCGCGCGGAGCGGCCCACAAAGCCGCCTACTGGGCGCCCGTCCACGACCGAGTAGGCCCACCCCGGCAGGAGCAGGCGGTCAAAGAGCCCCTTGAGTTTGGCCGGCGTGCTGCTCCACCACACCGGATAGGCCACCACCAAATGGGCCGCAGACTCCAGGCTGTCCCGCAAGGCCAACAGGTCTGCTTCTAGGGTCTGGTCCTTCCCATAGTCGGGCCCTAAGCCTGGATTGAAGTCCATCTGGGAGAGGTGGAAGAGCTGACTCTCAATGCCCACCGCACCGTCGACCCACGCCTGGGCCAAGGCCGCAGAGAGGCTGGCTGGGTGCGGGTGCCCGCAGAGCACCACGGCCTTGGCCTGGCTTGGAGGAGGCGGGAAAGCGCGGCGTGTAGATGGGGTCATGGGGGCTCCTGTTTGCCCACACAACATCACCTGTCCGATTCCGGGTCACAATCAACGAATTCGGGTACCATTAATCCGTTACCGGATACTACATGACCGCAAACGAGCTCTCTTGGCAGGACCTGGCGCTGCTCCTGGCCGCTCTGGATCAAGGCTCCCTGAACCGGGCCGGTGCCGCCCTTGGGGTCAGCCAGTCCACCGCCTCTCGTCGGCTACAACGACTAGAGGACGGCTTGGGCGCACGGGTCTTCGACCGCACCCCTGAAGGCCTCCTTCCCACCGCGCTGGCCCTGGAACTGGCCCCTCATGCACGCCTGATTGCAGGCCACATGACCGACATCCAGCGCCTGGCCAGCGGGCAGGAGGCCGCCCCCTCCGGCCGGGTGCGCCTCGCGGTCGTGGACGGACTTGCGCCGCACTTCATCTGCCCTCGATTGGGCAGCTTTTATGCGCGTTTCCCTCAGGTTCAAGTCGACCTGCTCGCAGGTCAAGCCGTGGTGGACTTGGTGCGACGGGAAGCCGACTTGGCCCTTCGCTTCGTCCCGCCCAGCGCACCCGATCTGGTCAGCCGCAAGCTGGGCGTGATCCCACTGGCCCCCTACGCTGTACCTGAGCTGGCCCTGGCCCCAGATAGGCCTTGGGTCGCGCTCCTGGACGAGCAGGAGAAGTTCCTGGAGACCCGCTGGCTCAAAGCCCACACCCGACCGTCCAGGCTGACCCGCGTGAGCGCGTGGTCCGACCTCTTCGAGGCCGTTCGCTGTGGGCTGGGCGCCGGTCTGGTCAGCCCACTGGTCGCTGAGCCCGCTGGCTTGGTCCGCGTAGAAGGACTGCCGTCCGTTCCTGGCCGGGAGCTCATGCTGGTCTACCACCGGGCGATGCGGGAAGTCCCCAGGGTCGCGGCTTTGCGCGGCTGGCTGATCGAGTCGGCAGAGCAGTTCTTCGCCACCTGATGCTCAGGCCAGAAGGTCCCGGGCTGCACCGACCAAGAACAGGCTGCCAGCGACGACGATCAAGCCCTCGGCGTCCATGGCCATCTGCAGAGCGTCTTCGATGTCTCCGGCCGGCATGACGGGCACGCTCAGATCCACCAGCTGCTGGGCCACGTCACCGGCGTCCGCTGCGCGCTCATGGGCACAGCGTGTGGTCAGGATCAGATCGAACTGGGAGGCCAAGGCGGAGGCGATGGAGCGGATGTCTTTGTCTGCGCTGGCACCCAAGAGCAGAGTGCGCTTTCCCGTCCGAGGCAGATCCGCCAAGAACGAGGCCAAGGCTTGTGCGCCTGCCGCGTTGTGGGCGCCGTCCACCAGGACCCGGTCAGAGAGCCACTCCATACGTCCGGGGTGCTTCACTTTGGCGAGCCCTTCGCGCATGGCGCCCGCCGGGACGCGGAGCTCCGCCGGAAGCAGGTCCAGGGCCCGAAGGGCGATGGCGGCGTTGTCCCTTTGGTGTGCGCCAGCCAAGCCAAGATGGATGCCGTCTACCCGGCGCTCTTGGTCCTCGTGGGACCAGTGCACGCTCAGGCCATCCTCGCTGCTGCTGTGGTCAAAGTCTTGGCCGAGCACGAAGAGGGGACAGCCCCGCTCATGGGCGGTCAAGCGCACCACCCGCATGGCGTCTTGGGCCAGCCGCCCGACCACAACGGGAACACCAGGCTTAAAGATGCCGGCCTTCTCCCCTGCGATGCTGGCAAGATCCGGCCCCAAGCGGTCCATGTGATCCAGAGCCACCGAGGTGATCACGCTGACCTTGGGCTGAACGACGTTCGTGGCATCCAGACGCCCACCCAGTCCGACCTCGATGATGGAGAGATCCACCTTCATCTGCGCGAAGTAGGAGAAGCCTGCCACAGCGATCAGCTCAAAGTAGGTCAGGGGAGGACCCTCTCCCAACTCTGGCGCGTGCTCCGCCGCCCAGAACTCCGCGCGGGCATGAATCTGCTCAAGCAGACGCTCCAGGGCGACATCCGGGATGTCCTGGCCGCTGATGCTCAGGCGTTCGTTGACGTGCTGAAGGTGTGGGGAGGTGAACAGACCCACCTGCCGATCGGCCACCTGCTGACAGGCCGCGATCATGCTGGCAACGCTGCCCTTTCCATTGGTCCCTCCCACATGCACTGTGGGAACCGACAGATGGGGGTGGCCCATGAAGTTCAGCAGAGCCTCGACCCGCTCCAAACCCATGCGAATGCCGCCGCGCGCGGCCTCGCTCAGCAGTGGATGGGTTCTCACTCGACGGGGGCGCTTGGGTTGGGCTGACCGAGCAGCCAACGCAGCGTGTGCGCCAACTCATCCCGCAGTGCGTCGCGGGGGATGATGCGGTCGATCATGCCGTGGTCCAGCAGGTACTCAGAGGTCTGAAAGCCCTCGGGCAACACCTCTCCGATGGTCTGCTCAATGACCCGGGCGCCGGCAAAGCCGATCAGGGCCTTGGGCTCGGCAACAATCACATCACCGAGCATCGCAAAACTCGCCGCGACGCCGCCAGTAGTGGGGTCCGCCAGCACGGAGATGTAGGGCATCTTGGCCTCGTCCCGCAGGCGCGCCAGGGCCGCACAGGTCTTTGCCATCTGCATCAAGGAGAGGATGCCCTCCTGCATGCGCGCGCCGCCGGAGCTGCTGATCACAATGGCCGGGACTTTGCGCTCACAGGCCCGCTCAAAGAGACGGGTGATGCGCTCGCCGACCACGCTTCCCATGGACCCACCCATGAAGAAGAAGTTGAAGGCTCCGATCTCCAGATCGATGCCATGGAGCTTGGCTGGCCCGCTGATGAAGGCGTCCACCTCGCCCGTCTTCTTCTGGGCGATCTCGATGCGCTTGGGGTAGCTCTTGGAGTCTACAAAGCCCAGGGCATCGCTCGGCGCCAAGTCGGCGTCGGCCTCGGTGAAAGACCCGGGATCGACCAGCAAGGCCAGGCGATCGCGTGCGCCCAGCCGGAAGTGGTGACCGCAGTGCAAGCAGACCGCGTCCCGCTCGGCGAGCGCCGGTTTGTACAGCACCTCCGTGCAGCCGGGGCAGCGCACCCACAGATCTTTGCTCTCGCGCTTCTTGGGATTGGGCTGCAGGTCCTTGGGTCCCTGCTCAAACCAGCGGGTATCGGCCATGGCTTCCTCGGGCGGGCTCAGTCGTTAACGCACCCAGCTCCAGCCTGTCTTGTGACAGGGTCGCTGGCTGGCCCCAGTAGAAGGCCTGATTCGCTGAACCGTGCCCCACTGGCAAATTGGCAAGAACAGGTACGTCCAAGCTTTCTAGCAACTCCACCATGAGCTCGCGCAGTGTCCACTCAGGGGGGGTGGCCGTCCCCACAAACTCCCCCAAGGCCACGCCAACCACCCCATCCAGCATGCCGCTGGCCAGGAGCTGGTGCAGCATTCGATCCAGCTTGTAGGGAGGCTCTGCGATCTCCTCCAAGAGCAGGATGCATCCCGATAGGTCTGGTTGAAGGGCCGTTCCTGCAAGACTGGCCAGCATGCATAGGTTTCCACCAACGAGGGGGCCGCTGACCTGTCCGGGGATCCATGACTCCCCGGCCCACGCCACCTCGCTGCGCCCCAACAAGCAGTCAACGACCCGCACCTGCGAGGCCAGATCGGCTTGATCGTGCAGCGAATGCAAAACCGGCGCATGCAGGCCGCAAAGGCCCGCCTTCCAGAGCGCGGCATGCAGCGCCGTGCCATCCGAGAAGCCCACGACGGTGCGCCCAGGCGCGACCTTCGGCAGGGGCTCGCAGATCTTGGCCAGACCAAAGCCGCCCCGCGCCATCCAGGCCACATCTAGTCCAGGGCTGCTCAAGGCCCACTCCAGATCGGCTCGGCGCTCACTGTCCTTGCCCGCAAGGTAGCGATGGGTCCTGCCCAGGTTGGGCGCCGGCACGACCTGAGCACCCAAGCTGCGCAGCCAAGCCATGCCCCGCTCAAGTCGGTCCACGTCATAAGCCCCTGAGGGAGAGAACACGCCGACGCGCAGATCCATCAGTGGCGAGCCGGCGAGGGCCTGGGGGACGGTGTCCATAGAAAGAGAGGTTACTAGAGGCGCATGAAACGCACTCTGACCTCGCTCGCTGGCAACTCTCAGAAGCTCGACGGGGGCGCCATGTTCGGCAACGCTCCAAAAGCCCTCTGGGAGCGCTGGGCTCAAGCCGACGACCGAAACCGCATCGACTTGGCCTGTCGCTGTCTGCTCATTGAAGAGCCTGAGCGACGCGTGCTGTTGGAGACGGGCATCGGCGCGTTCTTCGAACCCAAGCTGGCGGATCGCTACGGCGTGCAGGAGTCCGAGCACGTGCTGCTCGAGAGCTTGGCCAAGCTGGGCCTGCGCCACAAGGACATCGACGTGGTGGTGCTCTCTCACCTGCACTTCGACCACGCCGGCGGCTTGCTGAGCGCCCACCAGGCGGGGAAAGAACCGGAGCTGCTCTTCCCGAACGCGCACTTTGTCGTGGGTGAGCTCGCCTGGCAACGGGCCCTCGCACCCCACACCCGCGACCGGGCCAGCTTCATCCCGAGGATCCAGGAGCTGCTCTTGGAGAGCGGCCGTTTGGAGAGGGTAAGCGGCGAGCGCTCCGAGACCCTGGGCGCAGACTACCGCTTGCACCGGAGCGAGGGCCATACCCCAGGGCTGATGTTGACCGAGGTCTCAACGGCCGAAGGACCTCTGCTCTTCGCAGCGGATCTGATCCCGGGGACCCCCTGGGTGCACACGGCGATCACGATGGGCTACGACCGCTTTCCCGAGCGTTTGATCGAAGAGAAGCAGGCCCTACTCAGCGACCTGCATGCGCGCCGAGGGCGGCTGTTCTTCACGCACGATCCCAAGGTCGCCGTGGCCACCGTCAGTCAGGACAGCAGGGGCCGCTTTGTTCCGAGCGACCCCCTGCCCCACTTGGAGCGCCTCCAAGCCTGAGCGCCTGCGGTACCCTTGCTCCAATCGAAGGGACCAGATGTTCTCGTTGTTGCTTGCGCTTGCCGCACTCAGTCCAGATGCTCAGGCCTTTGATGGCCACGGGCAGAATTTCGTCCCCGGGCAGACCGGCGCACCCTCCCCCATTGCGACCTTCAACCCGTGGCAACTCGACCAGGGTTCATGGGGTGGATCCGTGCTCCTGGAGGCCGCTGGAGCGAGCCTCGCGTACCAGAGCGGCGACTCGGAAGTCGTGCCCTACATGTTCGCCCTGCGCGTGGCCAATCTCTCTGGCAGCTACGCCATCAACGACCGCTTCGGCGTGGCCCTGGGCCTCCCGCTCTACCTGTCCCATCAGGATTTGATGGGAACAGAGTTGAGCGGCGCGCCCCTGGCCGACGGAGGCGGAGGCCGCCAGGGCGCAGGCCTTGGCGACCTAAAGCTGTGGGTCCCCATCTCCATTGTTCGGCCGGTCGGCGATGAGAGAGGCCTAGGCTTGAGCCTGGTGCCCCACATCAGCCTGCCAACGGCCAACCACCCTCTGCGCGGCAACCCCATGGGGGGCGGCGCCATCCTCGTTGCGGGCTACAGCACCGCTCAGTTTCAGTTCAGCGGGAACGTCGGCGCCCAAGCCTTCAACGGCCGAGACCCAGCCCTAGAAGCCCCCCTGGACACCCTGGAAGCCGACACCCAGCAGCAGCTCCTCGCCGGGGCAGCCATTGGCTACCGCGTCAGCGACGACGTGAGCATGACCGCCGAGCTGGTCTACACCCAGGCCCTCGGAGGAGACACTGTCAATGTCGCCAACACGGCCGAGGCCATCTTCAGCGGCAAGATCGACCGGGATGGGCCGGCGAGCCTCGTCGCTGGCGTGGCCACCAGCCTGAACAGCGGTGCTGGTGTTCCCCGATACCGGGTCTTCCTGGGGAGCCGCTTCGGCAAGCGCACCAACCCACCCGAGGGTGTGGTCAACGACGGCATCACCCAAGCCCGCACCCCCTACGACCTGGTGCTCGAAGTGCGTGACGCCGATGGCAACGCCCTTGAGGACGCTCAGATCACGGCCCTTGGCGGCGCGACTCCGATGATGGCCCAGAGCGACCGCAAAGGCCAGGTGATCCTGCCCCTCTCAGAGGGCGTCTGGCAGGTTGAGATCGAAGCCCCGGGCTACGGCCGTCAGGTGCGTGACCTTGTCCTCGAGGAAGGCCGGCAGGCCCCACCAGCCGTCATCGCCGTGATGCACCCGGACGCAGGAGAGAGCAGCTTGGCGCTGTCACTTCGAGACACCGAAGACCGAGGGATCGACGGGGCGACCCTGCTGATCGACGGCGCCGAGTTCGGTACGACTGGACCCGGCGGCGGACTGCAGATCGACGGCCTCCAAGAAGGAGAGCACCAGGTCTCCGCCAGCGCCGACGGCTTTGAACGCACCGAGCCCATGGTCCTGATGTCGACGGCCTCCGTCGGCGAGGACAGCGTGCTCTACCTAGAGCGTCCTCCGGGCACCCTGCTCGTGCGCGTGCATGACCGACAGGGCGCACGGATCCCAGGCGCCCAAGTCCGCATCATGGGCGATATCCCAATCGAGCCCGGTACTCTGGACGCCCAAGGCGAGCTCTACACCCAGCTTGAAGACGGCGAGTGGGAAGTTGTTGTCAGCTCCCCAGTCCATGGTCTCCAGCAGCGAGCCGTCACCATCGACACCGATCGCAAGGTGCTCAACACCGTAGATGTGGTGCTGGACAACGACCTCGGCGGCGCAGCCCTTCACCTCACCATCTTGGACCCGGACGGCAACCCCGTGCAGGGCGCCCAAGTCACCCTTGGCGGCGTGGACTTCGGAACCACCTCCAGCGGCGGCAGCATGCAGATCGGAGGACTGGCGCCAGGCGTCACCGCCCTTCAGGTCAGCGGCGAGCGCATGCGCGACGAAGCGGAGATCCAGGTCGAGTTGGTCGACGGCGTGCGTGAGCTCTTGGTCACCATGGACTGGAAGCCAGGCACCCTTCAGGTGGTCACCCGCGGTGCAGGCGAGCGCCCCATCGACGCCCAAGTTCGCTTTGCGGGCCCCAGCGATCTGCCTCCAAGCGGCGTAGGCCCAGACGGTGAGGCTTGGTACAGCTTGCCGCCAGGCGACTGGACGGTCGGTGTGAGCGCACCAGCCTTCGGCCTGCAGACCCGCGAGGTCACCATCGAAGCCGACGAGACCAGCTTGATTCTGGTCAGCGCCGTGCTGCGTGAGACTGCCGGTCAGTCCATCTTGGTTCTTCGAGTGACCGACCCAGAAGGCAAGCCTGTGGACGGCGCCCGGGTCGCACTGGACGGCGAGCCCATCGGCAAGACCAGCACCGGCGGCGCCCTTCGCGTCGAAGGCTTGGCTGAAGGCGAGAGCAGCGTGGAGGTCGCAGGCGCGATGTTCCACTATGAGACCGTGGATCCGCTGGCCTTGGCCGAAGGCGAGAACCTTGTCGAGCTACCCCTGCGCTGGCTGGACGGCACCGTAACGGTGAAGACCACCGGTCCTGGGGGCGTGCCCGTGGACGCCCTGATTCGTGCCTATGGTCCAACAGTCTTGCCCCCAGTGCAGGTGGGCAAGAGCGGCGAGCGCGTGCTCTACCTGGAGCCCGGCGGTTGGACTGTGGTTGCAAGCTCCGAGCGCATGGGCATCGAAGAAGGCGACGTGCAGGTCAAAGCCGGCCAAGAGTCCCTCCTTCCCGTGGCCTTCACCCTCTCCGAGGCCGTGGCCGGCGAGAACAGCTTGCTGCTCGTGGTCCAAGACCCCGACGGCAAGGGCATTCCTGGCGCCCAGATCACAATGGGCGAGAGCAGCCTGACCTCACCAAAGGGAGGCTCGCTGCTGATGGAGGGCGTGCAAGCCGGCGCCGTGGACGTGGGAATCACTGCCAAGGGCTACAAGCCGCTGGCAACCCAGACGCTAAACATCGTGCCCGGCGAGCAGCAGCGCACATACACCCTGGACTTCGTGCCTCAGGACGTTCAGGTTCAAGTCCAGAACGGCGATGGCGAGCCCCTTGTAGCCGAGCTCTTCTGGGTCGGCCCTGCCCGTGTCCCCCAAGGAACTACCCAGGAATCCGGCAGCGCAGCCCTACAGCTCCGACCCGGCGAGTGGGTGCTGGTCGCCCAAGCTGAGGGTCTTGGAGCGAAGCGTGTTGAGCTGGAGATCCTCCCCGGTGTGACCCCCGATCCGATCGACATCACCTTGGGAACCTCCAAGGTCGAGGTCACCACAGGTCAAGTTGTGATCAAGGAGCAGGTCTTCTTCGATACCGGCAAGGCCACGATCAAGTCCGAGTCCCTCCCCCTGCTGGACGAGGTCGCCAGCGCTCTGCTGCTGAACACGGACATCACCCTGGTAGAGATCCAGGGGCACACCGACAACGTTGGCAACTCCGAGACCAACCAGCGCCTCTCTCAACGACGGGCACAAGCCGTGCGTGACTACTTGGTCAGCAAGGGCGTGGATCGAAAGCGTCTGCAGGCCACCGGCTATGGCTCCGAGGTGCCCCTCGAAGACAACGAGACGGCCGCCGGACGGGCAGCGAACCGCCGCGTGCAGTTCGAGATCAAAGAGAGCGACGCACGCTGATTGCAGCGCGGGTCGCTCTGATTGACGGCACCCCGGCTTTGCCGCTGGGGTGCTCTCTCAACGCTCCGACTCAGTCCGCGTCGCGGGCCAGTCGGAAACCAAGAGCGGCCATGCGGGTGCTCGCTGGCTCCAAAGCGCGGGCCTTGGCCCAGCTCGCCATAGAGGTCTGCTCCCAGCTGCCCGGGTGGATCACGCAGTCGTCTCCGACCCGGTCTCCGGTCCACTCGGCCACGTTTCCGGCCAAGTCCGCGATGCCCTCGGGGGTGCGGTCGCGAACAAAGAGACCCACAGCGCAGGGCTTGCCCAGCACCTCTTCGCGGGTGTTGGCGTTTCCACGTCCAAAAGGCTCACCCCATGGGTAGGGCCGACGCTCGTCCCCACGGGCGACTTGCATGCGCTCGTTGAAGCTGAGCAGTCGCGCGGCGTACTTGTTGGCGTAGGCCTCGGCCTCGAACCAGGCAACGCCCACGACAGGCTGGTTGGCGACCACCAAGTGCTTGATGGAGTCACGCGCAGCCAGCTCTGGCCAGAGGCGCTTGACGCCATCCCGCCATGCCTTGCCGTCTTCCGACCAGAGGCTGTCGTCTTCGTAGCCACCCTCGGCCACGAAGCGCTTCCACTCGGCGATGGTCACAGGAAAGCGACCGACCTGCACAGGGCCGAGATCCAGCTCGGCCTTGACCCAGTAGCCGTCCTCGCTTGGCGCGTTGAGCCGGGGGTCTCCAAGACGACCGAGCGCCTCGCCGATGCCCAAGCGCAGCTTGGGGCTGCCCTCGCCGCTGCGCACGACTTCCATCAAGGCGTCGACGGTGGCTTTGACCATCTCATCGGGCGCGGCTTGACCAGCGTCGGCGCTTGAGGCCAGCTCTTCGGCAAAAGCCGTGAGTTTTTCCAGCCGAACACCAGCTGGATGGGCCAGGATTTCGGAAAGCGTTGTGAGGTTCATCTCGGACACAGACATCTCCTACTCCTCCATGGCGTAACGCCCTTTCGGCTACCCTGTCAGGGTGAGCGCGCACGACCGAAGCTCGATGGCCCCAATCTTGCTGGGGTGCGTGGTGGCCATCGCGCTACTGCACGCAGCCAGCCAGCCTGTGTCCACCAACGACCTGCACATTTTTCTCGCCATGGGCCGTTGGATGACGGGCAGTGGCGAGATCCTGCGCAGCGAGGTCTTCACGTGGACCGCCCAGGGCACCTCCTTCACCAACCCCACCTGGGGCTTCTCCTGCCTGTCCTGGGCGCTGTACCAGGGGATCGGCGTGGAGGGGCTGCGCCTCTTCAACGGGGCGATGGTCGCCCTGGCCCTGCTCGCCGTAAACGGGTCCTGCAAGGCCTTGAAGCTGCAGCCCAAGGCCTGCGCCCTGTCCACCCTCTACGCGTGGATCCTGCTGCTCCAGAATCTGGCTGTTCGCGGCCAGACCTGGGTCTTCCTCTTGCTGCCGCTGGCCATCTGGCTGGGAGTGCAAAGACGCCACCCAGCGCTGCACATCCTGGGTGGTCTGATGCTCGGCGCCCTCTGGTCGAACCTGCACGGCAGCTTCCCGGTGGCCTTGATCTGGCTGGGGATTTGGGGAGGGGGGCGGATCTGGGCCTCCAAGGAATTCTCGGCCGCGGCGCCGGCGTGGCTGAGCGCCCTGGGGCTGGCCATCGGCACCCTCTGCAACCCCGAGGTCACCGGAGTCTGGTCCTTCCTCTACGAGAACTCCAGCTCCCCTCTCGCGCGCGGGTTTATCGAATGGTATGCCCCGGACTTTCTAAGCTTTGCCGGTGCCCGCCTCTACGGCGCACTGGCACTCTGGGGACTGCTGGCGCTGCGCCGCCGCCCAGATTGGGTCAGCGTCATTCTGGTCCTGACCTTTGGGGTCTTGGCAGCACGTGGGACACGCTTCATCGCCTGGTTTGGGTTGGCGAGCGCCCCCCTACTTGCGCTCTGGCTCAGCCAGCGGTGGCCGGCAGACACGAAGGAAGGGTGGCCTCGACGGTGGGTCCAGATCCTTGGCGTGACTCTGGCCCTCTTCTTTCTTGCGCTCGGGGCACGCCTTCTGCCGCCGGATCGAGGACTCAAAGAGACGACCCCAGTCGCCGCCATCGAAGCCCTGAAGCAGAGCTGCGGGGCGTGCACCGGGGAGCGCATCCTGAACCCGCCCGAGTTTGGCGGCTACCTAAACGTTGAAGCGCCGGGACTGCAGACCAGCGGCGACATTCGCTCTTGGGTCTTCCCTGATCCAGCTTGGCAGATCTACTTGGATCTCTGTGAGGCGCCCGCCGACTGGGAGGAGCGCTTGCGCATCCAGCGGGTCAACTACATGCTTCTCTGGCGGCCCACCCAAGCCCAGACCCTGATCCCCGCTGCCTTGGCCTCCCCCGACTGGGAGCTCTTGGCCGAGGATGAAATGAGCTTGCTCGTGCGTCGTAGGGAAGGTGGCGGCCTTGTCCCGCTGTCCAAGCCACCCAATGGACAATAGACTGGCCTTATGGACGAGACCCCCATCCGAAAGCTGCGCAACATCGTCGAGGATCGACTCGACCAAGACCTGCTGCCCAGCCTCTACGCGGCCTGCAGCCTGCGCACCTCCGAGATTCTCTCGGACTTTGGGGCCAAGTCCGTCGTCTTCTCCGATTGGCGTTCAGAGCAACGTCGTCCTGGACTGAGCGAGTTGGACATCAGCGCCGATCTGCTCATCGACCAAGCCAAGGTGCGCGCCGGCGTGATCGGCGCCGCCGGCGGCATTGGCGGAGCGGTTGGTGTGGCCCCAGAGGTCTTGGCCAGCCTGGTCCACACCCTTCGAATGGCACAGCGTTTGGCCGTCATCTACGGCTTCGACCCGGAGACGGACCGCGGACGGGTGATGCTCTGGCGCGCCTTGGCCGCCGCCTACGACGTGCAACTCCCGGAGCAAGCTCAGCTCGATCTGCGGGTGCGCGACCTGCCATCTGCCGCTGCCAAGCAGGTTCCCAAGGGTGGCGCTGCAGCCGCGATGGTCCTTCGACGCGTGGTGAACACGGCGACCAGCCGCATTATCGGGCGCGGCATCCGACTCATCCCAGGGCTGACGATTGGCCTGGCTGCGAACCGGGCCTACAGCCAGGGCCAGAAAAAGGGCGAGTACATGAAGGAGGTCTTCCGGAAGGGCTGGTCTGACCCGCCTGAGATGGCCGACGACGTGATCGATGTGCTGGAAGTGAGACAGAGCCCTGCCCAGCCCGAGGGTGCGCGTTAGGGCACTCCTTTAGAGAAGAAGCCGCTTTTCAGAAGGATCTACTCATGTCGGTCGTGCGGGACTTGATGCGCCTCACTCCAATCTCGGTTGGCACCGAGGCACCGCCCCTTTCGCTCACGGCGGACCAGGGCACCTGGGTCAAGCTGCGGGACTTCAAGGGCCAGATGGCCGTTGTCCTGCTCTTCTTCAAGTCTGAGGACAACGACACCGAGGCCTGGCTCAGGGCTTGGTCCGATGCCAAGGACACTGCAGAGCAGCTCGACGCCGTCCTCTTCGGGATCCACACCGCCTCAACCGAGCGACTGCGAGACCTGCGCGCACACCTGCGCTGCAGCTTCTTCTTCCTCTACGACCCTATGGCGTTGACCTCCCGGGCCTTCGGCATGAGCGGCCGCTTGCGGCCTCAGTGTCGTGACGGACTGGTCTTGATCGGCAAGGATCAGCAGGTGCTCTTCTCGGAGCGCGGTCTGCCCTCTCCAGAGCAGGTCTTGGGTCTGCTGGCCAAGGCTCAAGGCATGGCCATGCCAGGCGAGGATGCACCTGAAGTGGATCCAGCCGCCACCAGCAACGCCCGCGTGCCCGGACAAGCCCAAAAGGCCGTAACGGACATCGACGGGGACCAAGCCGAGGCCATGCTGACCTCCGACGACACCCCGTACATCCTGGTCGATGTGCGCACCAAGTCCGAGTACGACGCGGACCACAGCATCCACGCCACCCACGTGCCCGTGGATGAGCTGCCTCACCGCTACCAGGACTTGGGGCAGACCACCCACATCCTCTTCGTCTGCCAGGGCGGTGACCGCTCCGCTGCCGCAGCGGAGTTCATGGCCAGCATCGGCGCCCACGAGATCTTCAACGTGATGGAAGGGATGAGCGCTTGGACCGGCCCGCGCGAGCGCACCAAGCTGGAGGACCAGTAGTCCTATGGACAGCGTCATCACCGCCTACTTGGCTGCGGTGGCCGTGCCCGGCGCGGCGCAGCCCAGCATGTTGGAACTCATCACGGAGGCAGACTTCGTCGTCCAGCTGGTCTTGGTCAGCTTGGTCGCGATGAGCATCGGCTGCTGGGTGATTCTGATCAACAAGGGCCTTCTCCTGCGCAGCGCCTCCAAGCAGTCCACTGAGTTCCTGGAGCTTTTCTGGAACAGCCGGCGCCTGGATCAGGTCTATGAGAAGGCCGGGGCCTACCCCCAGTCCCCCATCGCTGAGGTCTTCAAGGCTGGCTACGTGGAGCTACACAAGCTGACGCAGAACGACGAAGGTGGCGCCCAAGGCCAGATGGATCTGGGCGGCATCGACAACTTGATTCGCGCGCTCCGAAGAGCGGCCAGCACCGAGCTGACCTCGCTGGAGCGGCTCATCCCCTTCTTGGCGACCACCGGATCAACCGCCCCATTCATCGGGCTCTTTGGCACCGTGTGGGGAATCCTTCGCGCCTTCCAAAAGATCGGCATCGAGGGAACCGCCAGCATCGCTGTGGTTGGCCCGGACATCGCCCACGCGCTCGTCGCCACCGCCGTCGGCTTGGCCGCCGCCATCCCGGCCGTGATGGCCTACAACTACTTCAACAGCCGCATTCGGGTCCTGACCACGGAGATGGACAACTTCTCCGATGACTTTCTGAACATCGTCAAGCGCCACTTCTCCAAGAGCACCCGGAGCGCCTAATGGGCATGAGCGGCGGCAGCGGACGCGGGGGCATGGTCTCCGAGATCAACGTCACTCCCTTCGTGGACGTGACCTTGGTGCTGCTGATCATCTTCATGGTGACCGCCCCGATGATGGTCCAGGGGGTGGACGTCGAGCTGCCACGACAGGACACGCCGGCCTTGGAGACCGACTCCGAGGACCAACTCATCTTGAGCATCGACGCCGATGGCCGCACCTACATCAACGAGCGGGAGATGACCTGGGAGGAGCTGCCCACCAAGCTGGCGGCCATCCACACGGCCAACCCCGACCAAGCGGTCTTCGTAAAGGCCGACGGCAGCTTGCCCTATGAGCGCGTCATTCAGCTGATGGGCATCGCCAAGCAGTCCGGCATCGGCAAGGTGGGTCTGGTCACCCAGCCCGGCGGACCTGAGTGAGCCGCTCCCTGCTGGCACCTCGCCCCTTCAAGCCGGGCATCGCTCTGCCCCTCTCCTTGGGCCTGCACACCGCCATCGCCGTCGCCATTCTGCTCGCCGCCAAATTCTCCCCCGACTCCGGTCCGATGATCGACCCGGACGAGGTGCTCATGGAAGTGAGCATGCTGGCCATGCCGAAACAGACCACGGCCATGCCCCAGAAGGCCGAGCGCGCCCCGACCCCGGTCAAAGGCACCTCAGAGCCCCTCCCGGTCGAGCCCATCAAGACCACCTCGGACCTGATCGACCCCACCCTGCCGCCTCCGGAAGTGAAGGGCCAGGACGTCAAAGAGGATCCTGACCGAGAGAAGGCCCTGCGGGACATGCGCCGCGCAGAAGCGATGGCGAACTTGCAGCCCGATGCCCCCCTGGGCACCCAAGACCGCGCCCGCACCAGCCCCGATGGTGTGGAGGGGGCCACCGGGAGCAGCGCAGGCAGCGTGGGCGACCCGGTGCTCGCCGCTTGGCATGAGCAGATCAAGGGCGCCGTCTTCCCCAACTTCAAGCCCATTCAGACCGACAAGGGCTTGGAAGTGATCCTTGCAGTCACCATCGACCGCCAAGGGAACATCGTCGGAACCAGTGTGCGAAAGAGCTCCGGAAACGTCAGCTTTGACGCAGCCGCCCGTCGCGCACTGGACAAAACGGGCGCAGTCCCGCCTGCCCCTCCTGAGCTGATGCGGAAGGACAAGGTCACCTTGCCCCTTTCCTTTACACCAAAGGATGCAGCTTGAAGCGCCTGACCGCATGGACCCTCTTGCTCGCTGCTGGTGCGCTCACCTTGGCCATGGACCCCATAGCCCAAGCCCAAGAGCCACCGGAGCAGCCAGCTACCACCACCAGCGACATCGAGAACATCGTGGTGCGGATCTCGGCCCCAGGCGGCCAGGACCTGCCCATCGCGATTCCCAAGCCCAAGGGCGACGGCTCCGTCAGCGACACCGTCTGGGAAGTGGTGCGCAACGACCTGAACATGTCGGGCTTCTTCAACGTCATCGACCCCGCCGCCTACATCGAGCCGGGCAGCGCAGGCATCCAAGAGGGTGAGTTTCAGTGGAGTGACTGGGACGTTCCAGGGGCCGTGGTGCTCGCAAAGACCTCCCTCTCGGAGCTCTCTGGGGATCAGGTCTCAGCCGAGGTCTGGGTGTACGACGTCCCCGGGCGGGACCGCATGGGGGCCAAGCGCTTCACAGCCTCCTCCAGCAACGCCCGTATGGTCGGACATCGGATCTCCGATGAGATCATCCGTCTGGTCAGTGGAGAGCCCGGCATCTTCACCACCCGCTTCGTCGCCGTCTCAAAGGCCAGTGGCAACAAAGAGATCAAGCTCCTGGACGTCGACGGACACGGCGTGCGCAGCCTGACCAAGAACGGCAGCATCAACCTGCAGCCCGCCTGGAACAGCAGCGGAACCCAGATCGCCTACACCAGCTACCGCGGGGGCAATCCAGACCTCTACGTGGCGGACCTCAGCACGGGCAAGGTGCGAAGGGTGTCCTCGCGTTCCGGGGTCAATACAGGCGCCGCATGGGCGCCAGGACGGGACCTGCTGGCGCTCACCTTGAGCAGCGGAGGGCGCGGTGACACCGACATCTTCGGCATCTCGAGCGTGGACGGAAAAGTCGTCGCCCAGCTCACCAAGACCCCCGGAATCGACGTCTCGGCCAGCTTCTCGCCCGATGGCTCTCAGATCGTGTTCGCCAGCGAGCGCAGCGGCGGCCTCCAGCTCTACGTCATGTCTGCGGACGGCGGAGACCCCAGGCGCCTGACCTTCCAGGGCAACCACAACACCGATCCACAGTGGTCTCCCAAGGGCGACCGGATCAGCTTTGTTGGACGTGACGGCGGATACGACGTGTTCACCGTTCGCACGGACGGCTCCGACATGCAGCGGGTCACCCAGGGCCAAGGCAGCAACGAGGACCCGAGCTGGTCTCCAGACGGCCGCTACTTGGCCTTCGTGAGCACCCGCAGCGGCGGGTCCCACATCTGGATGAGCACGGCAGATGGCCGTCACCAAGTCCAGGTCACTCAAGGGGGTGGCTCCTGGAGCAACCCCGCCTGGTCCCCACGCCTCACCTGGTAGGACGCTCCCGTGAAAAAGGCCTACGCCGCGGTAGATCTCGGCAGCAACAGCTTGCTCTTGGCGGTCGAATCGACCGATGGGGTCCTCCTGCACGACCAAGCAGAGGTCGTTGGCCTGGGCAAAGGCTTGGGTGACATGGGTCAGTTTGAGCCAGCTCGAATGGCTCACGCAGAACAGGTCTTGCGTGAGTATGTCCAGGTGGCCGGTGACCATGGCGTTCCCCCCAACGAAATACGGATCTGCGCAACCAGCGGGGCCCGCCGCGCGAGCAACGCGCCCCAGTTCTTCGACCAGATGAAGCGAGAGCTCGGCATCGCAATCCAGACCATCTCCGGAGAAGAGGAAGCGCAGCTCTCCTACCTGGGAGCGCTACGCGGGCTGGAGCTTGCTGACGGTCCGGTGCTGGTCATTGACTTGGGCGGCGGCTCGACCGAAATCATCATCGGGCAAGGGGAGCTGATCAGCTACCGGACCAGCCTGGAGGTGGGCGCGGTTCGCTTGACCGAGGCCTTCGGCCTGGAACAGGACGATGCGGACATCCAAGGCGCTCTGGAGCATCTTGAGACCCTCCTGGCCTCGGTGGTATTGCCGCAGAAACCCAGTCAAGCAGTCGTGGTGGCAGGAACAGCGACAACTCTTGCCGCAATGGATGCAGGCCTAAAGTCCTACCAAGCCGAGGCGGTGCATGGGCGCCACCTGACGCGGGAGCGACTGGACTACTGGCAACAACGAATGCTCGCGGCGACCACAGCCGAGAGACTCGAGCTGGCAAGGGTAAGCCCCAAGCGCGCCGACTACCTCGCAGGGGGCGCCGCAGTGATCAGTGCGGTTCTTGATTTCTGCGACCTGAACGCCTGCCTCGCATCAGACGCGGGCCTGCGCTTCGGCATCCTGAAAGTCGCACGCGCTGCCGATTAGCGCGTCTTTCAGGGGTTCTTCTTCGGGCGGGGAAGATTTCAGTCGGTTTCGGCCCGCAAAACGCAGCTTGCATTTTGCTGACAAGCCGGTAATCTCAGCAGCAGAACCCTGGTATAGGTCAGTAAACCTGTGCCCTATTCTGTCGCGGAGCCAAGATTATGAGCGCAACCAGCATCCTGCTCGCCCTCTCCCTCGTCGCATGCAAAGACGATGGCGGAGACGCTGGAATTCCTCTCGACACCGATACCGGGACCGCTGTCTCAGAGACAGATGTGGACGGTGACGGCTTCTTCGCCGACGAGGACTGCAACGACAACGACGCGGGCATCTACCCCGGCGCTGTTGAAATCTGCGATGGCAACGACAACAACTGCAACGGTGACATCGATGAGTCGGTGACCACTACCTACTACCAGGACTCGGACAACGACGGCTTCGGTGACGACGCGGTCAGCCTCCAGGCCTGTGAGAAGCCCAGTGGCTACGTCCCCGTTGGCGGTGACTGCGACGACGGCGAAGTGGCAGCGAACCCTGGCACCGCTGAGATCTGCGACTACATCGACAACAACTGCGACGGCGACATCGACGAGGGAACCACCTCGACCTACTACGCCGACGCTGACCTGGATGGTTTTGGCGACGCCGCCGCCAGCCTTGAGGAGTGCCGCCAGCCCAAGGGCTACGTCACCAACGACAAGGACTGCGACGACACAAACGCCTACGCATGGCCCGGCAACGCCGAGGTCTGTGACGAGGCGGACAACGACTGTGACGCTCGGGTCGACGAGGGTGTGACCACCACCTTCTACGCAGACCTGGACGCCGACGCATACGGCGACGACTCCCTTGCGGCCGAAGCTTGCGCCCTTCCCACCGGCTACGCCGAAGTGGGCGGAGACTGCGACGACTCTGAGCCTCTGGCCAACCCCTCCGAGACCGAAGTCTGCGACACCATCGACAACAACTGCGATGGTTTTGTAGACGAGGACACCGCAGAGGATGCCTCGACTTGGTACGCCGACGCCGACGCCGACACCTACGGCGACCCCAGCAGCACCACCGAGTCCTGCTCTCAGCCCAGCGGCTACGTCACCGACGCCACCGACTGCGATGACACGGACGGAGCCGAGTACCCCGGCGCTGACGAGTACTGCGACGGCGACGACGACAACTGCGATGGCAACATCGACGAGGACACCGCCGTCGACGCCAGCACCTGGTACCGCGATCTGGACACGGACGGCTACGGTGACTCAACCTCCACCGATGTTGAGTGCTACCAGCCCAGCGGCTACGTCTCCGACGCCACCGACTGCGACGACTTCGACATCACCAGCTACCCAGGTGGAACCGAGGTCTGTGACTCCGCAGACAACGACTGCAACGGTGTTGTGGACGACAACCCAGCTGACGGTGACACCTACTACGCGGACGTTGACGCAGACGGATTCGGAGACCCAAGCAGCACTGTCTTGGCTTGCTCCACCCCCTCCGGCTACACCGACAACACCTACGACTGCGACGACGCTGACGCTCTGGAGCCCATGGTTGTGGACTCCGGCACCGGCTCCGCATCGGGCGACGGCTCCTCCTCCGCTCCCTTCGACGCCATCCAAGACGGCATCGACAACGCCACCGAGTGCGTCGTCGTGTACGGCGGTACCTACTACGAGGCGCTGGACTTCGGCGGTCGCGACTTGATCGTGACCGGCGTGGAAGGCTCCGACCGCACCCGCGTGGACGCATCTGGTACCGGCTCCCCTGTGGCGACCTTCGCCTCCGGCGAGACCTCCGCCTCAGAGCTCTCCGGAATGACCCTCACCAACGGCGAGGGCTACTACTACAGCTACACCGAGACCCGTAGCTGCTCCTCGGTGACCACCTGCACCGACACCTACTACACCTACTGGGGTGGTGGCGTGTACGTGGAGAACTCCGACCCCACGCTCTACGACCTCATCGTCACACGCAACGATTTGGAAGACTACGACTTCGTGGACGGCGCAACGGAGGAGGCCACCGGTGACACCTACACCTTCTCCTACGGCGGCGGGCTGGCCTTCATCGGCAGCAACTCACAGATCTACGACCTTGAGATCGACAGCAACGATGCGATGGAAGGCGGCGGACTCTACGTGGACTCCTCCTCGGCCATCACCATCGACAGCAGCTTCATCCTGGACAACACCGGCTTGGACGGTGCGGGTGTAGAGATTGACGGTGGGCAGATGACAGAGACCAACGTCGTCAACGCCAACAACGTCGCGACCGAGGACGGCGGCGCAGCCATCGTGCTCTCAGGAACCCTGGCCACCGAGAACGTGACCTACTCCGAGAACGACGCCGGCACCTACGGCTCCTCGATCTACTTCCAGGGCACCTCCAGCGGCACGATGTCCAGCAGTGTGGTCTACGCAGACAGCAGTGTGGCGGCGCTCTACTTCGACGGCACCTCCAGTTTCTCGGGCTCCTACAACAACGTCTACAACGCAACGGGTAGCGGCTACAGCGGAATCACCGACCCAACGGGCAGCTCGGGCAACATCAGCTACGACCCGCTGTTCACGAACTCCTCCGCCGACGACTGGACCTTGTTGCCGACCTCCCCTTCGGTGGACGCAGGCGACCCTTCGAACTCTGACTCCGACGGCTCCACGACGGACCAGGGTGCCTTTGGCGGTCCTGCATCCGACTGGAACGACTGAGCTGACATCGACCCAGGCGCTGAGCCTGGGTCCCTGGCTGCTGAAAAGAAAAGGCCCGCCTCATCTGAGGCGGGCCTTTCATGTATGGAGCGGGAGACGGGATTCGAACCCGCGACAACAAGCTTGGGAAGCTTGGACTCTACCAACTGAGCTACTCCCGCGTAGCCACCCGAATCTAAGCCCCAAGACCAGGCCGAGCAAACTACTTCTGGAGCCGCTTCCGAAGCAGACGCACCCGGGCAGCGACATCCTTTGAGCGCCAAGTCGGGTCCTTGTCGTGCACTCGTTTCAAGGTCCGCAAGGCCAGCTTGGGCTTTTGGCCGCGGCCGGCCAAGTCCGCCAGCTCGAAGAGCGCCTCCATCCAGTGGGGCTCTCCCTCGTCGGCCTCGTCCAGTATGTCCCGCAGCGCGCTGAGTGCCCCGGAGGCGTCTCCCAGCTCCCGCTGACAGCGGGCGCGCAAGGTGGCGGCCTCTAGGCCACCAAGTCCGCTGAGGGCACTCAGTGCCTCGGAGAACTCGCCCATTCCGATGAGCCCCCGGGCCTCTTCAATGGCATCCGCCGCGTTGTCCTGTCCCTCATCTTCGTCCTCGTCCAGATCCAGGCCCGCAAAGGGGTCTGCGTCCATAGATGCATCGAGGGAGGCATCCACATCGACAGTCTGCATTCCACGGGACTTGATGGCCTGAGCGAATGGGTCCAAGTCGTCCGCGAAGGGGTCTGGTGCCGAGGAGAAGGGGTCCAGCTCGTCCTCGAGCACATCTCCAGCGTCCGTAGGCGGGTCGTCGATGTACTCCTCATCGTCGATCAGCTCGTCCTCGTCTGTGGAGTGCGCGGCGGGATCCGGCAGGTCGACCTGGGCTCCCAAGCTGCGGAGTCGATCCGCAGCGCGCATCGCTTCGTCTCCTGTAACCGAGGCCAGGAAGAGCTTGCCCAGACGAATGGCCAGGGGCTTGTCTTCTTGGATTGCTGCGACCTCGGCACGCCACGCCAGGAGTGCGAGATCCTCTGGAAGCTCTTGGCGCGCTGCGTCCAAGGTCGACGCAGCGCGATCAACAAAGCCGTAGCGCACAAACACGTCCGCCTGAACGCAGGGCCGGCCTTTGGCCTCTCCCTCCGGTGCAGCCGAGGGAAGCTGGTGCAAACGCAGCTCAGCGAGCGCCAGGGCCGCTTGAGCTTGCTCCAGTTCAGCACTCAAGCCCGGCTCGCCCGCTTTGTCTGCCCGTTCCAGCGCGGAGAGCCAATCCCCGGGCTTTGAGCTCGCCCGCTGCACCCTGGCCAGCTCCATCAAAACCCGGCGGGCCTTGGGCAGATCTCCCGCGTGCTCAAAGCAACGGGCCATCAGGTCCAAGACGACGGGGTCGTTGGGGTTGTTGGCGAAGGCCGGCTGCAAGTGCTGAAGAGCGGTCGCTGCGTCGTCCACAGAGAGGCTGGCCTCGGCTGCGGCACGAAGCAGATCCGGCTCGTCAGGCTTGAGCTCCAGCGCACGAACGGCCAAACGTCCCATCTCTTCAACCTGGCCTCGGTCCCTGTAGAGACGAATGCCCTTCTCGTAGTAGCCAAAGGCCCGCAGGTTCATGTTCAGGGAGACGAGTCCCTCCGCGATCTCGGTCAGGAAGGGAATGTCTGAGGGGTCCAAGCCCAAGCGCATGTCGGCGAAGCCCAGGGCCATCTCGATGTCTTGGCGCATCAGGGAACGCCAGGCATCCTCCAGCAGCGGCTTGGCCTCGCTGGCCCTTCCCAGGTTCCGGTAGCTCTCCCCCAGGCGTCCACGCATCTCGAAGTCTTCTGGCGCGAGCTGCTGCACCTTGAGAAGCACCGCGACCAGCGCCCGGTGGTTGCCGTCGTGGCGATAGGCCTTGTACAGCTGCCTGTACTGGCGCTCCGCGTCACGCCGCCGGCCGCCCTTTAGGTAGAGCTCCGCCAGCTTCTGCCGGATGCGGCGGTCCCGCGGCTCCATGCGGAGGATCTCGATGTAGGTCTGCGTGGCTCGGTCGAGCTGGTCCCGCGAGAGCTCTCGCAGGGCCCGCTGTTCGAGCTCGTTTCGATCCAGGTCCGCCACAGGCACCCTCCGCCCTCCGAGTGCCAGCTCGAAGGAAACAGATGATGCCACATCAGGGCCTAGCGCAGCCTACTTGGCGTCTTCTCGGCGCTTGGCCAGGTAGGCGTCCAAGGTCTTCGTCGTCATGGTTCCAGCGACAAAGTCGGGGTGCACAAGCAGCTCCTTGTGCAGAGGGATCGTCGTCTTGATCCCCTCGACCACCGACTCGGCCAAGGCGCCACGCATCTTGATCAGCGCCTTCTCCCGCGTGGGCGCCCACACAATGAGCTTGGCCACCATGGAATCGTAGTAGGGCTGGACCACCGCTTGCTCATGCACAGCGGAGTCCACGCGCACGCCAGGACCGCCTGGGAGGAAGAAGCCGGTCACCTTGCCCGGGCTGGGCACATGGGTGAAGGGATCTTCGGCGTTGATCCGCGCCTCGATCGCGTGCCCGCGCACGACGATCTGCTCCTGAGTCACCGGCATGGGCATGCCAGCAGCCACCTGGATCTGCAGCTGGATCAGATCCAGTCCCGTCACCAGCTCCGTGACAGGGTGCTCGACCTGAATCCGAGGGTTGACCTCGAGGAAGAAGAACTCTTCACCGTCCACCAGGAACTCAACGGTCCCGACGGTGTGGTATCCGACCGCCCGAACCAACTCGACCGCCGCGCTGCGGATGCGTTCCACGAGCACCGGGGAGAGGTTGGGAGCAGGCGCTTCTTCCAGGACTTTCTGGTGCCGACGCTGCATGGAGCAGTCGCGCTCGGCCATGTGAACGGCCACACCATGCATGTCGCCTGCGACCTGCACCTCAACGTGACGGGGATTGCGCAAGAAGCGCTCGATGAAGACATCCCCGTTTCCAAAGGCTGCGAGGGCCTCGTTGCTGGTGAGGGAGAAGACGCGACGCAGCTGGTCGGCGCTCTCCACCACACGCATGCCCTTCCCACCGCCGCCGGCCGCAGCCTTGAGCATGATGGGGTAGCCGACCTCGTCGGCGACGGCGACGGCCTCCTCCACATCTGCGATGGAGCCCTTGCTTCCTGGAATGAGGGGCAGTCCGGCCTTGCGTGCGGCCGCCTTTGCGCTCAGCTTGTCGCCGAAGGTCTGGAGCAGCTCGGGGCGGGGACCGATGAAGGTCATGCCATGGCTCTCTACAACCTCAGCGAAGCCTGCATTCTCAGCCAAGAAGCCGTAGCCAGGATGCACTGCATCGGCTCCGGTGATGTCCGCTGCCGAGATGACATTGGAGATCTTGAGGTAGCTGAGCGAGGCCTGGGGAGGCCCAATGCAGACCGACTCATCTGCGAAGCGCACGTGGAGCGAGGTCGCATCGCACTGGGAGTAGACCGCGACGGTCTTGATGCCCAGCTCACGACAGGCCCGGATGATCCGCAAGGCGATCTCACCACGGTTGGCGACCAGAATCTTCTCAAATGGGGGCTTGCTCACGGATCAGGCCGGGTCGATCTTGAACAGCACCTGACCGAACTGAACCGGCTGGCCGTTCTCAACCAGGATCTCCAGCACGGTGCCGGACACCTCAGCCTCAATCTCGTTCATGAGCTTCATCGCCTCGATGATGCACAAGGTCTGTCCCTTGGACACCTTGTCGCCCACCTTTGCAAAGGCAGGCTGCTCGGGGCTTGGTGCGCTGTAGAAGGTGCCCACCATGGGGGACTCGATGCCCACACCAGGACTCACAGCGGGGGCTGCATCCACTGCTGCCGCGACGGGCGCCGGTGCCGCCATTTGAGGCGCCGCCATCATGGGCGCCATGCCTTGGACCACTTGGGCCCCAAAGTTGACCGACAAGGACAGGGCCTCGGTCTCGTATGTGAACTCGTTCACCTCTTGGTCTTTGAGGATCTCAAGCAAGTTCTTGATCTGGTCCAAGTCCATTTCAGCCTCCGCGTGGCCGGAGGCTATCCCCTCCCTCGCTTGGACTCAACCCCCGGCGCGAAGCTCTTGGACAAGCGCCTGAAGACCCAGGGTGTAGCTGAAGGCTCCAAAGCCGCAGACTTGGCCGACTGCGACCGGCGCCAAGAGGCTGCGGTGCCGAAAACTCTCCCGTGCATGCACGTTGGAGAGGTGCACTTCCACGAATGGAATGGCCACGCCAACCAAGGCGTCACGCAGGGCAACCGAGGTGTGGGTGTAGCCGCCTGGGTTGAACACGATACCGTCCAAGCCCTGATCCATGGCCAGATGAATGCGGTCGATGAGCGCACCTTCACCGTTGGCCTGAAAGTGGTGCAGCACCACCCCAAGCTCGGATGCGAGACGATCCAACCCAGACTGGATCTGGGTCAGCGTCGTGGTGCCGTAGGTCTCTGGCTCCCGTGAACCCAAGAGATTCAGGTTCGGCCCCTGGAGTACCAGAAGCTGCTCAGACACCACTGTCCGGGGAGAAGGTGATCACCGCGAAGCTGTTTGTGATCTTCGCGCTCATGAACACGGCCGAGTAGCCATCGTCGCCGGAGCTCGGAAATGCATCCACGTAGACCCACATGCGGGCATTGCCAAAGCGGTCCGTCTTGGCCACAACGTAGTTGGGCTTGTAGTCGCCAGCGTAAGAAGGCGAGAGCTCAAAGTAGAGCTCCGTGTCGATGTCGTACCACGCGCAGATTTCGGCGTCGTAGGTCTCGCTCTCCAGATCGCAGTCTGCGCCTTCAGCGTCGGCATCCGGCGGGTCAACCTCACGAATCGCCGCCTCTGGCAGAATGTACATTCCCCCGTACTCGGAGGTGAACTCCACCTCGGTGTCTGGCAGCGGAATGCCATTGAGGTCTTGAACCATGGCATCGACTTTGACCAAGTAGCCTCGGCCGTCGTCGATGGTGCCCGCAAACTCGGGCGCCATGGTGTACTCATCCGGCGTGGGATCGATGGTCGCGTCCGCAGGCGCAGGGTGGCCTGTCTGGGGTAAACATGCCAGCGTCAGCAGGAGTGGGGTCAAGACGGACATTCGGCCTCCGGAGGGAGAATCGCTTGGGCGGCGACAGAGATCTCAGCGGGTGTAACAGCAGACAGCGTGACTCTGCCCGGCCCGGCGGGCAGCGCCGCCGTGAGAATACCATGGGCGCGTTTCTTGTCATGCCGGGTCGCTTGGACAATCGCCGGAACCTTCAGCTGAGCTGGGGCTACTACTGGGAGCCCCAAGGCCAGAGTGAGGGCGCGTAGCCGCCCTGTCCACGCCGAATCGGCCCGGCCTCGGGACACGCAGATGGCTGCCTCGCCAAGCATCCCGATGGCAACAGCCTCGCCGTGACGCAAGCTGCCAAAACCCAGTTCTCGCTCAAGAGCATGCCCGAGAGTGTGCCCGCAGTTGAGCAGAGCCCGGATTCCACCCTCCCGCTCATCTTGGGCCACGATCTGCGCTTTGTAGGCACAGCAGCGCGCGATGGCCTGTTCCAGGGCCTGGGGCTCTTGAGCGAGCACCGCCTGGGCGTTGTCCCCAAGCCACTGGAAGAAGGACTCCCCCTCCAGAACAGCGTGCTTGAGCACTTCTCCAAGCCCACATCGGAACTCCTCCGGCGAGAGGGTCGCCAGCGTGTCCATGGCTGCGAGCACCAAGATGGGCTGGTAGAAGGACCCGACAAGGTTCTTGCCCTGAGGGGTGTTCACCCCTGTCTTGCCCCCGACCGAGGCGTCTACCATCGCCAAGAGCGTGGTCGGGACTTGCACGAAGGGCAGTCCACGCAGGGTCGATGCGGCCGCAAAGCCAACGATGTCCCCCGTCACCCCGCCACCAAGCGAGATCAGTGGGGTCTGTCGGTCAACACCCGACTCTAGGAGCTTGGCGACCAAGCCCTGCCAAGTCTGCAGTGTCTTGTTGGCCTCGCCGTCGGGGATCTGCAGCAAGGTAGGCTCAAAACCCGCCCCCTTCAGACTCGCCAACGCAGCGCGCGCATGAAGCGGGGCCACCACCTCATTGCTGACCAGCACGCAGCGTCCAGGGCGCCTCTCCCGTGCCAGAGACGGCCCGAGTTGCGCCAGGTGACCGAGCACGATCGGATAGCTGCGAGAGCCGAGCTCAACCTTCAACTCCACGGATGCTCCTGGATCAGCTTGACGAGCGCCGTGTGCTCTAGGGTGCCGTCTACCCTCAGGTCGGCCTGTCTGTAGTCCGCTTGGCGGCGGTCAAAGCGTGCCGAGAGCTTTGGATCGGTGGACAACGGACGACTGGGGTCAGCCCCCATGCGCGCCATCGAGGTCTCTAGGTCCACCTCCACAAAGACCGTCTTCCCCCAGCTCTGAAGCGCTTGAAGGTTGCCAGGTGTGTCCAGAACGCCGCCGCCGCAGGCCAGAACCACTGGACCCAAGGCCAGGACTTGCCGCAGCACCCTGGCCTCGACTTCCCGGAAGTGTGCTTCCCCGTCTCGTGCGAAGAGCTCCGGGATCGTGGTCCCCATGTCTTGGACGATGGCTTCATCCAGATCCACAAAACCCAGGCCGAGCGCCTGGGCAAGCGGAGCACCCAGGGTGCTCTTTCCGGCGGCCATGAAGCCCACCAGAGCCAAACCGAACACGATTAGTCGTTCCGGCGCACGATGCTCGGAGTCACAAACACCAACATCTCTTGGCGGGAAGACTGGTAGTTCTTGTTCCGGAAGAGCACGCCCAGCACCGGAATACGACCAAAGAAGGGCACCATGGTGGAGGAGTGGTTCTCCTCGGAGGCGTAGACGCCGCCGATGACCATGGTGTCCCGGTCGGAGACCAGCAGTTGCGTGCTGGCTTCCTTGATGACGATGGCGGGCTGGCCCTGGACCACGTTGGAGAAGTCCGGACGGTTGTTCTCCACGTCGATGTCCATGAAGATCTTGCCGTCGGAGGTGATGTGCGGCTTGACCGTCAACACCAAGGCAGCCTGAATGAACTGGACCTGGGTACCGCCTGCAGAGGTCGAGAGGAAAGGCACGCGAGCACCCTGCCGGATGATGGCCTCTACGTTGTCCAGGGTGGTGACCGTCGGCGAGGAGATGATCTCTCCCCAGCCCTCGGACTCCATCGCGCTCAGGCGTGCGTCGATGTCGATCAAGCCCGGAATGCTTCCCAAGCTCAGGGCCAGCGAACCGGCCTCGCCATCGGGAGCCAAGTCGACAGCCAAGTTGTCTTGGTCCGGCGAGTAGAAGACGCCGCCACTCTGGGCGCCCTGTTGCTGCTGCTGGGCACCACCGCTCACACCGATGGAGTTCGGGAAGAACAGTCCGGTACCGTAGCCAGTGGTTCCGCTTGCATCGAGCTCGCCGCCCCACTGCACACCCAAGCCACGGCTGTAGCTGGAGGTCGCCTCGATCACCCGAGCGGAGATCTGAACCTGGGGGGTCTGACGGTCGATGTGGCGCAGAAGCTCACGAATCTGAGCCAAGCGGTCCTCGGTCTCCTTGACGATGAGCTGGTTGGAGCGTGCGTCGACCTCTACCGAGCCACGCGGGCTCAGCATGGAAGAGACCTGCTGCGCCATGGCATCGGCCTGGGCGTAGTTCAGCGGCACTACCAGAACCTTGAGCGGAGTCAAGTCTTCCTGGGCCTTCTGAGCCTCCAGGGCAGCTTGTTGCTCTGCCTTGATGATCTCGATGGGTGCGACTCGAACGATGTTTCCGAAGCGCTGCGCGCCCAGCCCCTTGGACTGGAGAATGGCCGCAAAGGCCTGGTCCCAAGGCACATCTTCCAGGGTCATGGTGACTTTGCCCTGAACGTCATCGCCAGCGACGATGTTCAAGCCAGAGACGTGATGGATCAACCGGAAGACGGAGTGAATGTCCGCTTCGACCAGGTCCAGGTTGATGCGTCGGCCGCTGTACATGGCGTCGGCGGCCGCATTGCTGTCGATCATGAAGCCGTTTGCGGTGCCGGTAAAGCCAGAAGAACCGCCGCTTCCGCCGCCGCTTCCCCACACTTGGGAGGGGTCACTGGTTTGACCGGACTCTCCGATCAAGGTCTCGCTCGTGGCGTAGCCAGCGACGCTGGGGTCACCGGTCTGACCGGGGTTCGCGGGGGAGACGCTCAACCCAGACTGCATGGCCAGAGCCCGGTCTTCCTGCATCTGATCCGGAATCTGAACGTCCAGGTAGATCAGGTCGTCAGGGCCGTTGCTCACGCTCCAGGTAGAGGAGGTGTTCAGGCTGATGGCCACGCGCACGCCGCTGCGTGTCTTGTAGGCACGAACCATTTGAACTGGCGAGATGAACTGGGAGGTGTCGAGCACCCGACCCAGCGACGCGGGCAGCTTGGCGCCCGGGAAGTCCACGATGAGCAGGTTGGGCTCGGGTTGGCTGGTGCTGTAGTCCACGCCTCCCGTTGTTCCGATGACCACCCGCGCGACAGTGTCCTGGTGCTCGTAGTCCAGCGAGGCCAGTGCGGCGCCGTTCAGGTCGATTGGGCCGGAGACGGCGCCTACCTGTTGACCGCGCTGGTCCTGGTTCTCAAGCTCCGTGTCCGGCGTAGACATGGCCAGAGGGTCCGTGCTCATCGAAGTGACAGGCGTGACCCGGATCGAGAGGTCTTGTCCGACCAAGTCCGAGAGCACGTCAACCTGGCTTGCGGGCACGCTGAGCGCGAGGGTGACCTTCACGCCATCGCTTCCGAAGGCGTCAAAGCGGACGCCCTCAACCAAGCCTGTTCCCTCAACGGGCGCAGGCGTGGCCATGGAAACACCGGTGACCTCGACAACGACGAGGTTCCCGTCCTTGTAGTAGGAGGAGCGCGCTGCGCTCAGGTCACCGTCAAAGCTGACCGTGACGTCGCTGGAGTCTCCCTGAGCAGCCACGACGGCGCCCGAGACTTCAGGCCCGCTCTGCGCGAGCAGAGGGGTGGCGAGCAGGGCCAGCGACGTGACCACGGCCCCTATGGCGATGCGGTTTGCGGTGCGGCGGAATGACATGGGGGCTCCACGCAGGTGCTGCTTACAGCTCAAGCTCTGTGACCGGAAGGTCAAGGGTCAACTGGTTGGTGACCAGCTCCCCATCAATGTTCGTAAACTCCTCCGTGATGACCACGGAGGTGCTGGTGATGGCGCTAACTTTGCCCCAGTTCTTCCCAATGTAGGTGCCCGCCTGAACGACGTGCCCCGTACCTTCGGGATCCTGGACCATGGCTTTGGGGCTCGAGACACCCCAAACCACTCCCACGAGCACATACTGGTCCACTTCAAAGCGCTGCAGAGGCGTTGGATTGACGATGGTTCCGTCATCCTGGCCCTTGAAGAAGCTGCGAAATGGATCCCGCTTGCCGATGGGGTTGTACGAATAGGAGGGGGCCATGTCCGCCAAGGGATCGACGGCCTCCTCAGCAACAGGCGCCTTGGGCGCCTTGGGCGCAATCGGCCCCTGAGCAGGCTTGTTGGCCGGTGCCGGGTCATCCCCGCAAGCCGTAAGCCCCAGGGCGAGGAGCGCTGTCAGACAAAGAATGCTGCGCATCAGCCTCTCCCCTTGCCCTTGCCACGACGCTCACGGTTTGCACCCTGAGCAGCAATCTCTTCGTCGCTTAGGAAGCGGAAGGTGACCGCAGTGCCGGTGACCTTGAGGTAGACCTTGCCGCCACGCTCGGAGGGACTCTCCAGCTTGACGTCTTGCACGTAGACAATGCGGTCCAACTTGGCGAGGCGGTCGAAGAACATCGCCACTTCGTGAAAGGAGCCGTAGACCTCGAGAGCGACGGGAACCTCAGCATAGAACTGCTGTGGAACCTCGGGCATGGTCTTGAACTTGCGGATCTCCAAGCCGGAGCGGCGGCCCTCGTTGGAGATGCGGCGCACGAGCTCCGGAATCTCCTTTTGGTCGGGCAGCTCACGAAGCGCCTGCTTCAGCTCATTGTTCAGCTCGAGCAGCTCAGCCTCAAAGGCATCGCGGTTCTCAGCACGAGCCTTGACCTTGGCCTTCTCGTTCTGGAGCTGAACCTGCTCAGTCTCAAGGTTCGCTACGTCGCTCTTGGTAGGCGAATAGAGCATGAACCAGAAGAGCGCGCCCAGGCCAACAAAGACCAAGGCGTAGAGCGCAAAGCGTTGGTTTCGCGGCGTGCCGGCGAGCTTGTCGAGTAGGTCTGTGGCTGTCACAGCTCCTCCTTCTCAAGCTGCTCAAGTGCCGGCACGACCACCCGGGCGGTGACCACAAAGCGCTTGAGCTTGTACCCGTCTTCATCCACCTGATCGATGCCGTCGAGCTCGACGTTGGTGAACCAAGGGGAGCGCTCCAAGTTGGAGAGGAACTGAGCGATGATCTCGTTGGAGACCGCCAGTCCACCCAACTCGATGAGCTGGTTGTTTTCCTTCAGAGAGTCGAGCTGGAGCTTCTCAGGTGTAGCCAGGGAGAGCTCGTCCAGCATGTGAACGGGCCCCTCCTGTCCAGCCTTGAGCTTGGCGATGACGTCCAGCTTGCGGTTGTACTCTTCCTTCTTCTGCTCGAACTCGTCCACCTCGACCACGATGGCCTTGAGGTTGTCGATCTCTTGCTGAAGCTTGCTGTTCTCTGCCCGGAGATCCGAGGCCTGAGAGCCAACCAGCACAAATGCGCCCCCCATGAGCACAAGCAAAACGCCGAGCCCCACGCCAGCGAGCGCGAGCTCCCGCTTTACGGAGTCCAAGCGCGCTGTTGCGCGTACTGGGAGGAGGTTGATGCGAATCATTGGTCGCCGACCCTCCGCATGGCCAAGCCCACACAGACTGCTGCTTGCAGCGACTTGTCGTGCAGGTACCTTGGCGAGAACTCCCGCTCATCGATCGTGATCTTGCGGAAGGGGTCCGCGATCTCGATTGGGGAACCGGTCGCCCGGCCAATGGCTCGTGCCAGACCTGGGGTGCGGGCCGCGCCGCCGCTCAAGTACACCCGCGAGAGGGGGACTCCGGGGGTAGCGCTGAGATGGAAGTCCAAGCTGCGGTGCACTTCCGTCGCCAAGTTCTCCGAGACGGCGCTCAGGATGTTCTCGATCTCCTCGGGGATGACCGCGTCCTGGTCCTCTTCGGAGCCGCCCACCTTGAGCATCTCGGCTTCCTCGTAAGAGATTCCCAGCGCGCGCTGGATCTCCTCGGTGAACTGCCGCCCACCCATCTGCACATCGCGGGTGAACGCTGTCACTCCGTTGTGCAGGATGTTGAGGTTGACGGTGCTGGCTCCGATGTTGACCAGGGCCACCAGCTCCTTTGGCGCGTCGTAGTTCAGCGAGAACATGTTCTCGACCGCAAAGGCGTCCACGTCGACGATGCGTGGCTTGAGACCGGCCTCCTGAATCAGGGACTGGTACTCGTTGACCAGCTCCTTCCGGGCGGCCACCAACAAGACCTCCATCTGGCCCGCTTCGTCTCCCTTGTCATCGAGGATCTGGAAGGAGATGTTCACATCGTTGATGTCGAAGGGGATGTACTGCTCCGCCTCCCACTGGATGGACTCTTCCAGCTCCTCAAAGCTCATCTGCGGCAGGTTGATGCGCTTGATGATCACGCTGTGCCCAGAGATCGCCGCGGTGACGTCCTTGGTCTTGATCTTGCAACGATCAACCAGCTCCCGGATAGCATCTACAACGACATTGGGATTCATCACGGCGCCGTCGACGACGGCCTCCGGAGGAAGATCCACCATGCCGAAAGTCTTGAGCCGCCAGCTGGCGTTCTTCTTGTCCTGGAGGAGCTCCATGACCTTGATCGAGCTCGAGCCAATGTCGAGTCCGATGGTCTGGGTGCTCCTGGAGAAGAGGCCCATGGAATCTCCGGTGAAGTCTCAGGGAAGGGTGAACGTGGCGGTTCTACCACGCGCTTGTACGCTGGGGGCGAACCAGAGGGTACCGCAAGCGGCAATTCCGAACACAAGTGGCCTGGGAAAAAGTCTTGACGTGGCAAGGGTTTGGACACGAATAGGACGAAAGAACCCCGGTGGGATCCAAGGCAGTGGATCCTCTTGGATCGAGCACCGGACCGAGGCGCGCAGAGACATCCGCAGCCCGGTACCAAACAGAACGCCACGCCCTCTCTCCAAGCGTGCAAGCTGTATCCTTGACCCGTGATCCCCCCTGAACCTCGAGCTGCTCAGCTCAAACAACTGCTGCCCTTTCTCTTGGCAGTCGCCCTCGGCGCGGCCCTGTCTTGGCGCGGCCAGTGTTTGGGCCTGAGCCCCTGGCACCTTCTGCTCTGGCCCGGCGCTCTCTCTGCGTTGGTTCTCGCAGCGGCAGCTCTTCCCCTGCCCACCCTGCCCAAGCGCTTGGACGCCGTGCTCGCCGGTGTCAGCGCCCTGCTGCTGTTGGCTCAGCCATGGATGCCAGAGTGGCTCTTTTCCACAATCTGGACCCTGCCGGCGCTCTTCGCCTTGCGCGCGGTGCGTGGACAGCGGCCTCATCTGGTCTCGTGGTTGCTCGCCCCTATTGGGCTGCTCTTGGGCAGTGCGCTCCCAGCACTGGCCGGGTTGTCCTGGGTGGCACTGCTCCTGCTTCCACAACACGCGCCACCCGATCGGCGGCCCCTTCCTTTGCTTCCAATGGCCATGGCGGTGGGCGCGGGAGCCTTGGGCGCCACCGCTTGGGTCATCGCGCGTCCTCTCGATCCCACCCTCTTGGGCTTCGGCGCAAGCCTCGCGGCGCTGGCTCTCTCCGCGGCGCTCAGCGCACAGCTCACCCAGCGACTCCCTCCGCGACCGATCTTGCTGAGTGTCGCTGCCATTGGGACCTGGATCGTCCTGGCCGCCCTGCCCCACCGCGCCGAGCTCTGGATCGAGCCTCTCGCCGGCGCTCAGGATCCCCGCCTGCACGTGCTCCTACTCATGGCTGCTCCCGCGCTCCCTGCAGGCTTGGCTCTGGGGGGCGCAGTGGGGCCAAATCGCCAACAGGGTCTTCCGTGGATCCTGGCCTCCGCATGTCTCGGGGCCTGCGCCAGCCAGCTACTCGGCTCGCAGCTCCCACCGATGTTCCTGGGCTTGGCACTCGCCGGTGGCCTGCTGACTCTGAGCATTCCTGCGCCAGTCTGGCTTCGCATCTCAGGGGGGCTAGCGCTCGTGGGGAGTGGCTTGGTCTTTGCGCTCCTCCCATGGCAACCACAAGCGTTGGCCCAGCTGGGCACAGAGAACCTTCGCAGCCCCTCGTCCCCCGCCGAGGCCAAGCGACTGATGCAGCGTCAGGAAGTCCTGTCAAGCGACTGGAACGTCAATGGAAGCTGGCTGCTCTACGGAGAAGACGGCCGCCCAGTCCGCATGGAGCGCGACGGGCGCAGCCTTCCAAGAGGTGGTCGGGCGGCGACAACACGGCTGCTGCTCCCCCACTTGGGCGCAGCCTTGGCGAGCCAGAACGAATCGGGCCTTATCCTTGGAGACCCATGGGGTGAGCTCAGCGCGGGGCTGCTTGCTCAGGAGTTCAACCAAGTCACCCTCGTGGTGACCCAGCCCACCCTCACCCAGGCACTCGCCGAGGCAGAACCCTCCCTAAACAGCGTCTGGTTGCACCCTTCAATGCGACTCAGTCGCGGCAGCGCAGAGGAAGTGCTCCGAGCAAGCGATCCCGTTGACCTGCTCCTGGAGACCGCGGAGACTCCATGGCGAGACGGCGTACAAGGCCTTCCAAGCAGCGCCGGCCTGGCACTGCGCAGCCAGAGTCTGAACGAGTCCGGCGTCTACATGTTGGTCGTGCCCGTGCTCCACATGGACGAGGTGGCGCTGCGCGGACTGATGGGCGACTTCTCCGAACACTTCGCGCACACAATGGTCTTTCTGCCGCCAGAGGGCGCAGATCAGCTCATCTTTGCTGCATGGCACGCTCCAGAGAAGCGCAGCTGGGACCGGGTCGTCCAGGCAAGCGTACGGGGCGGAGAACTCCTCGCCAACGCCGGCATCCAGTCCCCACTGGATCTGGCCGACTTGGGGCTAGCTGCAATGCAGGGTGCACTGACGGAAGCGGGCACATCAGGCGGATGGCTGCGCCTCGGGCCAAACCTCCACCGCCGCCCACGCATGCTCCCGCCCATATTCCTTCCGCATCTGGACACCCAGTCCTGGCTAGACGCGCCGCCAGAGGTCTTGGAAGCGCTCAGTCTGCGCACGGAGACCAACCGTGCACTGCTGTCCTGCCTGGATTCTGCTGCCCGAGGAGAGATCCAAGACGTGGTTGACCAGTGCAGAGCCCTTGGCAAAAGTCCAGGCGGCGAGCGGCGCTTGGACCCCTTGATCGCGCCGCAGCTTGCGGAGGCCGGCCAAGCCTTGGAGCGCGGCGACTTCCAAGCTTGCCTCAGGGGCGTGGAGCAGGCCCGGCTTCTGAACCCCAAGAGCGCCGCAGCACACGCCTTGGCTGGCAAGTGTCGCCTAGGACAGGGAGACCGACGGCGCGCGAAGGAGGACTTTGAGGAAGCCGAGCGCCTTGAGCCGGCAAATCTGGACGCCTTGCTCGGTTTGGCACAGCTCGCGGTGGCCCGAGGCGAGGAGCTCTCAGCCGAGCGCACGCTGCAGAGCGCCGCCCAACGCAACCCCAGGAGCTGGAGACCGCCCTACTACTTGGGCATGCTCCTTCTGGACCAAGGTCGACTGGAGGAGGCCGACGCCCAACTTGCTTCTGCGCGAAGCCTTGCAGGGCAAGAGAGCACGCTTCCCCTTGCGGGCTTGGCCCACGTCGCCATCCTTCAAGATGAGCCCCAGCTTGCGTTGACCCAAGCCAGGCTGGCCGCCGACCAGGACCCGTCGGCCCGAAACCTACACCTGGTCGGCTGGGCCTACTTGAGCTTGGGCAGCACCGATGCAGCCCGACCATTCTTGGAGCGGGCAATTCTTGCGGACAGCAACTACTTGCCTGCACATGCTGACTTAGGTCGCATCTTCGCGATGCAGGGCGAATACGGCATGGCCATCGACGCCTTCGACCGAGTGCTGGCCCTTGAGCCTGGCAACCCAGCCGCCATCCAGAACCGACAGCGCGCTGCGGCTCTCCTGGAGCAAGAGAACCAGGGACGCTGAAGCGGGCCGTGAGCACACCACCCAAGCCGAGCGCTCTAGAAGATCTCGCGCAGCCCCATGGTCCGTGTCGACAAGTAGGGGTCGGACATGGCGGAGAACTCGCCCACGGTGCTGCTGCTCGTGCTTGGGTTCGAGGTGCCGTAGTAGATGCCGTGCTCGCCAATCGCCACGGCGCTGGGGTAGCCGTCCACCTCGACGCTGTCCGCGTCAGCCACACCGTCCCCGTCCGAATCGACGGTGCCCGCGCAGTCCTCGAATCCGAGGGAGTAGATGCGGCCGGTGCCTGTGTCACAACGGTCGCTGGCTGGCTCATAGGTCGAGAAGTATACGGAACCGGCGTAGACCACCGGATCGCCGGTCAAGCCCTCTCCCGCAGCCAGGGTGTATGCACCACCCGTCCCGCAGTCCGTGATGGGCGTAGAGGTCGTACACGTCAACGGGGTCTCATCGCGAACAGCGAAGAAGTAGCCATACTCGGTGCTGGAGCGGTCGTAGGGGCTACCGGTTCCCCAATAGACGCCCAAGGAGCCGTCCCCGTGCCAAGAGGTCGTTGCTGCGTAGTAGACCTCGGGGCGCACACCGACAGTGTCCATTGGATCGTAGAACTCACACCACGTGGGGTCGTCCAGATCGTTGCGATCCAAGATGGCCTTGTACATCCAGGTGTGACCAGGATCGGCCAGGTCCGAGGTCCCTGAGATGCCGTCCCCGTCGGGGTCACCAGCATCGGAGGGCTCATAGGAGGCCGTCACTGGGAAGTACACAACGTCTACATCGCCGTCGCTGTCGACGTCGATTGCTGCGACGGAGCCGGAGATGTAGCCGTACTCAGAGTTTCCGTCCGAGTCGCTGTCCAAGCTTCCGGCGCTGACGGAGCCGCCCAGACTGGTGAGATCCGGGTGGCCGTTGGAACCCTCGTCGCTCAGACCAACCGAGGAGCTGCCCCAGTAGTCATCACCGATGGCCCACTGGTAGAGGTTGGCCTCGCTGCTGGAGTAGGAGCTGCTGTCACTGGCGAGAGGAACCGCGCGTCCACCACCCCACATAGCCACCCAAGTATCGGTGGGATTGGAGGAGTCTTCGGCGTTGTAGAGGTTGGCGATGACCGGCGTGGACACCGTGTAGCCCATGGCCGAGATGTCCGTGTCGTTGGTCTGCTCCCAGAGAAACTCAGGGTTCTGGGTGTCGGTGATGTCCAGCGCCAAGGTGACAGGGCCACCCTTTCCTTGCTGAACAACCAAGACCCGTCGCCACTCACCACCGTCCAGAGTCTTGGACCCGTCCGGCGTGCTGCCGTCACCACCGTCGATCCAGACATCCTCGACCACAGGCGAGCCATCGAAGAGGAAGGTGCGGCCGTACCACATCATATCGACCAGGTTGCCCGACCAGCTCTCATCCTTGGAGGCATAGAGCGTGTTCGCGGGAATCCAAGCCCAGAGCTCCTCTCCCTCCTCGTTGCAATCCCAGGACAAGCTGCCGGTAGGCGAGCAGCTGGTGGTGCTGTCGTCCTTGAGGCGGAATGCGTGCAGCATGCCGTCGTTGGCCGCGATGAACACGGCCTCGGGCACGTCAGAGTCCACAAGGTCCTGCAAGAAGCTTCGGTAGGAGGGATCGATCGCGTAGACGTTGTTTCGAGGCTGAACAACCGCAGGCCGGCTGTGGGGGGAGTCTCCCAGCTTCCAGTAGCCGTGCGTCGTGTCCAAGTAGCGATACTCGGCGGTGGGCAGACCACGCACAAAGTCGACCATGGCCTGAAGGTCATCGGAGTCGACAGCACAATCGGTCTCATGCCCTTCCAGGTTGTAGGCCTGGTCGTCCGGACAGCCATCCAGGTCTGCATCGGTGGTGAGCAGGAAGGTGTCCAAAAAGCTGGGGTCCGAGGTGCTGACGATGGTGTCCACCGCGTCGACGAACTCCAGGTCAAAGCCCATTCGGTGAGAGGCTGTGGCCTCTGTGTACAGGCTGTTTCCGGAGTAGCTCATGAACTCCGGAACGAAGGTGTAGATGTCGCGCTGGCCCAGGCCATCACGGTCATCGGGGTTGGACTCCGCAGCGATGACTGGACGGGAGACCAGCAGGTCTCCTGCATCCCAAACGGCACCACCGAACTGGCTCTTGCTGGAGTCGTACTCAACCGAACCGTAGGTACTGGAGCTGGCGTCTGTGTCGATCGTGTAGGCGCGAACGTGTCCCTCCGCCAGAGGGTTGTCGCCCGTGATCTCGTAGAAGGAGAAGATGATGTATTCCCCGTCCGCGCTGACCACCGGGGCCGAGCGGCTGTAGTAGCCGCTGCGGATGTAGGACATCACCGTCATCACACCGCTGAGAATCTCCTCTCCGTCGTCCGCGACCGTGTAGATGCCGTCTCCGCCCGTCTCGTTGGAAGCGTTGCCGAAGAGGTTCTCGGCAATGGACGAGCCATCGAACTTGATACCGACGGTGTGTACGGTCGCGTTCTGGTCACCCGTCAGGTCACTTCGCGCATCTTCCTCGTAGAGGTAATGGACCGCGTTGTCGTACTTGCACTGGTTGTCCGAGGTGGTGGTGATGCCTGCGCTCCACCCACACATCACATCGTTGCTCAACGACGAGCTGCTGCTGACGGCCGAGGCGCCGCCATCGTGCCGCGGACGCTCCGCGGTGATGACGATGATGTGCGTCTCCTGGCACGCCCACTGGATCGAGGCGTCACAGAAGTCCGTGCTGCTGTCTACGAAGCTGTCCCGGAAGCGCGATGGACAGCTCGCAGAGCTCCCGTCCCGCTCCAGATAGTCCCAGCTCTGACCCAGAACCTCGGCCAGGTTTCGGTGTGTGGTGCCAACGGTGGCTGACGCTCCCCAGCTGGTACTGGCGGTGCCGCCAGTTCCGATTCCCGAGACAGAAGAGAAGTGACTGAGTGCGCTGCTGATCTCCGCCGCCGTAGAACCAATGGGCGCGATTGGCGTGAAGCGGTTGTTGCTGCCACCAGTGGTTCCCACCACCCCAAAGTAGGCCCAGTCATAGTGCAGGGTGAGCTGCTCGATGGCGTCGATCCCATACTCAAGGCAGCTTGCGCCAGCCAAAGTGCCTGCTGTGTCACCGGTGTCCCCTGCGTCCGGCACTTCACCACAATCCTGAAGCATCTCGTCAGAGAGATCCAAGACAAAGAGAATGTTGGGCGGCGCCGCTTCAGCATTCGAGAGAAACTCGTCGCCTGCAGAGCTGGACGCAGCTTGGGTAGGAGGCGCGAGCAAGAGCCCCAACGAGCAAGCCCCGAGCAGTGCGGTCAGACGAGTGTTTGTGCTGTTCATGGGGCTCACCGCATTTTGCAGGCACCTGGCATCACCTTCCGAATGGTCGAGACGCTGGTGGCTTGGGTGTTGTTGACTTCGGTAAAGGAGCTGTTGGTCATTCGGGCCGTAGAGACCATGCTCCAATAGTCCGAGCGGAAGCCTTGTCGGCCCTGCTCGGTTGAGTAGCCGGGAGGCGGATTTCCGCAGCGCTCGTAGACGGCTTCGACCCAGTAGACGCCCAAGTTCTGGGCGTAGCTTGTCCCGCCAAAGCGGGTGTCGGCCGCTGTCATGGCAACCCAGTCTCCGGAGTCCGGTGCAGTGGACTCAACGTTCTCGGAGTAAGGGTTCTCGGTCGCCAAACGGACCCGGGCATGCTGGGTCCCCGCGTGACTGGTGTTGAACACCAGCATGTGTTTGCGGTTGTGGTTCGCGATGCGGTGGTCCGCACCCGCGATCTTGAGGCTGGTCGTTCCGATGATGCCGATGAGGCCGAGCAAGACCAGCGCGACGAGCATCACGTAGCCACGCTCTTGGCGGGCACGCCGAAGCAAACTCGAGCTCTGTTGGGAAGGCATGGTCATTAGAAGTCGTGCAGCATTCGTAGGTTTCGGAACTGGACCTTGGATGTCAGTGCCTGGCGAGAATAGGCGTCGGCGGTGCCGGACCCGGTGTTGTCCTCGAGGGAGATGGGGCTGGACACTTCCGGGCGGGTCTTGTCGGCGCGTGGAGACCGCGCGACCAGGCTGAAGCGCATCATCCAGGCCTCAAGGCTCTCGGCTCGGGTCAGGCTGTTCTGCCAGTCTCCGCTGCCGTCCTGACAGTCACCGTCCGCCGGGCAATAGGCCAACTGCAGGTCCTCAATGTCGTCGACCAGCGGGATGTCATCGCCGTCTGGCGTGCCGTCCACAAAGTCAAAGTCCAAGTCCATCATCAACACGGGGTGCTCTGCGCTCCCCGGGCCAACGCCATCAGCGCTGTTGTTGTCGATGTAGAAGGTCACGATCTGAGCCCGACTGCAGTGCATCACCGGCGGCAGGTTGTCATTGACGATGGCCGTAAAGTCCAGAAATCCGCTGTTGTCCAGGACAGTGACGATTCCCGAGCTGTGGCCATCGGCCCCAACTTCCCAGAGGTAAGCCACGGTGCCAGGGAGCTTGGCGTAGTCCCAACAGAGCAGCAGGTCCCCCGTTTCCAGGGAAGACAGGCGGGTGTTGTAGCCCTGACGCTGGTGCGGAAAGGAGATGGAGGTCGTAGAGCTGCCCTCGATGACGAGGGGGTCTGTCATGACCTCGAGCGTGGGATCAGCGTAGACAAAGGTCACGGCGTCGGTCGTGCCATCCCAGGCATTCCAGGTGATCAACGGGGGAAGCCCCACGGTGTTGTCCTGGGACGCCCCGGACCAGCCGAGCTGTCCATAGACCTCGCCTCCGGTGCCATAGCCAGCCATGCGGGCTGACCGGCTGAGGATGTCCGAGGCGAAGCGCAAGTTCTGGTGCATGTTCATGGCCTGATCTTGAGCCAAGAACTGACGCGACTGCATCGTGAACAAGCTGTAGAGCCCGGCCACAACCACCGTGGAGATCGCGACGGCCGTCAGCATCTCGACCATGGTGAAGGCTGCCTTTGCAGTACGCCGAATCACGAGGGCCGCCCTGTGTCATCACGGCCGAGGCCGCCCGTATCATCCGAGGAGGTCCCGGTGTCATCGCTGCTGGCAGTGCCTGTGTCGTCGCTCGAGGTCCCAGTGTCGTCACCGCCACCCGAGCCACTTCCAGACCCGGAGCCCGAGCCCGAGCCTGAGCTTGAACCTGAACCTGAACTTGAGCCTGAGCCGCTTCCGGAGCTGCTACTGCTGCCGCCACTGGCCGTTGCCAAGCCGTCGTCGATGAACTTGTAGGAGCTGATGGTCATCGCATGTCGGGTGTTGCCCACCCCTTCGCCCAAGAACTGGCGGTTGTCCCATCCGCAGCGCACCCAGACCTGGACCCACTCGCCGTTGTCCGAGTTGTCGTCGACCTCCCAGCTCACGTAGTAGGTGGCTGCAGGTTGGCCGGCGCTTTCAGAGCCATAGCTCTCACCGATGGCGTTGACCGCGGTGGGGTCTGCGCCGCCAGAGGGCTGGTAGAGGGAGTCGTAGGCGGTGGTGACCCCAGCCGTTCCGTCTGCCAGCTGCCCGCTTCCACGGCCATCTGTGCTGATCCACTCGGTGGCCAGCAGCTCTTCCATCTTGGACTGCCCCAGATAGGTGCAGTCCGTCACCTTCCGAGCCATCACGTTGGAGCGCACGGACTGATTGTGCAGGCCGAACATAACGATCAGCGCAAAGCCCAACAGCGCCGTCGCGATCAAGACCTCGACCAGGGTGAAGCCGCGTACCCGTGCAGGCCGGCGGATTCTCGACGCAGGCTGGGGGGTGGTCACGCTGTGCTCACAACTCATCATCAAGAACCCTCGCTGGCGGACGCGGTGCCCACCGACCCTGCGTCACGAGACGACAGGGAACTAACCATGGTCACATTGCCAGATCGGGAGACCTTCAGGTCAATGTGATCGTCCACTCCGTCCTTCCAGGCCACCTTGTTCACGACGCTCAAGGTGATGTAGCCGTCGGTCCCAAAGTCCCCATCAGGGTTCTCCACCCAGCCACGCGGAGAGAAGACAATGGCGCTCTCGTTGCCAAACCAGGGACCTGAGAGGTTCTCCCATTCTGCGAGAGAGACGCCTTTCGCGTAGTGATTTGCGCCCTCTTCGATGGACACAACGCCACGACCAGACTCGTTCAAATCGGTCCACGTCTTCGAGGCCATCGCGGCGTTGCCTACCTGCAAACGCCAAGACCCGGCGTTGGGTGAGCTGGGGTCTTTCACGCTGCTGTCCCCGGTCTCCAGAAGCAGGCGCGTCTCGACGCCACGCTCAATGGCCGTGGTGCGCAGGGAGGTCACATCTTGCCGAAGGTCCTTGGCCACTTGAACCGAACGGAAGCGCGGGAACTGGTCCGTGATCATTCCAATGCCGAGCCCCACAATCACCGCCATGATGCCGAGTACGACGACCAGCTCCAGCATCGTGAATGCGCGGCGTTGGGAAAAGCGAGACAAAGACGAACTCCGGGTACCTCGAAGGCTGCAAGAATCGTTCCAGGGCAAACGCCCCAGCCCGTGTCCATCGGCCACCGCCATCCTAGGAACTCTTTTCCTAGGATAGGAAAACTCTTCCTACTGGGGGCACTTCTCGGTCACCTTCGAGCGCCGACGATGGACCTGCCGCCTGGCAGCAGGCAGGTTCGGCAACGCCACCCCAATGGCCTCGGCTCGGTCCAGATCTGCGTCCGCTGCGGCGAGCCAACTCAGCACGGGCGGCGCGGTGCTTTCACAGGCGAGCGGATCCACCCTCCCGCTGGTCATGCGAACCAACACCAGAGCGCGAAGCTCCAGCATCAAGCCCACGAAACGCAGCTCCGTGGCGCCCTTGGCGAGCCCGGCGTCGATGGCGTCCAGGGCTTCTTGATGCTGTCCTTTGCGGAAATAGGCCTCTGCAACGTTGTAGCTGTGCTCCCCTCGCTCCGGCTCAAGCTGGCCAGCGCGCAGCAGATGAGGAAGAGCGCCCTCCTCGTCCCCTTGAGAGAGAAGGAGCAGGCCCAGACTGCTGAGAACCCGGGCGTCGTTCGGCTCCAGGACCAGGGCCTGGTCGTAGTAGCTGCGGGCCTGAACGGAATTGCCCTCTGACATCGCCACAGAGCCGAGGCCGCGTATGCAGCGCAGGTCTTCTGCCGCGACGCGCACGCAGCGCTTGAAGTACTCCCGTGCCCGTCCTGGGTCCCCGTCGAGGTGGTAGACCCAGCCAAGCCCATAGAGGGCGTCGACCTGCTCAGGTGAGCGGTCCAGAACCGCCCGATAACGCTCCTCCGCGCTGGCCAAATTCCCCGCCCGAAGGTCGGCGTCAGCCTTCTCCACGCGCGAGGCCACACTGCATGCCAGGAGCATCAACCAGATCATTGCAGACCGTAGTCGCGGATCTTGTAGACCAACGCCTTGTAGGAGATCTCGAGCAACTTCGCAGCCTGACTGCGGTTGCCCTCTGTGCGTGCCAGGGCACGCTGGATCAAGCTCCGCTCCAAAGCGGCGCTCCGGGCCTTGATGCTGAGCTCCTCGCCATCGGGGTCCACCCGGGCACGCAGATCCGGCAAGTCATCGACGCCCAGAGTCTGGCCCTCCGCCAGCAGCATTGCCCGCTCGATCACGTTCTCCAGTTCCCGAACGTTGCCTGGCCATTCGTAGGACAGAAGTCGGCGAAGGGTCTCCGGCTCCAAGCCTCGCACTCGTTTGTCGAAGCGCAGATTGAATGTGCTGATGAAGTGCTCGGCCAAGGCCGGGATGTCCTGGCTGCGGTCCCGCAGAGGCGGAATCTGCAAGTGAACGACGTTGAGTCGGTAGTACAGGTCATCTCGGAAACGTCCAGCGGCGACCTCTCTCTCCAAGTTCCGGGCTGTGGCCCCGACCACGCGAACGTTGACCTGTATGTCTTTGCTCCCGCCCACACGGCGCAACACCTGCTCTTGAAGCACACGCAGGAGCTTCACCTGCAGACTCTTGGGCATCTCGCCGAGCTCGTCCAAGAGCAGCGTCCCGCCGTGGGCTTGCTCAAAGAGCCCCGGGCGCTCTCGCACCGCCCCGGTAAAGGCCCCGCGTACATGCCCAAAGAGCTCAGACTCCAGCAGGTTCTCTGGAATCGCGCCGCAGTTCACAGCCACAAAGGGCGCCTCCGCCCGGTCTGAGAGAGCGTGCAGGCTGCGGGCCACGCGCTCCTTGCCGCTGCCGGACTCGCCGGTGATCAGCACCGTGCTCGGATAGGCAGCCACTTTTCGGAGGGTCTGCGTGAGCTTCTGCATCGGTGGGCTGCTTCCAACCAGGCCCTGAACATCCGCTCCCCGAAGCTCCGCGCGCAGCCGTGCGTTGTCCTGGGTCAGGCGTTCGCGCTCCTGAACTTTTCCGAGCACCAAGAGGATCTCATCGGGCTTGAAGGGCTTGCCGATGTAGTCGGTCGCGCCACGCTTCATGGCCTCCATCGCCAGATCCATGGACCCATAGGCGCTCATGACCACGGTGTAGATGGGCTCCGGCCGCTGCGCGATCGCGTCCAAGAACCCCAAGCCGTCCAAACGGGGCATGCGCACATCACAGAGAACGAGCCGCAGATCCGGGTTGGCGTCCAAGACGCTCAAGGCCTCCAGCCCATCCTTTGCGGTCAGCACCTCGTAGCCCGCGCGCCCCAAGATCACGCCGCACATGTGGCGCAGGCTCTCCTCGTCATCCACGACCAAGATGCGCTGGGCCAAGTTGCTTGGGCCCATGTTGCTCTGGGCCGACTTGCTCTGGGTGGGGGGACTCACCCCTTCAGTGTAGCGTGCCCCCATGGCCCACTTGCTTCTGCTGGCGCATGGCTTCCCGCCACATCAAATCGCCGGCACCGAGCGCTACACGCAGCGCGTGGCCCACGGAATGGCACAACGGGGATGGAAGGTGAGCGTCGTGGCGGCCACCCGCTCGCCAGGTCACACCCATGGAGAAGTGCTGCGGGAGCAGACGGCGCACGGCGCGCTCGCCCGAATCGTGAACAACCTTCCATGGCGCCCCCTGGGAGACGAAGAGCACAACCCCATCGTGGCCGCCCGCGTCCGCGCGCTGGTCCGGGAACTGCAACCCGACCTGGTCCACATCAACCACTTGCTCTTCCTTTCACCACGCCTTCGATTCCCCTGCCCCACGCTCCTCACGCTGCATGACGCCTGGGGCTGGTGCGCCCGCGGTGGCAGCCTTCTACACATGGGCCAGACCCCCTGCACCGGGCCGAGCCCCGAACGCTGCGCGCCCTGCTACGCAAACTTCTCCAAGGGCAGCGGCCGGGAACACAAGCTGGCCAACGCCGCTGGACGCCTCGGCCAATTCGTAGACCCAGGGCGCTTGCAGTCCCTCTGGAAGCGGGTCCCCTCTCGGGTGAGGGCCAAGGCACGGGGCAGCACGCCCAGCCTGACCTCGGAAGAGGACGTAAAGAGAAGACAGTGGGCCGTGAAAGCCATCTTTCAGCGCATGGACCTGCGTATCGCGCCCAGCCAATTCCTCGCCTCCCTCGCTGAGAAACAAGACATGGGGGCTGTGCTGCATCTTCCTCACGGAGTGCCCCTTGTGAAGCTCCCGGAGCGCCCGCGCACGGGCTTGCTCTTTTTGGGCACTCTGGCCCCACACAAGGGGCCGGATCTAGTGCTCCAGGCCTGCGAGCACCTGGGCTTGCGCGAGGAGCTGCGCATGGTCGGCCCCGCCGTCGATCCGGACTTTCTGCGCACTTTGCCCGCCGATTTGGTCGAGCCCGCGCTCTCACCTGAGCAAGTCCCGGAACGCCTCAGAGGCAGCCGGCTGCTGATCTTGGGCAGCCGCTGGCCGGAGAACGCCCCGCTGGTGATCCTGGAAGCCCGCGCTCAAGGCACCCCAGTGGTAGCCCCCCGCATAGGAGGCATTCCAGAGTTGGTCGAAGAAGGCGTCGACGGGCTGCTCTACAGCGCCGGCGACCCGAAGGATTGTGCTCGCGCCATCCAGTCGGCCCTAGAGTGCGACCTTTCGCCGCGGCCTCCAGACAGTCAAGACATGCACTTGGACCGCTTGGAGCGGCACTACAGAGCGCTTCTGGTGTAGCGTTCGCCGCATCCGGAGGATGAGATGGCTCAACAGCCCAACACCGACCTTCACGCCCTGATCGAAGGCTACCTGGCCCGCATGGAGATGGCAGCCAAGGCCACCGACGACGGCGTCTACATGCTGCGCTACGGCTCTACCGCCGTGGTCATGCGCCTGATTCAGGACACCGTCACCGACAAGCGCTTCGTGCGCTTCTCCGCCGCGACTCTGAGCGACTTTGACGTGACGGACGTGCTCCTGCGCGAGGTCATCCGCTTGAACAACGAGGTGCTCTTCGGCTCCTTCAGGCTCTTCGAGGACCACACCCTGAGCTTCTCGACCACGATCCTGGCGGACCACCTGGATTTTGAGGAGTTCGAGACCGCGCTGACCTACGTGCTGCGCATCTCCGATGAGTACGACGACATCCTGCAGGCGCTGGTCGGCGGCAACCGCGCCACGGACCTGTTGGGCGGCTGATGCGCCTCCACCTGGCGCATGGGTCTCCAGCGCTGGGTGACCGGGGGGGAACGGAGCTCTACGCGGACGCGTTGGTCCGTGCGCAGCGCCAAACCCAGGACGTTCAGCTCCTCGTGCCCGATCGAGGAGGCCCCACAGGCCTTCGCCGAGTGGACGCTCACACCTGGGCGGTCGGCGTAAAGCCGGCGACGCGCTTTCGAGACACCTGGTCCCGGCCCGAAGTGGCCTCGGCGGTGGCACAACTGGCCCCAGAGTTGATTCACGCCCACCACTTCGCGCACCTGGGCTTGGACGCCCTGGCGGGAGTGGACTGCCCCATCGTGCTCAGCTTGCACGACTACCACCTGCTCTGCGTACGCGGCCAGCTCATGGACCGGCGCATTGAACCCTGCAGCGGCCCCCAGTTGGAGAAGTGCGGCGCCTGCGTAGCCGAGCATCTGACCCTGCGACCCGGCATGGGCATTCTCGGGCGCATGAGTCGGCGCTTGGGCGTACACACGCTGGCCAAGGGATTGGTGGCCAAGGCTGGCCCCAGCGCAGGCGGCCTGGTCGAGCTGGAAGCTCGGATGGAGGCGGCGGAGCGAATCCTGGTCCGTGCCCATCTCTGCCTCTCTCCCAGCCGGGACCTGGCCCAACGGATCGGCAAGCTCAGCCCGACCGAGGCCATCGAGGTCCTGGACCTTCCCCTGGTGGCCCCTTTGCAGCCTGCGCTGCCTCCGGGAGAGGGCGCTCTGCGCATCCTCTACGTGGGCGCCCTGATACCGAGCAAAGGCCTTCACCTGCTCATTGAAGCCGCCGATGTGCTCCCTGGCTTGGAGCTCAAGGTCTGGGGACCTGCGCCGGTCTACGACGCCGATCCGGACTACGGCCAGCGGTGCATCCAGGCCCTTGGTGAGCGCTACGGCGGGGTGTTCGACGCGGGCCAGCGACAGGAAATCTTGGACCTCTCAGACCTGCTGGTAGTGCCGAGCATCTGGGAGGAGAACAGCCCGCTGGTCGTGCGGGAGGCCCTGGCGGCAGGCCTGCGCGTGGTGGCCTCGGATCGGGGGGGGATTGCAGAGATCGATTCGCGCATACGCTGCTTCGAGAGCGGCAACGTTCACGGCCTGGTTGACCTGCTCAGAGCCGAGATTGCCCAGGGTCGAGGTCGCTGGACCCCACGAGACTTCTCCATGGACCGCCACCTTGAAGCTCTGGAACAGAGCTACGAGAGGGCACGGGCTGCGTGGCTGCGGTAGCATGCCCACCGAGGGTTTTCGATGGCCAATACGCTGCACATTCCCCAGGGCCTTACTTTGGCCGTCGAAGACGGCAAGGTGGCGCTGATCGCCGAAGGCGACGTGATCGTAGAGGGTCCTCTCAGCGGGGACATCTCTCGCATTGAGAGCACCCAAGGCACGATCACTCTGCGCGGCCCTGTGTCCGCGGACCGGGTGGTCGCACAAGGCGTGCGCATTGAAGGGCACCTACAGTGCCAAGAGCTGGTGGCACACAGCGGCGCCATCCAAATGCGGGGCCGTCTGGACGCAGAGTCCGTCGTGGCGACACAAGGCGACATCGTGGTGCGGGGCCCCACACAAGTGGGCGTGATGCGCGCAGGTGGGACTCTGCGGGTCGACGGGCCACGAATCGAAGCCCGCCTCCTTCAAGGCGACTTGGTGCGCTTTCGTGGCGGCACCATCAAGGCGCGCGGCATCGAAGCGCAGTCTCGCGTCAGCTTGGGCCCCTGTGCCTTCACGGTGGAGGTGTGCATCGCGCCCGACGCCGAGGTCGATCCCAAGGCCGCTGGACGCATCAACGTGCTCGAGTCCCACAACGAGCTGGGAAACAACGCGCTCAAGGGGCGTTTCCGCCTCCAAGAGTACGCGGAGTTCACCGGGGTAGACCCCGAAGCCTTCTTGCGCGAACGGGAAGTCCGACCTCTTGCGGAGCTCGGCGCCGCTCAGCTCTCCGCAGCGGAGGGGGAGGCCTCTGGATTGGGTGAGCTGGATCTACGCACCGCAGACGAGCCCACCGACCACGGCCTGGTGGGCTTGGTCGAGCCGCTGCCACCTCAGCCAAAGCCCACCGTCCGAGAAGCGCCCACACCTCAGCCAGCCCCCGCCCAATCGGCCACCGAGGCGGCCCCGTCCATGCACATGGCCGACGCCCAGGCGCAGCTGGAACAGGCCGGGTTGGCCCCGCGACCTGAGCCAAAGTCTGCGCCGCAGGCAGAGATTGAAGAGCCTCAGGTTTTCGCCGATGAGCCGGAGCCCCTGGACCTTGACGATCTGGAGGAGTTTCACGAAATCGAGCCCTTCGATGCGCCGCCCGAGCCCTTGGCCGAGCCTGCGCCTCCACAAGAGATCGACGAGCTCGAGGAGATTGAAGACTTCGAGGAGATCGAGGAGTTCGAGGAGCTCCCAGCGCCGCCCTCCGCCACCCCGCGTCGGGATGCAGCCTTGGCGGACACCCTGAGCGGTGACGAGACAAACAGCGATACGCTCACGCCCCCCGACGAGCCTACGCTGGAGCTCTCTCCAGAGACACAGTCCTTCCTAAACCAGTCTGTGGCGCGGCTCGCCAAGCACTACGCGGGCGGAGAGCCACCGGCCATCTCTCGCCTCCGCGCTCTGGTCTCCAGCCAAGACTACGCCCTGGTCCGAGACGAGCTCAAAGACCTCTTCAACAGCGTCGTCCGAGGCCACATCGCAACCGGGACGCGCCCACACCCTCAGGTGCTCTCGGACTTCAACGCCATTCACGACGTGATGAAGCGGGCGTGAACACCCTGTTGGCCATGCTCCTCTTGGGAGCTGGGCTGGACGATCCCGATCCCAGGGCCCGGGTCATGGCCTACCGTGAAGTCGCAGAGTCCCCCGCCACGGCGGAGGCTGTGAATCAGGTCGCCCAGTCGCTCTCCGCGGAATCGAATCCAGAGGTTCGGGCCGCCGGCCAGGACGCCCTCGCCCGCATGGATCTGAGCGTCGATGAGCTGGCCTCGCTGCTGCAAGACAGCCCTGAGCCCATCGCACGCGCCTGGGCCGCTCACGCCTTGGGCCGACATGGTCCAGTGGGCGTAGATGCTCTCCTCACCGCAATGCAAGACCCCTCCCCTGCTGTACGCGGTGAGGTCTACGACGCCCTGGCCCGAAGCGGAGACCCTCGGGCCCTGCAGCCCTTGCGCCGGGCTGCCGTGAAGGACCCCTCCGTGCTGCTCCGAGAGCGCGCGGGCAACGCTGCCCTGGCCGTGCTGACCGGCCCAGATGTACAGGTCTCTGCGGAGCTGGCCCGCCTCTCCCATCCGGACGCCGGTGAGCGCATCGCAGCCTGTCAGCGTCTCGGCAGAGCGGGGGACTGGCGCGCCATGGAGCCTCTGGTTCAAGCTCGAGCAGCGGCGATCCGCTGGTTCGCGAGGCTGCAATCTTGGCCCTTGGCCAGCTCGGCGACCACCGCGCCGTTCCCGAGCTGACCCGCTTGGCCAGCCAGAGCTCAGGGCGCTTGCGCTACGCGGCCATTGCCGCTCTGGCAAACCTTGGCGATGAGTCTGCTGTTCCCACCCTGAGCATCCTGCTCGGCGACGCGGATCCCGCCACCCGCCAACTCAGCGTGCGGGCCTTGGCATGGACCGACCCACCCCAGGTCGTCACGCTGCTTCTTCCGCTGCTGCAGGACGAACAAGAGGAAGTGCGCCTGGAAGTCGTGCTCGCCTTGGGGCGAGTCTCCGACCCGGCCCGCGTTCAAGGCCTTCAGGCCGCCTTGAAAGACCCCAGCCCCTTTGCCCGTGCCGAGGCTGCGCGTCTGTTGGGCTCGCTGGCGTCCGAGAGCGCTGGAGAGGCTCTGATCCCCTTGCTTCGGGACGGCGACCCCTTGGTGCGTCTCTCGGCGGCGAGCACCTTGGGCACGCTCGGCTATCGAGCGGCGGCGCAGGAGATGCGTGCGGCTGCCGACCGGGCCGAAGATCCCATGGAGAAAGCACAACTGGACCAGATCGCGGCGGCCTTGGGGGGCTGATCTACCGCACGGGTTCCTTCTTCATCTCACTCGGGCAGCGCGTCGTCCTCCCAGGCCGCGAGCAGACGATGGACCGCCCGCAGGTCCGTGGGGTTGAGTTCGTCGAACTGCACCCCCATTCCAGGAATCAGCGGTCCAGACTCTTCGGGAGGCACGGTCCAACGCACCACGCCTACCGTGTCGATGGGTCGCTGCCGGGTGGGAATGCTGAGGCGCAACTTAAAGGTGGTCCCCACCGCCATGGGCTCCGCTGTCTGAATGAAGATCCCGCCCAAGGAGACGTTGGCGGTGTAGTCGATCAAGAAGTCTTCGATGGCTTGGTACTCGACCATCACGCGAATGGGTAGACGGGCAACAACACGGCGTTCGGAGAGCTTCAGGGCTGCACTCATTGGGCTGGCCTCCAGTACAACTCTCCTCGGCAACCGATCGGAGCTTGTTGAGCGCTGGCCAAAAGGCCGTAAGGGGAGGGCCAGACCCTTGCACCGCACCCTGGCCTCCCCTATGCTTCGCGCAGTTGGGGCCGAATCCGGCCACTCCGAGGACCCCCATGCGACGAAACCATTGGTTGCTCGCGAGCATGCTCCTGCCCTTGACCTTGGTCGGGTGCAACCGCTACGAGATGTTCCGCCTCGCTGGCTACGAGCAGGCGAGCTTTAGCAACGATGCGGACCTTGTCTTCATCATCGACAACTCCCCGTCGATGGAAGAAGAGGCCACCGCTCTTGCACAGAACTTTGGCGTGTTCATCGACACGTTGACGACCGAAGGAGCCCTGCCGGAAGGCTCCAGCTCCGAGGCGCTGGATGCCTACATCCAGTACACGAGCCAACGCGGCGCTTTCCTGGACTACGGTCTCGCGGTCACCACGACCTCGGCCTCGGATCCGGGAGACACACCGCCCGGTGTGGCTGGTGCACTGGTGGGTGACCCTCAGGTGGTCGAAGACACCGACAACGACATCGCCGGAAACTTCCAGCGCAACCTCCTCTGCGAGGCGACCTGCTGGAACGAAGCGAACCTGGATCCGGAGCCCAACTTTGAGTGCCCGGAGGACGGCACCCTGCCGGACACCCCCGAGCTCATCAGCCTGGACTACTTGGACTGCCTGTGCGGCGGAATCAACGCCTGGACGGGTCACTGTGGCTCCGGCACCGAGGAGCACCTCGAGTCGGCCTTCTTGGCCACGTGCCGCGCCGTGGACGCCGAGACGGCCCCCGACGAGTGCACCGACGACCTCTCCCCACTGGACCCCTCCGACATCAACACGGCGCCGTGGCTTCGTCCCGACTCCACAGTGATCTTTGTGGTCATCAGCGACGAGGGTGACGGCAGCCGCCGCCAGACCTTGGGCGATGAGCTGCCCGAGACCTACATGGACTTGCTGGACCGCTTCAACATTCGCTACCGCTTCGCGGTCATCGGGCCAAACCCCGAGACTTGCCAGGGTGGCGCGAGCGCTGGAGTAGAGCGGCTGCAGGCCGTGGCCGAGGAGAGCGGCGGCTTTTACCGCGTCATCTCTGAGCCCGGTGCCGGCGGAGACTGCCAGGTCGCGGACTTCTCCTCCTACCTGCAGGACCTGGGCGCTCTGCTCAACCAGCTGCTCCTGAGCTTCCCGCTCCAGAGCGTGCCCGACGTGGCCACCTTGCTGGTCTACGTGGATGGGGAAGAGATTCCAATGGCCAACCCGGAAGACATTCCGGACGGCGAGACCGACCCAACTTGCGATTGCTGGCAGTACGACGCCTCGGAGAACTCCGTGCGCTTCTACGGCTCAGCCGTGCCGGACTACGGCGACGACGTCGATATCTTCTACAAGCCCCTCGAGGGCCAGCCACGCACCCTGCCTTTCTGAGTTGCACACCATGAACATGCTGATCGCTGCGCTGGCTGCCTCGCCCGCAATGGCTCAAGAGACCGTCGACCTGGGAACCCTCAAGAATGAGGAGATCCAGGTCGTTCAGAAGCTGCTCTACCCCAAGACCGACCGCTCCGAGCTGTCCGTGTCTCTGGGTGTGGTCGCCTTCGACCCCTACATGACCGCCCCAAAGCTGCAGGCCACCTACGGCAAGCACATGTCCGAGAACCTGGGCTGGGAGGCCCAGCTGGGTGTTGGCTACGGCCTGCCCACAGCGGCCTACAACACCCTGGCCAGCGTGGCCTACGGTGTCTCCCCCGAGGCCTACCGCTACCTGGGTAGCCTGACCGGCGGCGTGGTTTGGTCCCCCATCTACGCCAAGATGAACTTCCAAGGGGAGCGCATCTACCACCACGACATCTACATGCCCATCGTGGGCGGTGTCACCGTGGAGCAGCTCGCCTGGGGCGAGAAGTTCCTTGCCTTCTCTCCGACCGTCGGCATCGGTGTTGGAATGAAGGTCTGGCGCGGCGACAACACCGCCATCCGAATCGAGGTCCGCGACGACTTCCAGCTGCAGAACCGCAAGCAGTCGGGCACCCGCGCCCTCAAGCAGAACGTCGGCATTCACATTGGCTTCTCCAAGATCGGGGAGCCATCGTGAGTCGCCGCGGTCTGCGCGTCTTCGCTCTGGTTGGAGCCTTCTCTCTGCTGCCAAGCCTCTCTGCGGCACAGAGCAAGCCCTCGACCAAGGATGCTGAAGAAGCCCCCATGTGCGAGGACACCTTGGAGGTCTTCACCCCCTTCGTGGCCGGAGTCGCCTCCGGAAACGTGCCCGAGGCGATGGATGCCTTGGCCGTGGTCCTCAAGGATCCCGAGATGGAGGGCTGTCACGGACAGGCCTACATTCGCTTGGGCGGCCTGCTCGAGAAAGAGGGCCTGCCCTACGCCGGTGCTCTGGCCTGGAGCCAAGGCATGCAGATGGACCCGGACGCAACCAGCGCAGAGGTGGTCACCGCCTTCTTGGCGCTCGAGCAGCGCCACGGCGACCAGGCTCTTCTGGAGCGAACCTTCGCTGAGAACATCGGCTACAAGGCCGACAAAGAGACGCGTTCTCACATGGCCTACCTGGGTGCCCGTGGCTCCTACGCCCAGGGCAACTACTCCACGGCCCTGGGCATCTTGTCCCTGGTCCAGAAGGACAGCCCCGACATGGGCAAGGGCATGGCGCTCAAGGGCGTCATCCTCACCCAGCAGGGTCGCTACAACGACGCCATGGCCGCGTTGCTCACCGCCCAAGCTCTGGTCGGCGACGACACCGAGATGCTCGACACGGTCAACCTGAACCTGGGCCGGACATACTACGCCGCGGGCAACTACCCCAAGGCCATCGAGTACTACGCCAAGGTGAGTCGCGAGAGCCACTGGTGGCCCGAGGCCCAGTTCGAGCGCGCCTGGGCACACTTCCGCATCCAGGACATCAACGGCGCCCTGGGCATCCTGCACACGCACGTCACGCCCTTCTACGACGACTGGTACTTCCCCGAAGCCCAGCTGCTGCGCACCTACAGCCTCTTCTTGATCTGCAAGTTCCCGGAAGCGAGCGCTCAGATCGAGGAGTTCCAGACCACCTGGACCCCCGTTCGGGACGAGCTCCAGAGCACCATCTCGGCCATGGACGCCAACGCGGTATTCACCGACGCCCGCAGCTTCGTGGAGACCGGAGAGTCCGAGCTCTCCGAGATGGCGCTCCGTGACGTGCCCTACGACAAGTCCTTCATCGAGGCCACCGAGTCGGTGGACGTCGCCAAGGAGGAGCTCGGGCTGCTGGCCAGCAAGAGCGGCAACTGGGTCGACATGGCCTCGGGCATGGTGCAAACCCGGCATGACGAGCTCATCGAGCAGCACGGCGGTCGCATCAAGTCCCAGGTGCAAAACCGGGCGGGTGAGCTCACCTCGATGCTGACCGACACCGAGATCGCCAAGCTGGACATGCTCCGTCTGGAGACCAAGCTCTACGAGCAGGCCAGCATGACCGGTCAGATCCCCGACGCCGAGAAGAAGGTCAAGCGCTCCGAGCGCGTGCGCAAGGGCTATGTGTCCTGGCCTTACGAGGGCGAGATGTGGGCGGACGAGGTCGGCTACTACCGTGTCAACGCTACTCCTGAGTGTCCTCCAGGCCTGATGGCCGGCGGAAAGAAGTAGGCATGCTTCTCGCGCTCGTGCTCCTGGGAAGCCTAGGCTTCATTTGGGGCATGGGCATGGCGATTCGTGACGGCCGCAAAGGCGCCAAAGAGTGTGGCGTGGTCGGAGCCGTCACCGACTTCGAGATGCGAGAAGATGCGCCCACCGACGCGACCTGCGAGGTCCAAGTCGTCTACACCTTCGAGGTGGAGGGCCATGTCCACAGCGGCAGCGCCACCCAGCGCTTGGACCGCTACAAGGCGGAGCAGACCTGTGCCATGTACGGGGCCGGAACGCTCCTAGTCTACTACGACCCGACCAACCCAGACCAGAGCTGGCTTGAGTCCAAGTCGGGCAACATCATCGTGCCCATGCTGGTCGCGGGCCTGGGCGCAGCTGTGGCTGGTTCGGCCCTGGTCTTCTACACGGCAAGCTGAGGCCCCGTTTGCCCTGCACCAAGGCATAAGGCATTGCCCCAAGCACCCTTGATGCTATGCATCTGTGCATGGACTGGCGCAGCATCACCTTCGACTGGAATCGGGTCCGGGCCTTCTTGGTCACGGCCGAGGAAGGCAGTCTCTCCGCCGCCGCACGCGCTCTGGGCCTGACTCAGCCCACCATCGGCCGGCAGGTCTCCGCCTTGGAGTCCGAGCTCGAGGTCACCCTCTTCGAGCGCGTGGGTGGCTCCCTGCAGCTCACCGAGTCCGGTCTGGAGCTCTTGGAGCACGCCAGAGCCATGGGGACAGCAGCGACCTCGCTCTCCTTGAGAGCCAAGGGGCAGACCACGGCGGTCGACGGCACCGTGCGCATCACCGCCAGCCAGCTCATCTCTGCCTACCTGCTGCCGCCCATCGTCGCGGACCTCAAGCTCAGTCACCCAGGCATCCGAATCGAGATCGCAGCCAGCAACGCTGTTCAAGACCTGCGACGTCGCGAGGCCGACATCGCCATCCGGAATGGCGCACCGGAGCACCCAGAGCTGGTGGCCAAGCGACTCCCCGATGCCGGCGCTGGGGCCTACGCCTCCGTGGAGTACCTTGAGCGCTTCGGTGGCGCCCTCTCCCTGACGGAGCTGGCCCAGGTCGAGGTCCTGGGTTTTGAAGACCAAGGGCGCATGCTGCAGGGTCTACGCGCCATGGGACTGGTCCTGACCCAAGACAACTTCCGTTTGGTGACGGACGACCACCTGGTGCAGTGGCAGATGGCCCGGCAGGGCATGGGCTTGTGCCTGGTCTTGGACAAGGTCGGCCAAGCAGACCCAAGGATGCGGCAGGCCATACCAGACTTTCCAGGGATTCCTGTTCCCATGTGGCTGGTCACCCACCGTGAGGTTCGGACCAGCCGCCGGGTACGCATCGTCTTTGATGCCCTGGCTCAGGGCCTGTCCACCTGATTCCGGGTCGGACTACTCGCAGAGCAGCCACTGCTCCAACCTCAAGCGGTCCGCTGCCTCCACGCCACCCTGTGGGGGCATGGAGGGCTGCTCTCCAGTGCTGCGGGCCAGAATACGGTCGGCGTGCTCCTGAACCTTGGCCTCGTCATCGAACACGATCTCGGGAGGCGCCTCGTAGCGATTCTCCGCTGTGCTCGCATGACAGCTCTGGCAGTGCTGGAGCATGAAGCCCTGGCCGAAGTTGTCGTAGGTGGTCACTGGGGCATCCTCACAGAGAGGGTCCACGGCGCTGTCCTGCTCTCCATCGGCACAGGCCAGAAGCATGATGAGAAGGCTCACTTCATCATCCCCATGATCGGACTGACACCCTGGACAAATGGCCCTGGGTCGATGTCGGCCATGGCCAGCAAAGTGGCTCCAAGGGCCTCGGCTGAGAAGAGCTGCTCCCCTCCGGTATCGCCGGAGATGGGGTCGATGGGCAGGCCATAGACTTGGCTGTCCAATCCACCGTAAACCCGCCCCCCTTGAACGCTGGGACCAATGAGCATGGCGCTGGTGTAGGGCCAGTGGTCCTTGCCCTCAAAGCCGTTGAGCTGCGGGGTACGGCCCATCTCGGAGAGCACCACCACAACGGTCTCATCGGCCAAGGTGGGGGCCAGCTCTCCAGGGGTGGTTTGGAGCACGCTCATGAGCTGGTTCAGGCCGTCAAAGAGGCTCTCCCACAGCGGGGACTGCAGGTTGTCATTGTCCGCGTGGGTGTCCCAGGACGCCGCCTGACGCAGAGTCGCACAGCGGGCCACCCCCAAGGAGAGCAGGTCCGCCGCCACCTGTGCCTGACTGGCCAGAGTGCTCCCAACGGAAAAGTCCATCACGTAGCGCAGGTCTTTGAGCGCCCGAGCCTGCTCCACAGCGTGGGACAGGTCTCCAGCGAGCTTGGCCTGGGCCGCGCTTGTGGCGCCTCCAGCAGCAGCCTGTGCACGCCGAAGCATGTAGGCGTCCATAATGCCCTCGGCCGGGTGAGAGGGCCCACCTGCCGCCATGGTCGAGAGGTCCAGGGCCGAGCCGTCGATCAGCGCGTCCAGCTGACCTTGACCTCCAGCCCGGGCCACGGCCACGCCCAGGTCGCCGGGGAAGGAGGGACCGTCCAGGACCACATGGGGAATGATGAAGTCCTCGCGCACCTCGTTGGCCAAGATGGCCGGCCAGTCTGGGCGCGTCCCCGAACTGTCGCCGGTCAGCGCCAGAACGGTGCAGATTTCATGGGCGATGGAACGAACCAGCATGCCGTTGCACACCGCTGTGCGGTCCCCCCAAGCCTCGAAGAAGCCGTCCACGCTGGGACGGTCCGGGTGGGAGATGTAGTTCAGATCGCCCACCGAGGCGCGACCTGCTTCAGGCTCCATGTCGATGGCCGCGTTGTCGAAGCCGTCGACCAGAACCCGCGTGGGGTCCCAGCCGCCGCTGTTGAACACAAAGAGGAACTTGAGCTTGCCGTCGGTGAGGGGGTTGGCCGAGGCCAGGCCGCTGCGCAGCCCGAATGGAAGGGGTGCACCAAAGGCCAAGAGCCCGGCGCCGGTTGCTTTGAGCAGAGTGCGTCGTGTGGTCATTGGAGCCTCAGTACAGGAGAAGGTCGGGGTCGCGGAGCAGCACGCTGAGCACGCCAGCCCACGCCGCGATGGGGTCTTGGTCCACATCAAAGAGGGCCTGCCAGAGCTCCAGGTTGGCCTGAACCTCCGGGCCATCTGCTGCGATGCGCGTTCCAAAGATGCGGAAGTGCAGGGCTTGAACCTGGGCCGCCATGGCGGGATCCGAGGTGTCCGTCTCCGAGAAGTCCACCTCGGTGAACAGGCCAGGCCCCTCACCGGCCGCGTCTGCGCCAGCGGCGTACCAAGCCGATGCCTGAGCCAAGCGCTCCTGCACCAAGACGATGGTGGCGTTGGGACCTGAGGCGCTCTGGGTGACGTTCGAGCCGTCTGCCCCACCGGCCAGCAGGCGGAAGCCCATCCGGTCGGTGCGCATCAAATCGTAGCCCTCGTAGCTCCAGCTAAAGCCGGTCAAATCTTGAATTTGGGTGCTGAGCAGGTCGGGTGTCGCCATCTTCTTGGCCACCCCGCCGCTCTGGTCCCCGTCCGCCTGGTACAAGGGGTCGCTCACGATCGAGGCCATCAGGGCCTTCCAAGTGAGGTCGCCGGCCAGGAAGGCCTCTCGGTGTGCGGTCAGGGCGTCTGCGTCGCTGGGCAGAGCCTCACGTCTCAGGCTGCTCACCCAGGCCTGCTCAACCGCGCACTCGACGAAGCGCGGGTCGCCGGCGATCTGTTGGCCCAAGTCACTCAGGTTGTGACCTGGGGTGCCGTACCAAGCCGGCTGAGCGCCGATGTACTCCTTCCAGAGCAGCTCTCGCTCCGGGTGGTACTCGACCACTTCCAAGGGATTGGAAGGGTCGTAGCTGAAGAAGCCGAAGAAGTAGCTGGCGATGGGGTCCATGCTGTTGTGACAGTTCACACAGGCCGGGTCCGTCTGCAGGGCGTCTTGAACAGCGCCCTCGTCCAACAGGTTGATGTTGCGGTCAAACTCGATGGGCCGCTTCAAGTAGTCGTTGCAGAGCAGCACCCGCGAGATGGTGTTCGCCCGCTTGCGGTTGGCGTTCGAGGTGGTGGTCGTGTAGCGCCACCACATCGAGTTCGTGCTCAAGATGCCCACGTGGGGCCGGCCGTCTTCGTAGTGGGCGATCTCCCATCCGGAAGAGGGCGCGTCCTGGGTGACCGGCCAGATCTCCGTGAGCATCGGGTTGGCCATGGTGTAGTCGGCGGTGACCACCTCGGTCCAAGGCAGGTCATTGGCCGCGACATGGCCGATGAGGCGCAAGGCTTCCTCGCCCACACTGGCCTCGTACTCGGCGCGCTGCGCATCCCCCATTCCGAAGCTCTCAGGGCCGACGGCGAAGGCTTCGGATCGGGTGAGCAAGATCTCAGCCCACTGATCCCGAACCCGGCTCTCAAAGCGGGGGTCGTCCATCATCTCTTGGACCAGATCCTCATACGAGGACGGGTCGCCCTCGATGCGCTCCATCTCCTGCACGCTGGGGCGAACCCCGCGCAGGTCTAGGCTGGCCCGGATGAGCAGCTCGGTCCCGTCGACCACCGGATCGGCGGCCACCTCGGGCTCGGTGCTCACGCAGGCCATCAGGAAGATCACCATGGCGCCACCGTCCAGTCGGTCAGCAGGGTGGTGTCCACACAGGCCTCGCCCTGGGCTTGGCCTTGCACGTAGACGGTGCCGCAGCCATCACACAGATCGGGGTCCATGGTCTCCCCGTCATCTTGATTGACGTTGTCAAAGACCACGTCGTACCAAACGCCCTCGGTGTCGCGAACCGAGAGCATGCCCATCGGCTCCGCAGGGCAGAGGTTCATACCCCCGGACCAGACCGTGAAGTTGTCTGCGACCGCTGCGCTGACCTCGCCCACAAAGCCGCCCACGCCACCTTGCACCTGGACCAACTTTCCGTTGTAGCCGGGGTAGACCTCGTTCTCGGGCACCAGGTAGACCACCAGGGCCAGGTCGGGGCTGATGTCCTCGTTCAGCCACGTGCCCGCTCCCTCAGGACCGTCGTAGCTGAAGGCGCCGGAGATGGAGGAGCTCCAGGCCTCGTGGTAGAGCGCGTGCACCTCAGCCTCTTCGTTGACGACCAAGTGCAGGTCCTGGGCGCTTCCGCCGCCAGAGAAGCTGTTGCCGTCTCCCGTGGTGACCTCGGCCACGGTGAAGACGGTGCCGCCGTTGTAGAAGTAGCCGCCCTCCTCATAGTCCTCGTAGAGGTAGCCAAAGCCGTAGCCGCTGAAGCTGCTGCCATCGTCGGAGTAGCAGTAGTCGTACCAGTAGACGTTGCCTTCGTTCTCGTAGTAGTCGGGGCAGTCGCCCTGCTGACCGGCCATCGAGGAGAAGTAGGCGTCTACCGCTGGGGAGCCGTTGAGGGAGAGCAGGGTCCCCATCACCTCGGAGAGCGCGGTCTCGACATCGTCCACGCTCAGCTCAGGCGTGACCGAGTCTTCGGCCTCGTAGATGTAGGGCGTGGGGCTGGCCGGCTGCTCCTCGATGGGAACATCAGTCGTACAGGCCAGGGCGGCGAGGATGAGAGTCATGGGGGCTCCAAAGCTTCCGTCTAGTCACAGAGTGCCAGCCGAGGCTGGATCTGGAAAGGGACAACACTTGGACACACCACGGTGGCGGAAGCGAAAAGGCGCAGCCTATTTTTTCTTGGTACGGCCAGGAATGCGCATCCGACCCTCGCCGCCCATGCCGAAGAGATCGTCCAAGCCAATGTCTCCTTTGGGGGCGCTGCGGTTCACAGGCTTCTCTGGCGGAGGAGGCGGCGCCTCGGCTTCAGGACGCGGAGGTGGCGACTTGGGCGCCACTGCACGCACCTTGGGGCCAGAGCTCGGGGTTCGACGCATGCGGAATCGCCCGGCGCCAGGCTTCTTTTCCTTGGGAGGTAGCCCCAGAGATGGCCTGGGCTGCTCCTCCACTGGAGGGGCTTCGGCTTGGGTCGTCTGGGGGACCTTGGGCTTGGGCGGCGCTGCCTTGGGACGCGGCGCGGGCTTGGCCTTGGCCTTGGGCACACCCTTGGGGCGCCACTGGGCCACGGGATCCTGAGCAGCCCGCTGCTGCTTCTTCTTGTTGGGGTCCTTCACCGCCAGGTGGGGCGCCACCTTCCGTTTCTGCCCCAGCTTCAAGGCCACAGGTCCAATGGACAAGGGCCTCTCTTTGGCGCTGGCGTCATAGGGATCCGCCAGGCCCAAGCGATCGAAGAGCTTGCTGCGTCGGGCGCTGCCCGGTCCGCTCTTGGCACGACGACCCACACGCTGCTGGATGCTCGCGCCCAGCGTCTTGCGCTCAGCCATGCCGCCCCGCAGCAGATCCTTCGCTTTTGTATCGTCGCCCTTGGACATGCGTAGAGTCTACCCTTCTCGGCGGAAGGCGACCTGCCGACGCATCTGACTGACCATGGTGCCCAGCCCCTGATCGGCCGCGAGACGGTGTACCCGCTCGGGCAACCACCAGGCCGTCTCAACCCGCACTTGGTAGACCATCAGGGTCTTTGAGGGATCATCGGCCCAGCTCTCCACCCGCCACCAACCATGACTGGCTGCGAGGGGCGAGTAGCCGGTAGGGCGCATCTCCCAGGCCATGTAGCCCTGCTCAGAGTGCAGCAAACAGTCCACGCGGTAGCGCGTCACCACGCCCTTGGTGGTCAGCTCCACGCCCCAGCGCAAGGCGTTGTCTTGGGCGCCACGCTCGGTGGACTCGGTCCAGGACGCGGTGATGTAGGGCAAGAAGCGCACGTAGTTGTCGAAATCCAGGATCGCCGCCCAGCTCTCCTCCACGGTGCCGTCGACCAGCGCCATGGCCGTACCGACGCTGCCCCGCTCCTCGTGCCCCTGGCGAACGACCATCTCCCCGCTCTCTAGGGAAGCGCGCTCTTGGGCGTCCAAGATCAACTCCGGAGGTGCCTGATCCCACTCCTGGGCGTGGGCAGCGCCAGCCAAGAATGAGAGCAGCTTCACGAGAGTCCTCCGGCGAAGACCACCACGCTGGGCCCGCTCAGGGTTGAGTTTAGCGCAGCCTGGACCTGCTCGGCGCTGCAGTCTTGAATGCGTTGGTCGGCGCGGGCCATGCCTCCAATGGGGTGCTCGCCGTAAAGCCAGGCGTGGCCCCACTCCATCGCGCGCGCACCGCTGCTTTGCCGGGACATGGCTCGTCCCCCCAAGAGGAAGCGCTTGGCCTTTGCCAGCTCCTCCTCGCTCGGTCCTTCCTCGGCCAAGGTGCGCAACACCGCCTCCAGTCCATCCCGCGCTTTGGCCACCAACTCCGGCGCCACCGCGATGTGCGCGTTGAACACCCCATGGTGCAGTCCTTCTTCCGACCCGGCACCCACTTGGTAGGCCCAACCGCGCTTCTCCCGAAGCTCCATGAACAGTCGACCGCCCTGACCGTTCAAGCAAGCGCTCGCCAAGCCCAGCGCTGCAGACTGGGGGTGGTAGAGGGGCAGACCCTTCCAGCCCATCAGCACGTGCGCTTGCTCGCGCTCCAGCTCCAAGCGGGTCTCGTGGTGGCCTTGTGCTGTCGGCGAGGCCACCTTGGGCAGCTCTCTGTTGCCCTTTAGACCCCCAAAGAGCTGCTCGATACGCGCCAGGGAGCGCTCGGGGTCCACGCCACCTGCGATGGACACGACCATACGGGCAGGGTTGACGCAGCTCGTGTGCAAGCGCTTGAGAGTGGCCAGCCCCAGGCGGGCCAAGCTGGCCTTGGAGCCTCCAAAGGGCAGACCCGAGGGATGGGGCGCCAGGAGTTGACGCCGCAAGACCCGGACAGCACAAGATGCTGGATCGTCCTGCTGAATGGAGTGCTCATGCACCAGCTCAGCGCGCACCCGGGCGACCTCGTCCTTGGGGAACTGCGGGTCGATGAGCATCGCGGCCATCAGCTCCAGGCCCATGTCCAGCTGCTCCGGAGGAAGCTCACAACGCAGGCCCATAGACTGACGCCCGGCGAAGCCTCCCAGGGCACCGCCAGAGAGGTCCAAGCGCTCGGCGAGCTGCAGCGGACTCAAGCCCGGCGCCCCCACGGCCCGAGACCACAGATCACTGACGCCAGCGCTGCTCGGCCCTTCAGCCAGCTGGCCACCCAGGGCCGCCACGCGAAGGGCGACCACCCCCACGTCCCGAGGCTCAATGACAACGCGCAGGCCGTTGGACAGAGTGTGGCAGTGCAGGGCGGGGCCCTTGGGACGGGGCTTGTGCGCCGGGGCGCGCAGGGCAGCACGCAGGGCCTTGGCATCGGCCTTCTCCGGAGAGAGCACCCCGAGGGTGGCACCAGAGGGATGCAGCATGGCGGCTGCAGCGCGCAGCTCCTCCAGGGTGCTCGCAGCGATGCGTGCGTGGTAGGCCAGGGCCTGATCGACGTTCCCAGTCATGGCCGCGTACCACACCTGGTCGTGGGCCCGGCCGTCGACCGTCTCGGAGAGGAAGCGGCGCTCGCTGAGGATCTGGGCCTTGGCCCGCTGCAGTCCTGCCGCGCTCAGGCCTTCTCCGGCGACCAGCTCCGCGAGCACCTTCCCGATCTCCTTCGCACACTCCAAGCTCTTGCCTTGAAGCGGCGCACAGCCCAGGAGCAACAGTCCCGGGTCGCGCTCGGTCTCGCAGATCCCCCAGGTGTCCGTGGCCAGGCCGGAGAGCTGCAAGCGCTCCCCCAAGACCGAGGCCGGGCTGCCGGCCAAACAGACCATCAGCAGATCCAAGGCCGGCGCCGCAGCGTCTAGGGCATGCACCCCGCGAAAGCCCACCTCAATGAGGGGCTCATCAAAGCGACCCTCCACCACGACGCTTCGGGCGCGCGCCTGGGCCGGCTCCACCGGGCGCGCTCGTCGCGGCACCAATGCCTGAGCCGGGACCAAGGCGTCTACCGCCGCCTGAACTTGAGGGGCCTGGACTGGGCCGCTCACGCTGATCAACAGGTTGCCCGACGAGTATGCCCGCCCATGAAACTCCATCAGCGCAGCCCGGGTCATTTCCCGAACGCTCTTGGAGCTGCCGATCACAGGCCGTCCGTAGGGGTGCTCTGTGAACACGCGGGCTGCGACCTGGTCTGCGAGGGTGCTGGATGGATCGTCATCCCCGCCGCGGATCTCCTCCAGGATGACCTCGCGCTCGCGCTCGATCTCCTCGGGGTCAAAGACCGGGTTCAAGGCCATGTCGACCAGGATCTCCAGGGTCTGCTCCCAGAACTCCGAGGGCACCGTCGCGTGCAGAACGGTTCGCTCGTAGGTGGTGTAAGCGTTGATGTCCCCGCCCAAGCCCTCCACAAAGCCGGCCAAACCTTCCAGGGGACGCTGCGCGGTGCCCTTGAAGAGCATGTGCTCCACAAAGTGCGCCGCACCGGACTGACCGGGGCCCTCGTCCGCAGAACCGGCGTCCACCCAGAGATAAATGGAACACACCGGGCTGCCTGAGAAGGTGTCGACGAGCACCCGCGGGCGCTGAAGTGACGAGGCGGAATCGGGGCTGGAATGCAAGGGCGCTGTCCGTGTGTGCAGACCCGCGGCTATAACGCGTCCATGTCCGTCCCCACCCATGGCGTGTACGTGCACCTTCCTTGGTGCGCCCACCGCTGTCACTACTGCTCTTTCAACGTGGTGGTCGAGCGAGACCCACCGCAGGCTGCCTACACCCAAGCCTTGCTCCAGCAGTGGGCTGGGATTCGGGAGCACTTCCCTGCCCCGAGCACCCTCTACTTTGGCGGCGGCACCCCCAGCCTGCACCCCGTTGAGCAGATCGCTGCCCTGATCGAGGCCATCGCTCCAAGCGGCGAGGTGACCCTAGAGGCCAACCCGGGAAGCACCAGCCTGGACAAGTTGGAGCAGTGGCGCGCCGCGGGGGTGACCCGTCTGTCCCTGGGCCTACAAACTTTTAGCGAGCGCTACACCCGCTTTCTGCACCGCCAACACAGCGCCGAGGAGGCACTGGAGCTCCTGCAGGCCGTCTCTGAAGCGGGCTTTGCCAGTTGGTCGGCGGATCTCATCTTCGCCCTTCCCGGTCAGACCCTGGATGAGCTGGATCAGGACATCGCGCACATCCTGGCCTCGGGCGCGCCACACGTCAGCTTGTACGGCCTCACAGCCCATCCAGGGACACACTTGGGCAACGCCGTCGATGGGGGAAGAGTCCAGCTTCCACCCGACGAAGACTGGGCGCGGGCCTACGCACACATCCTGGACCGACTCCAGTCCGACGGGCTCTCCCGCTACGAGGTCAGCAACTTCGCCCGGCCCGGCCAGCGCGGCCTCCACAACGAGGCCTATTGGCGGGCACAGCCCTACGCCGGACTGGGTGCTGGAGCCCATGGCTGCCTACCCTTGGGCACCCGGACCTTGGGGGTTTCGGACCCGGCGGCCTTCATCGCAGGCCCTGAACACTACGAGAGCTGGGAGACCCCAGACCCAGAGCAACGCGCTCTGGACCTCTTGCTCAGCACCCTCCGACACGTGGACGGCGTGCCATTGGACAGGCTGCAGGCGTTGGGCTTTTCCCTGGACCGGCGCGCCCTCTTGCCCCACCTCGAGCGCGGGACTCTGCGGGAGCGGCCCGGTCGCCTCCAACTTGCGGAAGCCGGATGGACCCTTGCAGACGGACTGACCCGGGCATGTGCAAGTGCACTGCAATCCTCTCAGCCTTGACCGGGTGGGGGTCTGGGGCGGACAATCTCTCTCTGAGCCAAGGGGCACCGTGAGCGGAAGAGAGCAGGACGAAGATCTGGGCGAGTTTGCCCTAGAGATGGATGACGAACTGCTTCAAGCAGCCGTCAGCGCCGTCGACGCTAGGCTGGGCCCTCAACGAGGACAGCGCGCTCTGACCTTGGACGATGAGATGGCCACCGAAGAGCTGCAAGCCGAGCTCCAGGCCACCTTCGCTCAGGCAGAAGACAGCCTGGAGCGGATCGCCCAGAGCGCCCCGGACGAGACACTGGACATCGAGATCTCGCTCGACGATGCCCTGAGCATGCACTCAGAGTCCGAGACCATGGCCTCGGGCGCGGGACGGGGTCCTGACCCTGCCGTGCTCAGAGAGATCCTCTCGACCTCCAGCAACGAGGAGCTCCAGCAGGAACTTGCCGCCCTCAAATCGGACAACGCCAGTCTGAACGAGAAGCTGGTGGCGTCCCACCAAGCGCTGGAGCTGGCCATCGCCGAGGGCGAGAAGCACAAGAAGCGCGCGATCAAGCTCAGCATGCTCCGGAAACGTCTCCAGGACGGCTACGACACCATGGCCCTGCGCCTGGAGGATCAGCGCGCCCGCCTGGAAGCGTGGGAGACCACGATCACCGAGCAACGCGCCGCGATGGCCAAGATGGATGCGGAGCGGGAGCGTCTCAAGACGCGCTACCAACGCGAGCTGGTCGAAACCCGACAGTTCGGTCAGGACCGCACCTTCCGAGAGCTCCTGCCGGTGCTGGACAACTTGGATCTGACTCTGCTCCACGCAGACGCCACCCCCCCTGAGCAGATGATTGAAGGGGTTGAGATGGTCCTGCGCCACCTGGAGCAGACCCTCAACCGCATGGGGCTGAAGCGACGGGGCAAGGTCGGAGAGACCTTCGATCCCACACTGCACGAGGCGATTCGGTACACGGCAGACGATCAGCCCGCCGGGACCATCACCCTGATCCATCAGCCCGGCTACCAGCTTCATGAGCGGCTGGTCCGAGCCGCCAGGGTCACGGTTTCAAGCGGGCCGCAAGCGCCTGAAATCCCCGTGTCAGAGAGAGACGAGGTACAACCTATAGCGTTGAATGCCGACGGCTCGGAAGAGTGATTGGTTGCAGAGCGGACGTTGAGATGAGTGCCAAAACCAGCAGGAGCACTTGAGCCTATGTCGAAGGTCATTGGTATCGACCTCGGAACCACGAACAGTTGCGTCAGCATCATGGAAGATGGTGAAGCGGTCGTGATTCCAAACGAGGAGGGAAGCCGCACCACCCCTTCGGTGGTGGCCTTCGCCACCGACGGCGAACGCCTGGTTGGCCAAGTGGCCCGCCGTCAAGCCGTCACGAATCCAGAGAACACCTTCTACGCGGTCAAGCGTCTCATCGGACGTCGCTTCGACGACGACTCGATCGCACACACCGCCAGCTTGGTGCCCTACCGAATTCTGCCTTCTGAGAAGGGAGATGCTTGGGTATCCACCGGCGGCAAGTCCCTCTCTCCGCCGCAGATCTCCGCCATCGTCCTGGGCAAGATGAAGGCCACGGCCGAGGCCTACTTGGGCGAGCCGGTGACCCGAGCCATCATCACGGTCCCCGCTTACTTCAACGACTCCCAGCGCCAAGCCACCAAGGACGCCGGCCGCATTGCCGGTCTGGAGGTGGAGCGCATCATCAACGAGCCCACCGCAGCGGCCTTGGCTTACGGAAAGGAGCGCCGCGGCAACGGCAAGGTGGCGGTCTTCGACTTGGGTGGCGGCACCTTCGACGTCAGCGTACTGCAGATCGACGACGGTGTCTTCGAAGTTCGCAGCACCAACGGCGACACCTTCCTGGGCGGCGAGGACTTCGACAACCGCATCGTCGAGCTGCTCTTGGAGCACTTCGAGGAAGAGTCGGGCATTGACCTGAGCGACGACGTTGTGGCCATGCAGCGCCTCAAAGAGTCCGCTGAAAAGGCCAAGCACGAGCTCTCTTCCACCCGTCAGACCGACATCAACCTGCCCTTCATCGCCAGCGGTGAAGGCGGCCCGATGCACCTGATGTACAACCTCTCCCGCGAGAAGTTGGAAGAGGTGGTCGAAGACTTGGTGGACCGTCTGGAAGCGCCATGCGTCAACGCCATGATGGACGCCGGGTTGCGAAACGCAGACTTGGACGCCGTGATCTTGGTCGGCGGCATGACCCGCATGCCCCGAATCCGAGAAAAGGTCACGGAGATCTTTGGACAGGGCCCCGACACCGAGGTCAACCCGGACGAGGTTGTGGCCATCGGCGCCGCCATCCAGGGCTCCGTGCTCACGGGCGAGGTCAAGGACATCCTCCTGCTGGACGTCACCCCACTCTCGATGGGCATCGAGGTCGCACGCGGCCTGGTGGAGCCCATCATCGAGCGGAACACCACCATTCCCTGCCGCAAGTCCAAGGTCTTCACGACGGCCCTCGACAACCAGGACATGGTTCGCGTGCACACCGTTCAGGGCGAACGTGAGATGGCCGAGGACAACAAGTCCCTCGGGCGCCTGGAGCTGCACGGCATTCCCCCAGCCCCCCGTGGTCTGCCTGAGATCGAGGTCACCTTCGAGCTCGACGCCAACGGCATCCTGAACGTCTCCGCCAAAGACCTTGGAACCGGCAAGGCCCAGTCCATGCGCGTGGTCTCCAACTCTGGCCTCTCGGAGGGGGAGATCGAACAGATGCTCGCCGACGCCGAGCAGTACAAAGATCTGGATGAGCGCCGCAAGGAAGCCGCCGAGGCCAAGAACAAGCTGGACGGCTTGATCTACACCTCCCGCCGTAGCTTGGCGGAGTACGGCTCCGCTCTCGGCGAGGCCGAGCAAGAGGCGCTGGCCGAGACCATCCGGCGGGCAGAGCTCGCCTTGGATGCATCAGACCCCGCATTCATCGAACAAGCCCACGACGAGCTGGCCAAGGCCTCTCAAGCCCTGGCCGAGTCGATCTACGCCGCAGCAGCATCCGAGCTGGATGACCTGGACGCGGAGCTCGATGACGACGAGGAATGGGACGACGACGAGGAATGGGACGACGACGACTTGGTCGACGACGAAGACCTGGGCGTCTGAGAGGAAATGGCCGGCGTACCTGGGGTGTATTAGAGGTCACCCCCGTTGGCCGGAGCTCGCTTGGCGCGCCGTGACTACTACAATGTGCTTGGCGTAAAGAAGACCGCCAGCCCCGATGACATCAAGCGTGCGTTCAGGGCCTTGGCCCTGAAGTACCATCCAGACCGAAATCCGGAGGATGTCGACGCTGAGCAGCGTTTCCGCGAGATCGCCGAGGCCTGGGAGGTCCTTGGGGACCCCGAGAAGCGCAGCATGTACGACCGCTTGGGCCCCTTCTACAAGCCCGATGGCAAGCCTCCTACACCGGATGAGCTCAAAGACTTCGTCACGGACACCCTGGGCAACCTCTTTGGGCGCAACCCCCGAAACCAGCCTGGCGCCGACATCAAGGTCAGCCACCGGGTGACCTTCTCTCAGGTCGCTACGGGCGACGAGACGGTCGTGGAGGTCGCACGACAGGTCCGCTGCGGGCGCTGTGATGGCTCGGGTGCAGCTGCCGACGGCGGCAAGAAGACCTGCGAGAACTGCAACGGCAGTGGAAAGGGCTCAGGACGCCTGCTTAGAGCCCGCTGCAGCCGCTGCGCGGGCATGGGCTACGTCGTGATCAAGAAGTGCCAGACCTGCAGCGGCGAAGGCCGTCACGGCTCCAACGACCGCCTCAAGGTCAAGATCCCGAAGGGCGTGGCGACGGGTCAGAAGCTCAAGGTGCGCGGCAAGGGCCACGATGGTCTGGGAGATGGCGTCCCGGGTGACCTTCTGGTCCTGGTCGACGTGGACGAGCACCCCATCTTCCGTCGACGCGGCGAAGACCTCATCTGCGATCTTCCCCTGCCCTACAGCCTCGCTGTTCTGGGCGGAAGCGTCGCAGTCCCGACGCTGGTCGGCCACACGGAGATCCAGGTCCCCCCAGGGACCGCCCAGGGCAAGACCCTGCGCCTGAGCGGGAAGGGGCTGCCAGCAGCCAAGGGACGCCGAGTCGGCGACCTGCACTTCAAGGTCGTGATCGATCTACCAAAGAACTTGGACGCCAAGCAGCGCGCTGCACTCCAGAGCTACTCCGAGAGCCTGCATGCCGAGCAGCATCCCGCCAGCGCCGCCTTTGCGCGCGCCCTGGCGACCCACATCGCGGAGTCCGCCTCTTCGGACTCCGAGCCCCCCGCCTGAGCCCGCCTGCCCATGTACCGAACTCTCCTTCTGATCATGCTGGCCTTTGGGCCTGCACTCGCCGCCCCTGGACTCCTCAAAGGCAACACCCCGTCTCTGAGCGCGCCAAGCATCGTCAGCCAAGCCCGGGCGCTCGCCGTGAGCGACCGCATGGAAGGCATCGCAGTGCTCGAGGACTACCTGGCCCAAGGCAAGGACGAGGAGTTGATGGCAGTCGTGACCCTCGAGGCCGGCGAACAACGCCGCCTGCACGGTGATCTGGAGACAGCACGAGCCCACTTCCAAGCCGTGACCAAGCGTTGGCCCGAGCACCCAGCCAAAGAAGCCGCGCTCCTCGGCATGGCCCTGGTCGCCTACGACAGCGGACACGCCAGCGGAAACAGCATGGCGACCCTGCGCATGGTTCCTGACGAGCTGGCGACTCCTACGATGAACGCCGATCGCTACCGCATCTTGGCCCTCCAAGCCGAGCAGGAAGGCGCCGAGACGCAGGAACTCAAGCTGCTCGTCGAGCAGGCGTACCTTGGCGCAAGCGACGATCCCGAGGTCCTCGCTCGCGTGGATCGCAGCCTGGCCCACATGGCCCCTGAGAGCGAGCGTCCAGAAGTCGTCCAGCCCCTCGCAGACATGAGCGACGCCGCAGACGAGGCCGCGCTGCAGCGGGCCCAGGGCTCCCTTCGAGCCGGCGACATGGCCCAAGCCAAGCGCCATGCGGAGGAGCTTCTGCAGAACTACCCGGAGAGCGACTACATCCGGGCGGCCGAGTGGGTGGTGATGCGGGCCGACGCCAACAACCCCTACAACCCCAAGACCGTCGGGGTGCTCTTGCCCCTCAGCGGCAAGTACGCTCCTGCTGGCGGTCAACTCCGGGACACCTTGGAGATGGGCTTTGAGGGGACCGGCACCAAGCTGGTGGTTCTGGACACCGGCGGAACGGGCGACGGTGCCAAGGCCCAGCTCAAAGAGCTCGTGCTCAAGCACGGCGTCGCAGTCATCATCGGTCCTCTGACCCAAGACGAGGCCTACCCGGCCGTCGCCGAAGCCCAAGCGGCCGCCGTTCCCTTGGTCTCCTTGAGCCAGTCTCCAGACCAGACCGACGTCGGAAACTGGATCTTCCAGACGGCCTTGACCCCTGAGCAGCAAGTGATGGGGCTGCTCAAAGAGATGATGGACCAGCGAATGGCCCGGCGTTTCGCCGTCATGGCGCCGGACACTCCTTACGGCCGCGCAGCGAAGGACACCTTCGTGGAGCAGGTCATGAAGCGCGGCGGAACCGTCGACACCATCTTGTTTTACGACCCCACGCAGAAGGACTTCCGCAAGGACGCCCGCAAGCTGCCCAAGGACCTCCCCTACGACGCGATCTTCATCCCGGACAGCTACAGCCGTGTCGCGATGATCGCCTCTTCCCTGGCCTACGAGGAGTACGCCATCGGCTCCTTCTCTCCCGGCCGAGGGACTCCGGTACCGCTGATCGGCCTGAACGGCTGGCACAATGAGCGCCTGGCCGCCACGGGCGGAAAGTACGTTGAGCGCTGCGTATTCGTGGACGCATTCTACGCCGAGGACCCCGCTGTGGGCAGCTTCGTACGCCTGTACGAGAACCGCTTCAACCGGACCCCCGGTGTGTTGGACGCAACGGCCTATGACACTGCAAAGCTCGTGGCCGTGGCCGTGGCCAGTCAAGCGCCGGACAGAGGCGCCTTCCGAGCTGCCCTCAACGGCGCCGCACTGTCCAATCCGACCTCTGGAGGAAACCAGTTCGATGGCCAACGTGAAGTGGCGCGAACTCTGCATGCATTCACCATCGAAGATGGTGAAATGCGCCGAATCGGCGATATGGGCGACCCTCTTGAGTAGAGTTCAGTCAGCCTAATGCCCGACGACCCTGGCGAATCTTTCGTACTAAACACCTTGTTGCGTGACGCGGGTCCCGGCGGCGCCAGCACGCTGCGCGTTCCTCCTGGAGACGATGCGGCCATCCTCGCCGACGGCTTGGTGCTCACCCAAGACGCCTTCATCGAGGGCGTTCACTGGGACGAGCGCTTCTCGGGCGCAGACGTAGGCTGGCGGCTGGCCATGGCCAACCTCTCGGACTTGAACGCCATGGGCGCCAGAGGGGTCTGGGCCATGCTCAGCATCGCCATGCCCAAGCCCCTGGACCGCAGCTGGGTGGAGGGCTTCTCTCAAGGCTTCTCTCAAGCCCTGAACCAGGTGCCTCTGATCGGCGGCGACACCTGCAGCAGCCCTGGACCCAAGGCCCTAAGCGCGACCCTCGGTGGGCGGCTTGTCGCGGCCCCCATCCTGCGCAGCGGGGCGAGCGCTGGTGATGAGATCTGGGTGAGCGGCCAGCTGGGCGCAGCGGCCGGTGGCTACTACGGCATCGCATCCCTCTTGAGCGCCTTCCTTCGCCCAATGCCGCCCCTGACCTTGGGGCCGGCCTTGGCGGAGCGCGCCTTGGTGACCTCGGGCATGGACCTAAGTGATGGACTCAGTCAGGACCTTCATCGCCTCTGCGCCGCCAGCGGTGTGAGCGCTCAGATCGATCCGACTTCCCTCCCCCTCCCTGCTGCCCTGATGGACCGTTCCGACCCGGTCGCCGACGCAGTGGGCTTCGGTGAAGACTTTGAGTTGCTCTTTACGGCCCGCCCCCAGGACAATGTCGCCGTGCGCACACTGGGCGAGTCCCTTGGGGTCTCTTTGAGCTGCATCGGTCACATCCAAGCGGGTTCAGGCCCCCCGACTCTGGGACAGCGTGCCTGGCCTGTTGGCTGGTCTCACTTCGGAACGGAGGCACCGTGCTGATCGCGCTGCTTCCCAAGATCCTGCTGCTGATTGGGCTCATCGTCCTCTCGGGCTTCTTCTCTGGCGCCGAGACCAGCCTGTTTAGCCTTCAGGCCATCGACCGGGAGCGCCTGCGCGAGCAAGGCAGCGGTGTGATCCGACTGCTCGACACCCCGCGTCGCACCCTGGCATCCGTGCTGATGGGCAACGAGTTGGTCAACATCAGCCTGTCCTCGGTCTGTGCAGGGATCATCCTCGAGTTGGCCCCAGAGATGGGCTGGCTGAACCTGCTGGTCGCCACCCCACTGTTGATCCTCTTCGGAGAGGTCACCCCAAAGACCATCGCCCTGCGCGCGCCGCGGCGCTTCGCCAACTTCGTGGCCAAGCCCCTGAGCCTCTGGGCCACGCTCATCACCCCGATTCGCGTGGTGCTGACCGGCATCGCCAACCTGGCCCTCCGCGCACTGGGCGCCAAGCACGCCGAGCCTCGGATCTTGGAAGAGGAGCAGGTCCGGCGTTTGGTCGACGAAGGACTCGCCAGCGGCTCGATCAAGAGCATGGAGCACGACCTGATCCATCGGGTCTTCTCCTTCAGCGACGCCCAAGTGGGCCGCCTGATGACCCCACGTCCGGACATCGTCTCCCTGCCCTTGAGCGCCCCCTATGAGCGGGTCCTCAGCACCCTGAGCGCCAACGGCTATTCCCGCCTGCCGGTCTACCAGGGCCGACATGACGAGATCGTTGGAATCCTGCTCTCCAAAGACCTGCTGCGCTTCAAGGGCGGGCCGAACCCCACACCGCGCCAGATCCGCGACCTGCTGCAGCCACCACTCTTCGTTCCAAAGACAAAGAACGCCGACGATCTGCTGCGGGAGCTCAAGTTGAAGCACCTGCACATGGCCATCGTCGTCGACGAGCACGGCACGGTAGCCGGCTTGGTGACCCTTGACGACCTGCTGGTGGAGCTGGTCGGCGCGGACCTGGACGAGGACGACGACTCGGCAGAGGTCTCCCGCATCCGCCCAGGGCTGCTCTCCGTCTCCGCCGGAATGGACATCGACGACTTCTGCGAGGAGACCGGCCTTCCGATGCCCAAGGGCGAGTACCACACCATCGGCGGCTACGTGCTCAACACCCTTGGCCACCTGCCCCACAAGGGCGAGGAGCTGGAACGGGAGGGCGCCCGCTTCACCGTCGTTGGGGTGGAAGGCCGCCGCATCACCGAGCTAACCGTCGAGCTGCTCCGGCCGCTGGAGAACCAGCCATGACCCCAACCCTCGCAGCCATCGTGGTGGCCATTTGTCTGGTGACGGAGGGATTCTTCTCCGGCTCAGAGATCGCGGTGGTCGCAGCGGACCGCCTCAAGCTGAAGACCCAAGCCGAAGAAGGGAGCCGAGGGGCCCAGCTGGCCCTCTCCCTGCTGGCCAAACCAGAGCGCTTGCTGGGGACATGCCTGATGGGCACCAACTTCAGCACGGTCACCGCATCCACTGCGGCTACTGCGGCCATGATCACGGTCCTTCCAGACGCCAGCGAAGCGCTGACCGTCGCAATTCTCTTCCCGTTGATCCTGCTCTTTGGGGAGCTGATTCCCAAGAGCATCTACCAACACTACGCCGACCGCCTCGCGCCGATCATCGCCTACCCCCTCAGCGTCAGCAGCACCCTGCTCTGGCCCTTCCTGGTGGTGCTCGAGGCCACAACCCGGCTGCTCACCGGCAACCAACAAGCCACACGAACCGTCACACGAGAAGACATCGTGCTGCTCTTGGACCGCTCGGACGAAGTGCGCATAGACAAGGAAGATCGCGACCTGATTCAGCGGGTCTTCGAGTTTGGCGAGGCCACCGTCGAGGACGCCATGCAGCCTCTGATCAAGGTCAGCGCACTGCCTCAGAGCGCCACGGCCCAAGAGGCCATCCAGCTCATGGTTGAGAAGGGACACTCTCGCATTCCAGTCTTTGACGAGCGCGTGGACCGCGTCACCGGGATCGTTCACCACAACGATCTGCTCTACTGCGAGGACCTCTCTCAGCCCCTGAGTACCTTGGCACGCACGCCCTTCTTCGTTCCCGAGACCAAGGGCCTCGAAGCCCTCTTCGTTGAGTTCAACAGCCGACGCCAGCGCATCGCGATCCCGGTTGACGAGTACGGCGGAGCCGTGGGCCTGATCACCATGGAGGACATCCTGGAGGAGATCGTTGGCGACATCGGCGATGAGACCGACACCCGGGTCCAAGCCGTGCGCAAGATCGGACACATGTCCTGGGCCGCCAACGCACGCATTGAGCGTCAGCTCTTGTTGGACAAGACCGGATTCGAGCTGCCCGATGGCGACTACGAGACCTTGGCCGGCTTCATACTGGCCAGACTGGGCCACGTGCCCATGGTTGGCGAGCGCGTCACCCAAGGCATGTTCCTGCTCGAGGTCACCCGCGCCAACGACCGAGCCATCCAAGAAGTGACCCTGACGCGACGCTGAATGTGGGCCGAGCCTAGCGGGTGAACTGCGCCTCTGTCCCACCGTAGGGGTTCTTCGGCTCGCCTTCGCGTTGGTACCAAAAGTCCCCACTGGCCGGGTCTCGGGCTTTGGCCAAGTCACGCGCGCCTCCTGCGTGGGCTGGAATCAAGGCCTGGAGCTGCCTGCCGATCTGCAGCATCGCTTGGCGCTGGTCCCGGAGTTCCCCTCCCTTGGCTCCTTCGGCGGACTCCGCGATGGCGACAACGGCCGTCAAGCTGGCCGGGTCCAAGGCACCTTCCTTCTCAGCGTCTCGCGCGGCCGTGGCCACGGCGTCCATCGCTTCAGTGACCCCTTCCTCGGCGACCAGGGCCAGATGCAGCTCCAGCGCCCGGTCCAAGACACGGTTCACCCGCGCATTGGTGCAGCAGGTGATCTTGACTTGGCCATAGCCATCCGTCTTCGTTTGGGGACCGGAGAGCGCGCTTGGGCCAAGCGAAGGCGGACTCAGCGCAGCGATGGGTGCGTGTTTCAGCTCCGCTTTGGCCTGGGCCTTAGACTCCGGTTGGGGCTCGGGCTCACCGCTGCAGCCGAGTGGGCCGAGGCAGAGGGCGAGCAGAATCGGGAGCAATGGGGAGGCAGAAGAAGCCACGGCATCCTCGGAGGCTGGGGTCCACAGAGCACAACACCCCCGGTCCCGAAGGAGCGGAGGTGTTGTTTTTAACGCAGGCGAGGACTGTTTAGTCCGCGCACTCCTCGGAGAAGCTTGCGCCCTCGGGGAGAGCTTGGCCAATGGGAGCCTCGAGGCCGACCACGGCGTCACCGCTCATGGTGGCGCGGTAGGCACTGCCATCCACACACCAGACGTTGATCATGCTGGGGGCGTAGAGTCCGTTGGCTGTGACCATGGTCACCAAACCGGTGATGATGTCCCGCTCGGTGTGAACCTTCGCGACGCCGCTTGGGCAGACTTCGTCCAAGGCCAAGGTGCCGTCGAGCTCCATGATTCCCCAGACCACGCGGTGGCGCCAGATCTCTTCGGTGGGCTCGGAGGTGGAAGCCTTAGAGGTGGTGTAGTCCACCTTGAAGCAACCGGTTGCGAGGACGGACATGCCGACAGCGGCGAGAATGAGCTTCTTCACTTGGACTCTCCGTCGAGGGTGGTGATGCTGGCCATGCCGGTGGTGGTGTCAGGCTGGACCAAGTAGGCCGAGCCGCCAGCGCAGGTCACACGAACGGTGATGGGGTTCACCAAGCTGCAGGTCACGCCGGAGATGATTGCGTTCTGGACGCCCATCTCTTCTTCGATCTTGCTCACGCCCGTTGGGCAAAGCTTGTCCAGATCGTAGCTGTTCTCGCCAATCAAGCCCCAGAGGTAGAACTTGGCGGTGGTCTCGTGCACTTCGCCCTCGGGGGCGCCGGTGCTCATCGTGTTCTTGTAGCAACCACCAAGAAGGGTAGCGGCCAAACCAAGGATAGGAAGCATTGTTCCTCCATGAAAGTAATGGACGGGTGCCGCAGAATAGCACGCGCAGTTGAAGCATTCCAAGGGGGGCGCCCAAATTGCCCAGGACTTGCCCAAAAGACAATGCGGCGCCAATTTCCTGACCGGCACTCCCTTGAGCGAAACACGCTCAAAGAAAAGGAAAAAACCGGCCTATTCCATGCCGTCCAGATCGGCGGTGACCTGCACCAGACCCGTATACGGGTTTGGACTTAGCAGGTAGGCCGACCCCGAGGAGCAGGTGATGGTCACAGTGCGCGGGGAGTAGATTCCACAGGTCACACACCCCAGGATGCTGTCCACCGGCGTGGCTTCCTCATGAATCGAGGCCACTCCGCTCGGGCAGATCTCATCCACGTTGAAGCTGGCCTCGCCAACGAGCCCCCAGAGGAGGAAAGGCACCGTCTCCGTGTGGGACTTGCCTCCAGCCTTCTTTCCAGTTTCAACGTTGTTGATGTAGCAGGCGCTCAGCAGTGGGAGCAGCAGGATTGGCAGAAAGCGCTTCATTGTGCGGCCTCCAATGCGGGTGCAGGCACATCGAGGCAGGTGTCGGTGGCAACGCCAAGCTCAAGGGGAACGTCTTGACCAACCGGAGCGTAGAGCTCCACGACCTGGCCCTCTCCATTCAGAGGTCCGGAGTATGCGGTGCCATCCTCGCACCAGACGTAGATCATGTTGCCGCTGTACAAGCCGCCAACGACCGAGGCCGCCAGAAAGTTGACCAGGCCGGTGATGACGTCCATCTCCGTGTGAACCTTGGAGAACTTGCCTCCGGTGCAGATGTCCTCGAGCTCCAGGGGGCCCTCGATCTCAATGATTCCCCAGAGAACGCGGTGACTCCAGTAGGCCTCGTCCGCAGAAGTGGGCGCACCGGTCACCGGGGTGTCCGTCACATAGTCAATCTTGTAGCACCCAAGAGTGCTGAGCAGTGCAAGCAGCATTTCGCCTCCGTTTCCAGCCAGCTATCCCCGCGCAAGCGCCGGGAGCAACGCCGAAAGTACATTCTGTGCGGCGCAGCACAGGCTTGGTGAGGAAGCTTTGCGCCACCGGCCTGCTCTGGATCCCTCTGCTCCGCCTGCCTCGAGCAAGTCTTCCGCTGCCCGAAAGCTTCGTCGATCCGTTCCCAACAGGGAGCCAAGTACTGCAGCTCCAAGCGGTGGCTTGACCAGAGCGGCACGCCGGCCAGATAGTCGTGCAATGCATTTGAAAGAGCCCACCCACCCTGCTGACGCTGCTTTGGCGCTCATGGACCAAGCCGTGTTTCTCTTGGACGCTTCGGGTTCGATCGAGTTCGCCGGTGGATCGGTCCTTCGCTGCAGCGGTCAGCGGCCCGAAGACGTGCTGGGCCAACCGGCTGCAGTCACCCTGGCCAAAGGCAGCGTCTCTACCGAAGCGATGATGCTCAAGCTGGCAACAGCCAGTCTCTGGGTCTCACAAGCCACAAACACACACGACCAGGCCTTGGAGATCCGCCTCGCCCGCCGCCCCGGCGACGCCGGGGCCCTGCTTACCCTGCGCCTACTGAACGCAGAGGAGCGGGCCAGTCGGAAGCGCTTGGATGAGCTGGCGGCGCTGCTCGAACCCGTCGGCATCGGCCTATGGACCCACGACATCGTCAGCGACCGTGCCTGGCATTCCCCGAGGGCCTACGAGATAACAGGCTTGGATCCAAGCCTACCCCTGGATGGCACCAGCCTCATCCCGCTGCTTGGTCCCGCGGCGCGCATCCAGTTGGCCGAGGCAATCACCGCCCATATGTCTCAGGGAACCCTGTACAACCCCATCGTTGAGCTGACCCGGCCGGACGGCACAGCCGTCACAGTGCAGCTCTTCGGCAACCTGAACCGCGACGCCCAGGGTCGTCCCACGGGCTGGCTCGGAGGCATCACCGACCTGAGCGACGAGCGTCAGATGAAGGTGCAGCTCGAGGAGCTTCGCAAGCAGTTCGAGCACATCCAACGGGTGGAAGGACTGGGTCTGCTCACCGGAGGCATCGCCCACGACTTCAACAACCTGCTCACCGCCATGATGGGCTGGATCTCCTTTGTCGAGGACGCACCTGAGCTGGCCTCGCAGACCCGGGAAGACTTGGAGCAGGTCCGGCAGGCGGCCCAACGCGGGAGTTCCTTGACCAGCCAGCTCTTGCGCTATGGCCGAAAGGAAGGGGCCGGCAGCATTGCGGTCGACCTGCACGCGCGCCTCACTGAGGTGGCAGGCTTCCTCCGCCGTCCCCTCCCATCGGGCATCGAGCTGGAGCTGCTTGGACCTGACCCCATGTTGCACGCCGAGTTGGACCCAGGGCAGCTAGACCAAGTGCTCACGAACCTCGTCACCAACGCAGCCCATGCGGTGCGCCCCCCGGGCCAGATCACTCTGAGGGTGTTTGAACGCGACCAGCAAGCGTGCATCGAAGTTCGCGACACCGGCGTTGGCATGTCCCAAGAGACCCTGAAGCGTGCCTTCGAGCCCTTCTTCACGACTCGGGTCGCGGACAGAGGGACCGGTCTGGGGCTAGCGATGTGCCAGCAGATCCTTCGCAGCCTGGGCGGAGAGATTTCGGCAACGTCCACTCTTGGCCAGGGCAGCTGCTTCACCATCGCGCTCCCCCTCTCCCGAGACGTCGCCGAGCGCGTCGGGGAGACGGTCATCCCGCCCAGGGGGGAGGAGACGGTGATCTTGGTGGAGCAGGCCCACATGGTTCGACGGGTCACACAGCGCCTGCTGCTCGAAGCTGGCTACACGGTCGTAGCTGTGGACTCGGCCGACGCTGCCCTGGCCGCACTGCAGGACTGCGCCGCGGCCCTAATGGTGGTGGATCTCTATCTGCCCTTTGTCTCGGGTCCCTTGCTGGTGGAGCGGGCCTGCAAAGCTGTGCCCTCGCTCAAGGTGCTCTACACAACGAGCACCAGCGCCCAAGACCGTCATCCGGACCTACCAAGCGACATCGAGCCGCCGCTGCTTCCAAAACCCTACACACGCAATGCGCTCTTGCAGCGCGTGCGCAGCGTTCTGGACGCCTGAGCGGCTCCAAGGCGCGCCCTTGATCAGCTACTCTGGGCAACAACCCCAGAGCCCCCATGCTGCTGCTTCTCCTCGCGTGCAATGACACCCCCACCGACAGCGCTGCGCGCTTTGTTCCAGCCGACCCAAGCGACAAGCCCGCCTTGCGCGGCACCGGCGGTCCGAGCGTGTCCTTTGAGGAGGCAGCACTCTGGGAGAACTGCGCCTTCCTGGCCGGTGACCCAGAAGAGGAGCGCTACCACCACAACGAGGTGATGCCCTACCGAGGCCACCTGGTGATGCCCTGGGCGCCCGAGTACGGCCGTGGCGGTCTGAGCTTGTTTGAGATGTCGGACCCCTGCAACCCCATCAAGGTCGGCGAGGGCTTTGACCCTTTCATGCGGGAGACCCACTCCATGGGCTTCGTGCACCTGCGCGAGGGTGACCCCCACGCCGGGGACTACGTCGCAGTCACGGGCAACTTGGGTGTCCAGATCTGGAACCTGACAGACCTAGACGACGTGCACGTGGAGAGCTACCTGCCCCTGGAAGGCGTGTTCTACCCAGACTCCTACTCCCGCGTCATCCTCTCGGTGTTCTGGCAGTACCCCTACGTTTTTGCGGCTGGCTCCGACAACGGAATCTACGTGGTCGACGCCACAGACCCAGCGAACCCGGAGTTCGTGACCCAGTACTCCTGGGACCCGGTGCTTCGGGCAGCGGGGGTCTTCGTCATCGGAAACACCCTGCTCGTACACAGCGCCGAGGGCAGCCGAGTCGCCATGCTGGACGTCTCCGACCCCGCCAACCCCCAACCCATCGGCGGCGCAGACTTTGACATCGTGGACGCCGATGGACAGCCAAGGGAGGCCTACCACGCCAATGTCGCCGGAGACTGGGCCTTCTTCGCGCGCAAGGAGGGCGGCGGCGGCGCCATGGTCTACGACTGGTCCGATCCCTCCAAGCCCACCAAGATCGGCGACGTGTTCTCCGAAGGCGGAAACGGTGGATACGTCTTCTACGACGAAGGTTTTGCCTTTGTTGGCGAGTCGCACTGGGCCAATGTCTACGACATGCGGGACATGCAGGACATCACGCTGGTCGGAACCGGCAACCTGGCCGGTGACTTGGACACCATCACGCCCTACGGGAACGTGGCCATTCTCTCGGTGGATGACGACGCGCAGGACCAGCACGCCAGCGCCGTGATGCCGTGGACGCGAGCACCCGACACAACCGGCCCCATGGTCCTTCGGGTCGAGCCAAGAGACGGCAGCGAAGGCGAGGCAACGAGCACACGAATCGGTATCGGCTTCAACGAAATGATCGAGCCAAGCAGCGTCTTCGCCGGCTCGGTGGTCCTGGAAGATCAGGATGGGAACGCCATCGATGGGTGGGGCAGCGTCACAGAAAACGTGGCCAGCTTCGCCCCCAAGAGCCCCCTGGACTCCGGCACCACCTACACCTTGCGGGTGCTGCCTGGGGGAATCGAGGACCTCAACGGCAACACCCTAGAGACCGAGTTCACCAGCAGCTTCAAGACCGCGGGAGTGCCGTGATGTGGTGGCTGCTGGCCTGCACCACGCCGGGCGACACCGGGGACTCCGTCCAAGCGATTCCTGAGACTGTGGCCTCGGCTGTGGTGGATCTACACACCGTCGAGGTGGGCCAGCCCGTCTCCTTCGACGGCAGCGCGTCCGTTGGGGCCAGCTTCGCTTGGTTCCCAGGAGATGGCAGCGAGCTCAGCGGCCAGAGCGTGCAGCACACCTACACCGAACCCGGCCAGTTCGGCGCCGTCCTGACGGTGACGGGCGTGGACGGCTCCCGGGCCTCATCGGTGGTCAAGGTGGAGGTGCACCTGCCGCTCTTGGACACCCCACCCCAACGCTCGGGCATGCTGTGGATCGAAGACAACACCGCATGGGTGCTCACACCCGAGGCCAGCCTGCTCTCGGAGATCAACCTGAGCGAGGGCACCAAGGTCGAGACCCCCGTCTGCGCAAACCCACGCTCTGTGGCGCGCTTTGAAGGCGTCACGGCCATCGCCTGCCCAGAGGCGCTCTGGGTGGACGGCGCCCTGGTGGCGCTCCCAGAGGGCGCTCAAGCCCGCGCGGTGCTTGGCAGTGATGCGGGGTGGGTCGTGAGCTTGGCCGGCGTAGACAGCGTCCAACGCTGGGATGGCGCCTGGACTGAGCTGCTCTCGGTACAAGACCCCGGTCCCCTGGCCCATGGGGGCGAGCGGTGGGCCGTGGCCCGGTTTCGCAGCGAGAGTCAGGCCGCCGAGATCTGGACCTTCGGAGAAGCCGCGCCGCACTTGATCGCCCTGGAGGACGACCTGCGGCCGGACTCCGACACGACGACTGGCGGGGTCCCCAATCTCTTCGAGCAGCTCATCTTTACGCCGGATGGTGGCTGGCTTCTGGCCCCTGGCGTGCAGGCCAACCACAAACGCGGCCTCTACAAGAGCGGCGAGGCCATGAGCCAGGAGACCACCATCGTCGCCGTGGTCGCGATGGCCCAGGTTGCGGGGGTGGAGGACTTTGAGCGCCGGCGACAGTTCGACGACCGGGGCCGGGCCATCGCTGCGGTGACCTCGGCGACGGGGAACATGCTCTATGTGCTGCACCCGGGCACCCAGACCGTGAGTGTGGTGGACGTCTGGAGCGGGAACCAGGCGGGCTCCATCTGGCAGGTCGGAGAGGGGGCGCGGGATCTCTGGCTGCAGGGAGACACCCTCTATGTCTACGCTTGGCTGGACCGCAGCTTGGTGGCCTTCGACCTGAGCGACCCCAGCTATCCAGTGGAGTCCGGGCGTTGGGCGACCGTGGACGAAGAGCCCCTCAGTGAGCAGGTTCTGAGCGGCAAGAAGATCTTCTGGAACAGCCGGGACCCTCGCATCACCCGCGATGGCTACCTGGCCTGTGCCCACTGCCACCCGGACGGCGGGGACGATGGACAGACCTGGGATTTCACTGACCGAGGGGAAGGCCTGCGGAACACCACCAGCTTGCTTGGGCGTGCTGGAACCGGCATGGGGCCGCTGCATTGGAGCGGCAACTTCGATGAAGTGCAGGACTTTGAGAACGACATGCGCCTGCATTTCGGCGGCACCGGCCTGCTGAGCGAGGAGGACTGGGCCGCGACCCAAGACACCCTCGCAGCGCCCAAGGCCGGTCTGAGCGCCGATCTGGACGCACTGGCCGCCTATGTGAGCAGCCTGGACCAGCGCCTGCCTGGGGTCGGTCCGGGGAGTGAGGCGGGGGCGCTCCTCTTTGAGGAGAAGTCTTGTTCCACCTGCCATCCAGCCCCCCTGTTTACGGACTCTCCCACCGGCCAGCGGCACGACATCGGCAGCATCAACGAGGCCAGTGGAGGTCGCTTGGGTGGTGAGCTGGACGGACTCGACACCCCGACCCTGCTGGGTGCGTGGGACAGCGCGCCCTACCTGCACGACGGGTCAGCACCGGATCTGGAGAGCGCGGTTCAGGCCCACGAGGGTGTGGTGCTCAGCGAGGCGGAGATGTCGGAGATGGTGGACTTTCTGCGGGGCCTCTGAGGGGCTGGACCGGTTTTGGTGATGAGCCCCAGAAGGCGAAGCCTTCGCCTGGGTGTTGTCCTTCGGAAACCCCCAGGGTGGGCGAAAGGGGCGGCGTACCTCGCCGGCTCAGACTCGTACGAGGGGGCCCGGGATGCGTTTGGAGACAAAGGAGATGAGGGAACCGAGACGACGACTCGAGAAAAGCATTCCGTCCAAGCCCCCTGAAGAATCCCAGGGGGTGTTGGGCATTCAGCCCAACAAGGGGGGGCCGGGCCCCCCCTCCAGATCAATGCACCGTCGGCGTGTCTCGGTGCAGCTTCAGCTGAAGCCCCTCGTAGCGGCCTCGAGACCACCAACCACCCAAGCCGCCTGGCCGGGGCCAGCCTTCCTCGGCGCTGCGCAGTCGGGCCGGCAGCTCATCGCTCAGCTTCTTCTCCTTCAACACCCGCTGCGCACTCCACCAGCGGCAGTCCGGACGCTCCAGGAAGACCATCGCAGCCGGGATGGATTGCTTGCTGTCCCGGGAGAGCCGCAAGCCCATGACCCCGACCAGCGCGACGACATCCACTTCCAGGTCCACCCGGGTGCACGCGGCGATGAAGCGGTGCATGTTCGCCCCGGTCTGCTGAACGGGCAACAGATCGACCTGCGTGACCTGATCTGGCCCAAAGAGCAGCAGCGCGGGACGCGGCAGCTTGGACTCGGCGACCAGGGCTTCGACCCGGGCCAGCAGTGCCTGCCCCAAGGCCTCGTCACTCTCCGTAGGAAAGCGCTCAGGGTCACGGGCAGCTTGGGAGACGCGGGTGCGCAAGGAGCTCATGGGCCCGGCTAATCCAGGGACTCTAAGAAGGCTCGTGCTGCGGCCAACCCAGCCCCTTCGCGCAACACACTGCGCGCACGCAGGTCCACCATCGTGGACGGGGGGGAGTCCTTCCTGGGACCGTCATCGATCACGGCATCCACCGCCACCGGACAGGCAGCAGGGTCGAGAATCGGGGGCTGGCCGTGCAGGTTGGCGCTGGTCGAAGTCAGCGGTCCGAGGGCCTGAATCAGTGTCCCAAGCAGCGGCTCCGGATCCCAGCGCACGGCCACCCGACCATCTGGCCCGACATTGGACGGCGCGATGGGAAAGTCCAGGTCTTCACGCGCGATCAAGAGCGTGACGGGCCCAGGCCAGACCGCCTCCAAGCCCACATCAAGGAGGCGAGGAGGCAGATGGTCGATCAACACGATCAGTGGCCCAGGCGCGCGATTCTTCAAGCGCGCAATGCGCAAGCAGCTCTCCTCGTCCGAGGCCAAGCCGCTAAGGCCATAGAGCGTGCTGGTCGGCGCCAGAACCACTGCGCCGGGCTTGCCCAGCGCAGCGATGGCCGGCGTCAAATCCACACTCACCGGGCGCGAACTTCGGCGTCGTCGGCGAGCACCTTGGCCTTCATGTCGGCCTTGGCCTGGGCCAAGCGCGCCTGCAGGTCGGTGTCCCCGAGGGCCAAAATGCGCGCGGCCAACCAAGCGGCGTTGCGGGCACCGGCCTTGCCGACTGCCACGGTCGCGACAGGCACACCGGGAGGCATCTGTACGGTAGAAAGCAGCGCGTCCAAGCCCAGGAAGCTTGCCCCGACAGGCACGCCAATGACGGGCAGGTCGGTGGTCGCAGCCATCACACCGGCCAAGTGAGCGGCCATGCCTGCCCCGGCGATGATCACGCCAAAGCCAGCCTCGCGGGCACCTTCGGCCAAGGCCAGCGCCTCGTCCGGCGTGCGGTGGGCGGACAGAACACGGGTCTCGTACCCAATACCCAGCTGGCGGAGCACGCCCTCGGCGCCCTCCATGACTGGAAGATCGGACTTAGAACCCATCAGAATCGCAACGCGCATCGTTTGCTCCAAACTACTTAGTTTCGGTTCAGCGCCCTAAAGGCAATGTCTTGGCGCCAATCGGCGCCTTCAAAAGAAATCTCAGCCACCCGCTCGTAGGCCCGCGCGCGAGCCTGAGCGATGTCGGCTCCGCGTGCGCTAATCCCAAGCACGCGGCCGCCTTGCGTCACCGTCACAGCTCCTTTGCGGCTCGTGCCGGCCTGAAACACAAGTGTTTCAGAGTCCAGATCGCGCTCAGGATCCAAGCCGGCGATCTCCAGGCCCTTGGGGTAGCTGCCGGGGTAGCCCCCGGAGACCATGACCACGCAGCAAGCCACGCCGGGGTGCTGCTTCAGGTCACGGACCACAAGGCCGCCAAGCGCACAGGAGAGCAGGAGCTGGGCCAGATCTTCGTCCAGGAGCTGCAGAATGGGCTGGCACTCGGGGTCCCCAAAGCGCACGTTGAACTCTAGAACCTTGGGCCCTTGCTCGGTGACCATCACGCCGGCGTACAGCACACCAACGAAGGGCGCCCCTTTGGCCCGCATCCCAGCAACAACCGGCGCAATGACCTGCTCACGCACCTGCTGTAGGAGCTCGGGTGTGGCGACCGGCGCCGGCGCATAAGCACCCATGCCCCCGGTGTTCGGCCCCTCGTCGCCATCAAAGCGCCGCTTGTGGTCCTGGGCCGCCGGCAGAAGCACGAAGCGCTGTCCATCACAGAGGGCCAGGACGCTGACCTCTTCTCCAACCAAGAGCTCTTCAATGACCGCGCTGGCGCCGACCGACGCCGTGGCACCCAGCCCCTTCTCGAAGACCGTGTCGATGGCAGCGTGCGCCTGCTCCGCGTCGGTGCACACGAACACACCCTTGCCTGCGGCCAACCCGTCGGCCTTGACCACGCAGGGCCCCGTGATGGCCGCATGGGCCGCCTCTGCGCTCTCGTAGACGCCGTAGGCGGCCGTTGGGATGCCGTGCTCGGCCATGAAGTCCTTGGCGAAGGCCTTGCTGGACTCCAGTTGGGCTGCCTGGGCCACAGGGCCAAAGACCGGGACACCCAGCTCTCGGCAGCGGTCCGCCAGGCCCTCCGCAAGAGGAGCCTCCGGTCCGACGACCACCAAGTCCACGCCGGCTTGATCCGCTTGGTAGGCGACTTCTCCCTCTGGGAGCTTGCGCGCCTTGGCTGGAAAGCCAGGGTTCTCGTGTGTCACCCAAATGCCGCTCACGCTGGGGCTCTTTGAGAGTTTCCAAGCCAACGCGGCCTCGCGGCCACCTCCACCGACAACCAGAACCTGCATGGGGGACTCCTGAGAGGGCCAATCTGCCCCCTGGGCCTAGCGCCCCTTCTCACCCACGGCAAGCAGGGTCTGCCGTGCGTGAAGGTCGTCGCCGTCCTGTTGCAAAGCCAGGCGCGCTTGGGTCACTGCGGCCTCTACATCTCCCGCCTTGAGGAGCGCTTGGGCGATCTGTCCGCGCACGCCCAGTTGACCGGAGGACCGCTGCAGACACTGCTCCAAATCCGACTTGGGGGCTCCGCCAGCGGCACCCTTGGCCTGGCCTCGCAGCAGGAGCAAGTTGCCCTGTGTTCCTTGCTCGGCGATGCTCTGATCCAGGCGAACGAGGGCCGCGGAAGGCTCCCCAACCCGAAGCAGGACCTGGGCGAGCCAGGTCCCTGGGCTGGGCAAGCTGTTGTCTTGTTCGAGCAAGGCCTGCAGGCTGCCCTGGGCCACAAAGCAGCTGCGCCCGTAGAACACGCACTGGGCGGCTTGGAGGGTGGCGATGCCGCTCTCAGCCGCCGCGTGCTGAGGGTCTCCGACCTGTACCTGCTTCAAGCCCGATTCCAGCGCCGTGTGGGTGGAGCTGGGTCGCGGAAGCCCGACCACAAAGGGCCGCTGGGGGTCGGGATGGGCCTTCCAGAGGTCGCCGAGCACCTGGGTGGCACCTCCGACGTTTCCGGACTCCAGCAAAATCTCCGCGAGGGCGACCTGCGCGGCCACCCAGTTCGGGCGCCTCTCCAACGCCAAGCGAACCGCGTCCTCGGCGCTGCGCAACTCACCGTCCGCCCGATAGAGCTCCGCGACCGCCAAGTGGTAGAGGGCGGCATGCTCTGAGCCCATCAGATCGGGCTTGGCCCCGGTCAGCTCCGCAAGTGCCTGAGACTTGCCGCTGCGCTTGGCGATGGTGGCCGAGAGCAGGTGGGCACGGGCGGAGCTGGGGGTCAGCAGGAGCAACCGCTCCGCGAAGCCCGCTGCCCGGCTGAGCTTCCGGGCGTCCAGAGCCGCCCATGCACCGATGAGGAGGGTGTCCTCGCTTGGGGATTCCCCCTCCAGCAATGGCGCGAGGGTCTTGAGCGCCGCGCTCCCCTGGCCCAGCTCCAACTCCAATACGGCAACCCGTTCCCGCAGCACCGCGTCTTGAGGCTCCGCCTTCAAGGCCGCCCGAGCCGGCTTGAGCGCTTTGTTGGGTTGTCCACCGAGTTGGTAGACCCGTGCCAGAGCATGCAAGGCGCCGCTGTGGTCCGGGTGCTCCTTTAGGTAGGCCTTCAACTCCGGCAGCGCCTCATCCAAACGCATGCCCTCCATCGCAGCCAATCCCATGCCTAGCCGCACCGCAGGAACATCGCCCAGGGCGAGTCGAGCCTTCTCCAAGCTCTCCTGAGCCTTCTCGGGCTGGTCCAGCTGACTCAAGGCGCGGCCTTGAAGCCAGAGGCACACGCCATCCTCCGGCGCGCTCTGCAAGCAGGCCGCCGCGTGGGTCTGGGCCTGTCGGGGCGACGTGGAGGCCAACGCCAAGCCCGCACGGGCCCGGTTTACCCCAGGGGCCCCTTGGTCCAACGCCACCGCGCGATCGAGCATCGCGGCGCTGTGGGTCTGCTGCTCATCGTCTGTAGAGAGGGCATAGGCCCACGCCAACGCCGCCAGAGCCGCGACGTTTTTGGGCTCCTTGGAGACCGCCTGCTCCAGAGAGGCGACCGAGGCATCTACTCCCAGACGGCTGCCGTCGAGCAGACCGCTCAAACCAGCGTCGACAGCGTCCGCGACAAGCACCTCCGAGTCCAGGTACTGCTCGCTCAGGGCCGCGATGTGCGCCTCCCCAGGGAGCCCCTGCGTCTTGACCAGATCGGCGACCGCCGCCTCGTCATCGAGTGCCTTGCGCGTGGAGAGCACGGCCTGGTCCACGGCCTCTCCTCCCAGCGACGCCACTTGCTGCACTTTGGCGTCTTGAATCCAGAGCGGGATGGACAAGAGTACGCCAGCAACTGCAAAGACCCCGCCGGCTCCGATGAAGAAACGCATGCCCTTTTGAATCTTGCCCCGACGGGCCAAGCGGTCCTGCTCTGCCCGTCGCGCGCTCAGAAGCGCCTCTAGTTTCGCGTTCCGCGGGTCACCTGCGACAAAATAGCCTGCAAACCAAGCATGTTGATCAAGGCGCTTCCACGGACCGTCTTCTTCCCGGACGCGGTCCTCTGGACCCAAGAGGCCCCGTCCGAGCTGGTCCTCCACCGCGCTCCTTCCCAGGGGGCCCTCCTCGGGATTGCCCACACGGCGCACAAAGAGCTGCGAGGCGGCATCTGGGTCATGGCGCGCACGGCAGCGCTCACAGATGGCAGCCTGCCCCTTCTCCACGGGCCCAGGAATCTCACGACCACAGGAGAAGCAGAAGAGCTCAGTCATCGGGGAGGGCGCCTCCAGCGCGCGTCAATCTAAGCACATGGAGGCGCCTTCCGGCGCAAGGGTGGGACAGACTGGACCAAGTTTGTTAGAAAGGGCCCCCCTGGGATCCGTCCCTTCGAAAAAAAAAGCGAGAGGAAGCCATGCGTACCCTTTTGATGAGCCTTGCGTTGGCCACCAGCTTGGTGGCTTGCAGCGGCGGCGAGACCGCACCCGAGCCCGAAGCCAAGCCAGAAGTCGAGGCCAAGCCCGAGGTCAAGCCTGAGCCCAAGGTCGAGGCTGTTGCAGCATTCGATGCCAAGGCTGAGTTCGAGAAGACCTGCTCGACCTGCCACGGCACCAGCGGACTCGGCGACGGCCCTGCAGCTGCCGCCCTCAACCCCAAGCCCGCGTCCTTCGCTGATGCCTCCTTCTGGGAAGCAGCAACCGACGAGAGCCTGCACGCAGTCATCAAGACCGGCGGCGCCGCAAACGGCAAGTCCCCTCTCATGGCGCCATACGGTGGCATGTACGACGACGCGCAGATCACCCAGATCGTCGGCTACATCACCGACACCTGGAAGCCCAAGAGCTGAACCCAGCTCCCGCTTCGAATCAAACACCCTGGCCACGCGCCGGGGTGTTTTGCTCTGGGGCCTCTCTCTGGGCTGAGATGAGAAACCCGGCAACGTGCACCCTGCGGACTTGGCGCGGGAGACAGCCCGCCCCTGCGGTACACTCCGGCCATGATGCTTCTCTGGATACTGGCGTGCGGAATCGGTCAGCGTGAGGCGTGCGAGAGCGCCAAGACGCAGGCCCAAGGCGACTGGAAAGAGCTCGCTGACTACTACCAGCGCATGGCCGCCCTGGAAGAACCAAAGGTCGCCGAAGCCCAGGCCCAGCTCGACGCGATGGGCGAGGAGCGCGAGAAGGCGGAGCGACGCCGCCGAAACGTCCAGACCAAGCGCACGACCGGATTGGTTGACCTCAGAGATGGCAGTGAACGCATCGATGAAGAAGCGTCCGCAGCCATGGCCCCAAAGCAGGGACGCGCCCGACGGGCACGAGATGAGAGCGCCGACGCCGAAGCCGAGGCCATCCTGGAGCTGATGGAGCTCGCAGACCACTACGCCCACCTCCAGAGCAGCGCTGAGCTCGCCAACAGCATCCTCGCCGACTTCAAAGCGGGCCCCTGGTCTCAGGGCATGACCCGCGTTCCGGAGAGCGCCGCCCTGAGCGACACCGAGCTCACGGCCATCGCCGTCCAGGCGAGCGAGAAGGCCCAGGGGCTCTGCGAGGGGCTCTGAGCCCGCCTCTCCGCCGCCAACACAGCTGCACCATCAGTAGCCGACGCGCAGCGCATACAGCATGTTGAGGAGCTGCCCAGCCGAGGCCAGCTCAGGGTCCTGGGCATGTGCCTGCCAGTCCACCACGCGCTGCCCAAGCTCTGCGCTGACCGGCTGCTCCACCAAGTCCTGCATCAGGAAGTAGAGCTCGACCAAGTGATGGCCTCGCTCCAGCCCTACGCTCCGATGGGTGGCAGGCTCCATGGTCAGCCCCAAGACCTGGGTCTGGACGCGGCCATCGACCGGCTCGTAGCTCATCACGACGCTGCCCATGGCGGTGCCAGGCAGCGGCGGCGTGGAGGGCCCCCAGCTCAAAGTCTCCGGTGCCAGGCCGAGGTAGATCGCGCCGCCCTCCTTGCTGGGAAAGAGGGTCGCCACGTTCAGGCGCACCACCCCGCTGGAGTCGGTGCTCAAAGCCTGGCCCGGGATGCCGTAGACCCCGGCCAAGCGCCAGCCGCTGGCAGGCCGAATCTCCAGGGCCAGGTCGTAGGCCAGCGGCGTGACCAACATGTCCAGGTCCTCCCCGAAGCGCTTCACCAGGTCCTGCCCTCCCGGGATGTACAAACTGTTGCCGCCCCGCACGGTGCCCACTTTTGCGCCAAAGCTGGGGTCTGCGTCTCCCACGCCCAACCAGGTCAGCCCCACATTCCGGCCTGCGGCGAGGCGGGCCAAGGAGACAAAGTCCTGCGCGCCAGTGTGGCCTCGGTTGGGGCGCTGATCGCTGACGACCATCACGCGGGCATTCCGCCCAGGGCCTTGCTCTCGAATGGCAGACCGAAGCGCTTGATCGACCCCAGAGAAGAGCTCGGTCCACCCCTGCCCCGACGGCACCGCGCCCCGAGCGGCGTCCCAACCCGCAGCCTCCCCCGGCACAAGATCCTGAGCGATGGACGAGACCTGTCCACCGTCCACGACCATCACGTGCACGCGGTCATCGGGCTGCAGCTGACCCTGGAGCACAGCGAGCACCAAGCGGCTGATGTGCGCTGGCCCACCGGCCATGGAACCCGAGGCGTCAATGAGCACCGTCAGGTCCACCGGCGGCCGCTGCCAGGTGCTCGCCACGATGTTGGTGTCAAAGCCGAGCTGGGCGAAGACCTCGACCTGAGAGGCCCCCTCCACAGGCCACAAGGTGGTCTCCGTGACCACACAGAGCACCTGATCACAAGGGGCAATGCTACGCGGTGGCAGGTCATGCTCGGCCAAGAGCCCCTCCATGATCAGCGCCTCCTTGGAGGGCACGCGCATCGACTCAACCTGAGAGCGAAACAAGGCAAAGTCCTGGATGCCACCGACCTGCGCAGAGAGGGTTGTCGGCGCCACAGCCGGCGCAGGCATGTTCATCTCCATGTCCATTCCGCTGAAGTCGATCTGCGTTCGCATGCGCACAGGCTCTACGCTTTCTTCCTCGTCATCCGTGCCTTGGGCGAGCATCAACGGCAGCAACAGGAACATCCGAATCTCCTTGGGGCCATGGACAACGCGCACACCCACCGGTGCCTGACACTGCGTTTTTAGATAGTCTCGCGGCGTGTTCGACCAGCTTCACAGCGCTTTCCACCGACCCAACACGACCGTCTATCGGTGGACGCAGACCATTATCGGCGTGCTCATCGCCATCTCCATCCTGCTTTTCGGTGCAGAGGTGTGGTTGGAGCTGGAAGATGTGGCGTGGCTGGTGTGGCTGGACCGGGTCCTGCTCTCCATCTTCGGCTTGGAGATCCTGCTTCGCGTCCTGAGCTTTCGGCCCCCAGAGCTCAACCTCTTCCAGTACAGCACGGCCAAGCGCGTACGCCTGGAGGTCACCGGTCGACTCAAGTACTGCCTTCAGCCCCTGACTCTGGTCGACATCCTCACGGTGCTGGCCTTCTTCCCTGCGCTCCGCGGCCTGCGGGCCCTGCGTCTGCTGCGCTTGCTGCGCTTGCCCAAGCTGGTCAACGCCCCCCTCAAGGGTGCGATCCGCGCCTTCGAAGACAACCTGCTTCTCTTCACCGGTGTCTTCACGATCCTCTTCAGCCTGATCGGCCTGGGTGGCGTGAGCATTTGGCTGGTGGAGCGGGAGCTGAACCCCTCGGTCACGACCTTGGGAGATGGCCTGTGGTGGGCCCTGGTGACCATCACCACCGTTGGCTACGGCGACATCTCACCGGTGACCCTCACCGGCCGAGTGGTCGCCGGCGTGCTGATGATCGGCGGCATGATCACCGCCGCCCTCTTCGCCGGTGTGGTCGTCAACAGCCTCATGAACGCCGTGCTCTCCATTCGAGAGGAGCAGTTCCGAATGTCCAACAAGATCAACCACATCGTCGTGTGCGGCTACGAAGAGGGCGCGCGCATGCTCTTGGACGCGCTGCTCGCGGAGATCGACCCCAACGAGACCGAGCTGGTGCTCTTTGGCCACGGCGAGCGTCCTGGGGATGTCCCCCCAGAGTTCGCATGGGTGAGCGGCGATGCCTCCAAAGAGAGCGAGCTGGACAAGGTGCGCATCACCCACGCCAAAGCCGCCATCGTCATCGGCCCGCGCTCCAAGGCTCCCCAAGAGGCGGACGCCGTCACCATCCTCACGGTGTTTACCCTGCGTCGCTACATGCGTCAGGTTCAGGGACGATCCAGCCCCCTGTACGTCGTGGTGGAGATCCTGGACTCCGAGAACGTGGAGCATGCCAAGGCAGCTGGCGCAGACGAGGTCATCGAGTCCACCCGGGTGGCCTTCTCACTGTTGACCCATGCCGTGACCGTGCCGGGCACCGCGCACATCCTCTCCGAGGTCGTGGCCAGCGGCTCGAACTCCATGTACGTCGGCCACATCCCCGAGAGCATCGAGCTGCCGATCAGCTACGGCGCCCTATCCGCCGAACTCAAAGCAGAGTTCGGCCTGTTGATGGTCGGCATCCGAGATGTGGACACCAGCCGAGACTACGTGAACCCCAAAGATGACCACCAAGTCACCGAAGACCACGGCATCATCTACCTGGCCAAGTCCGAGTTGCTGGCCCCGCTGCACTAGCCGCTGCGACCAGACGCTCAGCTCAACAGCGCAGCTCAGTCGCCGCCGCCGTTGCTCTCTTTGATGCCATCCCAAGCCAACGTGATGGTGTCGGACTCGTTGCCCTGCTTGTCCACCAAGAAGCCTTCAAAGCTGTACTGCTCCACGGCGTTCTCGTTGCAGGACAGCTCACCGGACCAGCTCGCTGCAGTCCAGCTCCCCTCGCAGTCTCCTGCATCGTCGCAGTAGAACAGGGGATGCTCGAAGAGCAGCGTACCTTCGCGCTCAGCGATGACCGTGCCGCCGGTCAGGCTGTCCTCGCCCTGCTTGTCGAATCCTTCGATCTGAAAGAAGAAGAGATCCCCAGCAGAGCCGGTCGCAGGCTCACACCAGCTCTTGCCTTCCTTGGCCTCGGGCGGGTCGTCGCCTTCGTAGTCGTAGTCGTTCTCCCACCATGGCGTACCGGAGTCTCCGGAGTCAGCCTCGTCACCAAAGATCGATCCGTCCTTGCTGCAAGCAGCCAGGGTGAGCAGGAACATCAACACAGGAACCTCCGATGGGGCACTAAGCCTATCCTGACACCCTTCCTGAACCTGTAAACCTTGGACACCCTGGCTTGCGAAGCTTTGACCTGAACAGCGGCCGCATCATCGCCGCCCTGGGCCCGACCAACACCGGCAAGACCCACCGGGCGCTCGAGCGCATGCTCGCCCACCCTTCGGGAATGATTGGCCTGCCTCTGCGCCTCTTGGCTCAGGAGGTGCACGCCCGCTTGGAGCGGGAGCGTCCCGGTCAGGTCGCCTTGATCACCGGCGAGCAGAAGATCATCCCGATGAACCCCCGCTACTGGGTGTGCACGGTCGAGGCCATGCCGCTGGATGTGCCTGTACACTTCATGGCCATCGATGAGGTGCAGCTGGCCGGCCAGCGCAACCGCGGCCACACCTTCACCGAACGCCTCCTTCACGCCCGGGGCGTGCGTGAGACTTGGTTCATGGGCTCCGACACCATCGCGCCCTTGCTCCAACAGCTCGTCCCCACCGCGGAGATCCAACAGGCCAAGCGCATGTCCACCCTGCGCTACACGGGGCCACGCAAGCTGCTCAGCCTGCCCAAACGAAGCGCCGTCGTCGCCTTCTCAGCCGAGCAAGTCTATGAGACCGCCGAGCGCCTGCGCCGCAAGCACGGCGGGGCGGCGGTCGTCTTGGGGGCGCTCTCTCCCAGAGCGCGCAACGCACAAGTGGCCCTCTATGAGTCCGGAGAAGTGGACTACCTGGTCGCCACCGACGCCATCGGTATGGGCTTGAACCTGGACGTCGACCACGTCGCTCTCGCCGCCACGCGCAAGTTCGACGGATGGACCATGCGCGATCTGCGTGTGGACGAGCTGGCCCAGATCGCAGGCCGCGCCGGCCGCTTCACTCGGAACGGGACATTCGGAACCCTGAACAGCGTCGGCGTCCTGGATCCAGAGGCGGTCCACGCCATTGAGCAGCACCGCTTTCCAGCCCTGCGCAGCCTGTACTGGCGCAACAATGCGCTGGACTTTGGCAGCCTGAGCGCCCTGCTGGAGAGCTTGGACGCCGGCAGCCCAAAGCGCTGTCTGCGCCAGGTCAGAGAGTGGCCCGACCACCAGGCCCTTGCGGGTCTGGCAGAGCTTCCAGGGGTCCAGGCCCGGGTACACGACCCCGCAGCGGTTCAGCTGACCTGGGAGGTTGCGCAGATCCCAGACTTCCGCAAGACGCTCACCGGGGCGCACGTGCAGCTCCTGGCCCAGCTCTTGGTCTTCTTGCTTGAGCGGGGGGAGATCCCGGCGACCTTCTTGGCCGCGCGCTTGGAGCGCCTGGACCGCCAGGACGGCGACATCGACGCCCTGATGGCCCGCATCGCCTGGGTGCGAACCTGGAACTATGTGGCCAACCGCAAGGGCTGGCTGGTGAACGCAGCCGACTGGCAGCGCCGCTGCGCCGAGATCGAAGACCGCCTCTCCCAAGCCCTGCACAAGGCGCTCACGCGGCGCTTCGTGGCCCGGCGCAGCGTGGTGTTGACCGAGGCGCAGCCTCTGGGGAGCGAGGCCCTGGGCGGCGCCGAGCTCACCCCCAGACGGGAGGAGATCTCCGGCTCCCTTCGCGGCCTGCGCTACTCCCCTGCCCCAGGCAAACACGCCAGAAAGCTCAGCCCAGAGTTAGAGCGGGAGCTGCGCGAAGAGTTGGGCCAGCGGGTGCAACGCCTGGTACACGAGCCGGACAACGCCCTGGTCTTGGACGTGGATGGCCGCCTCTCTTGGGAAGGCGCCTTGGTGGCCTCGCTGGCGAAGGGGAGTGGTGCTCTGCTGCCCCAGGTCCAAGTGCTCCGAAACCGGCACCTCAACCCCCAGGACAGCGCTCTGCTCCTGAACTACCTGAACCGGTGGCTGGACAACCGGGTCCACGAGGCCTTGGGGCCCCTGGTCAAGCCCAACCACAAGCTCAAAGACGCCGGACGCGCACTGCTGGACCGGCTTCAGCAGAATCTGGGCGGCATGCCCAGCGAGGAGGCCAGCGCCTGGCTGCCCAAGCTGAGCACCATCGACCGGAAGATCCTGGCCCAGAGAGGCGTAAAGCTCGGCAGACTCCACATCTTCGCGCCGCCCAAGAATGAAGAGGCCCGCTACGCCAGAGCGCTGCTGGTCGCACTCTTCCGACGACAGCTCCCTCTGGTAGAGCTCCCCCACCCCAACACCAAAGTCTGTCCGGCGAAGCTGAGCACGCCGCTCTATGCCGCCTTGGGCATGGCGGTGGTCGGCAGAATGGCCATTGAGATGGGACATCTGGAGGGGCTGGCTGCGGCTGCCCGGAAGAGAGCCTCCAGAGGCCCCTTCTCCCTGGATCGCGCCCTCTTGAGCCAAGCCGACATGGGCCGAGACAGCCTGGATCGCGTGCTCCTCGGCCTTGGCTATGAGCGAGAAGGACAGCGCTACACCCTCTAGATGGTGAAGAGCGCAGCTCCCAGCGCCACCGCGATGATCAACAGCAGCACCAAGACAAGGGCCAAGATCAGCCCCACGGCGACCAGGGGAAGAGCGCGCGCACCACTGGGAGCGGCAAGGGGCCTCTGCCGTGCTTGACCCGGCGGTCCGCTCAGGGGCGGAGGCCCTTCGGGCTCGGGCGCTGGCGCGGCTTCAGGGAGCGCGTCCTCTGCAGGCGGCCAGTGCGCATCCTCGCTGGGCACAAAGGGCTCCTCCGGCATGGGAAAGGGCCGCAGCTTGGGGGGCGGGGCACCCGGCAGTGGAGCGGCGTCGCTCGGAGGTCCAAGGGGAAGCCCCTCGGTGCTGGACAGGGTCAGCTCTGGAGGCGGTGTGAGGGGGGCGCTCGGCGCCAGAGAGGACACCGGGTCGGCAGCTTGACGAAGGGCCAGCTCCTGTACGAAGCGCTCCCCGAGGCTTGCGAAGCTGTGGGGTCCGACCGAGGGTTGATGCGCTTCCAGGGAGGCGATGACTTTGGGGAGCAGCACCTCTCCCTGGGCCAGCGTCTCCCCAAGGATAGGCGTCCACGCCGCCCGCAGCCCGGGGAGCTGAGGCATGACGCTCTCCTGAACCGGACCGAGGGGTCGAATGGCCCCCAAGAGCGCTCTACCGCTGGGCATGCGCTCCAGAAGAGACACACGCAGTGAGGCCTCCCCCTGAACGCACACCCCAAGCACCCAACTCAGACCCAGCACTCGGGCGGCGGTGGTAGCCGGATCCCCGCGCAGGAGCTTGAAGGGCTCAAGCCCAGGATCCAAGCCCTGCAGCATCCACTGGGCACGTTGAAGCTCCAGCGAGGCCAGGCGCTCCACGGCCAAGGCCAGCACCGCCGAGCTGACGGCCAAGCCCAGCTCATCTGCCATGACTTGAAGAGCCGCGGGGCCCTGCGCCACGTCTATTCCTGGTCCCAAGGTGCGATGGGGCCGAAGTGCTCAATGGCGTGGTCCACAAAGGCGCGCACTTTGGCGCTCAAGTGCCGGCTGTGTGGGTACACCGCGTAGACCCCACCTTCTTGGGCGATGTGCTCGGCGAGGACCTCGACAAGGGTGCCATCCTGAATGGCCTGAGCCACCATGAAGCGGGGCATAAAGGCCAAGCCCAGGCCGTCGATGGCCGCCTCCCGCAGGATGTCGGCGTTGTTGGCCGTCAGGGGCCCCGAGACCGGGACGCGGGCGCTGGCAAAGCCCCAAGAGCTGCCGCTGCGCTCATAGCCGTAGCGAAGGCAATCGTGGCTGCGCAGGTCGCTGGGACGTTTGGGGGTGCCACGAAGCCGGAGGTACTCCGGGCTGGCCACACAAGCCCGGGTCGCGCTCCCCAGCTTGCGTGCGATCAGGGAGCTGTCGCCGAGCACCCCGGCGCGCAGGGCGAGATCAAAGCCCTCGTCGACCAAGTCAACCATGCGATCGGAGAGCTGAACCTCCACGTCCACGCTGTCGTGTTGACGCAGGAAAGAGGAGATCAGCGATGGGACAAACATGTAGCCAAAGGTGACCCCAACCGAGAGCCGCAGAGTTCCGCGCGGCGAGGTCTGGAGCTGCGTGACCGCGGCCTCGGCCTCCTCCACATCGTTGACGATCTGCGTGCAGCGCTCGTAGTAGGCCATGCCCACATCCGTGGGGCGCAAGGACCGCGTCGTTCTGTGCAGAAGACGCACGCCCAAGCGGTCCTCCAGAGCGGCGACATGCCGGGACAATGTGCTCTTGGGCATGCTCAGGCTTGCCGCAGCCTTGGTGAAGCTGCCTTCATCAACGACCTTGACGAAGGCCTGCATTCCGCTCAGCACGTCCAAGGCGTCCTCCTAGAGGTTCAGAGACGGACGACTCTAGCAAAAGGTCGACGCCCTGTCTATGCCCGCAGGGCCCAGCCAAGCGCGAGGGCTAGGACAGCAGTGCGTAGATTCCACCGGCAGCCAGAGCAAGCACCAACAGCAACGCTACGATCCGACGCCAATCCACTTCCAGCTCGGAGAGCTGAACCGGCCCCTTATCAAAGGGCACCCAGACCAGCTCCGAGACGGCGACCTGGCCGCCTTCTACGGCGGCGTGGTCATAGGCTGCGCCACAAGCGCAATGCACGCGCTCCTCCTGGATCCAGAAACGCTCCCGCTTCTGGCAGGCATTGCACTGCAGCCAGGTCTCGGCATTCTCCCCTTGTGGGGGGACGCGAACAAAACCGAGGCGCTCAATCGGGGGAGTTTCCATGCCACAGAGCTAACCTGTCGCCATGACTGTCTCCGGTAACGTCCCCTGTCCTTGCCACTCTGGGGCCCGATACAAGCGCTGCTGCCGCCCCTTCCACTTGGGCAAAGCACCGGCCACACCAGAGGCCCTGATGCGCTCTCGCTATGCGGCCTACGCCATGGGCGAGGTCATCTACGTTCAGGAGACCACCGACCCCACCGGGCCCCAGTTCAAGCCAGAACTGGAAGCCTGGGCGGAGGAGCTGCGCACCTTCTGCGAGCAAACCCAGTTCCTAGGCCTCAAGGTCCTGGACAGCAGCATCACTGGCCAGACGGGCATGGTCAGCTTCTACGCCAACTTGCGCCAACAAGGCCGGGACGCCAGCTTCGGAGAGGTCAGTCACTTCACCCGCATTGGCGGCCGCTGGCACTACCACAGCGCAAGGCTGAGCTGAGAGAGCAGGCCTTGGGGTGAGACCCAAGAAAGGCTCGACCCAGTCTTAGGTAAGAGGCGCGGGCGACGGATCAGATAGAGTCCCCATCCAACTTAGACATCGGAGATACATCCATGGGATTGATGAGCTTCATCAAGAGCGCTGGCCGCAAGGTCGGCTTCGGCAAGGAAGAGGTCCGCAAGGAGGACAAGCTGAAGGCTGCCGCCGAGAAGGCCACCAACACCAAGGCCACCGAGGCCCAGGTCGCCGAGGCGCTGCGCGCCGCCGTCACCAGCCGTGGCCTGCCCATCACCAACTTCGCCCTGAGCTACGCCGCTGGAACGGCGACAATCTCCGGTGAGTCCACCTCCACCAGTGACTCCGAGAAGTGCTGCTTGATCGTGGGCAACCACGACGGCGTCGAGGCCGTCGACAACCAGATCCAGGTCAACAACCCCACCCCACCGGCCGTGTACCACACCGTCGCCAAGGGGGACACGCTCTCCAAGATCGCCAAGGAGTACTACGGCATCATGCGGCTCTACGAGACCGTCTTTGGCGCCAACGTGCCCATGATCAAGGACCCCGACGAGATCTACCCCGGTCAGGTCCTGCGCATCCCCCCAACCGCAGCCCCCAAGCACATCGTGGCCAAGGGCGAGAACCTGGGCAAGATCGCCAAGCACTGGTACGGCGACTCCGGCGAGTACACCCGCATCGCGACCGCCAACGGCATCGATCCGAACAAGCTGGAGCTGGGCCAAGAGCTCAGCATCCCGCTCATCAACCCGAAGGTTGGCGGCAGCGGCTTGATCGCCTGATCAGCGCGTCCAAGGCGGCACCCAGCCGCCGAACTCCTGCTCTGCCCACAGGGCCACCGCGACAGCGAGGTGGTCCTGGCCATGGGCAGCGCCGACTTGAACGCCCAGGGGCAATCCCTGGGCGTTTAGTCCAAGGGGAACCTGGGTCACCGGCAGCTCCATGATGTTGAGCAGCGCCGTGTAGGCGTAGTCGAAGCTCAAGCGCAGCTGCCTGCGCACCGCCAGCCCATGTTTGGGCGCCGGCATGGTGTACGAGGGGTAGAGCAGCACGCCGTCGTCGCCAAGGCGCTCCTCCAGCTCAGCCTTGAGCTCCAGGCCCATCTGCACAAAGCGCCGGGTGCGCCAAGGCACCAAGGCGGTCAAGGACTCGGTCATGCCCAACATGCACGCCATCAGCGTGTGGTTTGGACGGCCTATGCCCAAGCGCATCAGCTCCATCACCGCAGAGACGGGCTCCCCGTCCCCCATCAGCGTCGTGAATGGGGTCCCGTTCGCCTCCTGGAGGCTGCTGGACCAGATGTCAAAGCCGTGCTTCATCGCCGGAATCCGGATCTCTTCAACCTGAGCCCCGGCCGCCTTCAAGGCCTGGGCCATGCGCGACTGGGCGTCTCGCAGGTCCTGTGAGACCGGCTGGCGGCCGTTGTCAGGGATGTGGAGGATGCGGAGGGAGGAGATGTCCACTTGGCTCGGGTCACCGAGCTCCATGGGCTCGCACCCCGAGTCCTGGCCATCGGGTCCAGCAAGGATGCGCAGCAGAGGCCAGAGATCCTCAGCCTTTCGGCAGATCGGTCCCGTGCTCAGGTAGCGCAAGGCCTTCCCTTCAGCGATGGGATGCTGCCCCGTTCCCGGCACCAAGCCGCCGCTGGGCTTGTGCCCAAAGACCCCGTTGAAGAAGGCCGGCATGCGAATGCTGCCGCCGATGTCCGAGCCCAGTCCAAAAGGCGCAGCGCCCGCCGCAACCAAGGCCCCTTCACCACCGGAGCTGCCCCCCACAGTGCGGCTGGCATCGTAGGGATTGTTGGTGCGGCCATAGACCAAGTTGTCCGACTCCATCCACATGCAGAGCTCGGAGGTGTTGCTCACGCCCAAGGGCACAGCACCGGCGTCCAGGTAGCGCTGAACGGCCGTCGCGTTGTGATCGGCGATCATGTCTTTGCGCCGAAGCAGCCCGCTGGATTGGGGCATTCCCTTGAAAGCGAAGCACTCCTTGATGCTGCACGGCACCCCATGGAAGGTCCCGTCACCAGGTTGTGCGTCGCTGCGGCTGGCCTGAAGCAGCGCCTTCTCCCTGCGCTCCATTACCATCGCATTTAGGACAGGATTGACCTGATCCAGGCGCGCTTGGTGGGCCATCGTGACCTCTAAACTACTGTATTCCCCAGATTTTATCCCTGCGGCAAGACGCGTCGCGCTGGCGCTGAGTACTTCCGGCAACTGTGGTCTTTTTTGGGACACTGGACCCCTGCGGTCTTGGGTTTAGATTTGTTTAGGGATAGTAAATCGGCGCCACCGATTTCCACTATTCACGATCTGAATGCAACATCAGGTGGTCATTCGTCGTCATGAGGGTAGCTTCACACACAGGAGCCATCATGCACTTCGTTACCGACCCAATGAGCCTCGCACTGGCACTCGGACTTCTTGGCCCTGCAGCCGTGGACGAGCAAGGCCTCTTTGATGAGGGCCCTCGCGAGATGAGCCGCAAGCAGGCCGCTGAGGCTCTGGCGCAGGCCCTGGATGCTGTCGTGGACGAGGAGAGCCAGTCGGTCATCCTCACCGAGACCCACACGGTGGACCTGGACCCCGAAGGCTTCACGGATGGCGACCCCGTCTGAGAGACGCGAGCAAGGGGGGGAGCAGAGAGCGGTGCACCAGTTCAGCAGCGCGCCGCTGAAAGCGCAGAAAGGCCGCAGGGTCTCCTGGCGAGAACGCCGCGTCCTCTTCGGCGCCGGCCAAGTCGCTGACGACCTTCAGAGCTGAGAAGGCCCGATCGCCGGCACAGTGCTGAAGGGCCGCGGCCTCCATCTCACAGGCAGCCGCCACGGGCGCAAGCTGTCTCCGACGCGCGCGGGTGAAGACCGGGTCGGCCACGCTGACGAGGGGGACTGCGCGCACGCCCGGGATTGGCTGTGCATCTTGGGTGTGGGCCTTGAGGCTGTGGTGCACCGAGCTGGCCGTGATGACCTCGCCGACGGGAAGATCGGCACGAAGGCTGCCGCAGGTCCCGACGCTGATGACCCGGGTGATGGGGAGACGGGACAAGATCCGCTCCCCTTCCTGCTCCGCCTTGGCCAGCCCAACCCCACAGCGCAACAGCGCCACCTCTTGGCCGTGCACGCTCCCCATGACCAGACGCCGGCCCACCATGCGTCGCTCGCTCAGAGCCAGGCCAATGGGCAAGCTCTCGGCCCAGAGCGCCGCGACGATGAGCGTCACTTGCGGGCAGCCCAACGCGCCAACACCGGCAGCACCGTGATGGAGGACACAAAGCAGGTGGTGACGCCCAGGAGCACCATGGCGGCCAAGCCAGCCAGTCCGCGGTGGTTGAGCAAGAAGAGGATGGAGAAGCCCAGGGAGGTGGTCACGCTGGTGAACAGGATGGCCTTTCCAGTGGCGCCAACCGCTGTTGCGATGTCTTTGTCGCCCTCGTCATAGCGGTGCAGGATGTGCACCCCATCGTCGATTCCGATGCCAAAGACCACCGGGGCCGCCGACATCATCAGCACGGAGATGGGCATGTTGAAGGCCAAGAGCAAGGCCAGCGCGACCAAGGTGCCCAATACCAGAGGAACCAAGGCGACCAGGACTCGCTTGGGACGGCCCAGATCGGCCCAGAGAATGATGGAGAGGGCAGCCATGATGGCGGCCATGGCCCAGGGCACGCCTTCCAAGCCACCTACCACCAGGCGGTCCACCACAAAGAGGGTGCCCACGGCGCCTGGATCCACGGAGTACACATCCGTCTTGAAGGCCACCAGGAAGTCGTAGTCGATGCGGTAGTCGGAGGGGTAGACGTAGGTGACGAGCTTCTCGCCGCGCACGTAGCGCTCACGCACGGGCTCGGGCAGCTCTTCGATGCCGTAGCGCCACAGGCTGCTGCCTTGTTGTAGTCCCGCCAAGCCCGCCTGGGCCCGCTCCAGGATCAGGCGCTCGGAGGCCGCCAGGTTCTGCTCGCCGCCGGGCAGTGCGTCCAGGGCTTCTTGGGCGGCAGCTTGCAGCTCCCTGCCCTTGTTGGCCAAGTCAGGGCGACCGGCAAAGGTGGCCTCGCTGGTGATGCGGGAGCCGATGACCTTGAAGGCGGCCAGGTGCTCGCCGATGGCCTGGATGTCCGCGGCCTGGCGCCCCTCGGTCTGGATCTCCAAGCCGGCCAACACCGGCTGAAGGCGCCGGTTGCGGTCCAGGCGCTGGTCCACGTCCTCGGGAATGAAGTCCTGAACGCCTTCGACGCGCACCACCGTGTCCAGCGCGCTGAAGGCCACGGCGCGCTCACGGGCCTGCTCCAGGTTGGTGGAGACCGAGAGCACCGCCTCGGAGCCGCCGCCGAAAGCCTGCGCGACCATCTCGTTGGCCTCCATCGCAGGCAAGTCCTGGGTGATCAGCTTCTCCAGGTCCGTCTCGATGCGGAAGCGGGGAATCATGGCCAGGCTGCCAAGGACCACCACCCCGACGACGGCCATCACTGCGCGCGGGTTGTCCAATGAGGTGCGCACGACCGTGTCGATGAAGGGCAGGTGCAAGCCCGCGGCCTTGTCTCTGCGGCTCATGCCGTCGGTGACACGAAGGGCGGCGGGCAAGACCACCACCATGATGAACAAGGCACAGCCCAGGCCCATCGCTGCGGTGATGCCCAGGTGGGTGGCGGCCTTGAAGTCCGTCAGCACCATCAAGGCGAAGGCGCTCATCGTGGTCAGGGCCCCAATCACCACACCGCGGCCAGTGCGAGACAGCGCGATGGCCATGGCCTTTGCCCCCTCGACCCCTCTGGCGCGCTCATCGTTGAAACGCACCACGACGTGCACGGCGTAGTCCACCCCCAGACCAAAGAGCAGGATGCCAAAGGCCAGCGAGGTCAGGGAGGCGTAGCCAAAGACCATGCGCACCAAGGCGAAGGTCCAGAGCAGGGACATGAGCAGCCCGGTGCCCACCAGCACCGGCGTGATGGGCCGGCGGTCCAGGGCGAAGAGCGCCAGCAACACCAAGACCAAGCTCAGGGTGCTCAAAGGCATGACCCGGCCCATGATGTTGTTCTGATCCTGGAAGCCCCCGGGCAGCAGCCCGGCGAAGTTCATCCAGAGCTCCGGGTGTGCCGCGCGCACTGGATCAACGGCGTCTTCGAGCTCTTGGAAGCCCGACATGCCCAGCTCGATGTTCATCGGGTCCAAGGTCGTGCGCACGTCGACGACGTAGATCGCGCCATCGGGGCTGGCCAAGTGACCGTCCCGGAGGGGCAGGCCCAGCATGGACTGGTCGCCGATGTCCTGGCTAAAGGCGGAGAGATCATCGATCTGCTCCGGCGTCAGGGGCGCCTGAGCGCCGTCCCGAATCAGGGTCATCATTGAGATCAGGGTGTCGAGGGCCTGAGCGGCGTTGGGATCGGCCCGGGGGTTGGCGAAGCCCTGCCCAAGCTCGCTGCGCAGCGCCCCCAAGCCACTCTCCAGGGTGGGCTCTTGGTCCAGGGCCTGGAGCACTGGGGCCAACTGCGTCACGCCAGCTTCCAGCTTCCCGAACTGCTCATCGTCCAGGTAGACCAACCCATACTCAAGGGCCGCGTCCCTGTCGATCTCCGACTGAACCGCTGTGACGATGCTGACGTGGGCCAGCGACTCGGTCACCTCTTTGGCCGCCAAACGCCGGGTGTCCTCGTCCCCGCCTTCGATGACCAGCACCAGCCCCGATGCCGCCCCGAACTCCTGAGAGACGGCCATCAGGTCAATGACGGCAGGCTCGTCCTCATCCAGGATCCCCATGAAGGTCGCGTCAACGGGCAAACCCCAGACGACCGAGCCAGCGATCACCGAGAGTACAAGGGCGAAAGCTAGGATCGCCTTGGGCCGCTCCCAAGCCAGGTGGGCGACGTACTCCAGCAGGCGTGGGAGGAGGCGGCTCATGTGCAGGCGGCCCTAACGTTTACACCCCTTCAATGCTGGAAAAGCTGCTGGTTTCAAGGCGCCTCTGGTCCACCCGAACGCTGTCCGCGTCGGTCCTGGCGCCACGCAGCGCGCTGCCGTCGCTCGTCTGCCTTGGTGGAGCCGCCGAAGCGGTAGCTGGCCTCGAAGCTGCTCAACACCCAGAGATAGTTGGGCGAACTGACCCCAACGCCGGCCTTGAGGCTCAGGCGCTTCAGATCCATCTGGTAGGCGACGGTGGCGCGGTAGGAGTTCAGGGGGCTCCATTCCTCTCCAGTGGCCGCATAGGGCGCGAGCATGGCCGGCACCTTGGCCCCTCCCCCGGTCATGTCCTGCATCCAGAGCACCGAGCTGACATCCAGCACGAAGCTGTCTCGGCGGTTCAGGCGGTAGTCCACCGCGAGCCGGGCTGAGGCCGCTTGCCCTTGGTAGGCGATGTTCGGGAACAGGCCCAGGTCATCGACCATGCCAAAGGCCGCGTACACCTCTCCTGCTGAGAAGGTGCCGTCCATGGCCACGCTCCAGTATTGGCCGCCCAGGTGCATGCCCCAGCGCTCGCTCAACACCGCGCTCAAGGTCGGCCCCACGGCCCAATACTGGGCAGCAAAGTCCTCCTGGGTGTAGCGGTAGCCGCTCCCCTGAATCGCCAGATCCATGCGCCCCAGACGCAGGGGGTTGACCTTGACGTTGGCGTTCTGAATTCCCAGGAGGTTCAAGGGCAGGTTGGTGCCCACCTGGGTGCGGGGAAGGATGCCAATCTGCGTGTTGGACAGGCCTATACGCACCTCACCAAAGTCCAGGGTGTAGGCGGTGTAGTCCACCTGAGCCCGCGGGTTCGGCGGGAGCTTGCGAAGCCTGGGTCGCAGCCACTCGATCTGGGCTCGACTGACCTCGGGTACGGCCGCAGCCGCAGCCATTTGCTCTGGGGAGAGCAGCTCCTCGCCTTCGGGAGCCGAGTCGGAGGCGGTGGGCTCCTCCTCTTCCTCAGGCGCTTGCTCTTCCGGCGCTTGCTCTTCGGGCGCCTCCTGCTCCGCCTCCCCCGTGGAGCCAGACCATCCCCCCGCATCGGACTGCGCGGAGGCCGGAAGTGTGGTGAGGACGGCGGCGAGCAAGGTCATTGAGCAGAACATAAGGAGCATGTCGGCTCATCTGCCTTTGGGGTTTAGACCGCGCCCAAACCCAGCAGCGCGGCCTGCATCACAGGCAGCATGGTGTGGGAGGAGGCGGTGCTCGGAAACACGCTGGCATCGAGCACTTGCAGGTTCTCGATCCCGTGCACCCCAAAGCCAAGATCCACCACGGAGCTCTGGGGGTCCTTCCCCATTCGGCAGGTCCCTTGGGGGTGTGCGGAGATCAGGTTCAGCGATGCGGGGAGAAGAGGCCAACCTTGCAGCGCCTTCAGGTCATCCACGCCCTGGACCACTGGATAGCCGGCGAGCGGCAAATAGACTTGCTCCGCACCCGAGGCCAAGAAGACCCGCGCGCAGGTCTCGATCGCCTCTCGCATCCTCTCCAGCCACGCCGGTGAGAAGGGGTAGTCGATCACCGGCCGGAAGCCGTCCCGACGCACCTGCCCTGTGGGCGAATCGGGCACCAAACACAAGGCGGCGCCGATGCGTCCGTAGTCCCGAAAGGCCTCGAGCAGCTCCGGTCCCCAGCCTGCGCCGTTGACCGCGGCCATGCCCGGGGTGGCGCCCACCGACTCCAAGCGGAATCCCCCCAAGCCCGCCTGGGGCGTACAGGTCTCCCGGCCATCCAGGTAGGCGGCCTGGGGAATGCCGCGGAACATGCGCACCGACTCCGGGAATCGCGCTGAGACCGGGGCCTGCGGCTGCAGGCTGAGGTTCTGGCCGACGGCGGGTCCCCCCAGCAAGCTGGCCTGCAAGATCAGCGGGCTGTGGATGGCCCCAGCCGCCAAGATGATGCGCTCGGCTTTGACCCGGAAGCGCCCAACGACCGTGTGCTTGTCCAGCAGCTGGCCCTCAACGGCGCGCACCCGGCCATATTGGTGGGGCAAGCGACTGACGCGGGCGCCCGTCTCCACGCGCAGGTTCCCGGTGGCCATGCCCCGCGGAATCCAGGTCAGCGCAGTGCTCTTCTTGGCGTTGTAGGCGCAGCCGATCAGGCAGTAGCCGCTGCCCACACAGCCCACCCGGTTGTGCTCAAAGACATCCCCGTCGATGCCCAGCGCTCTGCCTCCCTGCAGGAGCAGCTGGGCGTTCCGGTTCACCTCGTGGCTCTGGATGCGGTTGGCGCCGATGGCCTGGGCTGCGATGCCCGCCGCCTTGGCCCACTGCTCCGGTGTGAAGCGGTCCACGCCGTAGACCTGGGCCCAGTGGTCCAGCACGCTCTCTGGGATGGCCACCACGTCGGCCATGTTGATGACCGTGCTGCCGCCCAGAGCCCGCCCTTGAAGCACCGAGACGCCACCGTCAGCGCTGAACTGGTTGCCCCCATCCCGGTAGAGCAGCGGCAACATCTGCTCTTCCCGCTGGGTCATTTGCTCGGCTTTGACGTGTGCGCCCTCCTCCAGGAGCAGCACCTCATGCCCCGCTTGCGCCAGGTACCCGGCCGCCAAGCCCCCTCCGGCGCCCGAGCCGATCACACAGATCTCGGTGCTGAACTCCACGTCCTTCATCGGCCCACCAGAGGGCCGTCGTAGCCGATGGCGTCCCAGCTCTCTGGGCTGGCAAAGAAGCTCATGACAGCCGTGCGCCTCAGGGCCTGAAAGATCTGACGTCGGTGGGCCAGCTCGCTGGACTCCCAGCCTTCCAAGACCTGCCTGCGGGCCGCCAGATTCATGCGATGAAAGCCTGAAAAGCCCGCGGAGTGCTCCAGCAGAAGCAGGGCCATTGGCAGCTGCTCCGCCAGCTCCGGGTCGTCCCCAGCCAAGAAGCGGTCTACCTCCAGGGCCAAGCGCGGCGCGGCCAGCTTATCCGGAAGCAACACTTCAAAGGCCGCTTCCAATGTCGCTCTTGGCTGGGCACCCAAGAAGGGAGAGTCCAGGATCTCACCGGGACCACGGTGGCCCCAGACCCACGCACCTAGGCCGGAGAGCAGCCCAAGACTGAGTCCCCCAGCGAGGACATGGCGGCGAGAGAGCACGCAGTACAGTACACCTCTAAAGACTGCGACCGGCACAGAGCGCCACTTGCAGGCAACGCCATTTTGGAGCGCGCATGAGCGAGATCGACCTGAGCTTCGAGCTGGATGGCCAGCCACAGGAGCTCCACGTGGACGGGACCCGCAGCGCTCTGAGCGTGCTGCGTGAGGACCTGGATCAGAGCACTCTGCGCCCAGGCTGCTCCCCACAAGGCGTCTGCGGCAGCTGCGCGGTGCTGGTCAACGGCAAGTTCCGCCTCAGCTGCACGCTGCCGGCCCGCTCTCTGGCCGGAAAGCACATCCAGACCTTGGCGAGCTGGCCCATGGCCGAGCAGGCCGCCTCCGCCTTCGCCGCCCAAGGGGCCGTCCTAGGCGGCTACGAGATCCCCGGCATGCTCACCCAGGCCCGAGCCCTGCACGAGAAGGGCGCAACGGACCCAGCTGGCGCGGACAAGGGCCTGCTGATGCACTTGCAGCGAGGCGGAAGCTGGCCCGCGATCAAGGCCGCCATCGGCAGCCTGGAGAAGCAGCACCCAGCCCCCAGCCCCCGTCACATGGAGCGCGCTCTGGGGCAAGCCGCCATCGTCGAGGACCTACAACGGCCAGGCATGCGCCACGCAGCCTTGGTCTGGGTACCGGCGCCGCGGGTGAAGTTCTTGGGCCTGACCCTGCCCGAGCTGCCCGCCCAGGTCACGGTGCTCAGCGCCGAGGACCTGCCCCTGAACCTGACCCCCTCCCAGGCCGAGCTGCTGCTCTCCAAGGGCAGCGAGAGCCGTCACGCCGGCGAGGTGGTGGCCATCGTGCTCGCACCGACCCGCAGCCAGGCCCAAGCCATCCGCAAGCAGATCGTGGTCGAGGTCGAGCTTCTGGCGCCGGTGACCTTGCTCTCGAAGAGCCGCCTGGCGGTGGCCAGCGCGATGGAGAACTACGGGCAGCTACCCGAGAGCCCCAGCGCCCAAATCCAGACCGCCTTTGTGGCCCAGGGCGCGGCCTGCATCGAGCCCCCAAGTTGGCTGGCCGTTCCCACCGACGCGGGCCTGACCCTCTACTCCAACGGCGAGTGCGCCGGCTCCGAGGCCGCCCTCTGCCACTACATCTGTGGCCTTGAGCCAGGCCAAGTGCAGGTAGAGATCTTGGGCTCCAGACCCTCCCCCGGAGGCCGCGACGAGCTGGGCCTGGGCCCGCTGGTCGTCGCCGCTGCGCGCTACCTCAAGCGCCCCGTCAAGCTCAGCCTGGAGCTGGGGGAGAGCGCCGCCATTCAAGGCCGACGGCACCCAGCAGAGCTGGAGATTGGCCTGAGCCTCGTGGAGGGAGAGCTGGCCCTACAGGCCCAAATCAACGCCGACTCAGGCGGAGAAGGACAGCTGGGCGAGGCCTTCGTCTACCCGGCGGCATCCCAGCTGGGCGGCGCCTACCGCGTGGCCCACTGCGAGGCCGAGATCCGGGCGTACCAGACCAACAACCCACCGGCGGGCGGCATGGACGGCGACGGCCTGCTCCAGACACTGGTCGCCCAAGAGCTGGCCATGGACGCCCTGGCGGCGGCGGAAGGCGTGGCGCCCCTCGCGCTGCGGGAGCAGCTGCTGCACCCGGACTCTGGTCTCGCTCCTTTGCTGGCGATGCTGCCCCAAGGCCCCGGCTGGTCTCACAGCGTGATCGCCCTGCGCTCCCTGGGTCAGGCCCCGGCGGCGCTGTCGCTGGAGCAGCAGGACGGTGAGGTGATCCTTCACCTGGACCGGGCCCGGGCTGCGGCCTGGGAGGAGGAGATGCGCGCCATGATCGCAGCCTCCGGATTCGACGACGAGGCCATCGAAGTTCGCGTTCACTCCGGCGCCCCGGCCAGTCCCTCCTCGGATGTGGGCAGCACCCTGCAGGCCCTGGCTCAGGCCCTCCAAGACCTGCCCCCCGAAGGGCACACCCAGGCTGAGTTCACGCCCCCCGACAGCCTGTTCACGACCCAAGCTGCCATCGCGGCTGTGCACATGAATGCGGCACTCCAGATCGACGCCGTCCAGGTCTTCGCCAACTGCGGCAAGGATCTGCTGCCCCTGTTCACCCAGGCCCGTCTGCAGGCCGCAGCCCAAGAGGGCGTTGGCGCCATCCTCACCGAGCAGGCCCTGGCCACCCAGGGTGTGGTGGACGATCGCTTGCGCACCGCCGGCCTGATCAAGTCTCGGGCTCTGCCCCCCATTGAAGTGCAGGTCATCGCATCGGAACAACCCGCCGTTGACCCTTCCGCCGCCACCCGAATCGCTGTTGCAGCCGCCGTGGCCTGCGCTCTGGCCGCAGCCGAGGGCAGCGTGCGCTCAAGCTTTCCTGCGCGGGACGCCGAGGCCGCCTACGGCGTGGGCATCAAGCGCCCCAGGGCCCCAAAGCGCTGAGTCAGGATTGGCGGCGCTGGAAGAGAAGCGCCGCTCCAAGACCCAGGACCAGCCCCAGGAAGCTGAGGATCCACCACGCCGCAGGCACAGGCGGAACGCGGCCATCTGCAAAGGAGCGGCGCTCGGCGGCCGGGCGCAATGACTCCAGCTGGCCCATTGGCCGCAGGCTCAAGCTGACCTCGCGTAGGGACTCGTCCATCGACCAGCCGCTGGGCAGCAGGGGCTCGGTCTCCAGCAACACCCAGTCGGGGGAGAGCTCCCCTTCTACCCAGAAAAACCCTGGGAGGTCGGGGAGGTTTCCGTTCCGAATCGCGATGGTGTGCGGCCCGGGCTCCAGGTCGATGAGCAGGTCCTGTTCGAAGAAGAGGAAGACGTCCGTGCCCTTGGAGGAACGAGAGTCCGGATCGATGCGCCAGCTTTGGACCTGCCCGTCCACGCTCACGACCAGCTCTTGGGCCAACTCCATGTGCTTGCGGTCCACGAATGCATCGGCGGCCTCTGGCCCAAAGTCGGCGCTGGGCTCCAGGGTGTCCAAAACATGGTGGATGGGCACCCGGGTCCATTGATGCACCCGTAGCTCCCCCTCACTCAGGTCCATGCGCAGGCGATGACCCGGCAACGCGCCGCCGACCGGGTGGGCCAGGGCCAGGGTGGATAGGAGCAGCCACATGCTTGCGCTCCTAACCAAGCCGCGCATTGTGTGATTAGGTTCCCCTATGGCTATTGACTCCCGCTCCCTCGGCATTCAGATGACCCCGCTGGTCAAGCTCAGCGTGGGCACTCTGATCGCGTTCTTCGTCTTGCAGCTGGTGTGCATCAACATCCTGGGTCTCCCGCTGGGAGATTGGCTGTTCATGCACCCCTTCCGCAGCGAGCTCTGGGCACCCTGGCAGCCCCTGACCAGCTTCTTCTTCTCCAGCGACGTGCTCTCGGCGCTGATCAACTGGCTGGTCTTGGCCTGGTTCATCCCACCTGCTCAAGCCGCGCTGGGCAGCAAGGGCCTGATCCGCGCTGTCACCACCGCTGCGGTGGGCGCGATGGTCCTGACCACCGTCCTGGACGTGGCCGGATTGCTCAACGGCGGCCTGCATGTGGGCATCAACCCCATCTTGACCGCCCTGGTGGTCATCTTTGGCCTGAGCAACCCCAACGCCACCATCCGGCTCTTCTTCGTCTTGCCCGTCCAGGCCAAGTGGGTGGCCTACGGCTCGGGTCTCATCGCCTTGCTGTACTTCCTCTCGAGCCGAGACTTGGGCTCGACGATGTACTTGAGCGGCTGGATTTTCGCCTTTGGGTACATGAGCATCGGGCAGGACTTCTTCAAGCAGTGGCGTCTGCGCCGCCAAGCCAAGCAGACGGAGAAGGAGCTGGGCAAGTTCACCGTTATCCGAGGAGGGAAGGATGAGAACGGGGATGACTGGATAAACTGAAAGGGTGTGAGAGAAAATTTTTCAACACCCGGCGCTGATTTTTGATATACCGAATGGGTCTCCTCAAGGATTGCCCATGTCCATCGTTCGTAGTCGCCGCCGCCACGGGGCCGTACTGGTCTTCATCGCCATCTGCTTGGTGGTGCTCTTTGGCTTTGCGGCCTTGGCCATTGACCTGAGCTACCACCGCACTCTGCAGCTCCAAGCTCAGAACGCAGCAGACTCCGCGGCCTATGCCGGCATGATCGCCCTGCGCGAGTCCGACGATGAGACCGAGGCGTACGCCGTCGCCATCGAGATGCTCTCCCGCCACACCGTCGGTGGGACTGTGCCCAACGCCGACATCGAGATCGGCGAGTGGGACTTTGACAACAACAGCTTCTCCGACGGCCCCAACCCCAACGCCGTCCAGGTCGCCGTCAAGCGCGACAACCTGGACGCCAGTGGCGGCCCCATCGGCTTCTTCGGCCCTGCCCTGGGGTACACCCTGCCCCAGGTGACCGCAGACGCCACCTCCGCAATCCAGCCCCGCGACATCCTCTTCATCATGGACCAGTCCACCTCGATGGCTGGCACCATGGGCTACGCCGTCGAAGGCCTCGTGGCCGCCCTGGACGTCGTGGTCGAGTCCGACCCCAATGGCTTGGACCAGGTCGGCCTGATTGGCTTCTCCGAGGGTGGCACCGTGCTGACCCCTCTTCAGAGCGCCGTGGACAACTACAGCACCCTGCGGCCCGACTGGAGTGACGAGGTCTGCATCTGCGGGATCGACTGGTCCGACTACAGCGCCAGGCGCTACCCGCTGGACTTCGAGTACCCCACCAACCATCACCCCCTCTCTCCGGGTGACTACGCCTACGGCGGCCCAACCCACGTCGACCTGGCCATCCCTTGTTGCTACCCCTACTGCTCGGTCTCGGACTGGAGCAACTACGGCGGCTGGACCAACACGGACGCTGCCATGGAGTCTGCCTACAACCACATGGCCACCTTCGGCCGCGGCACCTCCTACAAGCTCATCGTCTTCCTGGGCGACGGTCGCCCGAACTGCAGCCCGCTGCGCCAAGACGCCGGCGCCTGCACCTCCGACTCCGAAGTCATCTCCAACACCCACACATGGCTGGACTTGGCCGAGGCCAACAACATCCGGGTCACCACGATGTTCTTCAACGCCAGCGGCTCCGACGCCTACGGCGAGGCCATCTTCGAGAGCTACGTTCGCGGCGGCAAGGCCTTCGCGACCTCGGACAAGGACGAGCTCAAGGCCCTCTTCGAGGCCGCTGTCCGCACCAACGTGGCGCTGGTGGAGTGATGCTCTTCCTCTGGATGGCATGCACGGAGCCCCCCCCTCCCGCACCGGTCGTCGTGGCCCAGGCCCCTGCTCCGGCCAAGAAGGCGCACACGCCCAAGTACACCCAGGCCGAGCTTGCTGAGAGCGCCGATGCCTTCACCCTCTCGGGAATCCTGAAGTGTAGCCAGAGCAAGGAAGGTCCTTGGACCGTCGCGGTCTGGCCCTTCCACCCGGAGTTCTACGGACCGGATCCCCAAGAGCTGCCTTGGCACTCCCCCCTGGTCGCCATCGAGCTGGAGAAGGCTGGAAACTTCGAGCTGAAGGTCCCCAGCGGAGAGAAGCGTCTGGTGCTCGCCTACAAGGACGACGGCCAACAACAGGCCTTCGCCGACCCAGACGGCGCATACCTCCAGGTCCAGTCCGAGGTCTCTGAGCTCGTCGTGGACTGCGCCCACAGCCCAAGCTGGCCCAACGGCATCGCTCCAGTCACCGAGCAGGGCAAGGCCAAGCCAGTGCGCCAAGCTCTGGACCCGGCAGCCGACGCAGACTGGCTCTACACGACCCCCTCGGGTCGGCGCAACGACGGCAGCGAGCTCCGTGGCTTCGAAGATCGCCGAGACGGCTACGAGCGCCGCTTCAAGAAGGACCCAAACAGCGGTGACATCGCCGCCAGTCTGGCCCTGATGCCCGAGGAGGCAGCCGAAGAGGCCGCCCGCAACATGGAGAGACGATGAGCTTCCGCTTCCGCCGCCGTGGCGCCAGCCACATCGAGTTCGCCCTGGTTGCGCCTGTGCTCATCCTGGTCACTTTCGCCATCGTTGAGTACGGCTGGATGTTCTACCAGCGCGCCTTCGTGTTGGACGCCGCCCGACGCGGTTGCCGTGCGGGCGCCGTGGTTCACCCCCTGGACGACTTCGCGGGCGCCGTAGAGACCGTCACTCTGGCTCAGCTCGAGCTGGGGGGCGTGGACTGCGATGTCCTGGACTGCAACGTGGACACCAACACGGACGGGGACTCTCCAAAGGAGATCCTGCTCTGCAATGTTCAGGTGGAATACCGCGCGATTACGGGCTTGCTTCCTACACCTGACAACGTCACCGCCGGCTACATCTACCACTTTGAGAGGCAGCAATGATCCAGCGCAAGGCTTCGACTTCTCGCCGCAAGAGCCGCCGCGGCGGCGCCGCCATCGAGTTCGGCTTGATCTTCCCTGTGCTCATCGCGATCCTGGGTTCGGTGGTCGAGTACGGGCTGATGTTCAACGAGTACCTCTCCGTGGTCTCAGCGACGCGAAACGGCGCCCGCTGGGGCGCCAACTGGACTGTAGACAGCGGAGACTCCGAGACCGAGGCCATCACCCGTGTTCGGGAGTCTTTGGACTTGGTGAGCTTGAGCTGCAGCGAGGCGGAGCAGACCGACGGGAATTGCAGCGTCACGGCCATCGTCGATACGCTCCCCGTCTACGGCTACAACTACATCGAGGTCCGCACCGCTCTGCGCTACGACCCGATCTTTGGCGGCCTGCTGCCTTACCCCGAGTACATGACCTACCAGTCCTCGATGGTGTTGGCCGACCAAGCAGTGCAGCTTCAGTAGATCCAGCCGGGATACAGTGGCCCTATGAAGGCAATCGTTCTCCAAGGCCAATGGGCCCCCAAGCCAGAGCTCCGGCTCTCCCCTGAACACCAGGCCCAGCGAAAGGCCCCAGGCTCTCTGGCCTGGAAGGACCCACGCTACGAAGCCCAGACCATCGACGACCCCACGCCCGGTCACGGCGAGGTCGTTGTTCGGGTTCGGCGTGTCGGGGTCTGCGGCTCTGATACCCACTGCTACGAGACCGATGAGCAGGGCTATGTGCTGTTCTCAGGACCCATGGTGCTACCCGTTGTGCCCGGTCATGAGTACGCCGGCGAAGTGGTCGCCTTGGGACCCGGCGTGCGAAACCTTCGGGTAGGCGAGCTCGTCGCCGCAGAGGGCATGCTCAACTGCGGCGTCTGCGAGGCCTGCCGAAGCTTCAAGCCCAACCAATGCCCCACTCTGGAGATGGTCGGCTTCTCGGCTCCCGGCGCCTACGCCGAATACATCACCGTGGCCGAGCGCTTCTGCTGGAGCCTGGACGGCTTGGCCGAATCGACGGGTTCCAAGGAACAAGCCTTGGAGCTTGGGGCCCTCATCGAGCCCATCAGCTGCCCCTACAACGGCATCTGGGTGGCCGGGCGCGGCATGCTGCCTGGAGAGCACGTGGTGGTCTATGGCTGCGGCCCCATCGGGCTAGGCGCTATCGCTCTGTGCCGGGCAGCTGGCGCGGCGAGCATCTTGGCAGTGGATCTGAGCGCCGAGCGCCTGAAGCTGGCCAGCGCTCTGGGTGCAGACCAGGTGGTGGATCCACGCACCCTGGCACCTGGGGAGCTCAGCGCCCTCATCATGGCCCGAACCCGAGGCTGGGGTGCCGATCTCCAGGTCGAGGCCGCTGGCGCCGCGGGCGTGCTGATGCCGGAGATCGAGACCTCCTTCGCGCCGGGGGGACAGATGGTCTACCTGGGCCGAACCGGCGAACGCGCCCCGGTCATGCTGGACGCGCTGGTCACTGGCGCAGCGAGCATCAACGGTGCCCGAGGCCATGTCGGCGGTGGGTGCTTCCCCAAGGTCATCCGTCTCCTCGAGCATGGCCGCTTGCCCGTGGGCCCCATGATCACGGCCCACATGGACTTTGGCGACTTTGCCCAGGCCATCGAGCAGAGCTGCACGCGAAGCGACGGCAAGATCATGATCCGGGTTTAGGCCGCACGCCGGGGATCCGATCAGCGGGCTGCGGAGAGACCCATGTCCTTGCCCCCAGTCGATATTCCCGAGAGCGCCCTGACCTACCTCCCTGAGCTCAGTCGGCCCAGCGGCGGTCCCCTGCCGGCCAACCTGGCCTCGGCGCGGGTACAGGGCCACGATCTGCAGGCCCATCGTGAGGCGCTGCGCGGCCCAGCCTTGGACCCACTGCATCTCTTGCTCCGATCCACGCTTCCAGATGCGGCGCTTCGGCACCGCATTCCAGAAGAAGTCGCCGCCATCCTGAAAGCGGAACACGATCTGGCCAGAAGCCCGCAAGAGCACCACTTAGACAGCGCAGCGAAAGAGTCTCTGCTGGACGACCTGGACCTCTTGGGGGACCACCCCCCCGACAACACCGCCCTGGCGGCGTCCTGGGAGAGGGTGCGCAACGCCATTCAACTTCGGCTCCAGCCCTGGGCGCAAGCCGCGTAGGGACGCAACTGGAGGGCTTCAGGCAGTCCGCGCCAATGGGGAGGGCCCCGCGTTGACCCTGGATCCGGATGCGTGGTACTCAGAGCACAGCAGTGCATCCCAGCGGAGTTCCTTTTGGGCAAGGCCATCGGCATCGACCTCGGCACGACAAACTCGTGTGCGGCCATTTTCGAGAACGGTAAACCACGTCTGATCACCTACAAAGGTGGTGAGACGACGATCCCGTCGGTTTTTGCGATCGACGACGAGGGCAACCGTCTCGTTGGCTACGAGGCCAAGCAACAAGCGCAGCTCAACCCCCAAAATACGGTTGCAGCTAGCAAGCGCCTTATCGGGCGAAACTTTCACTCCAAGACCATCGACAAGGTGCGCCAGGTCTTTACCTACGAGATGGTGGAAGGCGACTCTTCCGACATCTTGATCAAGGTCAAAGATCAGGTCTTCACCTTGGAGCAGATCTCCGCAGCAATCCTGCGTGAGATCAAGCGTGTGGCAGAGGACGCCCTTGGCGAAGAAGTGGACCAGGCGGTGATCACCGTCCCGGCCTACTTCAACGACAGGCAGCGCCAAGCGGTTCGTTCCGCCGGCGCCTTGGCGAACCTCAAGGTGCTGCGGGTGCTCAACGAGCCCACAGCCGCCGCTCTGGCCTACGGCCTGGGTCGCAACCTCTCCGCTCGCGTCGCGGTCTACGACCTGGGTGGCGGTACCTTCGACATCTCGGTCATCGACATCAAGGACCGGATCTTCGAAGTGGTCGCCACTGGCGGTGACACCTTCCTGGGTGGCGTGGACTTTGACGACCGCGTCATGCAGAAGATCCTCAAGGACTTCCTGGATGAGCACGGGGTCGACCTGTCCTGGGACCGCGTGGCCATTCAGCGCATCCGCGATGCCGCTGAGGAAGCGAAGATCAAGCTCTCCACGGTGAGCAGCACCCGCATCCATGTGCCCTACATCTCCAATGGAGATGCTGGGCCCTTGGACGTGGACCTGGAGTTCTCACGCGCCAACCTCGAGGAGATCACAACCGATCTCGTCAAGCGCACGATCCAGACCTGCGAGCGCATCATCGGCGAGGCCGGCTGCACCGTAAACGAAGTGGACGAGATGCTCCTGGTCGGCGGTCAGAGCCGCATGCCACTGGTGCAGTCTCAGGTCACCAAGTTCATCGGAAAGCCCCCTTCCAAGGGCGTGAACCCGGATGAAGCGGTGGCGATCGGCGCCGCGATGATGGCCCACAGCCTGGCTGGCGTGGGCGAAGGCACCGAAGGCCTGACCCTTCTCGACGTCTTGCCCATGCCCATCGGCATCAACAAGACCGACGGCTCCATGCACGTGCTGTTCAAGAAGAACCAGCCCTTGCCGGACTACAAGACCCGCACACTGACCACCTCCAAGAACGAGCAGCGCAGCATCATGCTTCGCCTCTACCAAGGAGAGTCCAAGTACTGCGAGGACAACGAGCTGCTCGGTACCTTCGTGTTCTCAGGCATCCGCAAGGCCGCCAAGGGCAAGGTACAGATCGAGGTCACCTTCCACATCGACTCCGAGGGCATCCTGGGCCTCACCGCCCGCGACAAAGCCACCGGACAGACCGTGGAGTCCCTGCTCAAGCTCGGAAAGGGTGGACGCGGGGCCGAGAAGAAGCGCAAGAAGCGCCGCACGCCAAAGCCCAAGCCGCAGCAGGCCGCACCAACTCCGCTCACCATGCCCACCTCGGGCTTGGCCGAGCAGTTGGCCGCCGAAAAGGCCACTCCCCTGCCGAAGGTCGAGCCAAAAGCCGCCCCGAAGGTGGAAGAGAAGGCCGACGCCAAGGCCGAGATCGCTCCAAAGAAGGAAGAGAAGAAGGGCTTCTGGGCCTGGCTCAAGGGCCTGCTCGGACTGAGCTAAGCCTTGAGCTCTCCTCCTCGGGACCCCGGAGAGGTCCTCTCCCAAGACGTCGTCGTGGTGCTGGTCAATCCATTGCACCCCGGCAACGTTGGTGCGACCGCACGCGCCATGGCCAACTTCGGCCTGGAGCGCTTGGTCCTGGTCGACCCCCTGGCCTTGGACCTGGAACGCGCGCGGTGGATGGCCACCAGCGGCAAGGGCGTTCTGAACCGGGCCCGCATCGTCGGGACCTTGGATGAGGCCTTGGAAGGGGTCAGCTTCGCGATCGGTACCACGGCCAGAAAGCGCCGGTGGCGGTGGCCCATTCTCACGCCGGCACAGCTCGGTGAGCGCATCCACCACGAGGACACCACGGCCATCCTCTTCGGCCGCGAAGACTCGGGCTTGGACAATGAAGCGCTGGCCCGATGTCATGCGATTCTGCGAATTCCAACGGGCCCAAAGGCGAGTCTAAACTTGGCCCAGGCCGTCCTTCTGACCGTCTCGCGTCTCCACGATGTGGCCAGAACGCGGGGCTGGACACCGGAGAAAGACACACCGGTGGATCCGGACTCCGAAGAGGGCCACCGCCTGCAGATTCCAAAGCGGTCTCCAGCCAAGCGCGTCGCCCCCCTTGGCATGCAGCACGCTGCCCTGAACAAGACCCTGGACCTTCTGGATCGCACCGCCTACGGCCGGGGGATGAACCGGGAGCAAGTCCAGGTCACCTTGGGCCAACTCCTACAGCGGGCCCAGCCCAGCCACGCCGAGCTGGAGATCCTGCTCGGGATGCTCGCCAAGACACGCTACGCGGTTGAAAACGGCGCAGACGAGCACTGACTTTGGTCAGCTTCCTGCCCTTCAGGTACAGGGCGTCCAGCTGGTGTAGTTGAGCTCCTGGGTCAGGAACATCCAGATCGGCCCGGCACGCAGCTTCAAGCCCAGCGACTCCTCGGTGGGCTGGCCCGCTTCGTCCATGGCTTGGTCCGCGTAGAGCGCCCTGAGCCGCACACCATCGTCCGTGCGTGCGTGAGCCACCTTGAGCTGGGCGTGGCGAACAACACCCTCCGGGGTGATCCACACCCGCTGCACCACGTCCCCCCGGCCCTGCCTCGCCTCGAAGGCTTCCAGGAGCACGTAGACCTCGCTGGTGCCCACATGGTCCAGGCGCACGGTGGTGCTGCCAACCTCATCCCGCGTGCCGGCCACGATGGTGGCCAGGAGATTTCCAGGCCCCTCCGAGACCGTTCCATCTCCCAACATGCCGTACATGGGGGGAACAAAGGGAATGTCACCAAAGCCCATGCTGGAGTTGGTCTTGCCGGGATCAACGACCGTTGGAGTGAGGGAGGTCCAAACGCCGTCTTCTACTCGGCCCTCAAAAGTGAAGCGCTCCGTGTCTCGGATGACACCTTCGACCCGGTAGAAGACCGAGACATCGCCCTGTACGTCAAAGCAACCAGGCTGCTCAGTGAGTCCCGCCGCGGCTTGGGCTTCCAGGAGCTTGAGGTCGGGCTCAGGCAAGAGGGCGAGCAGCGTCAGCAACATGGGGACTCCGGGGGGCTTGCTGCAAGCTACGGCACCGGGGTGTGCATTCTTTCCTTTTCGAGGATCCCAAGGCCCGCAGAGCGCGTTAGGGACACCCGAGACTTGCATGCACCCGGAGTGTTCTCGTGGATCAGAAGGAAATGGCCCTGGTGGGCGTGACTCTCGCTTCCCTTGCCGTCATCCCGTTCTTCTTCACCGAGAGCTTCTACGGTGGCTTTGTCGGTCATGAGCGAACCTTGGCAGACTGCTCCGGCTTTGAGGAGTGCGTCACGGACTGCGCGGAGACGGGCCCATCCGAGCGCTACTGCGCGAAGGAAGTGTGCGCTGCCAAAGCCTACTACGGACCTGCAAAGGTCTTTGAGTGCAGCGAGGGCTACCTGGACAAGGGCGCCTGGAAGGTCGAGTAGCCTCTCCGGCTCAGCTCTTTGAGCCACGGGTCGCGACGACGACCCCGCTCAGGATGATTCCACCGGCACACAGCTCCCAGATGCCGGGAATCTCTCCAAGAATCAGCACCCCAAGCAGGGTGGCCCCCACCGGTTCAAGCAGGATCAAGCTGGCGATTAGGCTGGCTTTGACGTAGCGCACTGCGTAGTTGAAGCCCACGTGCCCGAGCAGCTGAGGGCCCAGCGCCAAGGCTCCCAGAGCAAACCAGGTCTTGTCCTGGAAGCCCACCATCGGTGCGCCACTGCTCAAGGCAATGGGCAAGAGCCAAGCGGCTGCCAGAAGGCAGACCATCGCCCCATAGGGCAGAAAAGCCACGCGCTGCCGTACCTCCCGGCCAATGACCAAGTACGCGCTCGAGAGAACCCCGCCGAGCAGCGCCAGGCCGTCCCCCAGAAGGTCACCGCCGGCCAAGCCGTCCGCGCTGACGAGGCCCATCACGAGCACCCCAAGGAGCGCGATGCCTACGCCTCCCCAGAACAGGCGGGAGGGTGCCTTGGCGTCCAGCTTCCACTCCATCAGTCCGACCCAGAGGGGCGCGAGGGTCACGAGCACGACGGAGCGCATGACCGTGATCCGCTCCAGGGAGGCGATCCAAGTCCAGAAGTGTAGGGCCAGACACAGCCCGGCGATGGCCGTGATGCCCACGTCCTTCCAGGAGATCTGGCCTCGCAGACGAGAGGAGAAGAGAGCGGGTGCCAGCAAGAGCCCGCACAGGCCCACGCGCCAAAACCCGATCACCGGAGCGGCTGCTTCCTCCGCCACTCGGGCCAAGACGCCACCTGCGCTGATGGCCAGCACAGCCGCCCCCAAGGCGATGGGGACCTGCAGGGGCAACTTGGAGCTTGGGTTCACGGGGAAGGGCCTCGGTGGACGGTGTACCCTATGGCCATGAAGTTGCGCATCTACGGCCTGATTCCTCTGGTGGCCATCGGCCTGTTGGGAGCCAGCTTGGGGCACCCGGTGCAGGCTGAGGGGCGCTTCGCTCTGCGGGCAGTCGTTGGGGCCCCAGCCCCCGCGCAGGTGTTGATCACACCCGACGGAAAGCGCGTGATTACCGCGGGCCAAGACGACCTGGTGCGGGTCTGGGACATCGAGCAGCTCCAAGTGCTCTCCAGCTTCGGGCACAAGGGCGCAGCCGTGGAACGCATCGCCCTCTTCGAAGGCCTGCTGCTCGCCGGTGACGCCGATGGCGTGACCCGGGCCTACACCGTGCACGACGGCAAAGAGCAGTACAGCATGCTGGGCAACGGCCGCCCCGTGATCGCGGTGGACGCCGCGCCAGGCGTGGTCGCGGTCGGCGCACTTCACGGCCCGCTGCAGACTTTTGATGCGGAGACCGGCCGCCCAATGGGTCGAGCCGACGGCCCCGGCGAGTGGTTCGCACGAGCGGTCTTTGACCTGCCCAGAAACCGCGCAGCCAGCACCGGTGAAGAAGGCCACGTGCGGGTGTGGAACCTGGACACCGGTGGCCTGATCCACACCCTGAAGGTGGGCGGCGTTCAGACCACCCAGCTCGTGTTCTCCCCGGACGGCCGACTGCTCGCCGGCGGCGACTGGGACGGACACGTGCGGGTCTGGGACACCGACTCTGGCGAGCTCCTTCACACCCTCACAGGCACCGGCCGCACAGGCGGCGTGGCGTTCTCGAGCGACAGCACACGCATCTACGTGCGGGGCGCTGAAGATGCGCCTGTGGAGTATCTGCTCAGCGACGCCAGCCGGCGGGAGTTCCGGGCCGTACCCCGCTGGACCGGATTGCCTCCGGAGCCCCAGAGTGCCCCGGGCGATGTGGCGCTTCACGCCCGCGCCGACGCTGCGAGTCGCGGAAACACCTTGGTCGCGGCCTGGGGAGACACCCTGCGGGTCTGGGACCTGAGCGCTGCCCAGCAGCGTGCCTGGACGGACACCGGCCTGACCCCCATCGTAGAGGTAGATGTCTCCCCCGATGGCGATTGGGTCTCCAGCGCGAACGCCCAGGGACTGGTCCAGGTCTACGCCAGCCACAACGGCGCGCTCTACGCTCAGTTGGTGCTGCCCGAAGGCCCCGCCCGCTCCGTGGCGTGGGACCCCAGCGGTCAACACCTGGCCATCGCCGGACCAGACCGCCTGGTGCGCGTCTGGAGCCCCCTAAAGGCCACACCCGCCAAGGTGATCTTTGGCCACGAACGTGACGTGGTGGATCTGGCCTGGCAGCGGGACGGCAGCTTGCTCTCTAGCGATCAGGGCGGGACCGCCATTCGCTGGTCGCTCAAAGACCAACAGCCCCTGAGCAAGAGCCCCATGGGTTGCCAAGTGCAGGGCATGGACCTGAGCTCAAAGGGCCAATCTCTGGTGTGGTGCTCCGACGGCAAGGCCTTCACCCGCCCAGGTCTGTCCGCCACCCAAGTGCCACAGCCAGTGTCCTTCGACGGCGCAACCCTGGGCGCCTGGAGCCCAAGCGCCCAGCGCTACTTGCTCAGCGACGGGGCGGGACTCTCGCTGCTCAGTACCGAAGGCAGCCTGCTCTTCAACGCCCAGAGCGCCGTGCAGCCCACCGCCTTGGAGTGGGCGGGCGATCTGGTTGCCGTTGGCAGCGCAGGCGGGAGCGTGACCCTGCTCAACGCGGACTTGGAGCAGATCCAGACCTTGCGAGGTCAGTCTGACGCCGTGAGCGCCATCTCCCTGAGCCCCAAGGCGGGCGTCTTGGCAGCTGGGTCCGTCGACGGCACCCTGCGCATCTGGCACAAGTAGTCAGTCGGTGAGCTCGTCCAGCAAGGCCTGAGCTTGCTGTGCCAGACCGGCCTCCTCGCTGCGCAACACCCGCTCCAGATCCTCGCGCGCCCCTGCCGTATCGCCCCCTTCCATGCGGGCCCGGGCCCGCCCCAAGCGTGCCCGGTCTTTCCAGCCACGGTCTTGGGCGGAGGAGATCACCTCGGCGAAGTAGCCCTCGGCCTCCTGCGTCTCTCCTGACTGAAGCGCCAGCTCTCCCAAGCCCAGTCCCGCCTGCGAGGCCAAGTCTTCGTTGCCCTCTGCCTGCAGCAAGGCCTGCTTCCAGGCTTGGACCGCCTCCTCACGCTCCCCCTGCTGCAACAGGCCTTGGACCCGCAGGGAGGTGATGGCCGCCTGCCAGACGCCGTTGTCCGAAGCTGTTGCTCCCTGGGCTCGCTCCAGATCCGCCATGGCTGCTTGGGTCTCCTCTGCCTCCAGCGCCAATCCGGCCAGGACCAACAGCGCCTGGATGCGCACCTCGCTGTCTTGAGCATCCCGGAGTGCTTCCAGCGCCAGGATTCCCTGGGCCGGTTCGCTGTCCAAGAGGGCCTGGGCTTCCTGCAGGGCCTCCCACTCGGCCTCTTGCTGTTGCCCCAGATCCGTGGCTTGCTCCAGTGGCTCGGCACGCACCCGTGCCAGCCCCGCGCTCACGGGGTCCGCTTCATCCGGGGGCAGCTCCGGGTCGGCCAGCATCGCCAGGTAGATGGCTTCGGCAGCAGCCAGATCCCCCTGCTCCTCGGCGATCTCGGCCAAGGCGATCTGCTGCCAAGCCCGCTCACTGGGGTCTTGGCTCTGGGCCTGCTCCAGGACGCGCTGGGCCGGGCCGTTTTGACCTCGGGCGCGGAGCAAGTCGGCCACTGCGAGGCGCGCCGCAAAGTCCCCCGGGTGCCCCGGGGGAAGGGCCTGAAGGGACTGCTGCCAGAGAGACAAGGCCTCTTCCGCATCCCCTCGCTCCAGCGCATTGCCAGCCAAGGCGTACAGAGCCTGCCGCTTCAACTCCGGAGGTGGTTGCTGCGCCAAGACCAGCTCGTAGCCGGCGCGGGCCTGCTCTAGGGCGCCTTGGGCCTCGTCGACTTGCGCCAAGCCAAGCTGACCACGAATCGCGGCCTCCGACCCCGAAGCCGACTGCTCCGCCAAGCCCTCGAATGCGAAGCGCGCATCCTCCAGGCGACCCGCCTCCAACAAGGCTTGGGCGATGCGGGCATCCAGCTCGCTCTGCTGCTCGGACTCCGCCTCGGCACGCAGCGCACGCAGGGCGCGGATGGCCCCCTCGGTGTCTCCCCCGGACTGGAGCAGGTCGGCCAGGTCAAGCTGGGCGGCTTGGCGCAGACCTGGGCTGACCTGGAGGCTCAAGACCTCTTCGATCAGCGCCTCTGCCTGAGCCGGGTCGCCCTTGGCTTGAGCCAGGAGGAGCCAGCCGGCACGCTCCAGCTCCCCGGCATCCAGGTACGCCCGAGCGGCTTCTTGAGCCGCCTGGGGGCCCAAGCGCTCCACCAACGCAAGCTCAGCCGCTTGCGCCAAGTCCCGGTCCGAGCTGGCGAGCACCTGCTCGAGCAACGCCAAGGCCTCGCTCTGGGGACTCAACTCGGCCAAGAGCAGCCGGGCACGGTCCTTAACCCAGGGCTGCGCCGGCCGGGCAATCAGCTCTGAGAGGGAGGCCACTGCCGCCGGAGCGTCCCCGCTCTCCGCTTGCAGCTCCGCCGCACGCAGCCGAAGGGCGCCATCTTCGAGCTTCCAGGCCCTGCCCGAGAGCGCCTGATCGTATGCCTGGGAAGCAGCGCTGGGTTGCCCGCCTGCCCAGAGGACCTCCGCCTGAGCCGCGTAGAGACTGCGCCGCTGAGCAGCGTCCGTAGGCGAGAGTTCCAGCCAGGACAAGGCGCGCTGGATCTCGCCGCGGGCGCTCAGAGACTGCGCTGCGGCCAAACTCACTGCGAGCAAGCGGCCGGAGTTGCTGCCTTGGTCGGCACGCCACTCCGCGCTGGGCTCCTCTCCGAGGTCTTCCAGAGCCACCAGGGCCCGCGCTACGGCGCCGGCAGGGGCCTCGGGGAGTGCCAAGACGCTGCGGTAGTGCGGGACCGCCTCTACACCGATGTCCTGAGCGAGCTCCCCGAGCCGCAGAGAGATCTCAGCTTGGTCATCGGCTCGCTCCGCGCTCTCCTGGGCGAGCAGATAGACGGCGAAGGCCTGCTCGGCTTGGCCACTGCGCGCGAGCAATGCGCCTTGCTCCCGACGGTAGAGGGTGGCCTGCTCGGCGTTAGCGGCCCCTTCTGCCAGCGTCTTCCAGTGCTCGACGGCCACCAAGAGCTCGCCGGCGGCCTGTGCCTGGGCCGCCTCAGCTTCCAGGGCCTCACTGGGCGGGTCCGGGATGCGCTGAATCAGAACGGCCAACACCCCAACACCCAACACGCCCAAGGCAGCGCCGGCAATCCACGGGAGGGGCAGGCTGGTCTCGGCGTGGTGGCCTCGCTCGCGGAGCTCAACGCCCAGGGCGCTTCCAAGATCAACCCCGTCCAAGCGCGCGCCCTGGAGCTCCGTGCCGCTCAGATCCGCTTGATCTACCTGAGCATCTCGAAGGTCGACCCCTGAGAGAGAGAGCTCCATCAAGTGGGCACCAGAGAGGTCCGCCTGACGCAGGTCCAAGCCCTGGAGACGGCAGCGTGTCACCCGTGCCTGGAGCCAAGACGAACCCTGTGCCTGGGCCTTGTGCAGATCACAGGTATCGAGTCGGGCCTCGTCCAAGCGGGCGCCCTCCAGCTTGCTGGCCTGCAGGCTCACTCCGTACAGACGGGCCCCTCTCAAGTCCGCGCCTGAGAGGTCCGCTTCTCCCAGGAGGGTGTCCTGCATGCGCTGTCCAGCGAGCCGGGCACCGCGAAGGTCCGCCCCCTGCAGGTCCACCCCGTTCAACTGCGCGCGTCGCAGATCCAGGCCAGCAAGGTTCGCACCTGGACCAAGCTCCGGGAGCGTTGGACCGTGCAGCAAGATCTGCACGCGGCTCTTGATGGCAGTGAGCCAAGCAGGCTCTGGCTCCCCTTCTGAGTCTCGTTCTGGCTCCGGTTCCGGCTCTTCGGACCGCACCGGCTCAGACTGGGCCGCAGGCTCTAGCTCCAACTCAGGCTCGGGCTCGGGCTTGGGCTCGGGTTCAGGCTCAGGCTCAGGCTCTGGCTCTGGCTCTGGCTGAGGCTCAGGCTCTGGCTCAGGCTCGGGCTCGGGCTCGGGCTCGGGCTCGGGCGCAGGCTCAGGCTCAGTCTCAGGCTCGGGCGCAGGCTCAGGCTCAGGCTCAGGCTCAGGCTCAGGCTCGGGCGCAGGCTCAGGCTCATGCGCAAGCAGAAGCTCTGAGGGAGTGAACTCCGGCGGCCCCTCATCCAGCGCTGTCTCCTGGACGGGCACCTCTGGCTCTGAGGCCTCCGCCACAGGGATCTCAACCGCTCTGAGCAGCGGAGCCGCCGGACGCTCAGGCTCCACGCTCGGCTTTCTGGCCTGCCAACGCTGGGTCAGGGCATCCCAGATCGCCCCCTCCACGCTCGCACCACGCCCACGCAGCGCTGCCCGACCTGCTGCATCCAGTCCCCTACAGCGCCCAAAGTCAGCCCCCAGCACCTGGGTCATCTCAAAGTCCGCACCCAAGAGACTGGCTTGGTCCAAGCTCGCACCGCGCAGATCTGCGTTCAAGAGCGCCGCACCGCGCAGGTCTGCGCCGACCAAATCGGCCCCTTGCAGGCTGGCTCCTCGCCACTGGCATCCTTCAAAACGGGCCCCCTGTGCCAGGACATGGGCCAGATCTGCCCCCCTCAAATCGCATGCTCGAAGCTGCGCTTCCTCTAAGAGCGCCCCGCCCAATTTGGCCGATGCGAGGCTCACTCCCCGCAGAGTCACGCCTTGCATTCGGGCCCCTCGGAGGTCCGCGCCTGAGAGGGAGGAGCCGGAGAGCTTGGCCCCGGAGAGCAGCGCACCGCGCAAGTCGGCCCCGGCCAAGTCCACTCCGACCAGCACCCGCCCACGCAGATCCGCCCGTGAGAGGTCGGCCCCAGAGCGCAGCTCCGAGAGCGCAGGACGCGGGCGTGCTGGAGGGCCCAGCCTTGGGGCCAGCCCAAAGGGCAGTCGAAGCGTCTCGGGAAGCCCAGACCAATACAGCCAACTCGGCCGCTCGGGCACGGCCTGCGCCACGCGTGCAAAGGCCTGCTCCGCTCCCTCCCGCAGTCTCTCCATTGGCCCGGGCCCAAGGGGCTCTTCGGCTGGGACCTGCTTCTCGCCGCGAAGGGCGACGATCTGGCTTGGCCGCAGGTTGTAGGCCCCCTCCAAGTCCGAGATCTCCAAGAGCGCCCCGCCCAGCTTGGCCCGGTCCAAGTCTGCGCCAGCGAGTTGCGCCCCTCTCAAGTCCACACCAGCCAGATCCACCAACACCAGGTCGGCGCCTCGAAGGTCTGCTTGCAGCAGCCGGGCACCAGCGAGCTGAGCCCCACGCAAACGGGCACCCGCCAGGATGGCACCCGGGAGCCGCGCCCCGCGCAGGTCTGCCCCGCTCAGGTTTGCGTCGACCAGCTCGGCGCCTGCGCCCCGAAGCTCCCGCAGTGAAGCACCCTCGAGCCGCGCTCGACTCAAATCCGCGCCGGCAAGCTGAGCCCCATCCAGGCGGGCCTCTCGCAGGTCAGCGCGCACCAAGCGAGCCCCCTGAAGGTCGGCGCCGCTCAAGTCCCGCCCCCGCAGATCCTGGCCAGCGAGGTCCGCCCCTGCGAGCTGAGCCCCTGGCCCAAGCTCCGGTGCCTGAGGCCGCGCGGGTTCCACTGGCTTCTCTGGCTTCTCTGGGGCAGGCCTTTCCTTTTCAGGAGGCGCCTCCACCGGCGTCAGAAGGCCCAGCGCCTCCTGTTGCGCCGCGCTCAACACCCCCTTCGGCCAGCGCACGCCCTCCAACACCACCCCATCGAGCGCCGCATCGTTCAGATTCAGACCCTTGAGCCGCGCCCCCGCCAGTCGCACCCCTTCCAGTCTCGCCCCCCTGAGGTCCGCCCCCTCCAAGCTCGCTTTGGAGAAGTCAGCGAAGCTCAGCTCAGCGCCATCCAGGCGCGCCCCATCCAGGGCCACCCCCCGCGCCTTCACAGAGCTCAGGTCCGCCTGCGAGGCCAAACTGAACTCCAGACGCGCCTGACGCAAATCAGCGCCCGCCAGGCAAGCTTGGGCGAGCTCAGCCTGGGGCGCATAAAGACCGCAGAGCGAGCCCCCACTGAGATCCGCCCCGCGGAGCACAAGGCCCTTTGCGCGCCCCCGGTCCAAGTTGGCGCCCTGCAGCTGGGCCCGACTCAGGTCCACACCACGCAGCTCACTCTCGCGGAAATCTGCCTTTCGTAGATCAGCGCCACACATGCGAACGCGCACCAAGGTGGCCCGGCGAAGGTCCACACCCGCCATCTCTCGGCCGCTTAGGTCCACATCCACCAAGCGCACGCCCCGCAAGTCGGCGCCCACCAAGGCGATTCCGTCCAAATCGGACTGACTCAGACTTCGGTTGCGAGAGAGAAGAAAGGACGCGGCCATGTCCCGATGATAGCTGGGGCGGCCTGTTGGCACGGGCCTTGCTTCATAGCCAAGCACACCCCAACCGGAGTGCAGCGCCCAGAGAAGACCTTGACCTGTCCAGAGTGCCGCCCTATCGTGGCATTCCCCCCTGGATCTTCGTCCGAAGATCCGCCCCGGACAGCTCGCCTCCTCCAGCGTCTGCTCCCCTCCCTCTTGGAGCCCCATCATGGACAAGATTGTCATCCGCGGCGGCCGCCCTCTCAACGGCACCGTGCCCATCTCCGGCGCCAAGAACGCGGCTCTCCCCATCCTGATCGCCACTCTGTTGGCCCCAGGAGAGCACCGACTGAGCAACGTGCCACGCCTGGTGGATGTCTCCTCCATGCTCTCGCTGCTTGGCCGAATTGGCTGCCCTTCCCTGGTGCACGGCAACGACGTGCGCCTCGACACCAGCCGGGTCAGCTTTTGCGAGGCCCCCTACGACTTGGTTCGCAAGATGCGCGCCAGCGTCCTGGCACTGGGCCCACTCTTGGCGCGCTGCGGCGAAGCCCACGTGAGCCTGCCCGGTGGCTGCGCCATTGGAACCCGCCCCATCGACCAGCACCTCAAGGGTCTGGAGGCTCTGGGCGCACGCTTCGAACTCAGCGGCGGCTACGTTCACGGACATGTCGACGGTGGCCGCCTTCAGGGCGCGCACATCCAGTTGGACGTGCCCACCGTGACCGGCACCGAGAACATCCTGATGGCTGCCGTCTTGGCCAAGGGTGAGTCCCGCATCGAGGGCGTGGCCCGCGAGCCAGAGATCGTCGACTTGGCCCGTTACCTCCAGGGAATGGGCGCGCAGATCGAAGGCGCTGGCACCGACACCCTCTTGGTTCAGGGCGTCGACACCCTGACCCCCGCCCCACACAGCATCCTGCCGGACCGCATCGAGGCGGGCACCTACTTGGTGGCCGGCGCCATCACCGGCGGCGACCTGACCTTGACCGGTGTGCGTCCCGACGACTTGACCCCGGTGCTCACCGCGCTGCGCCAGGCTGGATGCACCCTGACTTTGGGCAGCGACACCATCCGTGTTCAAGCCCCAGAGCGCATCTCGCCCGTGGACCTGACCACCCTGCCCCACCCCGGCTTCCCCACGGACATGCAGGCCCAGCTCATGGCTCTGATGACCATGGCCGACGGCGAGAGCCACATCACCGAGACCATCTTCGAGAACCGCTTCATGCACGTGCCAGAGCTCAACCGCTTGGGCGCACGCATCTCGGTGGACGGCAACCGGGCGACGGTCACTGGTGGACTGCCCTTGGCGGGTGCCACCGTGATGGCGACCGACCTGCGGGCGAGCGCCAGCTTGGTCTTGGCCGGCCTGGCCGCTTCGGGTGAGACCGAAGTGCTGCGGCTCTACCACTTGGACCGCGGCTACGAGAACCTGCTCGAGAAGCTGCAGGCAGTGGGCGCCGACGTCAGCCGCACCGCGGATGACCCACGCGTTCGCCAGTTCCCAGCCAAGACCGACGCCCAGGCTGTCTGAGACGCTTGATCCAGGCATGAGGATCGAGCTGCCAGCTTGCAGTCCAAAGCTGATAGCTAGACAACATGCCTGAGATACCCCGCCAGACCATCGAGGAGATCCGCGACCGTACGGATCTCATCGAGCTGGTCGGCCGCTACGTCACCCTTAAATCCAAGGGCGGCAGCTGGGTCGGTCTGTGCCCTTTCCATCAGGAAAAGTCACCCAGCTTCAACGTGGTCCCCAGCAAGGGCATCTACCACTGCTTTGGCTGCGGAGAGGGCGGGGACGCCTTCAAGTTCCTGATGCAGCACAAAGGCATGTCCTTTGTGGAGGCGGTCAAAGAGCTGGCCGTTCCGGCTGGCGTGGAGCTGGAGGAGCGCAAGCTGACCACCGCTGAGCGCGCCGCCATCGCCAAGAAGGGCGGTGTGCGGGAAGCTTGCAAGCTCGCCAGTGACTGGTTTCACGCGCAGCTGCTGACCTCGCCGAAGGCAGCCGGTGCCAGGGAGTACCTGGAGAAGCGCGGCCTGAACGCCGAGGCTTGGGACCGCTTCAGACTTGGCTTTGCGCCTGACTCCTGGACCGGCCTTCTGGACTACCTGGCGGGACAAGGGGTGGACACCGAGCTCGCCATCCGCGCCGGCCTGGCCAAGCGAAACGAGCGCCGGGGAAGCAACTACGACGTGTTCCGGGGCCGCGTCATCATCCCCATCCTGGACGAGCGCGACCGCCCCATCGCCTTTGGCGGACGCATCTTGGAGGGAGACGGCCCCAAGTACATCAACTCGCCAGAGACCCCCCTCTATACAAAGTCAGACACCCTCTACAACCTGGGCTTTGCTCGGGGTGCCATTCAGAGAAACAAGCGCGTTCTGCTGGTCGAGGGCTACTTCGACGTCATCAGCTTGGCCCTGGCCGGCTACCCCGAGACCGTGGCCACCTGTGGCACCGCCTTGACCCCGGGCCACATGAAGGTGCTGCGCCGCCTCACCGACCGAGCCTACGCACTCTTCGACGCCGACGAGGCGGGCAAACGGGCCTCAGACAAGAGTCTGCCCCTCTTCTTGGACGCCGGCATGGAGGCGCTGCGCATCTCGGTTCCAGACGCCAAAGATCCCGATGAGTACATTCGAGCCCACGGGCCCGAGCAGTTCGAGGAGCTCATGAAGCGGGCCCGGCCCCTCATCGTCGAGTTCCTGGAGCGTTCCATGCGTCGCAACGGCTTGTCGGCGGGTGGGCGGCAGCGTTCGATGAATGAGGCCATCCCACTTCTGCATCGGCTCCAGGGAACCTCCAAGGATCTTGCCATCGTGCAGGCCGCTGGTATTTTGGGCGTGCCCGAGGCCACCTTGCGCCGGGCCGCTGGAGGAAACCACTTCCAGGAGGCCCCCAATCAGGGCGGCCATCATGGCGCCCGCTGGGTGGGCAACGTCGAGCTCAACCACATGCTCTGGCTGCTTCTCAATTTTCCGGATGAGGTGGCCGAGGTCCTGGAAGACGTGGAAGACCCCGAGCTTGTGACCGGGCGGGAAGACGTGATGTGGGTGATTGGTCAACTCTTGGGCGGCGTGAAGCTCCCAGAGATCCTGGCCCAGCTCGAGGACAATGACGTGGTGCGCGTGCTTCAAGCCAGCGCGGCGAAGGAGGGCCTCTACACCCAGGAACAGGCCCCCAGAGTTGCACGTCAAATCTTGTTTCGGCTCCGAATTCGAGCCACTGAGACGGAGCTTTTGAGCTTGCGCCGCGAGCTTTCTGCTTGCGAGGGCGGGCCAGACGGGACAAAGTACCGGGTGCTTTTGAAGAGTCAGGCTGGGTTGCAGCGAGAGCTGATCAACCTGCGAAGACAATCGAAAGCCTCGCTGACTTAGGTTCGGAACCCGCCGACCCTTTACAGCTACCACATTCCAGACGAGAGTTGGTGTTGAAGGACAAGGACCTCAAAGAGATCCAGGCCCTCATCAACATGGGCAAGCAGCGCGGTTACGTCACCTACGAGGAGATGAATCGAGCCCTGCCCACGCACTTGATCGGCTCAGACCAGCTTGACGACGTGATGATCATGTTCTCGAGCTTGGACATCGAGATCGTGAACGCGGTGCGAAAACGGGCGAGCGCCAAGCGCGGATTTCAGGACTCCCAGAAAGCCGAGCAGACGCCTGCTGGACGCAGCACCGACCCCGTGCGCATGTATTTGCGCAAGATGGGTCGCGTGTCTCTGCTCAGCCGCGAAGGTGAGATCGAGATCGCCAAGCGCATCGAGGAAGGGGAGATGGAGGCTCAGCGTCTCATTCTCACCAGCCCCGTTGCCATCGAAGGTGTGACCAGCTTGATCGAAGCGGAGCAGCTCAAGGCGGAGAAGGCCCTGCGGAATGGCAAGCGCCCCCGCAACGAGCCAGCCACGCGCATCGCCTACTTGAAAGAGGTGCAGGCCCTCGCCCGCATCTTGGGCCTGCGTCACCGCAAGCTCAATCAAGAGCTGCGTCGCGCCAAGAGCCAGCGCCGCAAGGACATCTACGCGGACCGCCTTGACGCGACCGAAGAGTCTTTGTGCGTCCTGCTGGAGAACTTGGACTTGGACAAGGCCTGGTTGGCCTCGTGGTCCAAGACCCTTCACGAGAGCTGGGAGCAGATCGCCCGCTACGAGAAGGACATCTCCAAGGTGGCCCGAGACGCTGGCGTTCCCGTGCGTGACCTGCGTCGCTACATCCGCAAGGTGCGTCGCACCCCGGACACCGCCGGCCAGGACGTCATTCGCGAGACCGGCATCTCCGAGGAGACCTGGCGCGACTACGACTCCCGCGTGCGCCGTGAGCTGCGCAAGATTCGCAAGGTGGAGTCGACCATCGACATCCCTCGTGATGACCTGCGAACCCTGGTTCACGCGCTGCGTGGCGCCGAGCACCTGGCCGACCAAGCCAAGTGTGAGTTGGTGGAAGCCAACCTGCGCCTCGTCGTCTCCATCGCCAAGAAGTACACCAACCGTGGCCTTCAGTTCCTGGACCTCATCCAGGAAGGCAACATCGGCCTGATGAAGGCCGTGGAGAAGTTCGAGTACCGCCGCGGCTACAAGTTCTCGACCTACGCCACCTGGTGGATCCGCCAGGCCATCACCCGCGCTATCGCGGACCAGGCCCGTACGATCCGCATCCCGGTGCACATGATCGAGACCATCAACAAGCTGGTCCGTACATCGCGCTACCTGACCCAAGAGCTGGGCCGCGAGCCCACGCCCGAGGAGATTGGCGAGAAGATGGAGATGCCCGTGGACAAGGTCCGCCGCATCTTGAAGATCGCCAAGGAACCCATCTCCTTGGAGACCCCCATCGGCGAAGAGGACGACTCGCACCTGGGCGACTTCATCGAGGACAAGAACATTCCGAACCCTTCGGAGTCCTTGATCGACGCCAACCTGCAGGAGCAGACCCGCAAGGTGCTCGCCACCCTCACCCCCCGCGAGGAGCGCGTGCTGCGCATGCGCTTCGGCATCGGTGAGCGCAGCGACCACACCCTGGAAGAGGTCGGTCAGGACTTCGAGGTGACGCGCGAGCGCATCCGTCAGATCGAGGCCAAGGCCTTGCGCAAGCTGCGGCACCCCAGCCGCAGCAAGCGGCTGCGGAGCTTCTTGGAGATCTGAGCTTCTAAGCTTGGTTCTACTGGAAAAGGCTGGCCCGAGAGGGCTGGCCTTTTTTGCTATTGACGTGGTCGGCGTGCGGCTGTGCCGAAGGCATGGGGAAAGCCTTGGCTGGAAGCCAAGGCTTTAGGGTCCGTCGAGCGTTGAGCGTCCAGGCCACGTCAGTATGGGGACAATGCCCTGACCAAGCGCTCACTCGGCTCGGAACTGGATGCGGACCGTGAAGGTACAGGGGACCGGTTGGCCGTCCACCAATGCTGGGTAAAACAAGAAGTCTCGGCCGGCTTTCTCTGCCGATTCGGCAAAGGCCGATGGACACCTGGAGTCCGCCTGAACGGTCGACTCTTTGACTCGACCTCTTCGGTTCACTTCAAGCTCAAGTACGCAAAACGCGCTCTGTTCACGCACGGTTGTCGGGTACCTGGGAAGGCCACGCTTCCGTATTTGCGCGCCGACGACAAGCGGCTGGCGTGGTTCATCCGACTCCGACTCCTGCTCAGCATCTAGGGGTGGAGCGGGAGGCTCCGGGGCCTCCGCGAGGGTCAGCAGTGAGAACAGGAAGAGCACTGCGGACTATCGGCCCTTGAAACGGACTCGAACGACGAAGGAGCTTGGCACCCTCTCTCCGTCGACCTTGACCGGGTAGAAGCGCCACCGCATCCCCGCCTTTTCGGAAGAGGCCGCAAAAGGTTCCGAGCAGGTCTCGGTCCGTGCCACTTCGGTCCGCTCCGGAACGCCCGAGCTGTCGATGAAGAAGCGCAGCATGCAGTCCGCATCTACGGTCTCCAGCCCCTTGGGGACCTTGGGGCTGACCTGCCTCTTTATCAGGACCTGGGTGAACTGGACCGATGCGTGGCTGGCCGACTCTATCCCATCGGGAGCGGCGAGCTCTGAAGCCGGGCTGGGAGCCGGAGCAGCTTCAGTGGCTTGATCGGGATCTGTTTCGTCGGCGGGCGGCATGGCCTCGTTTGCGAAGCTGAGCCAAGACAAGAGAAAGAGCATCACCACCTCCTAAGATTACCGAACGCTCGTAGCCGATGCACATCACGAAAGTGCTGGGGCTCGCCCTAGCGGGCTCCGACTCGTCCGCATCGCCGGACGCTGAAAACAAGCTGAGTCGTTAGAGGAAGTAAGCCATCTATCGACGCTGGAACTTGATGACGGACACGAAAGTGATCTGCTTTCCCGCGCCCTTGGCCTCCCAAGGCTCAAAGCGCCACTGCATCGCAGCCTCCTCGGTCGAAGCGGCAAAGGCCTCCCCACACTTGGGGCTGGGATCGATCTTGACGCTGGTCACCTGACCGGTCTCGTCAATGAAGAAGCGCACCTTGCACTCGGCATTGTCCGCAGCCGCGTTCGCAGGGAAGACCGGGTCTACCCGGGAGATTGGCTTTACCTGTTTCCAGGTCACCTCCTTGGGACACTCCACGCCAGGGGGGCAAGGTGGAAGGACTTGTGGGGCAGCCTGCTCGCCCGCGCCTTGGACCGGGGCCTGGTTCTCGGCCGGGGCGCTCTGCTTGGGCTCCTGCGCGTCTTGAGCCGGGGTGGGCTGGGTGGCGAAGCTGATCATCGACAAGAGAAAAAACACAAGTACCTCCAACAATGTCAGCAGTATACCCAATCGCCAGGCGGCGTCCAAACCCCTGTCACGGGCGAGCTCCCCAGACCGCGGAACGCAGGGTGCGGGAGGAGATCGCTCTCCTCCCGCAGTAGGCCTACCAGGACTCGAACCTGAAACCAGCCGTGTATGAGACGGATGCTCTAACCAATTGAGCTATAGGCCCGCGCGTTGCTCCCCCCTCATATCCCACTTCAGAAATCCGGGTAGACTGCCCATTCCCCCCCGGAGGCCTCCTTGCACGAAGATGCGCTCAAGCTGCACGACCTGTGGCGCAAAGACCTGGCTCGCGACAAGCTGCTCGAAGAGTCTCGCGGCCTCAAGGCCCGAATCGCCGACCGAACAGCGGCTGTAGAGGACGCCACGAAGAAGCTCTCGTCCGCGACCGACAACCTCGCCCGTCTCAAAGGCAAGGAGAGGGACGCCAACCGAAAGGCCGAGACCTACACCAAGCGCCGCGACACCGCACAGCGCAGCATCGATCAGGGACTGGCCACCGACTACGAGGCCGCCGAGGGCCAAGTGCGGCAGTGCTCGGAGATCCTGGATGAGGTGGAGACCCAGCAGCTCGAGCTGATGGAGGCCGTCGAGAGCGGAACGGAGACCCTGGAGCGCTGCACGATGACTTTGGCCTTGAACAAGTCCCAAGTCATCGCCGCTCAGAAGGCCTACGACGACCGCTATCCGAGCCTGAAGAAGGACTTTGACGCGGCGACCCAGATCCGCGATTCGGCCCGAGCCGACATCTGGAAGGACCTGGTTCAGCGCTATGACGAGCTTCGCAAGAAGCGGCGCCCGGCCTTTGCCGACATCCGAAACGACAGCTGCACCGGCTGCAACGTCAAGGTCAACGCCACGGATCTGAGCACCCACCGCCGAGCGGCCGAGCTGGTGACCTGTCGGCAGTGTGGGCGCCTGTTGGGCGAGTTCCTCTAAGGGCGCTAAAGGGGGGCCGCTGAAGTGGACCAGGTGTTCGCCGGCGGCGTTCCCTTCGGGGGGCAATGCGGGAGGAAAGTCCGGGCACTGTAGAGCAGGTTGCCGGGTAACGCCCGGTCGTGGTGACATGAAGGCAAGTGCAACAGAAAGCAAACCGCCAGGAATCCTTCGGGATTCGCTCCGGCCCCCACGCGCCACCATCCCCTGCTGTCAGGGGTACGAGGGCGCACAGGACCGGCGGGACTTTGGTCTCGGGTAAGGTCGAAACGGTGGAGTAAGAGCCCACCGGCGACCCTGGAGACAGGGTCGGCCAGGTAAACCCCAGCTAGTGCAAGGTCGAATTGAGGACAGTGGGCTGCTCGTCCCAGCGCCTCAGGTGGACTGCTCGAGGGTGTCGGCAACGGCATCCCTAGACGAATGAACACTGCCTCCCCGAGGGTGACCGGAGGGGGGAACAGGACCCGGCTTACGGAATACTTCAGCGCTGGTGTGTACCTTCGGGTGCACACCAGCTTTTCCTCTGGGTCCGCTCAACGATGTAGATTGCCGTCGGGGACTAGGTCGCGCCGGCCCAGGCGGTAGAGGCCGCCAAGTCGTTGACACCGTCGCCGTCCACGTCACCGACCGCGACAACGTCAACGCCGGTGTACACACCGGAGCCGGCCAGAGCGGGCCCAGCTATCCGCGAGATGCGGCAGGACACCTCCTCCCGGCCGCGACCTGCTACTTCTTCTTGGAGACCAAGACGCGGACGGCCACTTCGGCCTAAGACTCGAGTTCAGACCAGACTAAAGGGCCGCCCCCAATCAGAGCCACTGGAGCGTCAGCCCGGATCGACCACCCAAACGCCCACCTGCCCATCGGGACACACCTGGGTGTGCGCTGGCAAGATCTGGCCCTCGCCTCCAAGCTGAAAGCCCAGGGCCTCTCCGGCGGGGATGAAGGCACGTACAAGGGTGCCGCTGCACTCATAGGGCGCCTCAACCCACGCCCCCTCCGCCGGCACGCCGTCCGCACGCACACCACCGTCCCCAGCGATGACGTAGTAGACCGGTCCTCGAGGCAGGCCTTGGTCCATCCAGCGGCCTGCCTCTCCCGGCTGCTTCCAGTCCGGTCGAAGACCGACGGCAAGAGCCGGAAGTCGACCTGCCGCGATGACGTAGGCCTGCTGGTCAACGAGCTCCTGCCAGGGGGTGCCCTCGGAGGCCACGAGGGTCACAACAGGCTGCATTGCGACGCCCTCGGCAAAGTCAGGGAGCGAGCCGCACGGGAAGTCCCCTCTGGGCCGGTCCGGTGCCGGAAAGGGCGCCACAACCAGCTTGCAGCTGCCGCTCTCCAGGTACAGGCTCACCCAGAGCTGCTCGTCCTGCACGCTTGAGACGGGTGTGGTCCCGCCCAGCAACAAGGGCTGGGTCACCCGGCCGCCCTTCGTCTCCATCGCGACCTGCACGTGGGTGAACTCCGCCTCCCGAATGGCCTGCAACCAAGGCTGGAGCTCCCCGCTTGGAACATGGGGGTCCACCTCCAGAACAAGGGCCCCCAGTGAAACCGGCAGCCCTGTGCGGCCCGACTCCTCCAGAGCCCGTTCACGAACACTCCGGAGCGCCGTCCAGAGCACGGCACTCTCCGCCTCGTCCAGCACCAAATCCGGCGAGATGGCTTGGCCCTGAAAGACCACACCAGCGCCATCGATCCGCAGTACATGCTGCGCCACCTCGGGTGTAGCGGGCGCATGGGGCAGCTGGGCCAGGAGTAGAGCGAGCATCCAGATCTCCGTTGAGCCCCATGCTGCCATGCGCGGATCTACGGGCACACTTCTTTGCGCCAGAGACTTGAGCCCTAGCGGGGTTTGGCAATATGCATTCCCTATGGCCACATCCACACACATCCTTCCCAAAGCCGCCGTCCTCGCCACGCTGGATGCCCAAGCCGAGGAGTATCGGGAGCGCTACCCCGAGCTGGCAGAGGCCATCCGCGAGACCCGCGAGGACGTGGCCCTGATGCCCGGCGACTTTGTCGAGAAGGTCACCTTCACCGACAGCTCCGAGGACGGAGAGAGCGAGTTCGAGGGCTGGCGTTACCAAGCCCTGGGCACCCAGGCGGCCTTGGAAGACGAGGAGTAGCAACCCCTCCGTCTGAGCGGCGTCGTACCCTGAGTCAAAGGGAGAGACGTGAGTCCGCCATTCAACCTTGAGTTCTCGCCCAAGATCGGCGTGCGTGAAGCACCCGAGCTGGACGGCCAGCACCAGTCGAACCTCAAGGGCGTCTACATCATCGGCGATCTGGCCGACGCCCCCGTGATCAAGATGGCGCTGCGCCAAGGCCATGAAGTGGCCGACTATGTCTGGCAACAGGACCTGGGTGGCAAGAACCACAGCGACCCCGAGGTGCTGGACATCCTCATCGTGGGCGCGGGCCCAGCCGGCGTCGCCGCTGGCATCGCACTCCAACAGACCCAGGCGCGCTTCAAGTTGCTGGAGAAGGACGAGCCCTTCGCGACCATCGCGATGTTCCCCGCCTCGAAGCTGATCTTCTCCGAGCCGCAAAGCCTGGCCTCGCCGGCGGGATTCTGGTTTGAGGATGCGAGCACCGAGGAGCTGCTCAAGCGCTGGGGAGAGATCCTTAAAGAGAAGGATCTTCCTATCCAAAACCACTGCAGCGTAGACGGGCTGAGCAAGTCCGGGGACCACTATGAAGTGCGGTGTGAGGATGGCTCGGTCCACAAGGCCGCCCGCGTGCTCCTGGCCACCGGTCGCCGTGGGACCCCTCGCAGCCTGAATGTGCCCGGCGAGGACAGTGAGAAGGTGCTGTACAACCTGCGGGATCCAAAGCTCCACGCCGGCGAGAAGGTGCTGGTGGTGGGCGGCGGCGACTCGGCCGTCGAGACGGCTTGTGATGTGGCCGATGCCGGCGGCCAGGTCACCCTCTCCTACCGAAGCCCAGACTTCTCCAGGCCAAAAGCCAAAAACAAGAAGCGCATCCAGGCCTACGCCAAGGACGGCAAGGTCAAGCTGGAGCTGGGCACACAGGTGCAGTCGGTCAGCCCGGAGACGGTGACCCTCAAAGACGGCCGAGAGCTGCCCAACGATAGGGTCTTTGTCCAGATCGGCGCAAAGCTCCCCACCCCATTCTTGGAGAAGCTGGGCCTGCGCATGTCCGGCTCCATGAACGCCCTGCGTGCCAGCTGGATCTTGGGCTTTGGCGTGCTGACCTGGCTCTTCTACCTGCTCAAGTCGGGCACGGAGTACAGCGAGCAGTACGGCATGCACGTGGCCAAAAAGGCCTTCTTCCCCTTCGGTCCTGATCAGGTCTTGGGCTTTGTTCCGGACATGCTGCGCATCGACCTGGGCTTTCGCGTGGTGGATGGCGCTTTTTGGGGCACGCTGACCTACTCCTTGCTGATCCTGGTCTTCGGAATCCGGGCCTACCGCAAGTACGCATCCAGCATTCAGAAGAAGCGCTACCTGAGCCTGATGGGCTTTCAGCTGCTCTTCCTCTTCGGAATCCCGGAGATCATCGCGCCGGCTGTGATCGCCATCGGCGGCGAAGGCGGACTTGCGTGGCAGATCTTCGGCGGCGACCGGGCCTGGAAGTTTTACGGCCTCTCGGTGCCTTGGCCCCTGAACATCTGGGGTCTGATCGACGCCCCAAGCTGGACCGCGACCGGCGACACCGGCGTGGTGGTGACCTGGCTGCTGCTCTCGGCCTCGGTCTCCTTCATCGCCATCCCGCTCTTCGTCTGGAGACACGGCGAGCGCTTCTGCTCCTGGGTCTGCGGCTGCGGCGGCCTGGCCGAGACCCTGGGCGACCTGTGGCGGCACTTGGCCCCCCGCGGCGCCCTCTCCTACACCTCGGAGTGGGCCGGCCGAGTCATCTTCGCCCTGGCCATTCCCACGACCGCCCTGATCTGCATCGACGCCTGGGGCCTGCTCTGGGAGGGCTTGTACTCCACCAAGGCCTTCGCCCAGCACTGGTACCCCTTGATGGTGGACTTCTGGCTGGCCAGCATCATCGGCGTGGCCCTCTACCCCTACCTGGGCAACCGCGTCTGGTGCCGCTTCTTCTGCCCCCTGCGCGCCTACATGGAGCTCCTGGCGCGCAAGTTCAGCCGCATCACCATCCAGGCCAACGACACCTGCATCTCCTGTGGCGAGTGCACCCGCTACTGCCAGATGGGCATCGACGTCCAGAGCTTTGCCCAGCGTCAGATCGAGATGGACAACCGAAACTCCGCCTGCATCCAGTGCGGTATCTGCGTGGAGGTCTGCCCCATGGACGTGCTCTCCATCGGGGAGCGCGGACAAGAGGTCACCCTGGACGCGGGCAACTTCGCTCCCGCCCAGGGCGTCTGCAAGGTGGGCTGAAGTCTGGGGGTTAGACTGCGCACATGTTGATTCTGCTTGCAGCCATGGGCTGCTCTGACCCTGAGCCCACCCTCCCCGAAGTCGCGCCGCCGGTCTCCGTGCCGGAGCCGACCTTGGACACCCCAGAGCCCGCGGAGCTGGGACCTGCCCTGGACATGCCTTGGCCGGAGCAGACGCCCTGCAAGGAGTTCCATCGGGTCCTGGTCAGCGGCGCCTATCTGGAGCGTGCAGACGGCAGCCTGCTGGAGACCAGCGGCGAGCAGCGGGCCCGAAACGTCAAACCCAGCGACTTTCGGTCTGGACTGAAGATTCGCCCGGACCTGGACCCGGTCCACATCACCGGCAGCTGCTCCGATCCGCGGGAACGGGTGGTCTGGTCTTGCACCGCCGACAATGGCTGTACCCTGGAGATCCAGCGCATCGCGCAAGCACCAACTCTGCCCAAACGCCTGCAGGATCTGGACCGGGCTGAGCTGGCCGCGACGGTCCCCAGCGGCGCACAGATCAAGCGTCTGGAACCCGTGGTTCGCGCCGGCTTGGAGCACAGCGTGAACATGCTGAAGGCCTGTCAGAAGCAGGGCTGCGCCAGCGAGGAGGTCATCGACGCTCTGGCGGCATGGAGCGGTCCCCTGCCAACACCCACCGTACTCGACAACACCCCTTGGAAGCTGGTCTACAGCCAAGGCCAAGAAGAACTGCACTTCAGCTGTCAGCCCCACGCCTGCACCCTGCGAGCCATCGGCCCCATCCAGACGCGCTTGGACCTGCGGGCCGACGCACAGTCCCTCTACGCCGTGCCCGGTCGACTGGACTACCGAGATGAAGGACAAGGCCCCAGAGTCGCCTTTAGTGGTCGGCTGGTCTCTCTGGAAGAGTAAAGGCGCTCTCCTTGGCGATGCGCTTGACCTGGGCAGGGTCTGGCGCCGCGTTGCTGGTCATTCGCTCGGCATCCCAGAGGTAGGGCGCTCCGTTGAGCAACACCTCTCCATGGGAGATAGCCCGTGTCAACGTGGACAGGGGCACCCCGCGAAGATCCCGGATCAAGGCCTGAAACCGGCCCTGGAGCTCCGGCGTCTCAAAGCGTAGATCGTGGCGCGCGCTGTAGGCCACATGGAACCAGCTGGGCTGCATGGCCAGGCCTGCCATCCCCAAGCGGCGGGCCATTCGGCGCAGCAGCTCGGCCATCTCCGGAGCCAACCCGAGACCCGGAGCATCCTGACCTGGCAGCCGCGGCCGCCGCGCGCTGAAGGTGCCAACAGGATTCCGCAGGTTCAACCAGTGAACGAAGAGATAAGGCTCCCCGTGTACGGTCTCGCTGGACAAGGTGCACTCCACCAGGAGCTCCTCCTCGCCAGCCTGGCTGCCAAAGAGGCGGATCCGGCTGCCCAGGGGCTGAGCGTCCAAGGCCACCCGGAAGCGGCCAAAGCCCAGGCGTTGAAGGTGGTCCAGCACCCCGTACTCGTACAGGGCCAGCTCCACACCCTCGACGGTGTAGAAGCCCAAGATGCGGTCACCTGCGGGGCGTTCACCCAGCTCCTCGGCGATGCCAAAGCTCAAGTCGTCTTGGGCCAGCTCACGGTCCTTCAGCCCCTTGGCGATGTCCGCAAAGTGTGCCCGCATGGGCCGAAAGTCCGGCGCGACGGGGCGCTCGGTTCGCAGGCCTACCGCCAGAGCTGTGCCAGCCAGCGCGCGCCAGGCCCGGTTGCCGCCTCCGCCGCCGGGAAGCAGCACCCGCGCACGCCCATCCAGAGCTTGGTCGACCCGACGGTCGCGCTTTCGCAGCACATCCAAGCCCAAACGCTCACTGTCCTCGGAACCGCAGACCACGATGGTGAGTGCGCTGCGCGGCATGGTCCCCAACAGACGGCCCAAGTCGGCGAGCCAAGCCTCCCCCTCCTCCTGACTCTCCATGTGCCCGGTCCACAGGCGAGGATCTGGCCCCAGACAGGCACGCAACGGCTCCACAGGTCCCGTACCGACGCTCAATACGGCGATTCGCCCTCGAAATCCTTCGGCGCGAAGTGCGGCGACGGCCACGGCCACGTCATTGAGTTGCTCGATGCCTTGACCGCTCTTGGGACCCGCCCGAAGCCAGCCGCCCTCCAGATTCAGGGTCGGACCGCGCGCGCGCAGGGCCTCTCGGCAGGCCTCCAAGGTACCGCCGCAGACCACACGCAGACAGTGGGCAAGCTCCACGCCCACCACGTCCCCGGCCTCCAGCCCCATGGCCACCGCCAAGGCGTTGGGATCTCCCAGGGCCTCGAGCACCTCGGGGCTGTGAACCCGCGCCAGGTCCCGGTAGCTCACCCGTCCGGGCTGACGCAGCTCCCCTTGAGACATCTTCTCTGCCTGGACCAAATACCAGGCCACGCGATCCGCCCGACGCGGGTCAACACCCAGGCGCTGCGCACCGAGAACTGGCGGTCTGTAGCCAGGGTCGTACCAAGCGGGCAGGCTGTCTTGGAACCAACGTCCCAAGGCGCCCAGTGGGGTCTGCCGCTTCATCGCTCTCCGTGGGTGGAAGGACATCCTAAGCCCAGGCGGGTAGCTTAGGCCATGCTCCCCCTCTCTCTCTTGCTCTCCAGTGCCCTCGCCGAGCCGCCAGACCCTTCGCCAGTCGTGCTCAGCCACACTTGGATTCTGGAGGTTGAGAGCGAGTTCTCCTCCGCCGAGATCGCTGCACAGGCGCGCGCCTTGTCCGGCACCACCTACGCCATCGCAGGCGGCCCCTTCGTCGAGGTCAGCACGTCGGCGCTGAGCCTTGAAGAGCTGCGCGCCCTTCCCGGGGTGGCGCTGGTGCGGGAACCCTGGCCCGTCTCGGTCAAAGAGACCACCACGGAGGGCCTGGCGCCCATGCAAACGCCACAGGACTGGCCCGCACAAGGCCTGGACGGAAAGGGCGTCACCATCGCCGTGTTGGACTTGGGCTTTGGTGGGCTCGATGACCTATTGGGCGATGAGCTGCCAGCCGAAGTGGGCGCATGGCCAGAAGGGGTGGGGTCTGGAATCACCCACGGCACAGCCGTCTGCGAGATCCTCCACGACATCGCTCCGGCCGCCGAGCTGGTCATCTACCCCTTCCAGACCGAGGCCAGCTTTATCGCCGCTCTGGAGGCGGCCGAGTCCGATGGCGCCGACATCGTGAGCGCCAGCATCGGCTTTGACAACGTCTGGCACGCCGACGGCTCCAGCCCCATCAGTCAAGCGGTGGACCGAGCTGCCGACGCGGGTCTGCTCTACGTCGCCGCAGCCGGGAACGAGGTCGGCCGCTACAGCATCGGTGCCTTGGGTGACAGCGACGAGAACGGCTGGCTTGAGCTGGACGGCAAAGAGCGCATCTCCTTGCGTGCCCTCTCGGGAGAGATGCGTGCCAGCCTGCGCTGGTCGGTCCCCTTTGGGGAGGCCAGCGGCACCTTGAGTTTGGTGCTCTTCGATCAAAACGGGGAGGAGTGCGGCCGCTCAGGCCCCCACGAGGGCCAGAACCCCTATGTCTCGGCGAGCTGCGACGGCGTGAGCGCACTGGAAGCGGGCATCCTGGCCTCGAATCGAGACGACATCCCTGAGAAGGCCTGGCTCTACGCCCCTTTCGGTGTCCTGGAGAGCATCGCCCAGGAGGGAACCCTCACCCTCCCAGCAGACGCCGCTGGCGCCTTCTCCGTGGGAGCCGTGGAAGTGGGGACGGACGAAGCGCCGGCCTACTCCAGCCAAGGCCCCACCGATGACGGGCGCGCCAAGCCCAACATCGCTGCCCCCTCACAGGTCAGCACCGCCACCTACGGCGCCCTGAACTTTGGCGGTACCAGCGCCGCGACACCCCACGTGGCCGGTGTCGCCGCCTTGGCCATCGACCACGCCAAGCGCACTGGACCAGAGGACCTGAGGGCCAACCTGGAGCAGAGCGCCCTGGACCTGGGAGAGGCCGGCCCCGACCTGATCTACGGGGCAGGCTTGGTTCAGATGGGCGAGCTCCCCAAGGGATGTGGCTGCGCCCTCGCTGGCTCGGGTGCGCGCGGAGGTGGGAGCTGGGCTTGGCTTCTGGCCTTGGTGATCCCGCTGGCGCGCAGGCGGCGATGAGCAACCCCCTGCTGCGCCGACACGAGGCCCATGCCCAAGCTGGCGTGGCCTTGGACTACCTCTGCTCCCACTGCGGCTGGGAAGGCGAGGCCGCTGCGATGGGCCAAGGCACAAGCGTGCGCACCGCCCAGCTGGGCGATGACGGTGAGGAGGCGGCGCTCTCAGCTCAGGGGATGGCCATCTCCGAGGCCAAGGACCACATCGGACTCGCGCCATGCCCCGCCTGCAAGAAGCGACAGCCCGGGGCCTGGATTCGGGTGCTCACACCACGGCTGGCCGTGCTGCTCATCGCAGTGGGCGCCGGCTTCGCAGCGGGCGCCTTCTTCGCCGACAAGGCCGATTCCCCCGGGTTCATCTTGCTCTTTGGTGCCATCGCTCTGGGCCTGTCTGCGACCAGAGCCCTGGCCGTGCTGCGCTTGATTCGGGGACAAGGCTCCTTGAGCTTCAAGCCCGGCGCCTGAGCACGATCTCCGCGCGGGCCAAACAGAGCAGAATGTAGGTAGTAGGTCATCTCTCCCGTACACGTAGTTGCACGCATTCAAGGCGTGGTGTATGTACCGGGCGCTCAGAAGGGGAGCCGACCAGCACATGACCCAGCTCTTCTCCCCGACCATGCTCCGCGAGATCCGCGGACTGCCAGGTGCCCGCCACAGCTTCGTCAAGCAGCTCTGTGCCTCCGGAACCACCGAAGAACGCCTTCGTTACCAGATCAACGCGGGCATGGAGCACCTCCCTGAGCCGCTGCGCATGAGCATCGCTGAGCGACTGAGCTCGCTGGACAACCGTCGCTTCTTCCAAGGCTTCGCCGAGCTGGCCACCGCACGCGTGCTGCAGCGAGGGGCTTGGACCCTGGCCAGCCCGAGCCCAAGCGGCTTCCAGGCTGTGCGGCCCTCTGGCATGCCCGTCAACGTGCTGGTGCTCTCCTTCGTACACGCCGGCGCCCTTGGACTGGATCGGCAGCGGGTCTCCCTCCTGGAGCAGACCCTGGGCCGGGTCTCGGCGCGCACGCGCTTTGTGGTCTCCGTTCGCCGCTGGCTGCCCCAAGGCTTCCACGCCGAGCCCGTACGGCAGGCCGTGGAGCTCTGGCTGCGCGAGGTCGAGGCAGGACGCTGGAAGACCCGCTACGCCGCCTACGAAGACGAGGCGGTCTCCCTTGAGTTCGGCTTGGTTGGCGACTTGGACAGCCCAGTGCGCACCACCGGCGAGCAAGCCGCTCCTCTGCTGACCTTGGGCCCCTTTGGCGGCGCGACCGCAATGGGCGCCATCGAGTCCAAGGTGGTTCTGGAGTTGGACCGCCTGCGGGTCAGCCCAGCCGGTCACCAGCCGGTGCTGCTCTCGGTGGTTGGCGACCGTTCATGGGGAATTCCCCACAACACGCTGCAAGCCTTCTTCTACGGAAAGCCCCGCTGGATCCAGTGCTCTTGGGAGCCAGGCACCCCAGAGTGGGAAGCCTGTTTGAGCCGAGAGGCTGAACCCTGCCTCTACAAGGATCCCCTCTACCAGGGCGTCATGGGCACACTGCTGCTGCACCGCAGCGCCCAGGAACGCTTGGATCTTGGCGGCGCCGCCTGGAGCAATCCCTTCGCGCCAGTCCCACTGGCCGCCGCTGAGATCCCCTTGGACAGCATCGCCGCCTACACAACGGACGAGGAGCGCCCAGTCCTGCGCCGTTTCTCCGGAGCCAAGCACGTGAGCATCGCCGGAGCCCTGCCATGATGCAGCCCCACCACGTCACTGGAAACGTCGGCTGGATCGAGGTGATCTGCGGCTGCATGTTCTCCGGAAAGACCGAAGAGCTCATCCGCCGCGTGCGCCGCGCCCAGTACGCACGCCAGGACTACGTGGTCTTCAAACCCCGCATCGACGATCGCTACGAGGCGGGAAGCGTGGGATCTCACAGCGGACAGCTGCTGCGCTCCATCCAGATCGACAACGCCCATCAAATTCTCGAGTTCGTGGGCAACGCCGAAGTCGTCGGCATCGACGAGGCTCAGTTTCTGGGCATGGAGCTCGTGGAGATCTGCGAGACCCTGGCAAACGAGGGCCGGCGCGTCCTGGTCGCCGGACTGGATCAGGACTTTCAGGGCAAGCCCTTCGAGCCGATCCCACAGCTTTTGGCCGTCGCTGAGTACATCTCCAAGATGCTTGCGATCTGCACCGTGTGCGGCAACCCGGCCGATCGCAGTCAGCGTATGGTGGCAGGCGACGACCGTGTTTTGGTCGGCGCGACGGGGTCCTACGAGGCCCGCTGTCGCATGCACTGGAGCCCCGAGCCTCTGCATTCTCGGCAGCAGGAGCTCCCTCTTGGGCGCAACCTGGCTCCCCCTCCGGAAGACCCTTCGGACGCACAAGGCGCCGGAGCCTGACAAATGCCTTGCGCAGATGGCGCCTGGGCAGCTTGACGGCACCTGGGGGGTTGGAGTAGCAGAGACCACCCCTGGGAGACCTCGATGTCCTTGCCCCTTGGCCTTTTGGCCCTGACGCTGACCGCACAAGCCGCCGTTTCCGGCTCCGCCAAGTCCTCCTCCGCAAAGGTGGACTCCGAAGACAAGAAGATCAAGTACGACGCCTCAAAGGCTGTCGACGGCAGCTTCGGTTTGGGCTGGGGCGAAGATGAGGACGGCTACGGCGAGGGCAGCTGGTTGGAGCTGGACTTGGGGCGCACCCAGGAGCTCAGCGAGATCAACATCTGGCCGGGCAACCTCTCCCAAGGGCAGAAGTCCTTCCGCGAGTACAGCCGCCCCAAGAAGGTCAAGGTGACCATCAGCGGTGGAGCGGACGGCGAGAAGGAGATCGAGGCGGTCCTGCTCGACCGCATTCAGCGCTACGACATCGAATTGGATGAGCCGATCTCCGCACGCAAAGTGCGCATCGAGGTGATCGAGGTCTACGAGGGCTTCGTGTTCTCGGACATGTACATCGCCGAGGTCGCGGTGAACTTCACCAGCTCCCGCGAGAAGATCCAGCCGCTGATCGACTGGCTGGACACCCCCAGCGCTCAGAAGGCCTGGGATGCACACGACGCCAAGGTCGAGGCCGCCTTTGTCGCCTACATGGACGCCGACTTTGGAGACCAGGACAGCCTGGAGTTCCTCATGTCTCAGGCGGGCGATGGCGCCGAGTTCATCCGCCTCAAGGCCCCCAAGCTGGTGGACGTGGGCTACCGCGCCGCCGCGGTCAAGCCCGACGAGCTGAGCATCGATGCCCTCTCCAAGATCAAGGACGCCAACGCCATCCCCGCCCTGGAGATGGCGCAGCTTCGCTCCTACGGAAAGGCTCGTGCCGAGCTCGAAGACCTGGTCGAGATCTTCTACGCCTACCAAGAGCTGATCGGCGGCGCCTCCCTGAACGTGCCCTACTGGGGCGAGTCTGGGTGGTCCCTTGGACAGATTCAGTCCTTCTCGGAGCCTGTGCCAATCGAGGTGACCCCCGAGGGGGACCTGCTCTTGGCCGACATCGGCAACAACCGGGTGCAGCGCTTCACCTACGAGGGACGCGCCGACAAGGAGTGGGGCGGCGGAAAGGCCGACCTGTCCAAGACTTGGTTCGACGAAGGGCGCCCCTGGTACGTCACTGGCCAGGCCTCGGGTGACCGCAACGGCGAGTTCATGAACCCGCTGGACATCGAGATGGTGCCCATGGGCGATGGCATGGGCTTCGCCGTCTTGGACGCCTCCAAGCGCGTGCAGGTCTACGACCAAGAAGGCCGCGCGGTCATTGGCTGGAAGGTGCAGAACAGCAGCTCGCAGCTCGACCCGAACGTCGGCGGCGAGGGCTACCTGGCTTGGGTCCCCCGCAAGAAGCGCCTGTACGTGATCCTGGGCGACGAGCTCATCGCCTACAACTTGGACGCCGAGGAGCTGGGCCGTTGGGAGCTGGAGGACGGCACCCCGAACGCGGTCGAGGTTGGCAAGAACAACAAGCTCTACATGGCCTTTGGACGCGAGGTCATCAAGTACGACTTGGACGGCTTTCGGCACGGGGTGATCTGGGACGAGGATGAGCTCGGCGAAGGCTTCGAGGACATGGACCTGACCCTGGACGAGAACAAGCGCATGTGGGTGGTCACCGACCAGGGCTACGCGCACAAGTTCAAGAACGAGCGCAAGAAGGAGTACTCGGTGCGCTTCTCGGACGTGAGCCTGATCCGTCCACGAATCGCCGTCCAAGAGGACATCCTCTACTGCGTGGATCGCGACCGGATCATCCGCTTGGACGCGCTCCAGGCCAAGTTGGACGCTGAGGAAGCGGCATTGGAGGCAGCCGAAGAGGCCGCCGCCAACGCCACCGAGGAGTAGACCCCTCTGGCAGCCGGTTAGCATTCAAGGCATGAAAAGCCGTGCCTTGATTCTCTCCGCCGCGGGCGCCTCCTTGCTGGGGGGCGCTCTTCTCTTTGTGGCCTGCAAGACGGAGCCAGCCCCGTCTCCAGACGGCCCCGTGGTGACCTCGCCGCCGGAAGGCGTCCCGACTCCACCCGCAGCGAACGCCTTTCCGGTGCCCAAGGCGATGACAAACAGCGCCAAGAGCCCCGCTGCCGTCCCCGCTTCTCCGGACGCCGAGCGCGCACTGGCCGAGCTGCAGAAGGTCTGTCAGACCCACGGCGGTGATCCTGAGAACCCTTGGGCCATCGCCCACGGTCTCTTGGCCTTCGGCCCTGAGATGACCCTGTCCAACGGTGAGCCCGCCGTGGACTACCTGTACACCCGCTACGCCGAGGTCTCGGAGATCCAAGGCCAGCGTCTGATCGCCTTCCCCAAGGAGCGCGGCGGCATCGAGATCGAGCCCCACACGGACTTGGTGCTCAAGGCCATCACCGAGAGCGGCCTGCCTCCAGAGCGCGAGGTCCTGGTCGCTGGGGAGACCTTCACCCTCGCCGATCACTGGGAGCACAGCCTTCGCACCAGCTTCCTGGACAAGACCAGCGGGGAGAGCAGCTACACCACCCCCAACGACATGCCTTGGGGCGTTCAAGCGCTGGCCGCCTGGGGCACACCGCAACAAACCCAGTGGAAGGCCTTCCAAGGCACGGAGATGGACCTGGACGACCTGGTCAAGTTCCAGGCCCACGTGCTCACCCAAGAGAGCACCTTCATGTACCAGGCCATGCTGGCTGGGACAGGCTTTGAGAAGAAGCGCCAAGGCGTGTTCAACTACACCTGCGGCGGCGCCCACTTGGTTCAAGGCAGCATCCAGCCGATCGCGGCCGGCTACGGGAACACCCAGGATCGCGAGAAGATGGCGGCGCAGGGCACCCTGTTGGCCTACCGCTACCCCGTCGAGATGGGCGTCTACGAGCAGGCACGCAAGCAGGCTCCGAGCCAAGCCATGGTGCTCTACGTGCAGCAGCTCAAGTTCATCGGCCACTGGCTGGAGAGCATGCACAAGCTGGCCGCAACGGGGATCTACACCCCCAGCGCCCTGGACCAGCAGGTCATGGCCCAGGCCGTCGGTGACTTGATCACGACCACGGCCGCTCTCAAGCAGCTGGGCGCCCTGGACAACGCGGCCAAGATTCGCGAGAGCAACAACCAGCTCTACTTGGACATCGTCGGCGACAGCTGCCATGCCGTGCGTGGCATGGAGTTGGCCCTCGGGAAGAGCGAGGTACGCTGGTAAAGCTGCTCAGGCGGCTTCTTTCTGCCAACTGAGCACTCTGCGTCCCATGTCGGTGATGCCGAGCAGTTCCTTGGCAGCGCCAAGCTCCCAAGCCACCCTGGGCATGCCCCAGACCACTGAGCTGGCCTCGTCTTGGGCCACGGTCGCGCAGCCGGACTGGGCCATGGACAGGAGCCCCTGGGCGCCATCACGGCCCATCCCAGTGAGCAGAATCCCCAGCGCCTTTCCCTTGGCAACCAGGGCGATGGAGCGGAAGAGCACGTCCACGCTGGGTCGGTGCCCGCTGACCTTGTCTCCGTCTCGCACCGAGATCTCGAAGCTGCCAGGGCCGCCCCTCACGCGCATGTGCTGACCACCGGGCGCGATGTAGACGTGGCCCGTTTGCAGGCGGTCGCCATCTCGTGCCTCGCACACCTGAACCTGGCACTCCGCGTTCAGGCGCGCAGCGAAGCTGTTGGTGAAGCCCGCTGGCATGTGTTGGACCACCACAACCGGTGGCAGGCCCGCTGGCAGGGACATCAGCACAGACTTGATGGCGTCGGTTCCCCCTGTCGACGCTCCGATGGCCACCACACTGCGCGCGGGCTGCCCGCTGTTCAGGAGCTGGGATGCGCCTTGACCATGGCCTCCGGGCCCGATGGCCATGACACAAGAGATGACCTCCGCCAACATGGTCTCGGCGGTGCTGCCGACCAGGTGTGCCGAGGGCTTGACCACCACACGACGGGCGCCGGCTTGAAGGGCCTCGGTCCGACGAGACTGATGGGATGTGACCACCACAGTGGGCAGATCGTGCTGGGGAATGAGGCGCTTGAGGAACTCAATACCGTTCATCTTGGGCATCTCAATGTCCAAGGTCATCACGTCGGGCTTGAGGGACACAATGTGGTCCCTGGCCTCGTAGACATCGCGGGCGGTGGCGATAACCTCGATGCCCGGAACCTTCGCCAGGGCGCGCTTGAGCACCTCCCGGGCCACGATAGAGTCATCCACAATCAATACACGAACGCTCATGCGGTCCTCCGCCGGTACACACCGGGCTGGACGTACTCAAACACCGAGTCTCGTCCGATGGTCTCGCTGTGACTGATGAAGAGCCACCCCCCGGGAACCAAGACATCATGGATGCGTTGGAGTACTGCTTCAGTGGTGTCTTTATCAAAATATATCAACACATTACGACAGAACACCACATGCATTTTCTGTCGAAATGGGTACGCGCGCGCCACCAAATTTAGGCGCCTCCAGGTCAACTCAGCCGCCGCCTTGGCCCGCAGCTTCATCTGCGATGGCCCGCTTGACTCAAAGTGTCGACGCAGCTCGACGGGCAAGCGCAAGACGTTCTGGCTCTCCCAAACACCCGCCCGAGCATGGGCCAAGGCGCTGGCGCTGATGTCGGTCGCGAGCACCCCGGTGCGCCAGCCGCCTTTGCATTGGAAGTACTCCATGGTGAGCAGAGACAGGGTGACCGGCTCCTCGCCAGTGGCCGCAGCAGCACACCAGATCCGCAGGTCACGCTCCATGCGGAAGCGCCGTTCCAGCTCCGGCAACACCACCGTCGCAAAGAGCTTGAAGTGCTCCGGCTCGCGCCAAAAGTAGGTGTGGTTGGTGCTCGCCTTGTCGATCAGCTCCGAGAGCACAGCCATGTCCGGCCACTGCCCCAGCCGCTCAGCGAAGAAGGCGTCGAAGCTCAGCCCTCCGGTGGCCTGGTACACCGCCTGCAAGCGAATGGAGATGGAGAGGCGTTTGTGCTCGGGCAGCTCAATGCCAAACTGCTCCTGGAGCAGAGCCGCAACCCGACGAAACTGCGTGTCGCTGAGCTCCCCTTGGCTGAATTGGGCACTGCTTGAAGCCATGCGCTTAAGCGGCCTTTGCTGCGGGTTGGCCGAGCAGCACAGGCAGGTCGATCAGCAAGCGAACGCTGTCCTCGTCGTGGCCCAGGCCTTTCAAGAAGTGCCTGGAGCCCAGTCCGACTCGGGGTGGGCTGTCCACCTTGGAGTCCGGGATCTCCAAGACCTCCGAGACGGTATCGACCATCAGGCCGACCGTGTCCTCACCGACCATGACCACCACAATGCAGGTGCGCGAGGTGGTGGGGACCTTCTCCAGACCGATGCGGGTACGAACGCACATCACCGGAATGACCCGGCCTCTGAGGTTGATGACTCCGACGATGTGACCGGCCACATCCGGAAGCGGAGTGATCGGTTGTACGCCGATAATCTCGCGCACAGCCTCAATCTGGACACCGTAGGTCTCCTGCCCGATGTAGAAGGTCAGGAAACTGTGGGCCTCTGGGGGCCCAGCTTTGGTGGCTTCTGCCTGGATCATCCGTCCTCCAACTGCCTTCTCATCGGATCAAAAGGGGCTGCACTCAAGCTGCAAGAGAGCCGAGGATCCCCGCGACATCCAGAATCAAGCTGATTCGCCCATCCCCCATCACGGTGCACCCAGAGAGTCCGCGCACATCGCCCAGGTAGCTGGAAAGTCCCTTGACGACGGTCTGCCGTTGGCCGACCAGTTCGTCCACAAAGAGGCACACCACCTCGCGGTCGCTCTCAATGACCACAAGCACACCGCGCTCGATGTCGTCTTCGCCCTCCGGGAGCTGGTAGAGCTCCTTGAGACGCAGGACCGGGAGCAGCTCGTCGCGAATGCGTACCAGCTCTTGGCCGCTTGTGAGGCGTGTGATGGCCCCGGTGCGAATCACAAAGGACTCACGGATCGACAGCAGCGGGATGGTGAAGGAGGAGGAACCTACCCTCACCAGCATGCCCTCGATGATCGCCATGGTGAGCGGGATGCGGAGGGTAAAGCTGGTGCCTTTTCCCAACACCGAGGTCACCTCGATGCGGCCTTTGACCCGCTCGATGTTCTTCTTGACCACGTCCATGCCCACGCCGCGCCCTGAGATGGCCGTCACGGCCGCGGCGGTTGAGAAGCCCGGCTCGAACACAAAGGCGAAGACCTCTGAGTCACTGAGCTGCTCGCCTCTCTCGCGGCGAACCAGGCCTCTCTCGATGGCTTTGTCCAGGATGCGGGTTCGGTCCATGCCTTTGCCGTCGTCGCTGACGGTGATCCAGATCTCGCCAGCCTGGTGGCGGGCCTCCAACATCAGCGTGCCCTTGGCCGGCTTTCCGGCGTCCAGCCGCTCGTCGGGGGTCTCCATGCCGTGGTCCACGGCGTTGCGCATCAGGTGAACCAGAGGGTCGGCGATGATCTCCGCCACGGTCTTGTCGACCTCGGTCTCCTCTCCTGCGATGTGCAGGGAGACGGACTTGCCTTGCTTGTTGGAGACATCCCGAACCAGGCGCTTCATCTTGTTGAATGTGTCGGCGATGGCGACCATGCGCAGCGACATGGCCACGTCTTGCAGGCTGCGCGTCACCCTGGAGAGCTGGGCCATGGCCTTCTCCAGGTCGCGCGGCCCCTCCTCGGTGTCGTGGGTGACGGCCGTCTCGGCGATGATGAGCTCACCGACCAGATCCATGAGCTGGTCCAGCTTGCGCACATCCACGCGCAGGGAGCTGCGCTGAGGCCGTTTGGGCCCGGCGCGGTTGGCTTGAGTGGGCTTGCCCTGGCGGAGCTGGGTCTGGACCTGCAGCACCGCGTCCAGCTGCGCTTGGGTGATCCAGCCACGCGAGATGATCGCCTGACCGATGGGCGCCGGACCCGACAAGACTTGATCGAGCTGCTGTTGACTGAGCAAGCCACGCTTCAGCAGCAGCGCCCCTGTGCGGGTCCGCTCCTTCATCTCCCGAACGTCCGTGGCCACGTCGCTCAGCTCGCTGAGCTGGCTCGAGAGGTTCTCGATGACGGGCTTGTCGCTTGGCAACAGACCGAAGGCCTCCCCGAGAACGCCACAGGCGCGCTCAAAGGTGCCCGCCAGCAGCGGGCTGGCTTCAATCTCTCCCCCTCGAATACGGCCCGCCATCTCCGAGAGCTTGCCGACATAGACCTCGACCTCGGAACACTCCCCACCCCTGAGGGCCTGCTGCAGCTCTCCCAGGCGGGCGGCCATCGCGTCGACGAGGGGCGCTTCATTTCCTTCCACCCAGTGCGCCACGACCTGCACCAGGCTTCCGAAGGGCTTCTGGATGCATTGAAGCATGTACTGGTACTTGGGCACCTCGGAGACCGGAGAGAGCTCCTGGGGGGCTGCTGGGCTTACAGGCACCTCGGCCGCCGCAGGCTCCGCAGGCGCTTCAGGCTCCTCGAAGGCGGACGCTCCGCCCATCAACGCCTCAAGCTGCTCGACCAAAGCCCCCGCCCGGGTCTCGGCGCCCTGATCCACGAAGTCCACCGCGATGGCGTCCAGTCGCTCTCCCAGGAAGTCCAGGGTCAAACAGAAGGTGCTGACCGCCTCCTGGCTCAAGGGGTAGCTGCCCGCCTGGATGCCTCCGAGCAGGGTCTCCGCCACGTGCATGACGCGGCCAACGCTCCCAAAGTCCAAGTACCCAGCGGAGCCCTTTACGGAGTGGAAGAGCCGAAAGACCAGGGCCAAGTCGGCCTCCGGAGCATTGCCGCCCTCCATACCGAGCAAGAGAAGCTCCGCTTCTTCCAGCGCTTCCCGGCTCTCAAGCACAAAGCACTCAATGATTTCTTGGGTATCCGGATCCATCAAGACCTCGTCATTCCCTCTGCCTATCGGAGGGCCTTGAGCCACCTTGAGGCAGCCTGCGTCCCTCCGTGAAGCCACGATCCACCCTTGTGCCCTGGCTGCCCGGATCCGACCTCAGGGGCAAGCAGGTTCACGATGCGCTTGATCCTTCATCTCCTGGAGCGTGGCTTGGTGACCCCCAGGGACGTCATGCGAGCTTTGCTGGGACATCTGGCGAGCTCTCCCCCTCTGGGCCAGCTCGCGCTCTACCGCGGTGTACTCCGTGTAGAAGAAGTGGTTCAGGTCCTAGACGCACAGCTTGAGCAACCCCACAAGCGCTTCGGGGAGCTCGCCGTGGCGATGGACTTCTGCACCTTGCACGACATCGAAACTCTCCTTGATGAGCAGCAGGCCCGGGCCGTAAGCCCGCAGGCCTTCCTGGTGCGTCATGGGGCGCTCACCGCCGGCAGAATGGCCCTTGAAGCGGACCGCTTGGCCCGTCGCGCAGCCTGAGCTGGAAGGGCCCTGGGAAAAAGAGGCGGTCGAGGCTTGAGCGGGTGCGGAGATGATCCGTTGAAGAGTGGGACAAGAGGAGAACCCATGTCTAAGATTCTGGTGGTCGACGACAGCCGCGCCATGCGCATGATCGTCAAGCGCACCCTTCGTCAAGCCGGCTTCGGCAGTCACGAGATCGAGGAGGCTGAGCATGGCCAAGACGCCCTGGAGAAGATCTCGGCGAACGCGCCGGATCTCATCCTGAGCGACTGGAACATGCCGGTCATGAACGGCTTCGAGCTGCTCCAGGCTCTCAAAGAGCAAGGGAACGAAGCCAAGTTCGGCTTTGTCACCTCCGAGGGAACACCGGAGATGCGCTCCAAAGCCAGCGAGGCCGGCGCGCTTTTCCTGATCGCCAAGCCCTTCACCGCATTCACCTTTGAGCAGACCCTCGCGGGCATGCTCTAGGAGCTCCAATGACCATCTCCTTCCCAGAATCCAAAGCGGTCAACGAGCTCTTCGCGATGCTGCTCGGCAAGCGCTGCAAGGTCGCCAAAGACAAGCCCATGGGCCGACGCCCAGGCGAAGCGGCCGCGATCGGCGTGTACGTTGACGACGCGGGCGAGCTCGTCGCGGCGGTGGTCTGCGACATCGCCCTGGCCGGCGCCGCTGGCACTGCGCTCTCCATGCTCCCTCCCAAGCTGGCCAAGGACTGCATCCGCACCAAGCGGCTGCCGGACAACGTCGCGGAGAACCTCTACGAGGTGCTCAACGTCGGCGCGAGCCTCTTCAACAGCGCCCGTACGCCACACGTCAAGCTGCTCGAAGTGGTGCAAGAGCCCGCCCGCCCCAGCAAGGAGGTTCAAGCCTTGCTGCGCAAGCCCGGCACACGCATGGACTTGAGCATCGCTGTGAACGGCTACGAGCCAGGCAAGATCCACCTCCTCGCAGCCTAGGCTGCGACGTTGCGTTCCCGGAGCGGACGGGTGAAGACCAGGGGTCACCCTTGGAGCCGCCTTGTCCGCACCCGAGAACGTCGAGACCGCCGACCCTGAGCGCCTGTACGAGCCCCCCGCCGATGAGGTGGGTTTCTCCGCCCGCGCCGTGATTGTGGGCTGCATCTTGGGCGGCGTCGTCGCAGCCATGAACATCTACCTGGGCTTGCGCATCGGGTGGAGTTTTGGTGGATCCCTGATCGCGGCGATCCTGGGTTTCTCCGTCTTTGCCAGCTTGGGCCGCATGGGCGTGATCAAGCGGAAGTACTCCATCCTCGAGGCCAACATCACCCAGACGGCGGGCTCCGCCGCGGGCACGATGACCAGCGCCGCCGGGCTGCTCGCCCCCATCCCTGCCATGCGCATGATGGGCTACGAGTTCACCTACGTGCAGCTCACCATCTGGGCCATCTCGGTGGCCTACCTCGGTGTGTTCTTCGCGGTCCCTCTGCGTCGCCAGATGGTCCTGGTCGAGAAGCTGCGCTTCCCCACCGGCACCGCGACCGCGCAGACCATCATGGCGATGTTCTCCAGCGGCGGAGAGGCCGAGCGCAAGGGCAAGGCCCTGATGATCTGGGGCGTGCTGGCCGCGGTCTTCACCCTGAGCACCCACTTCATCCCCGCCATCGAGCACCCGGACATCAGCACCATCGGCCTGAGCTACATGTCCGTGTGGGGCTTCTCCCTGATCATCTCCCCGATGATGACCGGCGCTGGAATCCTAATTGGCCCGCGCGTGGGCATCTCCCTGCTGCTCGGCGCCATCGCCGGCTGGCTGCTCCTGGGCATCCCTGTCTGGCAGGCCGGCTTGGCCTGTGGCCCCACCCTGGTAGACGGCATGTGGACCAGCGGCGCCAAGCAAGCCTGCATCGCTCCTGGAGCGGTGGACGGCTTCCTGGCCGCCAAGCCTGCCTTGATGGCCAAGCTCGAAGGGCTGGCCTTGGGCAGCGGCTTGAACGGCGACCAAGCCCTGGCTGCCCTGCGCGGCAATGTTCGCGCCATGGACCCCCTGGTCTGGCAGCACAAGGGCCTCAATGACTACGGCACAGGCATCAAGGGGTGGATCCTCTGGCCTGGTGTCGCGATCATGGTCGCGGACGCGCTGACCTCGCTGGCGCTGAGCTGGCGGACCATCCTGAACACCTTCAAGTTCAAGAAGTCGGACGCCGAGGCCTTGGCGGACACCTCCAAGGACCAGATCCCCAACAGCTGGTGGATCGGCGGACTCTGCGTCGCCGCCCCAGCAACCATGGGCGTCACCTACTGGATGTTCGACATCCCGCTGCACCTCAGCGCCCTGGCCATCATCCTCAGCTCCGTGCTGGCCATGATCGCCGTGCGTTCTACCGGCGAGACCGACATCAACCCCATCGGCGGCATGGGCAAGGTCACCCAGCTGGTCTTTGGTGCCTTGGCTCCAGGCGCGGTCCAGACCAACCTGATGAGCGCGGCCATCACCGGCTCCGGCGCCTCCCAGGCCGGCGACATGATGCAGGACCTCAAGACCGGGTACATGCTGGGCGCCAGCCCCAAAGAGCAGTTCAAGGCCCAGACCATCGGCATCCTCTTTGGCATCGTCTTCTGCGTGCCCATCTTCCTGCTCTTCGACACCGTCTACGACATCGGCGGCGCCGACCTGCCCGCTCCTGCAGCCCACGCGTGGCGTGCGGTCGCCGAGCTGCTCTCCCAGGGTCTGGACGCCTTGCCTCCCGGCGCCCAGTGGGCGGTGATCGGTGGCTGCATCTTCGGCATGCTGCTCCCTGTGGCCCGCAAGTACGCGCCAGCGGCCGCCAAGGACTACGTGCCCAGCGCCTTGGCCTTTGGCATCGCCTTCATCGTCGGCGCCTACTACAGCATCGCGATGTTCGTCGGCGCCGTGGTCTTCATGATCTGGAAGAAGCTCAAGCCCGAGCAGGCCGCTGCTCTCAGCTTTGCGGTCGCAAGTGGACTGGTCGCAGGCGAAGGCTTGGCCGGAATCGGCAAGGCCTTGCTCATGTTGGCAGAGGTCCCGACTCTGGCTGCAATGCTGGGCATGTAGCGCCCCTTGCGCATCAACGGAATTGGGATTGCGTGGCTCGGTGTGGAGCCCAGGTTGCCAGACGGCAGCTTCTGGGCGACCACTTGGTTCACCTTCCTCTTTCTGCCCATCTTCCCTTTGGGGAGGCGCCGCCTCAAGGTGGTCGAAGAGGGCCAAGACCTGGTGATTCAGGAGCTCGAGGACAGCCGCCTGAGTTGGGCGAGCATTCTCAAGACCCTGGGTTTTTCTTGGTTGATGGTCCCCTTTCTGGTCGGGGCCCCTATGCCTCTGCTCGTCACCGAGGTCTGGATCGACATGCTGGGCTGGTCTCAGACCGGCCAGAACTGGGGCATTGGCCTGTGGATCGTGTGGCTGGGCGTCTGGGTGTTGGGGCTGAGCAGCTGGCACGAGAAGCGCTTCCAGCCATGAGCTCTCAACGAGAAAGGGCCCAGCCAAAGATGGCCGGGCCCTGTGTTCTTTGGGGCCAAAGCCCTGCTGCTCAGCCTTCTCGGCCTTGCTGCGCCATGTAGCCCAAGGTCATCTGAAGGTTCCGCTCCACCAGGGGAATCTGGCCAGCAGGCACGTCGGTAACCAGCGCCTTGTGCAGGTTCTTGGCCATGCCAGCAGCGTAGTCCTCTCCGCGGACCTCGCAGGCCGCAGCGGCCATTGCAGCCCGGCGGGCCCACTCGCTGCGGATCTCCGGGTTGTCCAAACCTTCAGCGGCCAACTCCGAGAGGATCTGAGTCATGTCGGTGACCTCGCCCTCGGAGGGCTCATCAGACTCAGGGGCATCGATGGCTTGAGCCAGCTGGCCCACCATGCGCTGAACCAGATCCGTCTCCACCGGCCAGAGGGCGAACCAGGGGTGGTTCACCAAGGCGTGGGAGCCCTGAAGCGCGTCGGTGTCGACATCCCCTTCTGGAACGGCAGGGCCTTCGACGCCCTGGAGCTTGTCGGCCGGCACATGTCCAGCGAAGTGCTCCCAATCGTGGGGAACACCGCCGGTGAGCTCACGAACGCGCTCCACCGCGGGCAGCACGAACTGCATGGCCGAGCCAAAGGGCAAGCGGGTCATGTAGGGGGCCTGCTCGTTCATCTCGCGCAGCATGCGCCGCAGCTCACCGCGGCTGGAGTGGCCATGGCTCAGGTCACGCATGCCCTCGGCGCCGCCGAAGCGGCCCATCAGGATGCAGGTTCCTTCCGCGTCGGTCCAGCCCAAGAGGAACTCGCTGTAGCCGTCCTGGTCGGCTGGGCCGATCAGAGCGGTGGGGTCCGGGTCGATCTCGGCACCCTTGAGACCAAAGCTGCGGCTGGGAACATCCTGAATGCTCACGCCCTGGCTCTTGAGCTTGTGCAGCCCCAAGCGGGCGGCCTTGCGCAGCACCTTGGGTGCCTTCTCCAAGCTCTGGAGCAGGGCCACCTTCTGCAAGGCGACCGCCGCCTGGATGGCGTTCATGGCCATGCCAGGGTCCAGGTCCTGAATCGAGCCGCTGCCGTCCAGCCAGGCCAACGCAGCCGCGTCACCCTGTCCATTGGCCAAGGCCTCTACAACCGTCTTGTCGAACTTCTTTGCCATGGGAGATCTAGCTCTCTTCGCCCTGCAGGGGCTTCATGCGGGTGCCGATAGCCTGGTTGACCGTCAGCGCCGTGATGTTGATGATGTCGGCCACGTCGCTTCCCACTGGGAGGACGTTGACGGGCTTGCGCAAGCCCACCAACAGCGGACCAACCGCGGTGGCACCACCCAGCTCCCGGAGGAGCTTGTAGGCCATGTTTCCGCTGGTGAGGTCAGGGAAGATCAGCACGTTGGCGTCTCCCTGAATCTTGGAGAATGGGAAGACGCGCTTGGCGGTCTCGGGGTTCACGGCCGTGTCTGCCTGAAGCTCACCGTCGATGATGAGGTCCGGCCAAACGCGCTTGACCAGTCCCAAGGCGCTGCGCACCTTGTTGATCTGCTCGCTGCCGCGGTGCTCACCAAAGTCCGAGTAGGACAGCATGGCCACCCGGGGGGTGTCCCCAAAGGCCATGGCCGTACGGGCGGTGTTCATGGCGATCTGAGCGAGCTGCTTGGCGTTGGGGTTCTCGTTGACGGTGCAGTCCGCGAAGAAGATGCGCTTCTCCTTGAAGAGCATCACGTACACACCGGAGACAACGCCCGCGCCGCGGTGCAGACCGACCGTCTGGAGCGCTGGCCGCAGAGTGGTGTGGTACGGGCTGTCCAGACCGCCCACCAGACCGTCGGCCAAGCCTTCGCGCACCATCATGCAGCCGAAGTAGGTGGGGTCATGGCAGAGCTGACGGGCGCGCTGGGCGTTGACGCCCTTGCGCATGCGCAGCTCATAGAGCGCGGTGGAGAGCTGGTCGAAGACCGGGCCGTTGCTGGCCTCCATGATCTCTACGCCGGTCAGATCCACGTTGGAGTCCTCGGCCCGCTTCAGGACCTTCCACTCCTCGCCGATCAAGATGGGCGTACAGATGCCTTCGTCCACGAGCTGCTGGGCAGCCCGCAGCACGCGGCTGTTGGTGCCGTCGGGGAAGACCACGCGCTTGGGACGCTGCTTGGCCCGGTTCATCAAGGGGCGCAGGAACTCACGGGAGCGCAGGAGCAGCTTCTCGAGCTGCTCACGGTAGGCGTCCATGTCCTCGATCGGTGCACGGGCCACACCCGAGTCTGCTGCGGCCTTGGCCACAGCGGGGGCCACCCAAGTCAAGACCCGGGGATCGAAGGGCTTGGGGATCAGGTAGTCGGGCCCAAAGGTCAGGTTGGTGGTCTCGTAGGCCCGGCGCACCGAGTCCGGCACGTCCTCGCGGGCCAGAGCTGCCAGGGCGCGCACAGCGGCCATCTTCATCTCTTCGTTGATCTGGCGGGCCCGGCAATCCAGGGCACCACGGAACACGAAGGGAAAACCCAGAACGTTGTTGATCTGGTTGGGGTAGTCGCTGCGCCCAGTGGCCACAATGGCGCTGGGGACGGCGGCCTTGGCGACCTCGTAGGGGATCTCCGGGTCGGGGTTGGCCATGGCGAAGACCATGGGCGCATCGGCCATGGTCTTGAGCATCTCACCACTGAGAATGTTGCCCACGGACAGACCCACGAACACATCAGCGCCGACAAGAACCTGGGCCAGAGTACGAAGCTCCGAGTCCTGCGCGAAGTGCTCCTTCTCGGCGAACATGTCCTCGACCCGGCCCTTGTAGACCAAGCCCTTGGAGTCGCACATCCAGATGTTCTTGGTCTGAACGCCCAGCGACTCGAGCAGGCGCGCGGTAGCGATGGCAGCGGCCCCAGCCCCGCAAAACACAACCTTGATCTCCTCAAGCTTGCGGCCGGTCACTTCCATCGCGTTGAGCAGTGCGGCGCTGGCGATGATGGCCGTGCCGTGCTGATCATCGTGGAAGACCGGGATGTCCAGCTCCTCACGCAGGGTCTCTTCAATGTAGAAGCAGTCTGGGCTGGCGATGTCCTCCAGGTTGATGCCGCCGAAGGTGGGCGCCAGGGCCTTGACCGCTGCGACCACCTCCTCCTTGGTGACGGCATCCAGCTCGATGTCGAAGACGTCGATGTCGGCGAACTTCTTGAAGAGGTTGGCCTTGCCCTCCATCACCGGCTTGCTGGCCAGCGGGCCAATGTTGCCCAAGCCGAGCACGGCCGTGCCGTTGGTGACCACGCCGACCAGGTTGCCCTTTGCGGTGTACTGAAAGACCTTCTCCGGGTCCTTTGCGATCTCACGGCAAGGTGCAGCCACGCCGGGTGAATAGGCCAGGGAGAGATCCCGCTGGGTCATCATCGGCTTGGTGGGGACCACCTCGAGCTTCCCGGGACGGGGGTTCTCGTGATAGTCGAGGGCATCATCCTTGAGGGACATGAAAACTCCGAGAGGCCCGTGAGCCTATCGGAGCCCACCCCAGAGTCAAGGCAGCCCGGAGAGTGGATTGGGAGAGCGCACACAGCGTCTTGAGAAGCTGCTCATCCTGGAGATCCGTCGGGTCACAGAAGAGCTGGATCTACGCCGGGACTTGCTCATCCGTGTCTGGGGAGAACAGCGCGCCCGCGCCCCCTTTTTGGACACGGTCTTCACCCGCTGGAAGACCCTGCCCTTCACCGAGCTGTTGCGCCTAGAGCAGCGCCAAGTCGAGGCGTGCTCGGACTTTTACCGAGAACTGGACCGGATGCGCCTGTACTTGGAGACCACCCAGGACATGCCCCGTGCGCTGGCCTTGGCCTACGACGGTCACTTGGCCCGCCTCGAGCAGCTCTCCTATGGGGCCATCGGCGCCTTGGAAGGCGGCCCGGTAGAGATGCACTTGGACCTGGACTTTGAGGAGTAGCGTGGCCTGAGCAGCGTCGCCTCTATGCCTCCGCCAGGGCAGCCACCTGGGCCATCACAGACCTCGCTTGGGCCGGGTCTCGCAACGCCAAGCCGCAGGCCGGGGTCACCCAGCCAGAGCCCACAGCCCCAGTGTGTTGACCATCGGTGCTCACAGCCCCCCAGAGCACCTGCCCCTCAAAGCCCCCGCCCTGCTCGTAGTCGTGCATGTAGCGCACCGAGTCGAAGCTCAACAGGTCCATCTCCAAGGCACGCAGGACCCCCATGGGCGGGCTGCCGCAGGTGTGAATCCCCACCTTCCAATCCGGCGCTCGAAGGGCCGCGATGAGCTGCTTGAGGGGTCCCGGGTCCTCTCCCAACATGGGCTCATCCAGGAGCAGAAGACCGGGACCGGCCACCTGAGACCGCCACAGACGGGCGGTCTTGAAGATGCGCTCTGACAAGGCCTCCATGTGCTCAGGAGCGTCCTTCTCTGGAGAACAGAGCGAGAGGGTGAGCGGACCACAGAGCTGAAGCTTCACGCCGTGTGCCTCAGAACTCTGCAGGCGCTTCACAAATCCCAAAGGCAGCCCTTCCACCGGCGAGGCCAGGCTGCCGCTGCCCAAGCCCCGCTCCACCATTCCTGCACCCAGCTCTGGCAGATGGGGCCACTGGGGGCAGGTCTCAAACACAAAGTCCAGAGCCGTCTCCAGCTCCGTGAAAGGCAGCGAGCCAACCCCTGTCACGGCCCTCATTCCGGCCTCCGAAGCGCCATACCCAGGCTCAAAAGCAGGCCCATAGCACCCAAACCCAAGCCCCAACCCCAAGTCCACAGGCGGTACTCAAAGACCACCTCCTCGGCGCCCGTGGGCAGCATCACCCCGCGGAACAGACCGCCCACCTGCAAGATCTCGGCGTCCTGACCATCCACCTGAACCTGCCACTGGGGCTCCCAGCGGTCCGCCACGACCAAGATCCCGCTCGCGGTGCCGGCGGGAATGGCGATGCGCAGCTCTGCCCCAGAGTCGTCGATCTCCAGGGGCGTGATCACCCCTTCGGTGGGCAAGCGGCGCTCCAAGTCCTGAACGGCCGGCGCCTCTCGAAAGGCGTAGCCGGTGCGCAGGAAGTCCAAGGCCTCTCGCTCGTTGGCCGCCGAGCGCGCGCCGGACGTCACCCAAGCACGTGGCCCACCATCCAAGGCGTAGACCGAGAGCGCCGGAGCATCCCCGGTGGGCCCCACGGGCGCCAAGCCAAAGAGCGCCCCTTGGGCCACGACGCTGTTGGCCCCGGCGAACTCCAAGACCTTGCGGTTCTGGGCGTTGATGCTGCCAACCCACAAGGGCGAGTGCGCATCTGGGTCCAGCATCGCCCCAAAGCGTTGGGCCTGGAGCGTGGGCCAAAGCGGGGCGCCCCGCAGCTCAGCGTGCATCAATGGCACCGCTTCGAGTCCCAGGGTGCGGCCCGCCGGCATGGCCTCCAGCTCGAGCGTCGTCGGCTCACCAAGGGCACGCAGCGGCCCGCAGCACAGCACCCCGAAGAACAACGCGGCGGCCCCAACGCCCGCCTGACCACGCTCCGGCACCCAGTGGTGGACCGCAAAACCACAAGCCACAGCCAGCATCCAGAGCGCCAGTGGCATCAGCGCACCCAGGACATGGCCTGCCCCCAAGAGCAGCGGCACCACGGCCAGCCCGAGCGCCAGCGCGCCCCCGCCAAGCCAGCGTCTGCCGGTCCCCGAGGGCCAGGCCAAGGCAGCACCAAGGGCCAGGACAATGCCCCCCAATCCATAGAGACCCGCGGGCCAGACCTGAGTGACCACCCCCTCTCCAGACACCCACGCCGCCAATGCCGGCAGAGTCAGCGGCGCCGAGAGCAAGACCCCACCAAGGATGGAGAGCAGGATGCCGGCCTTGGCTCCCCGCCGCAGCCAATAGGCCACGAGCATCGCCAGGGTCCAGGCCCCCAAGACCAGGTCGCCTCCGCAGAGTGCAGCGGCCAACACCAGGGAGAGCCAGGGTCCGCCACGCTTCCAGCCGCGCTCCAAGGCAAAGAGACACCAAGGCAACAGCCAGAAGGTGGCCGCCGTGCCGTCGATCAGGCCCAGATGAAGCCCCGGATTGGCTTGCGCCAGAACCGCCGCCACCAGAGCTGCGCCGGGTGCCACACCGCTACAGCGTCCCCAGAGCAAGGTCCCCAGTCCCGCAAGCGCAGTGAACAACCAGGCGCTGGCGCCGCGGGCGAGGGTGACCCCCAAGAGCCACGTCAGCCAAGACTGGGGAGAGCCCAGGGCCGAGCGGGGGTCCTCCACAACAGGCACCCCAGCCAGATGGGCGCTGCTCCAGAGCGGCGCTTGACCGCTCAAGACCTGGGAGACCGTCTCGGCGCGTAGGAACTCGGCGTAGCCCGATTCCCACGGGTGAAGCAGCGGAAGCTGACCCGAGAGCAGCCCGGGATAGAACGCCAGGGGCGTGAGCAAGAGCAGCGCCATCAGCGCCGCCCATCGCGCCTTTTCAGTCACCCGCGACTGGCAAATACGGTGCCAGCTTTTCTAGGAAGGCCGGGCTCCAAGGACGCTTTCGTCGGGTGTCCGGATCCACGCACACCACCACCCGTCGGCCAGACCCCAGCAACCTGTCCTCGTCCATGGGGCGCATCTCAAACCTGAACACGAGCGAGGTCACCCCGACCCGCTGAACATAGACCCGCACCCTGATCTCCCCCACCCCTTCGAAGGGCGAGAGGTACTCAACCTGGTTCTCTCGAACCAAGTGAAACTGGTCCGGGTGCTTCTCGTCGCCAAAGCCGGCAAAGCCCAGCTTCTTCCAAAACTCACCAACGCAGCGCTCCATAAAGAGCAGGTAACGGGCGTTGTGCAGGACTCCGAAGAGGTCCAGGTCATCGAAGTAGACGTCGAAAACCGATTCGTGGAAGCGCATCCACTCTGTCTAACACCCCTGAGTCCCCAACTCAGTTCACCCAAGTGCTCTGGGGTGCCCGTTGCGCAGCCTCGCTGAGTAGGAGCTGCAGATCGCGCCAGGAGTCCTGCCAATACTGCTCGCACTGCTGAACAGCGGCCCATGCCAGTGGCGTGTCCCAGTCCACCGCACGCTCGGCCGCAAGACGGGCCTGCTGCTTGGCGAAAGTGGTCTGCCCGTTCAGGTAAACCAACAAGCGCGTCACTTCCTCCGAGCTGAGCTCGTGCAGGAACAGCGCCAGATCTGGGTCTCTGTCCTGTGCCATGTCCAGATGCTACGGGACAAGCGGTGTAAGAGACGAGGCTTTTGTTTCACCCGATCTTACGCCCTGTTTCTAGAGGCTCGCCAACCCAGGCTTAGAGCGCCCTTGGGTCGGTCAGCTTTCCAGTCACTGCGCTGGCGGCCGCGACCGCTGGACTGACCAGGTACACGGGGCCAGGAGCGCCCATTCGACGGGCAAAGTTCCGGTTCGTCGTGCTCGCGGTCGTCTCGCCCTCGTAAGGGATTCCAGGGCCGTTTCCGATGCAGGAGCCACAACCTGGCGCACTCACAACAGCGCCCAGTGCCTCAAAGAGCGCCAGCAGGCCCTCCTCTCCGGCGGCCTTGGCCACGTCCGCGCTCGATGGGGTCACGGTCAAGCGCACCCCTTCTGCCAAGGTGCGTCCGCGGAGCACGTCGGCTGCAGCGCGCAGGTCGGCCAGAGAGCCACCGGTGCAGCTGGCGATGACCACGTTGTGGATGGCCACCTGGGTGTTGTCGGCCAGAGGCGCCCGGTTTCGGCTGTCCCCGGGGGTGGCGACGGTCAGGGGGACCTCGTCCAGGTCAATGCGGATGGTGCGCGCATACTCAGCGCCCTCGTCGGCGTGCACAAAACTCGCCTTGACCTGCTCTGGGGTCAGACCACGGCGGGCCACCAAGAAGTCCACCAGAGGCTTGCAGGGCGCAACAACGCCGGTCATCAAGCCGCCTTCGACGGTCATGTTGGTCAGCACGGAGAGCTCGTCCACGTTCCACTGGTCCAAGCCTGGACCGGCAAACTCCACCACGCAGGTGTCCGTGGGTCCGGTGCGCCAGTGCTCCTCACGGAAGTAGGGGTCACCGATGATGTGCAGGATCAAGTCCTTGGGAGAGAGCACGCCCTTGGCATCGCCGTGGACTTCGACCCGAACCACCTTGGGCACCGTCACAGGAATCAGACCGGTGCGAAGCGCAAAGGCCATCGCGGTGCTGCCGACCCCAAAGGCCATGGCGTTCATCACGCCGGCCGTAGGGCTGTGGGAGTCCGTGAGAACGATCACATCGCCGGGCATGGCGTAGTCCTCGACCACGAGGCGGTGACAGACACCCGGTGGGTAGGGGCGACCGGGCCCGTGCAGGCGGATTCCAAAGCGCTCGCTGGCCTGGACCATCTCTTCCGTGAGCTTCATCGCAGGACCCAAGCGGGCTTTCTTCACGTTGTCCGGAACCGAGGGCTGGTCGATGAGCACGAAGTGGTCCTCGAAGGCCGCCACAAGCTCAGGGGCGTGCATGGGCGCCTGGCCCCACTCCTTCTCGTACAGGTCCATGACCATGCCGGCGGTGTACTCGTGCATGCCCCGGAAGGCCGCGCGACAGAGCACCTGGTCGCCGGGAGAGACCGCCTGGATCCCGTCTTCGGTGGCAGCAGCACCACCCCAGACCTTCGCCGCGATGATCTTCTCGACCATGTTCAAGGCCCGCGCAGCCGGCTGGGTCTCGTAGGTGGGCTCGATCTCGCCGGCCAAGAGCTGGCTGCCGTAGCGCATCAGGCCGCCGGCTTGGGAGACCTTCTTAAAGAACGGGGGCAGCTCCTCAGCCAGGGCCGCCGTGTCCAGATCCTCGCCCTGCTCCAGGCGGGTGAGAACCCCCCGATCGGTGCTGAAGGGCAGGCCCAGGTACACCATGTTCTCTTGAAAGATGCGCTGGAAAGAGTCGGCGACGACCAGCTCTACGCCCGCCCCTTGATGGGCCACCACAGCGTGCTCACGGGAGGAGCCGCTGCCATACGCTTGGCCGCCCACAATCACCTGGGTTCCGAAGCTGCGCACCGAGTCGAGCTCGACGACCTCGCGGAAGTTCACCAGGAACCAGGGTCCCAGGATCTCTGGCGTGTAGCCCAAGGTACAGGCGCGCCCGGAGATCATCGCGTCCGTGTTGACAGCGAAGTGGTACGCCGCTCCATCGACCTGAGGGCTCTGCCCGTCCAGCTGCGCCTTGAGGAGGCTGGGGTCGGTGCTCAAGTGAAGGATCTTGCCGGTGAGCTTCATGGGGTCCTCTCCTGCTCGCCCTCTTAACGCCCCGTCGGTTAGAGCCCCGTCATGTTCTGGCTCATTGCATGTCTGACCCCACTGCCCATCCTCCCTGGTACGGGTGACTGTGCCCAATACGCGGACGCAGACGACGACGGTTTTGGCGACCCTCTGCGCTGCCTGCCCCCAGATGCCTCCACCGGCGTGGACAACGGGGACGACTGCAATGACCAAGATGCCTTCGTGTACCCAGGCGCGCAGGAGATCTGCGATGGCTTGGACCAAGACTGCGACAAGATCCCCGACAACAGCGCCGTCGACGCTCAAGAGCTCTGGGTGGACGGCGACAGCGACGGTTTTGGAGACCCCAACCGCAAAGAGAAGATCTGCCCGATGGACGGCTGGGTAGACAACAACGGGGACTGCAATGACGGCGACGGGGAGATCTACCCCAACGCCCCTGAGCTCTGCGACGACGCCGACCGAAACTGCGACGGGGACCCCTACGACAACCCCGACGACGGGCAGCTCTTCTACTTCGACAAGGACGGCGACGGATACGGCCGCAAGCAGGACTTCACGGAAGAGCTCTGTTTCGCTCCCTCCGGCTATGTGGCCAGCCCGGACGACTGCGACGACGACGATTTCGACGTAAACCCGGCTCAGACCTACTTCTTCGAGTACGCCAGCGTCAACGGCCTCTGGGACTACAACTGCGATGGCAGCGATGAGAAGGGCTACCCTCTCGACCCAGTGTGCGACGCCGACGACAACCTGGTGATCGACGGTTTCGTCTTCGGCCCTCCCAACTGCGGGAACGAGGCCCTCTTCGCCGACTACTGTTTCTTTGGCAGCGCTCTGGGTGGCTTTGACTACCGCGCCCAGCCCTGCCGATAACCCTCAGCCCTCGAGCAACATGACCCCCACCGCAGCCTGGACCGAGCTCCAGACCCGCTTGGCCGAGATCAACACCATCAGCCAGATCGCCAGCAACCTCTCCTGGGATCAGCAAGTCATGATGCCCACAGGTGGGGGAGCAGATCGGGGGAAGCAGCTCTCGATGCTCTCGGGCATGAGCCACGCACGCTGGAATGAGCCGGGTCTAGCAGAAGCCCTCGACGCTCTGTCCGGGAACGAGGCCAGTGATCTGCAGCGGGCCGCCGTGCGCAACACCAAGCGCCAGCACAAGCGCTCCACCGCCATGCCAAAGGAGCTGGTCCAGGCCATGTCCGAGGCACGCAGCGCGGCCTTCCCAGCCTGGGCTGCGGCCAAGGAGTCCCAGGACTACCCCGGCTTTGTGCCCCACTTGGAGAAGCTGGTCGCCCTGACCCGCGAGGAAGTGGCCGTGCTCCAGGAGCCCGGTCAGGACCCCTACGATGTGTTGCTCGAGCCCTACGACCCCGGCTCCACCAGCGCCAGCCTGGACCCCATGTTCGAACGCCTGGGCACCGAGCTCTCCAGCTTCCTTCAGGCCATCCAAGGCAAGCCTGCCCCCGGTGAGCGCCCCAAGGGCCCCTTCGCCATCGCGCCACAGCAGGCCCTGCACGAGTCTCTGGTGCCCGCCCTGGGCTACGACATGGAGCGCGGCCGCTTGGACGAGAGCGAGCATCCCTTCACCATCGGCATGGGCTACGGCGACACCCGGATCACCACCCACTACTACGAGAACGACCTGCTCCCCGGCCTGGGTGGCACCATCCACGAGACCGGCCACGGCCTCTACGAGCAAGGCCTGCCCAAGGAGCTGCGCGGCACCGGCGCTGGGCAAGCTGCGGGCATGGGCCTGCACGAGAGCCAGTCCCGCTTCTGGGAGAACTTCATCGGGCGCAGCCGGCAGTTCTCTGAGTGGCTGGCCCCGCAGATCAACGCGCACATGGGGACCTCGCTGACGGGACCCGGTCTCTACGCGGCCTCCAACGGCGTAAAGCCCAGCTTGATCCGGATCTTCGCTGACGAGGTCACCTACAACCTCCACATCGTCATCCGCTACCAGTTGGAGCGCCAGCTCTTCAGCGGCCAGATCGAGGTCTCCCATCTGGACCAGGCCTGGGCCGATGCTTACGAGCAGAAGCTGGGTGTTCGTCCGGCACACGTGGGCGAAGGCGTCTTGCAGGACGTGCACTGGCCCCAGGCCTACTACGGCTACTTCCCCAGCTACACCCTGGGCAACCTCTACGCCTCCAGCCTGGTCAAGGCTCTGGAGAAGGCCCGTCCACAGATGTGGGCAGAGGTACAGAAGGGCGAGTTCGCCGGCATCCTGAGCTGGCTGCGCGAGAACGTGCACCAGAAGGCCCACCTGATGGACGCCCCGGACATCGTGAACGCCGCATGCGGCGGTCAGCAGGACCACGTGGCCGACTTTGTGGACCACATCTGGGCCCGTCACGGCGCGCTCTACGGTGTGTCTCGCTGAGTTTTTCTTCGTGTTTTTCTGGGGGGCTGTCGAAAGGGCCAACCCTGGCCCGTCTGGGAAAGTGAGGCTGCCAGTCAGGCCGCCAAGATTCCAAAGAGGTTCCCCATGAAAGTCATGATGCTCATCCAAGAGTCCGCTGAAGATTTCTCCGCCCGTGGCAGCGAGGGCCCCGCCGCCCAAGCCTACTGGCAGCTCTGGCAGGACTACTCCGCCGCGGTCAACGACAAGGTCGTCGCGGGCAACATCTTGGACCACAGCGACAAGGCGGTCACCATCCGCTTTGAGGGTGGCGAGCGCCAAGTCCAGGACGGCCCCTACGCCGACTCCAAGGAGATCTTGGGCGGCTACATGATTTTCGAGGTCGAGACCATGGACGAGGCTCTGGAGCTGGCCAGCACCTGCCCCTGCCTGCCCAAGGGTGCCCTTGAGCTGCGCCCATTGGTTGAGATGAGCTGAGTGACGGCAGAGGGCACAAGCCTGGTCGTCGAGCGTGTGGCCCGCGAGAGCTACGGACGCTTGGTGGCCTGGCTGGCTGCCCACTGCGGGGATCTGGCCCTGGCCGAGGACGCCATGGGGGATGCCCTCTCGGCGGCCTTGAGCACCTGGCCCGAGCAAGGGGTGCCCAGCGACCCCCAGGCTTGGCTGCTCACGGCGGCCCGACGTCGCGTCATTGACCGGGTGCGGCGACAGCAGACCCGTGACCACGGCATGGACCGCTTGCGGCAACAGGCCGAAGAGATCCAGACCTCGAGCTTGGGAGGCGGCCTGGCAGATCGGCGCTTGGAGCTGCTCTTTGTCTGCGCCCACCCGGAGATCGACGCCCAGATCCGCACCCCCCTGATGCTTCAGACCGTGCTGGGTCTGAGCGCCCAACGCATCGGCAACGCCTTCCTGCTCTCCCCCACTACCCTGGGCCAACGCCTGGTTCGCGCCAAGCGCAGAATCCAAGAGCTAGGCCTGAGCATGGAGCTGCCGGCCCCAAAAGAACTCCAGGAACGCCTGACCTTTGTGCTCGAGGCCGTCTACGCCGCCTTTGGCACCCACTGGGACCACCAGCAGCAAGGCACCTTGGATCGAGAGGCCCTCTGGCTCGCCAGCCTGCTCGCCACCCACCTGCCCCAGAGCGCCGAGGCCAAGGGCTTGTATGCGCTCATCCTCTTCTGCAGCGCCCGTCAAGAGGCGAGGAGGACATCCGCTGGAGACTTTGTGCCCCTGCACCAGCAGGACACCGCTCTGTGGAATCACGAACAGATCGCCACAGCCGAGGCCACCGTGCGCCAAGCCGCCGCCCTGCGCCAACCTGGCCCCTTCCAGCTCGAAGCCGCTATCCAGTCCGTCCACGCCCACCGGCACGTCAGCGGCCAGACCAATCACCGGGCCATCCTGACCCTCTACAGAGGCCTAGCCCGCATGGCGCCCAGCTTGGGGGCCCACATCGGAATGGCCGCCAGCTTCCAGCAGCTCGGCCGCGCCAGCGAGGATCTCGAGGTCTTGGACCAGCTGCCCAAGGAGCGGGTTGTTCGCCACCAACCCTATTGGGCGGTGCGCGCTCACCTGCTGCGGGACGCCGGCCAAGAAGAGCTGGCCCAAGCGGCCTTTGGTCAAGCCATCGCCCTGTGTAGCGACCCGGCGGTGCAGCGCTGGCTCACGACCGTGCGGGGCTGAGTCCGGCCGCTAAGGCGCGTCCATCACCAGCTCGGGCACGCTGGTCCAGACCAGGTTGCCTTCTTCCACGTGGTGGTCGATCTCCGAGAGCCACTCGGCCAGGAGGCCGCGGTTGAGCAGCTGGCCGTAGGACCAGACGATGCCCAGGTGATTCAGTCGTCCCGGCTGCGCGTGCTCGTAGGAGGCATTCAGCAGGTAGCGAAAGGCCTCGAGGTCTTCCTCATCGAACACGCAGGCGCCTTCCGTGGAGTCCCCTCGAAGCTGCTCCCCAAGACAGGTCAGGTTGCCGGCAGCAGGCAAGATCATCATCCCGTCGTCCGCAGGATCCAGCCAGTTGCCACCATCCTCTGCCCGCCATGGGCCCAGCTGCTCCGCGATTCGCCCAGGGAAGGGGTGGTGGCAGTCAGAGGGGGTCTCGCACTCCTGAATGTAGGGAGGCGGTGCGTCCAGGGACTTGAGGCAGAACTCCACTGTGTCGGTGACCGCCAGAAATCCCGCATCGCGCGCGCCGCTCACCCAGTCCAGCTCCGAGCACACGCCAGAGACATGCACCGCGTCGACCCCTTGGCGAGACAAAGCCTCGCGCAGACGCACCAAGTCGTAGAGGAACTCCTCTTCGCTCACCCCAGCCTTGCCGCCCACGTCCGCGTGGATTCCAATGGCATGGCCCTGGTCTTGTAGATCCATCAACACCGGGTCATCCCAGCGGGTCATCGCGCCGATCAAGTCCTTTGCATCCAGGGTCATCACCGCGCCGTGAGCGCTGAACTGGTCCCCATAGCGTCGCAACTCGTCCGCTTGGTCCCTAAAGGCCTGCTCGTTTGTGAGCACCGGAATGGCCTCCAAGTGCACGGCCAGCGTGAGCTTGACCACGGGGTCGGGCGCCGGGCGAGGGGGAGCGCAGGCGAGCAGGGCGAGGAGCATGGGCCGAGCATAGCGGCACGGCCCCTTGGACGAGGCCTTTTCTCTGGCTCAGAGCCCGGGCGTCCAGCCGAAGAGCTCGAGCACCGCCGCGTAGAAAGCGATGGGCAGAATCAAACCCAGTGCAGAGCCCACCAAGTAGTCCCGCGTCTTCATGCCGCTCAGGGCCAAGGCGTAGGTGACCGGCGGGCTGGCGATGGTCACCGCGCGCAGCAGAAAGACCACCAGAATCGGGCGTTCCTCCAGGCGGTTGAGCAGCTTGCGAATCCAAGGCTTTTGGACCTCTTGGGCCGCATCTCCCCCCGCGCGCTTCACCACGGCGTAGACCACCACGGTCGCCGCGAAGGACGCCATCCAGGCATAGAGGCTGCCCAGGAGCGCTCCCCAAGTCGCCTGAGAGAGCAGAATGAAGGGCAGGGCCGGCACCTGCACGAAGTTGGAGCCCACCGTCAGGGCAATGACCAGCAATGGACCCCATGGACCCGCAGCTTGAACGCGCTCTCGAAGGGCCTCGGGCTCGAACTGCTCCAGCAGGCCTGTGGCCCAGGCCGCCAAAAAGAGCGAGACCAGAACACCCGCCAGGATGCCCAGGCGGACTTTGGTGCTCAGAGCCTTGGCCCCCTGGGGAGCCAGGTCGGTGGCCTCGGACTCAGGGGCAGGTTTCAGCAATCAGCCCCTCGCAGGTGCCCACGCAGTATTGGTTGATCACACCCGTCTCCAAGAAGTCGCGCAGCTGCTCGTGGGCGGCTGGCTCCTTGCGCGGGCAGTCATGGGTGTCGCCTTCCTTCTCCGGGGGGATGTTCTCCACGGGCTCGGTGGAGCCATCGGCGTAGTACCACTCCACAAAGCCGGAGCCCGTAAAGCCTCCTTCCTTCTCCTCAATTCCCCAAACGGGCCGGGTCTCCGGGGCGATGCTGTTGGCGCCAAAGGAGCGGGCCAAAACCTGGCCACCCAAGGTCGTCACCTGGGCATCGCCGATGCCGTTTTGGATGAGCACCTGCTTGGCCACCTCGCCCTCGAAGGGCTCTTGGTTCAAGGCGCGGGTCCAGCCGCTTCCCTCGGAGACATCCCAGAGGGTCTGCATCAAGGTCAGGGTCAGGGAGATGTCGATCTGGTCGGGGAACTTGGCCTTGAAGATCAGGAAGAAGGGGTCAAAGTCGGCAGAGCGCGAGAGCAGCAGGGTGTAGGGCCCGCCGGCTACGCCGAAGACCGCGCGCTCGAGCTGGCCGGACATGCCCACGTAGGCTGGGCCCAAGATGCCGCCCTGAGAGTTGCCGTAGTAGGTGACCCGGTCTGGGTCGATCAGCGAGGCGCCATCCACCGAGAGGGCCTCGTCCTGGCCCAGGTCGCCACGAACGGCCCTCAGGGCCATGTCCATCTGCACAAAGCCCTGCATGGAGCGCTCAGGCAGCATGGCGAACTCCCCTGGCTCCAGGGCCAGCATCAGAGTGACGTCCTTGACGTCGGACTCCGACATGCCCACCCAGTCGCTGGCGATGACCACCCACTTGTAGTCATTGGCCATCTGGGACAGGTAGCCGGTGCGTGCCTCGCCCAAGTCGCCGAAGAGCCCGTGGCCGTACTGCACCACCATCGCCGGCTCAGGGTCCGCGAGCAGGCTGCAGGGAATGCGAACCATCATCTGCGCGGTGGTCTCGCCGTTGTAGAAGGGCTGCCCGTTCTCGTCCCGGGTCAGGAAGGTCCCTGGGTCCTCGGACTCGGTGTACATCGGCACCGTCAGGTCCACGTAGACCGTGCGGCCGATGGTGGCGCCGCCCTCGCAGTCCCCCTCTTCGATCTCCGTGACCGTGTAGGCCGGACCAGAGGCCCCCACCCGCTCCGTTGCGTCGTCGCGCATCCACATCACGCGGCCTAGGGAGTTCTCCTTGGAGAGGGTCACAAAGTCCCAGGCCAGCTGCAGCTCCGAGCGCTCCCAGCCGGCGCCTTCCAAGACCGGGAAGATCTCATCGTCAAAGTGGCCTCGACGGCCTTCCACATCCCAGGTGTCCGTCTCGGTGCCATCCCGAAGCGCCGCAAAAGCGTCCGAGACATCCACATCCCCTCCGCTCTGCTTCTTCAGGTTGCGGATGCCCACCACATAGCGGGCGCCGTGCTCCATCGGCTCCATCGGCCGGATCATCAGCAGCCGTTGGGTGGCGGTCTCGCCGGAGACGTCCACTTCGGCAAAGAACGGCACAAGCTCGCCGGTCTCTGCGTTGATCAGGGCGATGGGAGAATCGTCCGCAAGCGAGGCCGCGATGTTCTCGTGTCCGGGCAGGTCGCTGGGATCCAGATCCGGAAAGAAGGTCACCACGGGACTGAGGGTGGAGAAGCCGTCCTTCTCGTTCCAATGCCGCGGGCTCATCTGGTAGTCATCGCGGTTCTCGGGCATCGCATGTTCAGCGATGTTCACCTTCCAACCTGAGACCTGGTCCGCATCTTCCACCATGTGGTAGGTGCTCGGGAAGGGCAACAGGCAGCGCGTCTCGTCCAGTGGATCGCAGCCTGTGAAGACCTCTTCAATGGGCTCGGTCTTGGTGCAGGCCATCAGTGCGAGCAGCGAGAGCATGGGCATCTCCGTGGGGTTTGGCGCACATTAGCCCTATGACCGCCCCATGCAAAGGGTTCAAGGGCCGGAAAAGCGCCCCTTGTGCACCAACCCTGGATGCCGACACTGCATCAGGATAGCCGGGCGACCACTCCTGGAGTTGAGCGCCATGTCCTTGCAAGCTGGAATCGTCGGCCTTCCCAATGTCGGCAAGAGCACCCTGTTCAACGCCCTGACTTCGGCGGGCGCAGACTCGGCCAACTACCCCTTCTGCACCATCGAGCCCAACACCGGCGTGGTGCCCGTTCCCGACCCCCGTCTGGACCGCATCCACAAGCACATCCCCACCGACCGGGTCTTGCCGGCCGTCGTGGAGATCCTGGACATCGCCGGCCTGGTGCGCGGCGCCAGCCAGGGTGAAGGTTTGGGCAACCAGTTCCTGGGCCACATTCGCTCCGTCGACGCCATCCTGCATGTCGTGCGCTGCTTTGATGATGCAGACATCACCCACGTCGAGGACACCGTTGACCCCATTCGGGACATCGAGACCATCGACACCGAGCTCATCCTGGCCGACATGGCCAGCATGGACAAGCGCCGGGAGCGCGTGCGCAAGCTGGCCCGCGCCGGCGACAAGGACGCCAAGGTCACCCTGGCCATCTTCGACAAGCTCGGTGCCCTGCTGGACTCCGGCAAGCCTGCCCGTGCCGGTGACTGGGACGAGCAAGAGCTTCCCGTCGTCATGGGCGCCCAGCTCATTACTGCAAAGCCGGTTCTCTTCGTCTGCAACGTGGACGAGGACGGCTACGAGGGCAACGACTACACCAAGCTCGTCAGCGCCCATGCCGAGTCCGTCAACGCCGGTGTGGTCATCATCTCCGGCCGTGTCGAGAGCGAGATCAGCGAGCTGGAGGACCCCGAGGAGCGCGAAGAGTTCCTGAAAGACGTTGGTCTGGAAGAGCCTGGTCTGGCCATCCTGGCCCGCGAGGCCTACGCCTTGCTCGGCCTGCGCACCTACTTCACCGCCGGCAAGAAAGAGATTCGCGCCTGGACCATCCACGAAGGCGACAAGGCTCCTGCAGCCGCTGGCGTCATCCACGGTGACTTTGAGCGCGGTTTCATTCGTGCCGAGGTCTACTCGGTGGACGATTTGGACGAGTACCACAACGAGGCTGCGCTCAAGAGCGCCGGCAAGTTGCGGGTTGAAGGGAAGGAGTACGTGGTGCAGGACGGGGATGTGATGCACTTCCGGTTCAATGTGTGAGACCCAAAAGGTCTGATTCGTGACAGCCTATTGCGAATGCAAGGGTCAGCCGGCGCTGCCGGCGTAGGCCTCGATTGCTGGCCGGAACTTCTCCGGCGCCCCACCGATCACGGCCTCCCCATGGCCGGGCAATACATTCTCAAAGCCCAGCTCCAGTATGCCGGCGACCTCCGCCCGCGGCGGCTTGTACTTGTCGATCCAGGGCTTCATCATCGTGTATGGCTTCACCATGCCACCCAGGGTCATGCCCACCTTTCCGGCGAAGTTGAAGTTCTCGTCGGCATGAGGCCAGTGCAGAAGGGCGTCCGCTGTGATCAAGGTGCCGCCGGCCGCGGGAATGCGCAGGACGGCCTCGGGCGGGGCGGTGTTCACCACGTAGAGCGAGGCGCCCTGGATGGGAAGCTCGCTGTCGGCATCCATCTCTTGGTCGGCCTCGAAATAGGTGTTTCCCTTCTCGGCAGTGTTGCCCTCGAAGTATCGCTGGCCCTTCACCGCCGTGACGAGACAGCCGTAGCGGTCCTTGTAGAACGCATCGTCGCTGCCATGCCAGCCTCCAATGCGGAGGATGTGGCGGACCTGGCCCAGTGCGTCGAGGGCGTCGAGGCCGCCGTCATTGAGGCGTACGGTGTTGATCAACACGAGGCCGTCACCCTGGCGGATGACGGTCATGTTCCGGCTGAAGCGCATCGGGCCGATGCCGATGGAACCGGAGACCCGGAACACGTCGGGGAAGACCTCCTTGAGCTCACCGTGAGGACGGACAGGAGGGAAGGGTCTGGGCTTCACATTGCGTGCTTCAGGCATGGTTGACCTCGGTGGCTTCGATGAGGCGGAGGATGGCGGATCGAACGGCCGGGTCGTAGGCGGTGGAATGCAGCTTCTGCTCCTTCATGTCGGTATCGAAGTAGCGTCCCGTGACACCATCGAGCTCCAGGGTCGTCGCCCCCCAGATCGTGGAACGGGCTGCCCTGGCAGCGCTCTTGCCACCGTCGTCCGCGAACATCAATCGAAACAAGGGGTACATCAATTTCATCACGCCCGGCAGCGCGCTGAGCGACATCGAGCCGGTCATCGCGGTGGAGGCGCGACCAGGGAAGACCACATTGACCGTCACCCCATCGGGTTCGAGCACCTCCGCGAGGGCGAGCGACATGGACTCAAGTGCGCTCTTGGAGTGCGCGTAGGTCGTCAGCCCCTTGAAGCCCTTCTGGGCCTGGAGGTTGTCCGCGTCGATGGCGGCCGGCTTGTCGCCCCCTGTGACATTGAGAACTCTAGCCTGGCCTGCTGCCTTTAGTGCTGGAAGCAAGGCCTTGGTCAGGCGCCAGGGTGCGAGCACATTGACGGCGAAGTGCATCTCAAGGCCGTCGGCGCTCGTGCTCGGCTCATTGCCGAGGTAGCCCGCGTTGTTCACGAGCACGCCGATGCGCGCCGCTCGCCCGAGCAGTTCATCCGCGAGCGCGTCGACAGCCGCGATGGAGGAGAGGTCTCCGACGACGAGCTCGACGCTATCGTTGCCGCTCTCCTCGACGAGGCGCCGGACAGCGTCCTCCCCGCGCCCGCGGTTCCGGCCAGTGACGAGCACCCGGGCGCCCGTCTTCGCGATGCCAAGCGCGCTCTGGAATCCGATACCGCCTGTACCCCCTGTGATGACGACAGTGCGCTGACCGCTCATGGTGCACTCCCAAGGACACGGCCAAGGGCCAACAACAATGGAACAACGGGTTTCACGGGGGCCTCACTCAGATTTCAGCGAGCCACTCTGCGGCCGCCGGGTGTCCCAAACTGGTCCCACCAGCAAGCTGAATCAAGCGAAAAGGATTCATATACAGTGAGCGAGAATCATCCGAGGAGCTTCGCAAAGGGAAGACGCACTGGGCTTCAATCCACTGGGTGCGCATCCTCTCCGATGGCTTTGCCGGTCTCAATGTGGCGCTCCAGACCATCCAGCGCCAAGCGATGAGACCGCCTGATCGACGGCGCCATGACCAGCTTGTCGATGACCCAGCCGAGCGGGCCGAACTTCATCACGAATTCCATCTCCACCGTCACCTCGGTGCTCGTCTCCGCGAGCTCCCGCAACCGGAAGATGAGAAACGCACTGTTAAGCGGCAGGTCGTGCTCGACGACCTCGGCTTTCACGTACAGGCCCTCTTCATACGCGACGAGCCGCTCGACCACCTCGGTCCCATCGTTCATCCGGACCTTTCGGGTCGCCCCCAGGCCCCGATTGTTCGTACTCAAGAGCGAGGAATCTGCGGCGTTGTAGTGCCATCGGGCGACGTTTCCAAAGTCGTCCATCACCTCCCAGATCTTGCGGATTGGCAGCTCGATGACTCGGGTGTGCGCAACGGTGCTCATGAGGTCTTCCCAAGAGACAGGGCGCGTCGCGCCCAGGTTTCGACCAGCTCGAGCAGAACGCGGCCGGCGCGGTCGGAGGGGTGGATGGTGTCTGTAGAGAGCGCGAGCCCCCGTCGCTCGGCGATGCGATCCCAGGACCTGCCAAGGAGCTGATGCTGCAGAATGGATGAGGTGGTCCAGGTCATGAATGCCGTCAGCCCGCTCAAGAACGGCACGGCCGGCGAAGGCCAGGCCCCCCCCGTCAGGTGCTCCAGGGCCTCGTGCACGTCGAGCACATCGACTCCGTGCCGCGAGGCCGTCGCTTGGATGACCTCGTTCTGGCGGCGCACCACCGCGACGGCGGGGTGGTTCGGGTCCTCCCCCAGCGGCGGAAGCGTCAGACAAACGACCTTCTGCGTCAGAGACGTGAGCTCGCCGAGCAGCGCGTCGTACTGCTCGCCGAACCAGGCCTCCGACGGGGCCTGCGGACGTCCTACCTTGTAAAAGGAGGCCCATGAAGCCCCCAGGCTGCCCACAGCATCGTTGCTTCCGACGAGGAGCACCACGGCATCGGGGCGGCAGCGAGCCACATCGTCGAGGCGCTGCCGAAGGTCCCACGTCACCTGGCCTCCGACCCCGGCGTTGACCACCACAGCCTCCTCGCCCAAGGCGTCCCGCAGGCCGCCCACCCAGTCGGCCCCCAGCGTTCCGACGGCCAGGGAGTCCCCAAGACACACGATTACGGGCTTTGAGGCTGGTACGGTGGCCCGGCCCAGCAGCTCGGCCGGATGCCCCCCGGGGAGCTGTCCCATGCGTGAGCCGGCATAGCCGAACAGTCCCAAGGCGAGCAACAACGCCCCAACGAGCACCACGCCGGCGGCGATCAACACCCTCGACCCACGCACTTCCAGCGCCCCTCATTCCTGTGAACCTCACCCATCGGACAAACCCTCCTGACGACCGAGTCGGCCGTTCATGGTGCCAATCTGGCGCGACCGATCGGGTGAATCAAGCGAAGAGGATTCACCCGACCTGAGCAGGGTTCATCTCAGTCAGGAAGACATGGCGCTCGGCGCCGACGGGCGTCTCGAACAACGCCCTGCAAGCCATCGGCTCTCTGGGCATCCGCGCCACCGACTCCAACAACTGTCGGGTCGGCATCGCCACCCAGAAGGCCTACCTCCCGGGCGTGGCCTACGGCGGCGTGCTGCCCTTGTAGGTTCAGCCGTCGACCAGTAGGTGAGCCGATTCAGCTACCCGCTCGACGAACCATCGCACGCCGGGCTCATTGGCTGCCGTGGCGCTCCGCAGCAGGGACAACCCCATCTCGGGAAGGTCGAACGGAGCCTTCCGGAACGCCAGACCATGCAGCGATGCGACGCGAGCCAGTACCACCGCGGGTACCGTGAGCAAGAGGTTCGTCCGGGCGAGGATGGGGGCCGCCATCGTGAAATGCGGCACGACGGCGCTGACGACGCGCCGAACGCCGAGGGCCGCGGCCTGCCGATCGACCGGTCCAGCGACTTTTCCCGCATTGTTGATTCGGATCTGGAGGTGGGGATAGGCCGCCCATGCCTCCACGGACCAGTCCTGAAAGGCTGGATGTCCTTCCCGTCCAAAAGCGACCCACGGCCAGGTCCCTATCGGCTCGCTCCGGAGGCGGTCGTCCCTGGTATGGCTCGGCGCGATCACGACATCGGTGCGCCCGTCCGCCAGGTCGTGGACCGCGGCCGGGGAGAAGGGTGACAGCTCGACCCGGACATGTGGTGCCAGGCCACCGATGTCTTCGAGCAGGTTCGGCAGGAGTGGGGCGATGAAGTCGGGCGCCACCATGCGGAAGGTCCGGTCCGAGAGTTCCGGCTGAAACGGCTCAGGGCCGGCAAGTGCGCGTTCCAGCTGCTGCAGTACCCGCGGCAAGGTCTCCGCCAATCCTTCGGCGCGCACGGTCATTCGCATCCGTCGGCCATCTCGGATCAACAGCTCGTCGCCCAGCGTCTCCCGGAGGCGCCTCAGCGAGTGGCTGACGGCGGAAGGGGTGAGGTGCAGCCGCTGCGCGGTCTTGGTGACGCTCCGTTCCCGAAGCAGCACGTCGAGCACGACGAGGAGGTTCATGTCGATCTGTCGGAGCTGGACTTCGTTCATGCGACGCGCCTCCTAGTGTTCCGGAAACCGGTTCGCCGAGGTATCGCAGGAGCTTGTTGCCCGCCGCGTGGAGTCAGCCTCCAGCCAAACGTCCCTCGCGTGTCCATGGGGTAGGTCCAGGGGGTTCATGGGCCCGTGCCACCCGACTGAGAGCCCGTAGCAGAAACGCCAAGGTGTTGCCTCGGCTCATGGTGCCTGCCCGCAGTGCCCCAAGTCGACTGGCCCTGGGCGGGGAAGCTCAACACGCCTCGGAAGGCACAAGCTGTTTCAGAAAGTGCTTGCGATTGACGACATCTCCAAGAGCTGGAAGTGGAACGGCATGTCGGTCGAGAAAGCCACCAACAAGCTCAGTGCCTACATCACCATTCGAGGTGAAATCGCGCATCGCGTTCAACACACAGAAGGCGTCAAGAAGGTGATATGCACAAAATTCAGGGATTTCGCGGAACGACTTGTGGACAAGACAGACGCTTCCGTTCGCCAACACATCGAACCGCTGACCGGTAGATTATTCAAGCTGCGTCCGCAGCTGAAGCACGAGACCTTCCCCCGACACAACCGGGTTCTACAGCGACGTCCACTTTGGTTGATGTCGTCCTGCTAGCACTGGAGCCGTCTGCCTACGTCACTCCGACACTCGGTATGCCACGGCATACTGTCGGTCTCACTCCTGGGCAGTCGACCCCGTACGGCGCAGTACTCCGATCAACCATGCGGGACGCCGCTATAGGGTTCGACCACTTGGCGAGCACGACCGGGATCGAAGCCACTGCTTCGAGCGTCTACGGCACCTGACCGGTCTGCAGACAGCGCCCGCGCGGCTCGTCCGCTTCGTGTAGAACGACATCCGAGTGCAGGAACCCCGCCGCCTCCGCTGATGCGGTCACCTTCGCTGCCGTGCGTTCCATCATTCCGGATTCGAATTCGGTCAGGATGGTCTCCCTCAAGCCCACCTCCTTCCATCGGGAGGAAGGAGACCTTCTGGAGATTGCCCGAGCGAGGGCCAGCGCGTCCAATAGGGCCTGGTTCGCACCCTGTCCTTTGAACGGGCTCATGGGATGGGCTGCATCCCCGATAAGGGTCACAGGCCCTGCGTTTGCGAGCATGCCCGGCTCGAGCAGGGATCTGTCGTACACGGGGTATCCGGTGATCTCGGCTTCCTGCGTCGCCGCCAAGATTTGTGGAATGGGATCGTGCCATGGGCATCTGCGCAGGGCTTCCTCCTTGAGTGAGGGAGCCCCCTCTAGACTCAAGGCCCGAGCCTCTCCTTCCGGCATGGGAACGCTGAACTGCCACATGATCGAGTCGTGATCGTAGGGCATCATGTACATCCGCTCGTGGCCATTGGCGGTTTGGAACACCGTGGCGGAGTCCAGCAGCGTTCGATCAACACCTTCGATCCGTTCCAATGGACAGATCCCAAGAATCACAATGCAACCCAGGTAGGAAAGCGGAGAGACGTCTTCACCAATCACCCTTCTTCGAACCGTACTGCGAATCCCATCCGCTCCCACCAGCAGATCAGCGTGGGCGTTCTTCGTCGCACCGTCGACCTGGAAACTCAAGTCCACTCCGTCGACGCCACACTCCTGAAACCCCACCAGTCGGTGCCCCCACTGCACCATGTCCTGACCGCCAAGCTGTTCAAGCAAGGACAAGCGCAGGGACTGTCGGGCGACGTGGATGTTCGTGCGCTTCGGCGAGAGCAGTACTTTGGACTCAGGTAGGTCCCGAATGCCCCAGTCCGCGATCACCCTTCCTTCGGTCGTGTGAACCACATGCCGAGTCGATACCACGCCACCCTTCAAAGAAGAGATCCCCAGTCCCTTGATCGCAGAGCTCGCTTGTTGCAGCGTGAGTCCATACCCCTGAGAACGGGCATCGAAGCCAAGGTCGCGCTCATAGAGCGTGAACGGGAGCCCCCGATGCAGGCAAGCCACAGCTAGCGCCGCCCCGCCGATTCCACCCCCGACGATCGCAAGGTGGGGGTAGTCGTCGTTGGGTGGAGGCACCGACGCTGAAGGGAGAAGGCCTGAGCCCTTGCACTTCGCGCAGCCAGCGAGATGCCCCTTAGGGGGAACGGGAGGCACTCCTTGGCGCCCTGCCTCGACAAAGTGATTCAACGCCCTCTGGTAGCGGAGTCGTGTCTTCTTTCGGATGTTCTTCCGTAGCTTTCCCTGACCCCGGCACACCGGGCAGCTTGTCCAGTGACCCTTGAGCATGCACGGAAGCTAAGCGGTTCTTGCCCACGCGGACAGCGCGATTGCAGACGCGTTCGAGCCAACAACCCTAGGCAAATAGGGTCAGCAAACGCTGAATCCACGACACCGGCAACCAGCCCCCCAAGCTGATGAGCCACCGGATGCGCTTGGGAAACATGTGACGCTCCTTCCCTACTTCGATGGCCCAAGCCATCTCGCGCACGGCCCTCTCTTTGGTGATGATGAGGGCCTTTACTGGAACATCCTCCGTGTTGAGACCGTCGGTGTAGGTGAAGCCTGGGTACAGAGTCACAAAGCGCAGAGGCGTGTGGGCCAGCTCTACCCGGCAGCTGTCGAAGAGAATGCGGGTCGCTGCCTTGGAGGCGCTGTAGGGACCGCTCTTGGGAAGGCCGAAGAACCCGGCCGGTGAGCTGGTCGTGGCGATGGTGCCGCCTACGTCCTTCATGTGTGCGATGAGCGGACAGAGGAAGTTGACCACTGTGTCGAAGTTGACCCGCATCTCCCAGGTGACCGCTTCGGCCGTCGTCTCGCCCATCACCTGAGCAGCGCCTCCCCCGGCATTGAGCAGGGCCACGTCGACCCTGCCAAAGGTTTGGATGGCCTTGTCGAGCACCCGCTGCACCTGAACGGGGTCGGTGGCATCTGCCGGTACAATCTCGCACCGCACCCCCAGGGCCTCGACCTCTTCCTTGAGTGTCTCGAGTAGGGGAACCCGGCGGGCGGTGGCCACGATGTGGGCCCCATTGGCCGCGGCATGAAGGGCCACCCCACGGCCAAGACCGGAGGATGCGCCCGTGATGAGAACGGTCTTGCCTTGCCAGAACATGCTGCACCTCAGGGTCCGAGTCTATCGGCACAGGGGCCGTCAGCGAGACCTTCGGTGCTCATTCACAAAGGCAAGCAGCGCCCCGTAGACAACAGACCGGTCCATGATCCCTCCCGTGGCAAGCATGCCGCGCAGCCCCTTGTGCTGGCTCTCATCCATGAACTCAAGATTCGCCCAGTCCATCGCCCAGCCCTCGAAGAAGCGCTCCTTGACCGGCCCCTCCGACACCAGCGTGTACTCATCGTGACGAGGGTCCTTCGCGATGTTCGCGAGGAGGGAAGCGATGGATGACTTGGGCCCCTCCAACACCTGCGCGAAGTAGCCCGAGTCGTACACAAGCAGCCCCGAGATGCCGTGCTCCTTGTTCCGAATCCTTGCGCCCGCCAGCAGGTCTGCGAGCTCGCCTCTCGTCATGCGATGGCGCGCGCGGGACAGGTACATGATCCGCTCAAGGTTCTCGCTCATCTCAACTCCGCAGGCTACCCGGGAAGTGTACGCGATTCAAGCGGGCAGCCATCTGCAATCGCTTCAGAGGCGTCACCGCGCGCGCCGTCCAACTCCAAGCGCCGATCTGCTCGAAAGCAAGCGGATACTGTGCCCCCACCCCCGGAGCACACCGCATGCCCACCATCGAGACCAGCCCAGGCCAGCACCTGTTCTACGAGGCCCAAGGCACGGGAGAACGCACAGCCGTCTTCTCCCACAGCTACGTCTGTGACGGGCGCCAGTTCGAAGCCCAGGCCCAGGCCCTAGGTGAGGCCGGCTGGCGAACCCTCGTCTACGACCACCGAGACCATGGCCGCTCCGGCGCTGCCACCAGCTCCTACGAGCTGGAGGACCTTGTCCAAGACGGCCTGTCCGTGTTGGACCAGCTCGGCGGCGAGGGCCCTGTGGACTGGATCGGCCTGAGCACCGGTGGCTTTGTGGGGATGCGCATCGCGGCCCGCCACCCAGAGCGCATCCGGCGGCTGGTGCTCATGGACACCTCAGCTGCACGCGAGCCCGGGCTGAAGCGCATGAACTACGAGCTGCTCCTGCTGGGCTTGCGCATGGTGGGCATCAAGGGGGTGCTCCCAGCTGCGAGCAAGTCCCTCTTCGGCCGCTCCTTTCTGAAGGACCCAAGCCAACGCGCCTTGAAGCAGGCCTGGCTTGAGCGCATGGCCGCCTACGACCCCAAGGGCCTGCACCGCTTTGGTAAGGCCATCTTCGGCCGCCCGGACTTTATCCCTGAGCTCCCGGCCATCACCGCCCCGACCCTGGTTCTCGTTGGCGCCGAGGACGTCTCCACGCCCGTCGCCCGCGCGGAAGAGTTGGCCACAGGCATCCCAGGGGCGACCCTCCAGGTCATTCCGGGGGCGGGACACCTCTCGACCATCGAGGCCCCCGAGGAGACCAGCGCGCACATCCTTGCGCACCTCCAGGCCGCGGACTGACCCCAATGCTCGAGATGACCCAGCCGCCATACAGGCAGTACAGCGAAGCCTTGGACGCGCTGCGCAGCGGAGCCAGAGCGCCCACATCCTTCGGCTACCTGGCGGCACACACCAAAGAGCGTGGCCACTACGACGTCAACGAGCGCGAGCGCGAGCGACTGACCCACATGCTGCTGCTCTTTGGAGTGGCCTCGGATCTGGCGCTCATTCGCTTTCTGTTGGACGCGGAGATCTGCGCGAGGGCCCGGGACAGCTTCCAGGGGGCCGGCGAGTCCCTCTCCATCCTCTCCATGCTGCTGGTGGAGTTCGGAGGTGGGGACCCGGCCGATCTGCTGCGCTTCTGGCACGCCAAGAGCGCGAACTTCGACACGGCCGCAGGGGGCTATGACATCGAGTTTGTGTTCTGTCAGCACCCGGTTCCACAGGTGCTTCAGATCCTCGAGGCCCACGACCCACAGGCCCGAGCACAGCTGGAGGCGCGCTACGACCCCGAGGACATCGTGGAGGATCTGGAGCGCTGGCGGGCCGCCCTGCCCAGGCAGTACCCCAGAGACCCAGCGCAGCTGGAGCGCCACTTCGCCGAGTCCTGGGCCGAGACCTTCGGCGACACAGAAGGGCAGCTGCGCTTCGGCTTGCGCAACGCCACCACCCCCAAGGACCGGGCGTACCTGTACCGCCGCTTGGAGCGCCACGCGGACGCACTCCAGGCCTGGCGGGAGGTCGCTGAGACCGCAGAATCAGACTGGGACCAGGCCTCGGCCCTGAACAGTGCGATCGAGGCGGCCGCCTTGGCGGGCATTGAGAGCATCACAGAAGTCCGCACCCTCGACACCCTGCGCCACAAGGTGCCCAACTGGGGAGGTCTGGGGATAGGAAGGATGTCCACACACGCCTGCTTTTCCCTGGCTGCAGCAACTCAAAGCCCCGAGATTGGCAGAGAAATCTGGGCCCGCGCGAGGTCATGGCAAGCCGGCTTGGAGTCCTTCACCCTGGTGGGCCTGCGGGCTGCCGAGCGAGCTGCCAAGCGATGGGGCAGCCCCAATGACCTCGCCGAGCTCCAGGCCGCGCGCGCCCAGGAGTACCAGCGCATCCACGGCGAGGAGTGAAGGGCGCAAGCGCCATGGATGGATGAACTTGCCGGACCGGGGGTGTAAGCTCCCGGCCCTGACCACCGTCTCTCCCGGCAAGGAGCCCCCCGTGTCCGTCACAAGCAAGCTGCGAATCGCCCGCACCGTCATGCTGGTCATCTTCGGCGTGCCCTCGATGCTCTGCGTCGGCAGCGCGGTGGTCTACGGCATCTTCTGGGGCGAGGTGAAGGTGGCGGTGCTCGCGCCCGCGGACAGCGAGGTGAGATTGGACATCGGTCAGGTCCACAGCGAGGTCATCCCCGCTGGAGAAAACCGCCTCCTGGAGATCGCCCAAGGGGAGTATCCCTCGTACGTCGAGGCCAACGGGCGGGCCATGGAGCTGACCTTGGACCTGAGCAACGGCTTTGACGCCTTCCTGATCGTGCTGCCCGAGCAGTGCATGGCCCAGGTGGACGTGACCGAGTTCTTCTACGGGGGCGCCAGCGACGCGCCGCACATCGAGGCCCGGCACACTGGCCCCGGCGTGGTCGAGTACCCCTGGTCCACATCGGGCTTCGATCCCGACTCCATGCCAAACTCCATTTATGAGCACGCCTCGGCCTACATGTTTCAAGAGCTGCCCTGTGAGATGTTGGAGTTGGAGGACGCGGAGCTGATGGCTGCCCTGGGCTGGAGCTAAGCTGGAATTGGCGGAGCCCACCACGCTCGAAGCGTGCTTTAATGCTGCTCAATGACAGTTCCAGACCCAAGCCCTCCAAAGAACACACCCAAGAAGATGGGCATCGGCTGCGCTGCCCTCGCGCTGCTTCTCCTGCCATTGGCGGTCGGCCTACTGGAGCTGGCTTTTCGGTCCGGAGAGACCGACGGCGCGGCCATGCTCTTTGGCATCGCGGGCATGGCCATCGGCACCCTGAGTGCCCTCTTTGGCATTGGGTTGTTTCGGCAAGGCCGCCGCATTGGCAAGCTACTGAAGGGCGAGGGGCTCATCGCCCATTGGACCTACCAAACAGACAAGATCCCAGACGGCTTCGTGTTTATCGGCGAGGACGGCGTCTACCACAACGCCGTCTACACGGAGTGGTCCAGCCGGTGCTTCCTGGAGAGCGTTGAGATCGTGCCTGGAGAGACGGACCTGCTCCTCATCAACTACATCATCCAGCAACACAACAGCAACGTCGCCGCAAGCGGCGCCACCATCAAGAAACTCCGCGTCCCCATTCCCAAGGGCAAGGAAGCGGACGCCCAGAGAGTCGTCGACCACTTTCGTTAGGCCGACTGACACACTGACCCAAGCAAGACAACCGCCCGCTGCGCTCCCCCATCAATGAAAGGCCTATGTCCATCAGCCGCGTCACTTTTCCAAGCAGCTCGGGCATCGAGCTCGCCGGTCGACTGCATCTCCCTCTTGGCCGCAGCCGAGGGTGGGCGCTCTTTGCCCACTGCTTCACCTGCTCCAAAGACCTGCGCGCAGCTCGTGTGATGGCGGAGGCGCTCTCGGCCCAGGGCGTCGGTGTGCTTCGCTTCGACTTCACGGGCCTTGGCGAGAGCGAGGGCGACTTTGCCGACACGCACTTCTCCAGCAACGTCGAGGACCTGCTCGCTGCCGCACACTGGCTGGGCCAAGCGCATGGCCCTCCAGACATCCTCCTGGGCCACAGCTTGGGTGGCGCCGCCGTGCTCGCAGCAGCCGCTGAGTTGCCTTCCTGCAAGGCCGTGGTGACCGTTGGCGCCCCCAGCGACCCTGGCCATGTCGCCCACCTCTTCGCACAGGCACGTCCCGAGATCGAGGAATGCGGCGAGGCCATGGTTCAACTCGCTGGCCGCCCCTTTAGAGTCCGGAAGTCCTTCCTGGAGGACATCGCCGAGCGAAAGCTGCTGCCCAAGGTCACTGCGCTGGGACGCGCTCTGCTGATCCTGCACTCCCCTCAGGACGACACGGTGGGCGTAGAGCACGCCGCCAAGCTCTATGGCGCCGCTCGCCATCCCAAGAGCTTCGTCTCCCTGGACGGCGCAGACCACCTGCTCTCCAAGCCGGCAGACGCCCGCTACGTGGGCAAGGTCGTCTCCGCCTGGGTCGACCGCTACCTGCCCGAGGTCTCCCCGGTCGACTCCCACCGCCACGACGTAGAGGCCTACACTGGCCCCTCAGGCTTCGGGACCGACCTGGTCATTCGAGACAAGCATCACCTGCGCGCCGATGAGCCCAAGAAGGTCGGCGGCCAGGACACCGGACCGAGCCCTTACGAGCTGGTCAGCAGCGGACTGGGCGCCTGCACGAGCATGACTCTGCGCATGTACGCCGACCGGAAGGAGTGGCCCCTGGAGGGTGTGCTGGTCCATCTGGAGCACGGCAAGGAGCACGTGGCCGACTGCGCAGACTGTCCCGAGACCGACGCAGCCCGAATCGATGTCATCGAGCGACGCATCGAGCTGCTGGGCCCATTGGATGACACCCAACGTGCGCGTCTGTTGCAGATCGCCGACCGATGCCCGGTTCACCGCAGCCTGCACGCTGGTGTACACGTGCGGACCACGCTCGTCCCCGACTGACCCGTCTCAGGCCGCCTCGGGAATGCGGGGCAGCAGATCGCTCACGTCGTTGACCTCGTCCGCGGAGATGAGCGCCCGAAGGAGCAGAGCGGAGGGAACCAATCGCATCATGGTTCGAAAGGCAAAGGCGCTGAGCCGGTTCTCTGTCGTCATCCATCCTGCCAAGGAGCGCGCACTGGCGACGTTCTTCTCCATGGCGGCCTTCCGCCGAGCCTCGAAGATCTCAAAGGCCGACTCCGGCGTCCCATCGACCAGCAGGTTGGCCAGGATGAAGGCGTCGATCATCGCCGAGTTGGCGCCTTGTCCAAGGAAGGGGGTCATCGGATGGGCCGCATCTCCAATGACAATGCTGCGCCCACTGGTCCATGAAGGCACCGGGTCTCGGTCAAAGATTCCCACCTTCACCACTGAGTCCGGGTCGGCGTGACGCAGCAGACCCTTGGTCCTTGGCCCCCAGTCGGCGAACTGCTCCTGCACAGTCTGTAAGGCGCCCACAGACTCTGGAGCAAAGCCCTCGGTCCGCCAGAAGGCACTCCAGAGCCAGCCATCGCCAGGACAGCCAGCGAGCAGAATCCGACCTGGCCCAGTGATGCTCATCGCTTCATCGGGTGCAGGCATGCGCTCAGCCACCTCAACCGGCAAAGCGTCCAGCGGCGTGCGCCCCCAGGCACAGCTCAAGCCGCAGAACTGAAGCGGCGGGTCTTGAGGAAAGACGGATCGACGCACAGCAGAGTGGGCACCGTCGGCGGCCACCAGCACCTCACCATGCAGCTGCTCACCACCCTCGAGGGTCACGAGGACACCATCGGCCCCAGAGGCAACCGAGACCACCTTGGCCTGACAGCGCAACAGCGCCGGGTCCAGAGCGTCCAAGAAGATGCGCTGAAGGGTAGATCTGAGCACCCCAACCGCGTCGACGTCCTGGGGCAAGGTCATGCGGTCATAGAGCGCATCATCGGAGGTGAAGGACAGCACCGCCGAGGTCTTTCGACCCTGAGCACGCACCGCAGCGCCCACTCCGAGACGGTCCAGCATCTTCAGGGAGTTGAGGCCGACGTCGTAGCCACCGCCCACGTCTGCGAAGAGCTTGTCTTTGGAGACACGTTCCAGAACAAGACAGGAGACCCCGCGCCTCTGCAGGGTGAGCGCAGCGCACAGGCCTGCTGGCCCAGCTCCGACGATGAGGACAGAGTGCCGTTTCATGATTCCTCGGTGGCCGCGAGGCCGTGAAAGGCGAGCAGGACGTGTTGGCGAATCGCAGCGCGCGCCTGCTCCAGGGTGAACCCCGGCAGGACCATCAGGGTCATCATCTGGGTCACGGCGATGCCGTAGAGCAGGCCGCTGGCCAGCTCGATAGACATGTCTTGGGCCAGCTTTCCCTGCGCCTTCCAAGCACTCAGAAGCTCCCCGAGCCGCGCCATGAGCTCCCGGTCAACGCTCACGTACTGGCCAAAGAGCTCCGGCGGCACCGAGAAAGTGCTGGCGAAGAGCTCCTTTGCCAGGGGGGCGGGAAAGACCGTGACGGACTCGCAGAACAAGCTCAGCAGGGCTGTGCACTGGTCTACGAAAGATGGTCCAGCCTTGGCCAAGGTCCCATCTGCGGTCAGCAGAATGCCAGCAGCCGCCTCGCTCCAAACACCAAAGAGCAAGGCGTCTTTGGAGGGAAAGTAGTTGTAGACCGTGCCCGTTGCGACATCCGCCGCCTGGGCCACGGCTGTGATGGTCGTCGCCTCCAGCCCCACGTCGATCAGCATGCCATGAGCAGCCGCCAACAGGGCGGCGCGCGTCTGGGCCTTCTTTCGGTCTCGTCGGTTCTTCATACCCAAAATGTAGTTCATTCATTTTTGAAGTCAACTTCAAACATGAATGAACTACATTTTACGATCCCAACGCTACGGAACCCAAACACGCCGAGGGAGTCAAGCCTCGCAGGAGGCGCGCCATGTGGACGCTGTTGACCCTTGCTGCAAGCGCTGCCGACCCAAACTGCATCTGGGAGACACCCGCAGAAATGCTCGGGGACCGCTCCATCCAACTGGGTGGTCAGCACGCGCGGCTGAGCACGCAGCTGCAGGGGGTACAGGCAGAGTCCCGGCTGGTCATAGGGCACGAGCAAGCCGAACTTCACACGACCTTCAGCGACGCAAACCTGGAGATCTTCGCCGTGCTTGCTCTGGATGAAGACCACCCCATGGCCTTGGTCGGAGAGACACTTCGCTACGGGAGCTTCGGAACTGTGCCCCCTGGCGCTGCAGTGCACATCCTCAACGCCGACGGAGACTCCGTGACCGTCGTTCCCTCCAGCGTCTACGTGGGAGAGGTCACCTTCATCGGCGCCGCGCGGGCCATCCCCTGCTCGGCCCTGACCCCAAGGCCGCCCATCTACATGCGTCGCTCCGTGGCGCATGAGGAGGAAGCCAACGAGACCACCACTTTCCTCATGGCTCGACCCTTTGACTTGAGGCCTTACCTGGCTCGGAGGGACGAAATTCGTTTTGACCCAAAGTACGGCCCTATGTGGGTGGTGCTCGCCGAGGAGCGAGGCACAGCCTCCCGCTTTGAGTATCACGACCGCTACGGCGCAACCTGGACAGGTTGGAGTTCTCCCAGCAACCTGGCGGCCTACAACTTCGGTCGCGGCTACGGCCTCGGATACGGCAGCATCGGAGGCTTCCGCTGGGGAATCGAGCGCGGCTACCGGTGTGAGGAGCAGATTCCCGTCTATACAAGCGATGGGGCGGAAGTGGGTCACCTCAAGGCGGGAGCGAGAGTTCAAGTCGCAGAGTTCAACGAGAGGAAGCACATGCGGGTGGATTGGCTCGCAGAGACGCTGTTCCTCTCTGACATGAGCAGCTGTACTGAGCTGCCGAGCGAGTGAGGCCATTGTTCTAGGGGTTGGCGTGCTAAAGCCAATCACCTCTCTCACCTGGATAAGGCATGGACCGACGCCGCTTCCTTGCCAGTTCCCTTGCATTCGCCTGCCGACCCGAGCGCATTCCAGTGAGGAGCTGCGAGACAGCGGGCCGCCAAGGCCTGGCCCAGAGCCCCACAACGCTCGGCCCCGCAGACTTTGCCCCGTCCAGCGACTGCCACATGACCGAAGAGCAGACCACTGGCCCCTACTACCTCTGTGTAGACCGTCACCGGAGCTCTATCGCCGAGGACCGTGCCGGCCTGCCCATCACCCTGGGATTCCGGGTTCAAGACGAGCTGTGCGCGCCCATCGCTGGCGCCATCGTAGACATCTGGCACTGTGATGCGGGCGGCAACTATTCCGGCTTTGACGCAGATCCAGAACTGAAGGCCGGAACCCGGCGCGTCAAGACCACGACCACCCGCTTCTGCCGAGGCTCTCAGACCACAAACGCAGAGGGCATCGCGCAGTTCACATCGATCTTCCCAGGCTGGTACGCCGGACGCACCACCCACATCCACCTGCGCGTCTACCTGCCAGACGGGCGCACCTTCACCACCCAGACCTATTTCGACGAGCCCACCCGAGACGGCGTGTACCTCGAGCCTCCCTACAACGGCCCACGCAAGGCCCGTTACCGCAGCAACGCCGATGAAGGCGTACGCCAGGACACCGTGATGCTCATCGCGCCCGGCCCCGAGCTGCGCGCGACCATCACCCTGAGGCCCTGAGGAGCATGAGTTAAGTAGCCGCCATGACCTACCCCATCGGAACCCCCGGCTCCCCATGGACCTCCAGCGACCGCGCAGCCTGGCTCGCCCGTCAGACCCGGCAGCGCAGCTACGCCGAGCTCGTGCTTCCCCGAGTTCAGGCCCTCTCCGACCGCTTTGCCCTGACGCGCTACGGGACCCTCTCCTACGAGCGGGACTACCCCCTCTTTGGCCTGCAGAGCAAGGGATGGGATGAGCGCCTCCCCACGGCACTGATCACCGGCGGCGTTCACGGCTACGAGACCAGCGGCGTACTAGGCGCGCTCTCCGTCGCCGAGGCCAAACTGGCCGCCTTCGCCGGACGGGTCAACCTGGCCATCGTGCCCTGCGTGAGCCCCTGGGGCTTTGAGCACATCCAGCGCTGGAACCCTGCGGCCATCGACCCGAACCGCTCCTTCTCTCCCGATGGCGCCGCCCAGGAGGCCCAGCTGCTGATGGCCTGGGTCAAGACGCTCGGTCCCGTGGCGATGCACATCGACCTGCACGAGACCACCGACAGCGACAACACGGAGTTTCGCCCTGCCAAGGCCGCGCGACAGGGCACCGTGCAGACCAACTGGAACATCCCCGACGGCTTCTACCTAGTGGACCGCAGCGACACGCCGACCCCGGCCTTCCAAGCCGCCATCAACGCACGGGTCGCCAAAGTCACCCACATCGCGGAGGCGGACGAGGCTGGGAAGCTCATCGGCGTGCCCCTTCAGCAGCACGGCGTGGTCGAGTACGACGCGGTGAAGCTGGGCCTGTGCATGGGCATGACAAGCGCGCCTTTCTGCACCACAACCGAGGTCTACCCGGACAGCCCAAGGACGAACCCGGAGACCTGTATCAAGGCTCAAGTGGCGGCGGTGACAGCAGGTCTGCAGTTCGTGCTGGATTCGAAGAACAAATAGCCTACAGTTGCTCTATCAACTCAAAACTTGCCATTCTGATTCTTCCACTCCGAACGCGGGGCAATGTGCTCTCGCGTTCCCCAGTGCTCGACTATGCGCCCGTCTTGCACGCGAAACAGATCGTAGAGTGCGCTGTGCACACCGTCCAAGCTGCCCTCGTTGGCGCTGAGAACGAAGTTGCCTTCGGCGAGTGTGTGGTGGTTCTTGGCGTACAGAAACCTTGGCCCCGCACCCGACTCCTGCTCCAACCAAGTCTTCAGAGACGCCCTCCCGTCCACGAGGTCAGGCTGGTGCTGCACCAAGGCATCCACCACAAACTCCCCGATGCGCTCGAGATGCCGTTGCACAAACACCGTCTGCACAAAGTCCTGAACCAAGGCCCGGTTCTCCTGGGTCTTCTCCAAGTCAACCGCAGCACTGGGACCATCCACCATACTGCGGCCTGAGGCGTTGGGGCCCAGGCGCGGCTGAATGTTGTCCCAGTGCTCTACCGCTCGGCCTTCCTCAAAGCGGAAGATCTCAAAACCAATTCGCCGGGTACTAAAGTCATACTCGGTGTGACCAAACACAAAATCACCGTCGGCGAAGACGCGCACCAGGTTGACCCGGGGATTGCTCTTGGCCAAGCGCGCGAAGAGAGCTGCCAGACCTTCGCTTCCCTCGGCTGTCTGTGGGTTGTGCTGGATGTACTTGGCCTCGTTCACCACAGCCGCGGCCTTGGGGTCACCGGTCTCAATCCCCTTGAGAAGGGTGTGAATCGCGGCCTTGTTCTGCTCGGGGGTGCTCATCAACGGCTCCAGTCTGCCCACCACCTATTCCGCGTCGGGTGGCCCTTGCCAGTCATCGTCCCAAGGTGAAGGACTGGGCAAAAACGCCATCCAGTTCTCACCGGTGTGCCGCTGAAAGCCCTGCGTGCGGAAGTCGTCGTCGGGCTCCCCGATGGTGATGTCCCAGCGAATGCGCCACTCGTTGTCGCGCTTGGGGCCCTTGAGCACCTCAATGGTGCCCTGGTAGAAAGGTGACTCAAGCGGCAAGGCCCCGGAGGCGCTGGGATCGTGAACGCCAAAACCACCGATCAGATCGCTGGTGATGGTGTTGCCCACGACCAAGTGCTCGTCTCGAAAGAGCACCTGGGTGAAGGGCGTCAACGCATAGGTCAGCTGGATGCTCTCCGAGAGGTCCGAGTAGCCGGATCCGATGCTGAATGTGAGGTAGTCCACGTTGATGTAGGTGCGGGCAAAACTGAGGGGGTAGCTACATTCATCGTAGGCCTCCACGTAGCTGCCGTCATTCAGAGCATAGCGACTGGTTCCGCAGTCCGAAGAGCAGCCCAACAGGGCCAAAAACAGAGTCATCTCGCGCTCCAGTCCGGTGAACCCGCCTAGTCTACAGCGACGAGGAGTCCCCCATAGGCAGAGCCAATGCTTTGCATAGAGGCATTGTCTTCGCGCACGACTCAGGAACGGGTGACTCTATTGGGGCAAGGCGGCCGGAAGCGCGCCGCATAAAACGAAAATCCAAGGAGTCTCCAATGTCCGGTGACGGAAAATGCCCAGTGATGCACGGCGCCCACCAGCAGAACGCGAGCGGCTCGACGGCCAACCAGCACTGGTGGCCCAAGCTCCTGAACCTGAACATCCTGCACCAGGGCGCCCCTGCCTCCGACCCCATGGGCGGCGACTTTGACTACGCCGCCGAGTTCTCCAAGGTGGACCAGGCCGCGCTCAAGGCCGACATTGAGACTGTGCTGACCACGTCCCAGGAATGGTGGCCCGCCGACTACGGCCACTACGGCCCCCTGATGATCCGCATGGCGTGGCACAGCGCCGGGACCTACCGCGTGCAAGACGGTCGCGGCGGCGCAGCCTCCGGAACCCAGCGCTTCGCTCCCTTGAACTCCTGGCCAGACAACGGCAACCTGGACAAGGCACGCCGCCTGCTCTGGCCGATCAAGCAGAAGTACGGCAAAGGCATCTCGTGGGCCGACCTGATGATCCTCGCGGGCAACGTCGCCCTGGAGTCCATGGGCTTTGAGACCGTGGGCTTTGGCGGCGGTCGCGTGGACGTGTGGGCCCCGGAAGAAGACATCTTCTGGGGACCGGAGACCGAGTGGCTGGGCGATGCCCGCTACAGCGGCGACCGTGAGCTGGAAAACCCCTTGGGCGCCGTCCAGATGGGCTTGATCTACGTCAACCCCGAGGGGCCAAACGGCAATCCGGATCCCGTGGCCTCGGGCCGGGACGTACGGGAGACCTTTGCCCGCATGGCCATGAACGACGAGGAGACGGTGGCCCTGGTGGCAGGTGGACACACCTTCGGAAAGGCGCACGGCGCAGCCCCAGACTCCAACTTGGGACGCGAGCCTGAGGGCGCGGAGATCGAGGACCAAGGCCTGGGCTGGAAGAACAGCCACGGCACCGGCAAGGGCTACGACACCATCACCAGCGGCATCGAGGGCGCCTGGAAGCCCAACCCCACCACCTGGGACATGGGCTACTTCGACGTGCTCTTCGGCTACGAGTGGGAGCTGGTCAAGAGTCCCGCGGGTGCCCAACAGTGGGCCGCCATCGACCCGGCCCCCGAGCACATGGTGGAGGACGCCCACGACCCCACCAAGAAGCACCGCCCCATGATGACCACCGCCGACATGTCTCTGCGCATGGACCCGGTGTACGAGAAGATCTCTCGCCGCTTCCACGCCGACCCCAAGGCCTTCGCCGATGCATTCGGCCGCGCCTGGTTCAAGCTCACCCACCGCGACATGGGCCCCAAGGGTCGGTTCCTTGGCGCTGATGTACCCGAGCAGACCTACCTGTGGATGGATCCGCTGCCCGCCCTGGATCACGATCTCATCGACAACGAGGACATCGCGGCCCTGAAGCAGAGCCTGCTGGACTCCGCCCTCTCAAGCGCCGACTTGGTCAACACCGCCTGGGCCTCGGCCAGCACCTTCCGCAGCAGCGACATGCGCGGCGGTGCGAACGGGGCGCGCATTCGTCTGGCCCCCATGAAGGACTGGACCGCCAACGAGCCTGCGCGCTTGGCCAAGGTGCTCCAGGTGCTGGAAGGCATCCAGAGCGACTTCAACCAAGCACAGTCTGACAACAAGCGCGTCTCCATGGCGGACCTCATCGTCCTGGGCGGCTGCGCGGCCATCGAAGCCGCAGCGGCAAAGGGCGGCATGGACATCGAGGTGCCCTTCACTCCTGGGCGCACCGATGCATCGCAGGAGCGTACCGATGTGCTCTCCTTCGGCCACTTGGAGCCTGCCGCCGACGGCTTCCGCAACTACATGGGCACGGGCCAGAGTCGCTCTCCCGAGGCTCTGCTCGTGGACCGCGCACAGCTGCTGAACCTCTCCGCGCCAGAGATGACCGTGCTCGTCGGTGGCATGCGCGCCCTGGGCGCAAACTTCGAGGGCAACGCGCACGGCGTCTTCGGAGACGGCGAGACCCTCAGCAACGACTTCTTCCGCATGCTGCTCGACATGGGCGTGCAGTGGGAGCCCAGCTCCCGCTACAACTACGCCGGCAAGAACGAAGCTGGCGAGGTGGTCCGCACGGCCACACGCGCAGACTTGATCTTCGGCTCCAACTCACAGCTGCGTGCCATCGTCGAGGTCTACGCATCCGACGATGCAAAGGGCAAGTTCGTGGCGGACTTTGTTGCAGCTTGGGACAAGGTAATGATGTTGGATCGCTTCGAGCTGAAGTAGACCCAAGCCATGGTCACAGCGGCGGTCAGGTCCCCCCTGGCCGCCTCCGTTGCGTGTGGCTCACATGCCCCTCTGGACCTGCACAAGGCCGCAGCCCCAGCGCCTGGACCGCGGCCAGCTTGCGCGCATTCCACGGCCGCAGCGGCAACAGCACCTCATCGAAAGGCCAGCCTTCCAACCACTTCAAGACCGCCTCAATGACCTCGGTCTCGCGGGGCAGCCAGTCATCGCGAAACCAGAAGGCGAGCTGGGCACCGCTGGACCAAGGCTCAATGTAGAGACACCCCACACAGTCCTCTCCGCTCAGCACGGAGTAGGCGTAGGCCTCACGGTCCTCAAACTCCCGATAGTGCTCCGCCAAGTCCAAGCGGTTCTCTTCAAGGGAGAACTCTGGCCCGGGCCAGCCATTCCAATCCAGCTCCCGCACAAGCCGCTCTCTGCAGCTCTTCCACGCTTGGTAGTCCACCTCGGACAGATCTGGGTGAAGCGGCGTGAGGTGCCAGTCCTGGGCAGCCAAAGGCGGCGGAGGCTGGAAGCCCTTGGACCAGGCGGGGCTGTTGCTGGAGAGGCGTTGACGCACGGTTGCAGCTTGCCACAGCCACCCTAAATCTCCAGCAACCCCTGACACAGCAAGGTCAAAGGAAGGCGCTGTGCAAGCTCGGGCGCAGCCTCCAACCCAGGAAATCCACCCCACTTGCAGCTGCGCCGCAAGTAGTCGATCAGGCTCAAGCGCTCGCCCCCAAGGTCCAGAATCGTCTGCTGCTCCGAGTCCTGGGGAAAGCTCACGCTGTAGGGCGGCCCTCCGCTGATGTTGCCCTTGTGAAGCGCATCGGGTGCCAGCTCAATGAACGCGGGAACGCCATCCTGACGCATCTCGTAGGCCCACTCATCCAGGTTGTTCAGGTGGTGGCCAAGCCAGTCGCCGGCCAGGGGGGCGATGGAGAAGGGGTCCAGTTCTTGAGGCTCCGGCCACTCAGGATGGAAGCCCAGCAAGCTGACTCCGCCCAGCTCCACGTAGAAGGCGCGCAGGTCAAGGGGCAAGGGGCCGACCCGCACCTCAATCTGACGGACTGCATCTTCCCGTTCTTGGCGGGAGGCCGAACAGAACACGGGCTCGTACCAATACCCAGGCTTCTCGGGCAGGTCGCCGAGGTGGTAGCCAAGGCCCTTCAGGCGGGTGGCCAGGGTCAGGGCGTTCTCGCCGAAGCGCTTGATGCTGTCTACTGGATTCATCTGCTCAGCACCTCTGGCGTACTTTCACCTTGAACCATTACCGACTCAACGCCCATTGAGCAGCTCCAGCACTCGGGCGTCCCCCAGCTCCTGCGCAGCCCGCCTGGGCGTCCACCCCATTGGCCCAAGCCAGTCCGGTTCAGCACCAAGCTCCAGGAGCCTTGCGACACAGTCCGCGTGCCCGGACCGGCAGGCGTGCCAGAGGGCCACGTTCCGCTCTTGCTGCTCAGTCCCGCCCAGAAGCGACTCCATGCGAGAGAGCGAGCCAACCCCAGCGGCCTGCCACGCCGTGAGCTGGGCGCCATGGGAGAGCAGGGCCTGGGCCGCCGCCCACTTGCGAAAGATAACCGCATCAGACATCGGCGTGCCGCCTGTGAACACGGCTCCGGTGGCCTCGACGTCGGCGCCATGTTGAATAAGTGTATCAATGGCCAAGACATCGTCGGAGCTCGCAGCCCAATGCAGCGGGGTCTCCGATGCTCCTTCCCCATCGGGCTTAAAGGCTCGGGCGTTCACATCGGCCCCAGCCTCTACAAGCAACCCGATGCTCTGAACCAGGCCAGGCCAGTGCCCAGGCCAGTCTGTCGCAGCGTGAAGCAGGCTCTTGTGGGTCCCATGGGTGTCCACGTAGCGGAAGCTCAGGGCATCCACCTGCTTCAAGCACAGCGCCAGCGCTGAAACGTCTCCAGTCTGTATGGCCTGAATGAGCGCTTGGGCTTGGGGGGCTGACTCAGGCAGGGTCACCCTTCCAGCTTCTCCACGATCAGGTCGATGAACTCGTCCCGGTCCAGCTGGCGGTAGCTGTAGCTCTCCTCGAACCACACACAGATGGCGTCCTTCTCGCCTTCTCGGGCCATGCGCGCGACCGTGGAGCTGGCTTGGCACAAGGCCACGATGCGACCCAACACGCCTTCGGCTGCGGAGTGCCCGGGATGGTAACGGTCTCGGAGCCAGGCAAAGACCAAGTAGACAAGCGCAGGGTCAGCGTCCTCGGCGACCACACGGATGTCGGCGATGGGCCGGGTGCCGTCTTCGAGCATGGTCAGCAAGTGACGGGCAGCGCGCTTCTCGAACTCAAAGGACATGGGGGCTCCTGGCCAGGTGGACTCTCTAGCCCGTTGCACCGCGGGCCCCCAATGATGTGGCGGGAACTTCCAGGAAGCGCCACTCAGGGGCAAACAGCCAAGGGCGGCACGCGGCGTGCTAGAACAAGCGCATGGATGTATCGCCGTGTTCTCCCGGCTGGTCCTGGGGTTCTAAGAGCCTGCCTTGGCGCAGAGTGGCCCGGACCCAGGCGAACACGGCCTGGTCCATCTCCTTCTTCTCGGCACTGCGCTTCCTCAGCGAGGCCATCACGATGTTCATGCGGTGGTTCCCCTCAAAGTGCTCGGCGTGACGCCCCAGAAAGGCCCAGTACATCGGCGTGATGGGACAGCTCTTCTTGGGGTGAAAGGCGCAAGACTGACAGGCGTCCCCCATCTTGTGGATGTAGTTGGCCCCGGAGACATAGGGTTTGGTGGTCATCACCTCGCCCACCCCGTAGGTGCCCATCCCCACCACATTGGGCTCCACCACCCAGTCGTAGGCGTCCACAAAGCCCACCCAGAACCAGTCACTGAGCTCCTGGGGCACGACATCGAGCAGCGTGGCGATGTTGGAGAGCACCATCAGCCTGGGGATGTGGTGCGTCCAGCCCGTCTCCCAGACCGCCTGAACCTCGGCATCCAGGCAGCGCAGGCCGGAAGGGCTGCCCATCCAATACGCCGCCGGCAGCGCCTCCCCACGCGCCAGGGGGTCCACCAATGGCTGCCCATTCAGGCTGCGCATGCCGTCTGTGACCCGGTGGATGTGTCGCACATACTCCCGCCAACCCAAGACCTGTCGCACAAAGCCCTCCTTGGAATTCAAGGGGATGTCCAGGGCCAAGACATCATCGACCACCTGCTGCGGCAGGAGCCGATGCAGGTTCAACAAGGGCGCGATGCGGGTGTGAAACAAGCCCCTGGACCGGGTGGACATGGCGTCCTCGAAGGGGCCGAAGTGTGTCAAACATGCCTGCTTGGCCCACGCCCAGAGCGCCTGGGCCTGCTCCTTGGACGCTGATATCTGGGTCCCATCCAGCTCCCCTGGGTGCCCCGAGAAGCGTCTTTGTATCAACTCCAAGACCTCCTGGGTGATGGCGTCCACTTGGAATCTGGGCGGGGTGGGCGCGGGGGGCTCCCCTCTCCACGGCTTGCGGTTCTCGGCGTCGTGGGAGAACTTTCCACCCACCGGCTTGCCGTCTTGCATCAAGATGCCGCTCTTCTTTCGCAAGTGTCGGTAGAAGGCGTCCATGCGAAAGGGGCCGGCGCCGGCCTTGGCGAAGTCCTCCTCTGAGCTCAACCATCCCTGATGGGGCAGCACCTCGATGTGCCCCGCGGCGACCAGTCCGGCCAGCTCGAGACGCAGCTCTCGCTCCGCCGCCTCCATCATGCGCAAAGTGCCCCGCTGCTCGACCACCTGCGTGAGCACCTCGGCGTAGCTCTGGGCGCTGATTCGGTAGTCCACGGCCACCCCGCGGGCCGCCTGTTCCAGAGCGAAGTGACGCTGGTTGCTCAGGATCCACGCCAGCTTTTGCTTGTGGTACGGCCTGCGGCCCGGCTTGTGGGCGCTCTCAATGAGCACGATACCCAGGGACTGTGGGGGGGCCTGAGACAAGGGCCCGATCCGGTCGCTGAGCTGGTCGTAGGGCACATACACCCAGGTGCGTGAGGTCCCCGCCGTGGGGTTGAGGGACTGAAGGGACGCTTGGAAGCTGGACACACTGACCTCGCTTGGGGACTGAGGCGCTGAGCCAGCCGGGATTGCAACCATCGCCCAGCCAAGGCCAGACTGGACATGTCTCAGATCTCGCTGCTCCCTCCTCTCCTCCCCGCCCCTTTGGCCCGGCGCTCTCTGAGCCGCGCTGCCCCTCGAGATGGCGAGCTGGTCCTGGTCTGGCTGCGCGTGGCCGTTCGTGGACACGAGAACCCGGCCCTGGACGCCGGACGCATCATGGCCGCGCACCTGGGGCTTCCGCTGCTGGTGTATCACGCAGTCTCCGAGCGCTATCCCCACGCCAGCGATCGGCACCACGCCTTCATCCTGCAGGGGGCCCGGGACTTGTCGGAGGAGCTGCGTGCTCAAGGACTGCGGGGTGTGTTTCACGTCGAGCGGCCCGGACACCGGGGGCCCGTACTCAAGGCGCTGGCGGCCAGATCGGCGCTGGTCATCACCGACGCGATGCCCTTGCATCCCCTCAGGGGATGGACCCAGGCGGTGGCCGAGCAGGCCCCCCTCTGGGAGATGGACTGCTCTTGCGTGGTGCCCATGAGCGCCTTGAAGCGTCAACCGACCCGGGCCTTCGCCTTCAGGAAGGCGACTCTGGCTCTGCGGCAAGACATGGAGATGCCCTGGCCAGAGGTGGCGGTCCAGACCGCGCCCTTTCAAGGGGAGCTGGGCTTTGAGCCGGTCGATGTCGAGCAGGTGGACCTGGCACACCTCATCGGCCAGTGTGAGATCGACCACAGCGTCGGCCCCATCGCCGACAGCCCAGGGGGAGCCAAGGCCGGCTACGCGCGCTGGGAGGCCTTCAGGGACGGCCCCCTCAAGCGATACGCAAGGCAGCGGAACGACGCCGCCCGGCCCAAGTCGGTCTCCCGCATCTCCGCCTACCTGCACTACGGACATCTCTCCCCCTTCCGAATCGCGCGGGAAGCCCATGCCAGCGGCGCGGACAAGTTCATTGACGAGCTGCTGGTGTGGCGCGAGCTGGCCTGGCACCACTGTCACCACGCCCAAGGAGACCTGCGGGCCTGGAGCGCCCTGCCACAGTGGGCCCGGGAGACTCTGGACGCCCACCATCGGGCGCAGGCGCTCCCCTTGGAGGCCCTCGAGCTGGCGCAGACCGGCTCGCCACTCTGGGACTTGGCCCAGCGCTCCCTGCTGGTACACGGGGAGCTGCACAACAACCTGCGCATGACCTGGGGAAAGGCGGTTCTGCAGTGGTCCGCCAGCCCAAGACAGACCTTGGCCCGTCTCTTTGAGCTCAACGACCGCTATGCCTTGGACGGTCGAGATCCCAACAGCGTGGCCGGCTTGACCTGGTGTCTGGGCGCCCTGGATCGCCCCTTTGCCCCCCCAAGCCGCCCTTCGGGAGCGTTCGGCCACGCAGCGTCGCCCACCACGCTGGACGCTTGGACTTGGAGCGCTATGGTGCTTGGGTGACCCGACCTTCCCTTCCCGAAGCCCCCCGAATCCTCGTCATCGGCGCCGGCATCGCTGGGGCGGCCGCGGCACAGGCTTTGGCCCGAACCGGCGCCCAGGTAGAGGTGTGCGACAAGTCCCGGGGCGCTGGGGGGCGCATGTCCACGCGACGTCACCCGGACGGCGCCTTCGACCATGGCGCACAGTCTTTCACCGCGCGAGATCCACGCTTTGTGCGGCAGGTGAAGCTCTGGCAGAGCGCAGGCGCCGTCGCTCCCTGGTCTGGACGCCTGGCCCACTTTGACGGCTCGCTAACGGAGACGGCAGACCAAGAGACGCGCTGGGTGGCCACCCCAGCGATGAACACACTGCCCAAGAGACTGCTTCAAGGGCTCACTCTGCACACCCAAGCGCGGGTCACACAGATCGTGCCCGAGGGCTCTGCGCTGCGCGTGGAGACGGAAGGGGGAGAGCTGGGGCTCTACGACCGGGTCATCCTGACGGCGCCGGCCCCTCAAGCCCTGCAGATCTTGGGTCCTGAACACCCCTTCGCCCAGCGCCTGAGCCAAGTGCGCTACGCCCCCTGCTGGGCGGGCATGCTGACGGGCGTGGCCGAGATGGACTGGGAGGGGGTGCGCTGCAGCCAGGGCCCCCTGGCTTGGGCCGGGCGCCAGGACACGCTTCCAGGGCGAGAGGCCGGGGAGCGCTGGGTGCTTCATGGAACCCCGGAGTGGTCGGCGGAGCACCTGGAAGCAGACAAGGAGTGGGTGGCCGAGCAGGTCGCACAAGCCTTCGCCGACCTGGGCGGCGGAGCGGGCCATACGCTGGTGGTCCACCGTTGGCGCTACAGCCTGGTGAGCACGCCCATGGGCCAAGACCACCTACAACACCAAGGCCTGCTCTACGCCGGCGACGGCTGCTTGGGTGGACGCATCGAGGCGGCCTGGCTCTCTGGAGTCGCCGCGGCCGGCGCCCTACTCCGCGAGGCCATCGGGTCCTGAGAGCACCACTCCTTTCTCCTCCAGGGCCCCGCGCACCTGGGCCATAAAGGCGTCCCCAGGGTCGATCTTTGCGGTTCGGTAGCTGGGGTCCACCTCGTCGAAGAGCGCGCTCCCCTCCATCTGGCGGTACTCGTGGTGGCCGATGAGGTGGCTCAGATCCTGTTGGGTGCTCAGCCAACACACAAGCGCGATGTTGGCCTGCGCCTGCGAGTCCGTCAACGGAACACCCTTGGCGCCGCCCACGTTCTCCACGCCGATGGCGATGTGGTTCAAGCCAATGACATGACGGGCCATGGTCGTCACGGGGAGCAGCTGGTGGATGGTGCCGTCCTGATCCACCAGGAAGTGGGCGCTGACGTTCAGAGCCCCAGCCTCGGCCAGATTTGGGCGGCCGCTGAGGCGCACCCCATCGAAGGTGTTGAAGGCGCCGCTGAAGGTGCTGCCCCCGGTCCAGTGCAGGACGACCATCTTCGGCGCGATCTGCGCTGTGCCTTGGGGAGTGGCCTGGTGGGCGCCTCGGTAGGCCACGGTCAGGGCTTCTCGCTCGGCGTTCCAGGTGATGGGGCTCTGGACCAGCTCAGGCTTGGGGCAGACCGGGCTGGGCGGGGGCACCGGGACGGGGCTCTGGACCGCAGCCGCGGGAGGCACTTCGGAGGCCGGTGCGGCGGGGACTTCAGCGGCACCGGGACGGGTGCAGCCCGCAGACACAAAGAGGAGCGCGAGACTGAGCGCAGCGGACAGCAAAGCAGAGCTCCGGGTGAGGCTGGATGATGCCACGGAGCGTGCCCAGCCGACGTGGTAAAAGGCCGCCTATGATCACGCTGTACACGCTCCTGATGCTCTCCCTGGCCTCGCCGATGGCCGCCGATCTCGACCAGCAGGTCGACACACTGCGTCAGGCTCAGTGGGCGCAGTCCCTGGACGCGACGGACTATGCCCCCTCCCCCTACACCAGCCCAGAGCAGCTCCCCAGCGTGCTGGCGGTGGAGACCCACTACCAGGGCTTCAACGACTACTACTACTTCGCCCTGGTCGACGGTCGCATCTACTACAAGCCACGCTTCAAGCGTCCAAATGGCGAGGCAGACTGGGACGTAGATCTGCCCTGGAAGCCCTTCGGGCACAACGGCGGGCTGCCCTATCAGCTGGACCACCGCAAGCCGGCCAAGGTCGACACCACCTACGCCGACGGTGACCGCAATGGCTTTGTGCCCGAGCTGCACTTCTTGAGCGCGAGCCAGAGCGAGTGGAACAACTACATCGACGCCGAGGGCTGGTCCCGGGCGGGCGAGTGGGAAGAGGAGGCCGTGGCCTTCGCCGATGACTTTCCAAAGGTCGAACGCATCGTCGCCCTGACCGCAGACGACGACGAGATCGCCGTGCTTAGCGAGTCGCGCCAGATGTTCTACCGGCGCAAGTTCGCCAACATCTTCGTGAGCACCGAGTGGTACCAGGGCTGGGGCCAAGCCAAAGAGCTGACGGTCTTCTTCCCCGAGCACCTCACCGACAACCGCGGCTGGTCTCTGGGACGAATCACCGCTGACGGCGTGGGCTACAAAGAAGGCCCCGACGGGCGCATCTTTGAGTGGGGACCGGCCGCCGTCTCGATGGAGACGATGGTGTGGCTCTCGCCCAACGGACGCAAGATCTACTACCTGGACTCGGGCACCCCGCCCGAGGTGGTCCACTTCGTCGAAGCGCCCTTTCGGGGGCAATACCAAGGCGTGGGTATCAACAGCTCGGCGAGCACCGTGATGCTCATCGACCGCTACGGCGCCGTTCAGACCAAGATCGCCGACTTTGACCTGCTGGGCTCCACCCCCACGCACCCCTACTGCTACATGGAGGAGTGCGACGACGAGCCCTTCTACGTGGCCGGGGACATCCGCAGCGGCATGTCCGACATTCGCCTGCCCGCCGAGGGTTGGCAGGTGCATGCGCCCGTCCTGCCCTCGATGCAGTGGGACGAGCAGACCTACATCACCGACCGGATCACCATCATTCAGACCGGAAAGGGCAACGCCGCCCGGGAACTGCGCGTGGTGGGGGCCCAAGATGGCGTGGTCGGCTTCTACTACAAGGACATGCAGGCCGAGACCTGGTCCTTCCAAGCTGCGCCGGAAGGTGACTTGGGTTTTGCCGTGGAGGAGAGCCAACGCCTGAAGCAGAGCGACTTGCGGCAGTGGCACCACGGCGCCGAGCTGGCCCCCTTGCATCAGGTCGAGCCCAGCTTGGACCAGGAGCTGGTCGGCCTGATCCAGCTCGACGCCGACATCACCCTGGCGCTGCAGGTCGATGACTTCAACTTGGAGGCCAGCCCTTGGCAGGCGCACGTGAAGTGGCGGGATGTGGATCTGCCCGTGGAGGTCCACGTGGTGCAGGCCTGGAACCCCTTCATGTCGCCGCATTCTGCGGAAGGCTCAGCGGAGCTCTACACCTACGAGGCCACCTTGGCCTTCGACCGCCAAGCCCTGGAGATGGCCATGGCCGGAGGCGAGGCCAGCAGCCCTGAAGGCTTGGCCGTGCGCCGCATGCTCACCGACACCAAGAACGCCAAGTTCGCCCTGGTGATCAACGCCACCCACGAGGGCTTCGAGGTGCGCCCCAAGGCCTGGAAGCGCGTGGGCCGCGGATTCGCCGTGGCGATGGTCTCTGAGCTGGCCCCTGAGACCACGGATGTGACCCAGTTCTTGGACGGATTCTGGGCCCGCCAAGAGGGCCACATGGGCTGGAGCGCCGAGGTCGAGGCCTTGCAGGCCAGCCCCCAGTGCGAGGGCACCTGGGCTGCCGAAGTCGTTGAGCTGCACGAGCGCATCGGAGCTGAAGAGAAGGCCCTGCGCAAGGCTTGGCGTGGCGCCCGCCGCTACTCTCGGGCCATCTTCGTCACCAGCGGCCTGATGTACGTGACCCAGGCCAAGAGCATCGATGCGGCACTGGACAACCGCCGCGAGTGGCGCGGAGAAGACGTGCGGCCCAACGAGCTGCGCTTCAACGTGATCACCGGCGTGACCTCGCGCATTCCTTATTTGGCTGCGAACATCAGCAAGGTCCAGCGGCAACGGCACGCGGCCGCCAAGTCCGAGAAGGAGGCGCTCCAAGCCCCCCTCAAGACCCTCCTGAAGCAAGCTGAGGATTGTCCCTGAGCGCACCCGTGTGTAGGCCTTGGCGACTCCGAGGCCTCCAATGCACGGCTTTGCCCTGCTCTTCACCGCTGTGATCTTGCTCGGCGCGCGCCTGCGTGTGGCGCAAGGCTGGTTGCTCTGGCTCGGTGCGGCCTTGCTCGCAGCCCGACTGAGCTTGATTGGGCGCACCTTGGAGCTCTGGGAGTGGAGCATGGGCACCTTCATGTTGGGCATGGATCAAGCCAGCGCCTGGGTGGACGGCTTGGATGCCAGCTTGGAGCTGGTCAGTCCGCTGCCGCTGGTGCTCTGGATGCTCTGGAGCGCCTACGCTTGGCGGGCGCGGGGTGTCAGCCCAATGGGCCAGCCGGCGTTGTCAGGGCCCGCATCTGTAGACTAGGCCCAAGATGACGCCGCAAGAGCAAGAAACAGCCGACAAGGTCCAAGCCATGACCACCCGCGCCGGATCCCGAGGGCGATGTCTGCGATCTGGACCCAGACGACGTGGACTGGATCAGCACCATCACCGACTTCCCCGCATGGGAAGCCAACAATCCCTACAGCTCCGAGGACCTGCCCGACAGCATCGATATGGGCACGCCGGTGTTCCTGACGCTGCCGGTTCCCTGTGCCGAGCTGGAGACCGTCGATGTGACCGGGGTGCTCTTGGACCACTTGGCGTGCTGAGCTCTCAGAGCGCGCTCATTGGCCACACGATGTCCGGATTCGTGTCCTGTCGCAGACAGGGGTCGCCGGGCTCAATGGTGGTGCACCACAGGAGGATTCCCGTGCACATCATCAGCTACAACATCCTGGCCCAGGCCTACCTTCTCCCCGAACGCTACCTGGGCATCCCACCCGAGTTCTTGGAGGCCGAGGCACGACAGTCTCGCTTGATCCAACACATCCAAAGCATGGACGCGGACTTGGTCTGTCTGCAGGAGGTCGAGCCTGCATTCTTTGAGAGGCTTCAGGCCGCTCTACGAGGGCTGAAGGGCCTCTACGCCCCTAAGATTGACCGACCCGATGGCCTGGCCACCTTCTACAAACCCAGCCTGACCTTGACCCACCAGCAAGTCCTGCACTTCGAGAACGCGGACCCCGGCTACGACCACATCGCTCAGATCTTGTGCTTCGAGGGGCCAGAGGGCGCCTTCCGCTTGGGCAACACCCACCTACGCTGGCAACGAAACGACACCCCTGAATCCAAGCACCAAGGCGTGCTCCAGCTCACTGAGCTCTTGGATGCGATGGACACCCTCCCAGCCAGCCCGCGTGTGATCTGCGGAGACCTGAACGCCAACGCCGGCAGCCCAGTGATTGCCCGGGCCCGAGAGCGCGGTCTGCGCCCCCCACCCCACGAAGGCCGCCCGGCCGACACCGCCATCATCAACGGCCGCTTCCGGCGTTTGGACTGGGTGCTCTTTGAGCTGCGCGGAATGCGTGGTCAGGAGCGGCCACTGCCCTCGCTCAAACGCGTGGGACACATGCCGGGGGCTGTGGAGCCCTCCGACCACCTGCCTCTGCACGCGGATCTCATGTGGCGTTGAAGACCCAGGGCATCACCTGGGCCGACTTGGTCCAGGCAGCGGTCTCGGAGCGAGGCTCTCTAGCGGAGGTGGTGCGCACGCTCTACGAGCTCCACCCATCCCGTCTGCCGGATGACCCCGCCACCGTCGAACGCGGTCTGCGCCGACTCCGCAAACGAGGCCACGCTCCCGCAGACAAATACGGCCGTTTGATCCTGCGCTCCTTTGGCTTGCCTCAGGAGATGCAGGCCTACGCGGCGGACCTGGGCACCTACCACAGCGCCTTGATGGATCTGCCGCTTCAAGCCCGGTCAGCGCAGCTTCGGCTCTGGGACCGCAACCCGGTCTTGGAGTCGGCTCAGGGCGCCTGGATCCACCTGGGTATGGCGTCTCTGGCCCACCACCAGGGGCGATTGGAGGACGCACACAGACGCTTGCAGCTCGCCGCCCTGGGGCTCAGGCGGGCCGGTCCTTCGGCAAGCATTGAGCATGGCCTGTTCAGCGCCAGACTGGCCTCGGATGCGGGGGAAGCCGTGAGGGCCAGGCTTGAAGGGCTGCTCGAGTCTGTGGAGCAGCTCCCGGTGGGGGCAGATCAGGCCTGCTACCACGCCCGTGTTTTGGACCAGTTGGCCTATGACGCGAGCCGAGATGGCGGCACGGAGGGGTTGAAGGCCGCTTTGCAGCTTCGCCGGCAGATTCCCAGCGAGGGTCCCGCTTTTGTGCGTTTTCGAAGGGCCTTTGGCTTGGCTTGGACTCTGAACAAGCTCGGGGAGCCGGAGGCGCTGCAGCAAGGAGAGTTGGCGCTGCAGATCGCTGGAGACGCCGGGCTGCTTCGCTTGCGGGCGGGGGCCCTGGGCCTGCTGGCCAAGCTGCGGCCAGAGGAGGCCCAGTCCTTCCGAAGCCGTCAGGCGGAGATTCTGCAGCGCCTTTGCTGATTGGCCTGTCACAGCGAGGTTGGCCCTGGCGTATTGGGCTGAGCAGGGACGGAGCAGACATGATCTTGACACTCGGCCTAATGATGGCCGCAGCACCAGACGCCCAAGCCTTTTGCGGCGCCTACGTGGGCTCCGTCGACGACGGGCCTCTGAGCAACCACAGCAGCAAGGTCATCTTGGCCCGGGACGGGTTGCGAACCACCCTGACCCTGTCCAACGACATTCAGGGTTCGGCGAGCGACTTCGCGATGCTCATTCCGGTGCCCTCCCTGGAGGAGCAAGACGTTCGGGTGCTTGACCCCACCGTGGTCGAAGCAGTCGAGCGCTACTCCTCGCCGCGTTTGGTCGCCTACACCTGCGAGGACTTCTACGTCGCGCCGCGGACCTTCAGTCCCAGCATGGGCTGTGCTGAGTACGAGCTGATGCCACAGAGCAACGATGTGCCCGCGCTCAACAACAACGTGACCGTGGAGGCCCAGTTTTTGGTCGGCGAGTACGAGATCGTGGTGCTCTCCGCCGAGGAGTCCGAGGGCCTGATGCTCTGGCTGGAGCACGAAGGCTACGGGGTGCCTGAAAACACCGAGGCGCTGCTCCAGGACTACATCGACCAGGGCACCCAGTTCATGGCCGCCAAGGTCAGCTTAGAGGCGCTGGAGGACGGACCGCTCTGGCTCAATCCCCTGCAGATCTCCTACGAGTCGGACACCATCGGCCTGCCCATCACCCTAGGGACCGCCAACTCTCCTGGCGAGCAAGAGCTGACCATCTACGCCCTGACCAGCTGGGATGAAGGGCAGCTGGCCATCTCGAACTACCCCAAGCGGCAAGTTGAGACGAGAGACTGCATGCTCGAGGAGGGCGTGGACTTCTCCGAGCACTTCTACGGCGAGCTGGACCAGGCCTTCGACAACGAGGATGGCCGCGCAGGTTGGGTCTTTGAGTACGGATGGGCGCCCTACCACTGCGACCCTTGCGTGGACGGAGAGGCCCTGGCGGAGAGCCTGGTGGAGGAGCTCGGATTCTCCCAAGGCTCGCAGGCCGCCTACTTCTCCAAGCTGCGCATGCGCTACACCCCGGACCAAGTGCTGGGCGACCTGAACCTCGTGGGCTCGCGCATCACGGACAACGAACAGGTGCGCTACATCGCGTTCAACGCCTCCATGGGTGACCGCTTCGAGGTCTGCGGCCAGGGCTTTGTGGAGTCCCTGGGGGACTGCTACGACGAGTTCGATGACATGGACCAGGAGTACAAGGGCAACAAGCGGGGCTGCTCCTCTCAGCCCATGGGTCGGGGCTGGATGGTCCTGGGTCTGATCGGCGTGCTCTTGATGGCCCGCCGCCGGGCACGTTGAGGGGTCCTCTACTCAACGCTCAGTCGCTGAAGCAATCCTCGCTCGGCGCCTCGGAGCAGCAGTCGGCCAAGGTCTCCGCCGCCAAGCCGAACACTTGCTTCCAGTCGTCCTCTGTGGGGTAGTCCTGCAGCGTCTGGCTCGCGTTGAGGTGGGGCATCCAGTGGGACTGGGGGTAGCTGCTCATCGCGCTGGTGCGCAGTCCCCGGTTCTGGCCGCTGGCACGCAGCGCAAGGTCGCAGCTTCGCCCAGCTCCTAGGCGGTGACACTGGGTGCACGCCGCCGCGTCCGGGTGGGCGATGTCCTGGGGATAGGCCCAGTCGCTCGGATTGAGCTCCAGAAGTGCTTGTTGCGCGACGATTTCGTATGGGCCCAGAGGGGCGCCGATGGGCAGCAGGCCCGGCTGCTCAATCCAGGGGTTGCGCAGGACCGCGTCGTTGTCATGACAGACCAAGCAGCTCGCCCGCCCCAAGTCTTCCAGGGTGTACCAGTAGGAGCGGTCCGGAAACCAAGCCAAGTCTTCGGGTGAGCCTGGCCGCGGGGGCGCGTCTCCCGCGCCAAAGTCGTTGTCCCGGTGCTTGGTGCTCAGAAAGCAGGTCTGGCCACTCTCGGGGTCCGTGGCGATGAGGTTGAGCTGGTCGAAAGCCGGGTCATCGTCATAGTTTCGACAGGTGAAGATCCAGCTTGTTCCCTGATCGTTCTCCACCACGCCCAATCGCGAGCCCCATCCGCAGCCCGCCACGCTGGGCTTGTCGCATCGGGCGCCGCCCTCCAAGTCCGAGGAGTGGGTGACCGCGCGGGTGCCCTGCTCGTCCGTGACGGTGACGGCGATCTCCGTGCCGCTCTGACAGTCGATCTGAGGCATGGGGCCCAAGACCTGCTCACAGCGGGCCAGGTAGCTGGCCATGTCAACGACATCGACCGGCGGAAGGGTGGGCGCAGAGTCCTGCACGTCTTTGTCGCAGGCGAGGAGCAAGGTCAGGAACATGGTGGCCTCGGAGGCGCGAGGAAGCCGCACGCAGCCCAAAGAGGCTATGGGCGCCGGACGAAGGAGTCCATGATGGCCAGCCAAGATCTGCTCGACCGCTCTGAGAACGCCTGCGAGCTCTGCTCCAACAAGGCCGGACTGCGCGCGCACTCGGTGGCCCCCCACCAGGACGAGAACCCCGACCATCAGGTCCTGGTCTGCGAGGTCTGCGCCACCGAGCTGCAGGCTGAGCCCCTGAGCGCCACCCACTGGATGTGCCTGCAGGGCTCGGCTTGGTCGGGCTTTGCCCCGGTTCAAGTCATGGCCTACCGCTTGCTCAGCCGCCTCACGGACGCTTGGGCCTTGGACCTGCGCGAGCAGCTCTACCTGGAAGAGGAGACCCTGGAGTGGGCCCAGGAAGGCCTGCCTGACGCCGACGCCGTCGCCACAGTGGACAGCAACGGCGCGGCCCTGGCCGACGGGGACTCCGTGACTCTGATCAAGGACCTGAACGTGAAGGGCGGCGGCTTTACCGCCAAGCGCGGCACCCTGGTCAAAGGCATTCGCCTGACCGACAACCCCGAGCACGTCGAGGGTCGGGTGAACAAGCAGACCATCGTGCTGGTCGCCGCCTACCTCAAGAAGGCCTGATCGATGGCTGAGGCCTCCCAGAACACCCTGACCCTCCAAGGCCAGCTCATCCGCTTTGAAGGCAACCCCTTCGAGACGGAAGATGCGCTGCGCTACGAGCGAGATGGGCTGATCCACGCTGTAGACGGCAAGATTGTGCTCGTGGGCGACGCCCAGACACTTCTCGCCGAGCACCCTGAGCTTCAACCCCAAGCGGTGAGCGGCATCCTGGCGCCAGGCTTTGTAGATGCACACCTGCACTACCCACAGATGCGCATCCTGGGGGCCTACGGCGAGCAGCTCCTGGACTGGCTGAACCGCTACACCTTCCCTGCGGAGCTGAGCTTCGCCGATCCCGCCGTCTGCGCGGAAGCCGCCCAGCTCTTCGTGCGCTCCTGCATCTCCCATGGCGTGACCACCGCGGCGGCCTGGAGCACCGTTCACCCTCCCTCGGTAGAGGCGCTCTTCCAAGCCGCCAGCCAAGGCGGCATGCGCATGATCACCGGCAAGGTGCTCATGGACCGGAACGCCCCAGCGGGTCTGCAGGACACCGCCCAGAGCGGCTTTGACGACTCCCAAGCCCTGATCCAGCGCTGGCACGGGGTCGGCCGAAACGCCTACGCGGTCACGCCCAGATTCGCCCCAACCAGCACCCCCGAGCAGCTGGAAGCAGCCGGTGCGTTGATGGCCCAAGACCCAAGCTTGTACCTACAGTCCCACGTAGCTGAGACCGAAGCGGAGTGCGCTTGGGTGGCCGACCTCTACCCTGGACTGGGCAGCTATCTCTCGGTCTATGCCCACTATGGCTTGATGGGCCGACGGGCGCTCTACGGCCACGGCATCTACTTGGAGCGTGGCGATGTGGACCTGTTGGCCGAGACCCAGACCGGGGTCGTGCACTGCCCCAGCTCCAACCTCTTTCTAGGCAGCGGACTCTTTCCACTGCATCAAGTACGCCCGAAGGTGCGCGTGGGCCTGGGCTCAGACATCGGCGCAGGGACGCACCTGAGTCCGCTGGTCACCATGGGAGATGCCTACAAGGTAGCCCAGCTCCAGGGCAAGAGCCTGAACGCAGCGCAGCTCTGGTGGTTGGCCACAGCCGGGGGCGCGGAGCTGCTGGATCTGGGCTCGACGGTCGGCAACCTGATCCCCGGCATGGACGCCGACATTGTGCTGCTGGACCCCGAGATCTCGGAGCTGCACCGCTACCGGGTCAGCCACGCACAGGACATCGAAGAGCTGCTGTTCTTCATGGCCACCTGCGGGGAGTCCAGGATGGTCAAGCAGACTTGGGTGGCAGGCTCAGAAGCAGCTCCAGCAGCTCGTTGAGCGCTTCCGGCGTAAGCCCAGGTCCACTCTGACGCCGCCACACGGAGTTGCCGATGAGGCAGCGGTACAGGATCTGAGCGCGCTCTTCGGCCTGCTTCTCCGGCAGGCCGTGCACGAGCAGGAGTCCCTGCACGTAGTCCAGGCGCCTCTGGTCCACCTCAGCAAGCTCTTGGGCAACCCCGCTGTCCTGGGCGGCCCACTCGCGGATGGCGGCCTCGACCTGCTCTTCCGCCAGCGTGCTGAAGAAGGCGGCCTGACAGAGGGCACGGAGCCGCTGCGCGGGGTCCTCGCTCCCGGCGTTGACCGCCTCGATGATGGCGTGAGTCGCCAGCTCTCGCCAGGCACCAAAGGCCGCAACAAGGAGCGCCTCTCGGTTCTTAAAGTGGTGGTAGAAGCTTCCCTTTGTGACCCCAAGGTCCCGCGCCAGCGCCTCGACCCGGATGGCCTTGCTGCCTCCAGTACCCAAGACTCGGAGCGCCGCCCGAACCCAATCTCTTTCGCTCACGCGCGCCACAGCTTCTCCTTGCCCACCTTCAAACCATACGCTACCGTATGAAAGTAACCATACGCCACCGTATGGAGAGGAGAAGACAATGCTCTGGTCCGCAATCTTGGCTGCCTCTTGCTTTGGCGTCCTGGCCCTGGCGCACTCCGCCCTGGGCGAGAAGGAGATCCTGGCACCCCTCTTCCGCGCCGAGTGGGAGACCCCAACCCCACGCTGGGCTGTGCAGCGCATCCTGCGTTTCGCTTGGCACCTGACCAGCATCGCGTGGATCGGCCTGGGGGCTGCAGCCCTGGGCGCGCCTGTGGGCTTGTGCATCGCGGGTGTTGGGCTGAGCTCGGGCGCGGTGGTCTTCTTTACCCTGCGCGGGCACCTGGCTTGGCCACTCTTCACCCTGGCCGGACTCGCCGGGCTGGCCCTCCATGGATGGCTGCTCCCTCCTCTGCTGGCAGCGGGGGTTGGCGCCGCAGTGCTGACGCTGCTGGCGGTCGCCGGGCTGCATCTGTACTGGGTGGCTGGAGGACGGTGGGGACTTGAAGCTGCAATCCCGAGCAGCAGCGCGGGCACGCCACTCTTCACGCCTCCGCCTTGGGCCACCTTGGCCGTGGCGCTTGCACTCTTGGGCTTTGGCGCGCTGATTCTCTGGACCTACATGGGCGCTCCACCGCCCGTGAGCAGGCTGGTCGGCGCCGGCGCCGCTGTGATGGTCTTGCGCGCTGTGGGCGACGGCAAGCAGGTCGGACTGTCCAAGACCCAGCGGGCGAGTCTCTTCGCCAAGTGGGATGACCGGCTGTTTACGCCTCTGGCGCTCCTGATGGCCGGAGGCGCGGGGGCTGCTCTCCTGGCGTGAGGCCAGCGATCAAGGCGCTCATGGCCAAGGCGTTGAGCAGGTGCCAGATCCAGTGCGTGCCCAGGGGAATCCACGGGCACAGCACGCCATCGAGTGCCCGTGCAGTGTAGGCACCTGTGAACGAAAACGAGGCCAATAGGAGCGCGGAGGCACCAGCGTGGCCTTGGGTGTGGAAGCGTGACCAAACGGCCCAGAGCAGCACTCCTGCGGGCACGTAGGCGATGCCCGCCGCGGCTGGGTCCTCTACCCAAAACCAGAGGGGCAGGACGCCTAGAAACAAGACCACAGCGACTGTGACGATGCGGGAAAGCGGCCACTGAAGCTTGCGGATCAGAGCCTCTCGCCCGGCCCATGCGATCAGAACCAGGATGGGGAGCACATCCAGCGCCATGGCCAGCTGGGTGGCCCAGGTGTGAAAGACGAAGCTCCCCACCCCCACCAAGGCCAAGAGCGCGGCAGGCACCCGGGCGGCAGGCACTCGCCAGAGAACGAGGGCGCCCAGCACGAAGGCCAGATTGCTCAGCGCGTTGACGGGCTCGGCCCAGAGGGCTGCGTCCAGGCGCTCACAGTAGAGGTCGACAGCTTGCAAGGGGGTCCTGAGAGAGGGCTGCTCGGGAGACCCCTTACTAAAGGCTTTGCAGATGGGCCGCCGGGCAAGAATCCAAGGTGCTAATAGGACTGTCCTAAAGCCAGCCCTGGATTTTGGATCATTCCAATCATGTGAGCTTCAGGTCAGGGGCCCGACACGGCCGCGTAATAGACCGACGCGCACAGATTGCCTAAAAACACTGCCTAAACCAAACTGATGGAGGTGAGCGATGCTCGCAATGCTGATGATGAACGCCGCCCTTGCCCAAGACGTAGACACCGTCGACTTCAAAGAGACCGAGAAGGCCATTGAGGAGGCCGAGGCCCCCGAAGCCGATCTCTCCGCCGAAGTTGGTGGCGCTATGACGACCGGAAACACCGATTTCTGGACCGTAAAAGGCACCATCAACGGGGGCTACCGCTGGGAAGCCAACAAGATGACCCTGACCGCAATGGGCCTGACCGGGCGCAGCCGCGCGGACGGTGACGGAGACGGCATCCTGAGCGACCCCGAGCGCACCGTCGACCGCCAGCTCAACGCCCTGAAGTTCGACTCCAACCTGCGCTACGACCGATTCTTGGGCCCCAAGGCTTCGATCTACGCCATGGGCGGCGCCTACATCGATACCTTCGCCGGTATCGAGTACCGACTCACGGAGCAGGCTGGTTACAGCCGCAGCTTGGTCGACAACGACACCACCAAGCTGCTGGTAGAGCTTGGTGCTGCGGTCATCCAAGAGAGCCGCGTCATCCCAGACCCCCGTCCAGACGACTTTGTGGACTACGAGACCATCTTCGCCGCCCGCGCGCTGATCGGCTTCAGCCACACCTTCAACGAGAACATCAACTTCTCCGAGACCATCGAGGCCTACGAGAACGTCTTGTCTCCCGCAGACTTGCGCCTCATCAACCGCGCCGCGTTGACCATGCAGCTCAGCGACAACCTCGCTCTGAAGCTCTCCAACGACTTGTACTACGACAACACCCCGGTCGAGGGATTTCGCAAGATGGACCAGACCACCATGCTCAGTGTTGTCGCCAGCATCCTCTAACGACTTAGAACCTACGAAAAGGAGCACACATGCTCAACTTCCTCCTCCTGCTGGCCGGCCAGGCCGCAGCACAAGATGGCGTCCCTGACGCCGCAGCGGCCGCTGCAGCCACTCCCGGATTCGAAGACCTGGACTACTGGATGGACAAGGGCATCGAGGTCGGCACCAACGTGCTGATCGCCCTGGTGACCCTGATCATTGGTTGGATGATTGCCGGCTGGGTTCAGAAGCTCGTCGTCAGCCAGATGACCAAGCGCGAGATCGACGTCTCCGTGAGCCGATTCCTCGGCAACATCGTTCGCTACATGCTGATCGCCGCCACGGTGATCGCAGCCTTGGCCAAGGTCGGTATTGAGACCACCTCGGTCATCGCAATCCTCGGTTCCGCAGGTCTGGCCATTGGTCTGGCACTGCAGGGCAGCCTGGGCAACTTCGCCAGCGGCGTGATGATCCTCTTCTTCCGCCCCTTCCAGGTCGGACAAGTGGTCGAAGCCGGTGGAAGCACTGGCATGGTCAAGGACATCGGACTCTTCGCCACGACGATGGAGACCCCCGGTGGTGAGACCATCATCATCCCGAACTCCGCCATCACTGGCGGCAGCATCACCAACTACGCGACCGTTGGAAAGCGCCGCGCCCACATCGATGTGGGTGTTGACTACGGCACCGACATCAAGGTCGTCAGCGAAATCCTCGCCGCTGCCGCTCGTGAGAGCGCCTTGGTGCTCAAGGACCCCGACGTCGCTGTTGTCTTCGTCAACATGGGCGCAAGCTCCGTCGACTTCACCGTCATGGTCTGGGTCGAATGGGCCGACTGGGTCGGTGTGCAGGGAGACGTTCGCACCCGCTGCTACGACGCCTTGAACAAGGCCAACATCGGTATTCCATACCAGACCATCGTGATCGCCAAGGACTGAGTCCTGCGGATCGGAAGCAATTCCAAAACGCCCCGCCCCTTCGGCGGGGCGTTTTTTGTTAGAGTGTGGGGGTGTCTGCACAAATAGAAGTCCGAGTTCGTCAAGATGGATCCCCTGGCCGCACTGCGCGGGTGGGTGGTCGCCCCTTGACCCTGGGCCGCGCGCCCACCAACGATGTCTGCATCCAGGACGACCGAATCAGCTGGCACCACGCGATGGTCTGGTTTGAGGGAGGGAATCTCTGGATCAAGGACCTGGGCAGCCGAAACGGCACCCACATCGATGAGCAACGGATCTCTGCTCCGGCACAGATCACCGGAGCCAGCAAAGTCCGTCTCGGACCTGAACTCCAGCTCGAGCTCAACGTCGTGGGCGAGCAGTCCATGGACTTGCCGCTCGCCTTCGCCATCGAGACGGCCGACGGCAGCCTTCGCTACTCCATCCAGACGGACCGGTTTGTGATCGGCTCCTCTCCCGACGCAGACCTGCGCCTGGACGATGGCCCCGAAGAAGCCGCCATGTTGCTCCTCGTGGGTATGGGCGAGGTCTGGCTGGGTGTAGACGACGAGGACCATCCCCTCGAGGCCGACGAGCCCTTCGAGGTCGCTGGCCGGACCTTTGTGCTCCGGGTCGCCGACCAGGTTCACGCCCCCACCGCCGCCCCCGAAGGCGAGCGCTACAACTACCGTCTCGAGGCCACCCTCGACGGCAGCACTGGCCCACAAGCCACGCTCTTGGACCTGAGCGGAGGGACTCGCTACGTCGTCTCTGCGGAGAACCGGGCCGTTCTGCTCTACCTCTTGGCCACCCAGGTCGCCAAAGACCGGGAGGCCGGCATGGGCAACACCGAGTGTGGCTGGATTCAGGACCAGACCGTCGCAACAGGCATCTGGGGTCGCGGCTCGAAGGGCAAGGACACCAACAGCCTGCACGTGCTGGTCTACCGCCTGCGCCGTGAGCTAAAGGGCGCTGGCTTTGATCCTTGGTTCATCGAGAAGCGCAAGCGCTACATCCGCGCCCGTTTGGCGGAAGTCCAGATCACCTGACACGGTGCTGGCACCAACAGGCAAGCGATTGTGGCCCGTGCTAGAACAGGTGTGAACCACCTGCCCCGAGTCTACCGGTGCCCGAGAGTCCCCAACCCGTCCAGAGAGGAACGCTCCTAGGCGGGCGCTTTGAGCTTTTGCGCGAGCTCGGCGTGGGTGGAACGGCCAGCGTCTGGGAAGTCGAAGACGCTGAGTTGGGTGTTCGACGGGCCGTGAAGATCCTGAACGCGGGCCGACCCCAGCGTCGCCAGGCTTTGCGGAAGCGCCTGCGCGCAGAAGCCCGCGCCATGGCTCGCCTGGCCCATCCAAACGTACTGACCATCTACGACGTGGCGAGCACGGACGAGCTGGACTTCGTCATCATGGACCTGGCGGAGGGGGGCAGCCTCTCGGAGTGGCTGGAGCGAACCGGCCCCATGGAGCCCCGCACCGCCCTGTCCTTCACCGTTCAGGTTCTCTCGGCCCTAGCGGCCGCCCACGCCGCAGGCATGGTGCACCGCGACGTCAAGCCCCAGAACGTGCTCTTGAACTCCCGTGGAACGGCGCTGCTGGCGGACTTCGGCATCGCACTACTCACCGAGGACCAGCACCGCACAACACGGACTGGCGTGGCCATGGGCTCCCTGTCCTTCATGCCACCCGAGCAGCGATTGGACGCCCGCTCGGTCTCTGCAAGCGCAGACGTGTACGCAACTGGCGCAATGCTCTACAACCTGCTCACCGGAGCCAACCCGGTGGACCTGTTCACCGTAGAGCTTGGGTCGAAGCGCTTGGAGGGGCTGCCGCCCCAACTACAGGAGATTCTGGTCCGCGCAACGCGCCACGACCCGTCCGCTCGCTTTGAGAGCGCTCAGGCCATGGCACGTGAAATCGTGCGATTCCTGCCGGACTCTGGCAGCGAACCCTACAGAGACAGCGCCACCAACCCGGAGAACTTCCCCGAGCCGAGCCGCTCCCTGATGGGTGGAACGGACATGGGGCGAACACCAACCCTGGGTGCGGATGCCATCGAGTCCCTCCCCGAGAACGTGGACAATCCCACGCTCCTTCCCATGGACGAGGACGCCACGCGCGCGGCGATCACATTCCTGGGGGACGACTTTGAACTGTATGCGGCGAAAGTCGTACAAGCCGGCCAACTGGAGAGCGAACTCCGCGGCGCCGGACTGACTCAAGTTCCCGAAGTAAACGAGCCTCTGTCCAAGCAAATGGGCACAGGGGCACTGGGGGCAGCGGCTCCCCTGGCCAAAGAAGACGAGGCGTCCAAGGGCCCAAGCCCCCTCTGGCTGCTACTCCTGCTTCCCTTGCTACTTGGCTTGGGCTGGATGTGGACGCAATCGCAGGGATCAGGAGATGGTGGGGAGTTGCCCGTGGTGACCTCGCCGGAGGTCACGACCCCTGAACTGCCCGTCGTAGAGCCCTTCGTGGAGCCTGAAATCGAGCCAGAGGTGGAGCCCGTCGTCGCGGAGCTTGACCCCGAACCCAAGCCGGCTCTCACGCCCGAGAGGCCCAAGGCCAAGGCCAAGGTTGACCCGCCGGTTGCCGATCCAGAGCAACCTGAGCCAGCCGCCACAACAGACGGTCCCCCATTCGGCAAGTGGCAGGTGGGAAGCGCCGCTGGCAGCTTGGGGTACGTTGAGCTTGACCTGCGTGGCTCCCCGGAGCGCGTAAGGGCGGTCTGGACTGCCTTTGCGGGCGGCCAGGAGTCAAACACACCACTGAGCGGAAAGTTCGATCCAGAATCTGGGCGCTTGAACCTCTCCTCGTCGAACGGCAGAGACTTGAAACTGACACTCTTCCTCAACGGCTCCGACCTTCAAGGGGAATACAGCCGCCAGACATCCGGTGGCGCAGCAAGCGGATCCATCGCTTTCAAGGCGGCCCCATGATCTTGGCACTGCTGCCCATGGCACTCGCGGCACAACCCTCGCTCGAAGGCCACCTGCACGCCTCCAGCGGACTCTCCGAGAGGGCCGGCCCAAACAACGCCGGCATCGGCCTGTCTGCTGGTGCGTGGTTCAGCCCTCGCTTCGCTGCCGAGCTCTTGGCACAAGGCGGACCCGCAGGAATCGCCATTCGGCCCGAGCTGCGCTTTGTCCTGACCGACCCCGAGGCCTCTTGGGGCCGCATGGAAGCGGTGCTGGGCTATGGCCTAAACCTGGACCTACAGCCCTCCCCAATGGGCGCCGTCGGCTTGGGACTCTACCTGCCCACTGAGATGGAGCGCTGGGGTCTACGCGTCCAGGGTCGCTATCTGGTCGCAGGAACGGCCCCTGAGTCCTTCCAGCTCAGCTTGGGCTTGGTTCGCAAGCCACCGGCCCCCAAGCCAGAGCCCATCGTGGAGCCCCCCCTCGTGGAGCCCGAGGTTGGCGAAATTGTCGAGGCCCCCCTCGGCCCGGAGTGGGTGCCCTTCCCGGTCTGTGAGTGGCTCTCAGAAGAAGAGGCGGCACAAGCGCGCTCCGAGCTGGCCTCCGAGATGGCAGACGGCCCAAGTCCTGGCTCTGCCGATGTGGTGGTCCTGGACCCTAGCAGCCCAACCCAGGGCAGCGTCATCGTCGTCTCTCGACCCGGCGACTCGGTTCAGGTCCAGGGCGAGTCCCTGACCATTGGCCCCACCGGCCTCTTGGTGCTGGCGGCCCCTCCAGGTCGCCTGGATCTGATCATCACTGGCGCAGGCCAGAGCAGCGACTTTGTGGTGGGCGTGGCCCCCGATCAGGTCGTCTGGGTACGTGGCGACACCATGCCGTCGCCGGAACCGCTGCGCATCCACTACCCCGGTGGTTCCCGCCAGATCAGCGCCGCTGAGCGTGCCCTGCTGGAGGACTTCATCGTGCTTCTCGGGGACTGGGACGTACAAGTCCAGGGTTTGTACTCGCCCGACGGCAGCTCGGCCTCGAACCAGGAGCTGGCTGACTCTCGCGCCGAAGCGGCCAAGCAGGTCTTGATCGCCTCTGGAATCTCCGAGGACCGCATCACCATCTTGCCCCCACCCGACCAGGCCCCGCCGGAGCTCTCCAAGACTGACCAACGCTCCGCCTTGGTCACCCCCGTCATTCCCGGAGCAGAGCAATGATCTCCCTGCTGATGCTGCTGATGCTCGGCGCCGCTGGCCACCGAGTCGTCGGAGAAGGCGACACCGTTGAGTCCATCGCAGAGGACCTGGGCGACCCAGCGCTGGCTGGCCTGCTCCGCAAGATCAACGGATTGGCCGAAGGTGAGCAGCCCGCCGTAGGCGCCATCCTGGGCATGCCCCCCTCTGAAGGCCCTGCCGACCAAGCTGCCGTTGTGCAGTCCCTGAGAGGTCAGGCGACGATGGACCGTGGACTGGGCCCCGTCAGCCTTGGAGCAGGAATGCTGCTCTCACCCGGCGCACGGATCTGCACGGACCAAGCCAGCTTCCTGACCTTGAAGCTGGCTGTTGGCTGCACCGGAGAAGGGGGCGATGAGATCAGCCTGCTCCCACAGACCTGCATTACCTTGAACAACACCTACGAGTCTGACGGCGACCGCAGCAGCTTGGTCACCATGGAGCAGGGCTCCCTGACCGTGCAGGAAGACCTGAAAGGCGAAGATGGGCTGGTCACCGTCCAGACCAGCGCCGGCGTTGCCAGCGGGCGCGGAGGCGGCTTCCGCGTCCATGTCGAAGAAGACGCATCGACCCGCACCGAGGCGCTGGGCAACAGCGTCTCCGTGAGCGGCTCGGGTACCGAGATTGGCCTGGACGCTGGCCAGGGCGTGCGGGTCAAAGAGGGAGAGGCCCCGGGCCCCGTCGTCCAGCTCGCTGCCCCAGGCTCTCCGGCTCTGCCTGAGGACCAGGCTCTGCTCCGTGTACCGGACTTCAGCTGGGCCGAAGCCGAAGGCGCGCTGGCCTACCGCTTGGAGTTCTCCGCCGACCCGGGCTTCTCCGACGTGATGTTCTACACAGAGGTCGGGGAGACCCCTTGGATTCCCGAAGCCTTCGCCCTGCCAACGCAGCCTGACGCGGGCGTGTACTGGCGCGTGACCACCATCGACTCCTTGGGCTTTATGGGCCTGCCCTCGCCGGCCCACTTCGCCCGCTTCCCTCCGGGGGTGCGCCCATGATGCTCGCACTGATGCTCTCGGGCCCAGCCCTGGCCCAGTCCATTCCCGGCAGCACAGGGTACGAGGCGCCCGAGCTGGGCGTTGACTACTACCGACCGTCCACCGACAGTCAGTACGCCCTTCAGGTCGAAGACACCCACAAGCCAGAGGCCTTCGTGATGGGCCTGGAGACTTGGTGGGTGCGAGACCCATTGGTTTGGTACGACAACAACGGCGACCGCAACCCCATCGTCGGTGACGCCATGGCCCTCGCCGCCACGGCCGCCTGGGGCTTTGGTCCCCTGCGGGTCGGCATGGTCGCTCCTGCGTACCTCTACAGCACAGGCCAAGGTGAGAAGCGCGGAAGCATCCTGGGCGACCCAAGCTTGGAGGTGCGCGTCGCGCGCTCCAGGGACGGATTGGGCCTGGGCGCTTCTGGACGGGTGGTCGCCCCCTTGGGCGCTTCTTCCCAGCAGCTCGGTCAAGCAGGCTGGTCCTACGAGGCCAGCGGGATCGCCGACTACAAGGGCGAGTCTTTTTGGGTGGGCGCAAACCTGGGATTCCGAGGCGTTCCCCAAGTGGAGCTGCCCGATGTCTCCCTCGATGATCAGCTGATCTACCGCGTGGGCGCCGCTTGGATCCCCAACGCCACTTGGAGCGTATCGGGCGAGGTCCAAGGCTTCGCGACCTTCTCGGCGCTCCAGAGCGGCGCCACAGGAAACCCCAGGGAGATCCTACTCTCCGGCCACCGAAACACGGACACCCGACGCCTCAGTCTGGGCGTAGGTGTGGGTCAAGGCGCCGGAATCGGTGCCCCCCGATGGCGCGTTGTGTTGGGTGCCGGTGCCCAATCTTCTGCCCAGACCCCAGCTGCGATGTGACATCTCTGGGCTGACAGGCCTGCATCCGTCACTGGCGGAGGCTCGGCCATTCGGCTACTCGCTCCGCCCGCCAAGGAGACCTCGTGCTGCTCGCCCTTGCACTCGCCTGCCTGGAATACGACGTCAACAACCCAGCGGATGAAAATCCCGTTGTGGAAGACGACACCGGACCTTTGGAAACAGGGGACACCGGTGAGGTCGTCATTCCTGGGACCACGGCCTACGGCAAGGTCTACGCGAACACCAGCGAATCGCTCTTCGAGATCGATCCTGAGACCTCGCGGCCAACCTACGTGGGCAACTTCCACACTGCCGATGGCACGGAGATGGAAGACTTCATCGACATCGCGATCGACTTGAAGGGCCACATCTACGGCGGCACCTTCGACGCGCTCTACCACATCGATGCCAAGACGGCAGAGGTTGAGTTGGCCTGCACGACCGAGGTCGCCATGTTCGCCTTGGCCTTCAGCAGCGATGGCCGCCTCTTCGCTGGTGGCCGCGAGGGCATCGACCTGCTGGACTTGGACAACTGTCGCTCTGAGCGTCTGATCGGCGATGAGACCTACGTGACCAGCGGAGACATCGTCGGTCTGCCAGACGGCAACCTCTACTGGACCGTCTTCGGCGACGACGGCGATGATTTGGTGCTGCTCGACCCCGACTCTGGCGCCACCAAGCGTCTGGGCAGCATTGGCGTCAGCAAGCTCTTCGGCGTGGCCTACGACGACGAGACCCTCTACGGATTCTCGGGCAACGGCGAGATCGTAGAGATCGACCCCAAGAACGGCAAGGGCCGCATCACGGGGACCAGCGACTCCAACGAATGGTGGGGCGCGACCACCAACCCGGTTCGCTGGTAGCCAGCATGCCCAGGGCGCTCGCCCTGGGCCCTATTCGTCCCCGAAGGTGATGCGCCCCTCGCGCGTCACCGTGCCGGGCAGCTCCACGCCGTCTCCCATCGCGACCAGCAGGTCGCAGAGGCGGCGTCGCTCCTTGCGCAGCCGCTCGATGGTGGACCGCCTACGGCGACGGGTCAGGCGCACACGCAGAGCCCGGTAGGTGTCTCGGGTCAGGCGCTGGTAGCGCAGCAGCAGCGCGCCTCCGACAAAGCCCATGGCCCCAAAGACGAAGCCCACCAACACTGGGGTGTTGGGGAGTCCCTCGAAGAGCTGAACCATGTGCGTGTGGGTGGCCATGGCCAGAAAGCCCCAGGCAACCCAGGTCGTTGGGAAGGCCACCATGCCCCCCAGGAGCTTGATGGTGGCCTCGTCCTTCTTGCGCTTTGCCATGATCTTGGAGCCGCCCCACACGACCAGGGCAGTGGGACCGTTGATCACAGCGCCGACAAGCACCATCGGAGGAAGGAGCAGGTAGACCAGCGCCGCCTGCACCAGGAGCAGCAAGACCAAGCCCATCGAGAAGAGCTTGGGTGCTCGGTCCAACTCGAAGTCTTCCAGTCCCAGCGCCCGTAGGTCGGCGTCGTACTCCCTGGCGCGGTCCAGGACCTCCAGAATCAGCTTGGGGTGCTTGTCGCGGTGGGCGTAGTAGCCCGCCCAGATCCGCGCGAATCCGACCGTACGTTCCTTGATGTCCGTCGGCCCCAGATCCACACCAGCGCGGTGAGCACGCTCCGCCCGCACAAGCTTGCGACCTCGGTGCATCAGGTGATGCAGCTCCCAGTCCTCGGTGGCGTGCACGACCTCCCGCAGGCTGCGCTCGATCTCCACGGTCAAGGCGCGAGCCCGATCCCTGGAGTCCTCCAGGCTCTCCCCTTCCACCGGCTCCACGTCCAGGTGCTCCGGAATGGGAATGGGGGGATGGAAGGCAACCAGGACCTTGGAGCGGAAGGCCCGTTTGGCGTCGTAGTGAAGTCCCACGGGGATGATCACAGGGGGCTTGTTGCCGGCCGAGAGCACCCGGGCCCTGTAGTAGAAGCGCGCAGCCCCGGTCTTGAGCTCCGTGACGTAGGAGGAGTCGTGGCTGTCGCCTTCTGGGAACAGGCAGCTGTAGTGCCCGTCCACCACGCGCTCTGCCAGGGCATCCAGCGCCTCTACATTGCGCCGGCTGCGCTCTTCGGCCGAGAGACTCTTCAAGTCCATGGCTCGGTAGATGGGCACCGAGCCCACCGCGCGCATGAGCAGCCCCAACATCGGGACTCGGAAGAGACCGTGGCGCGCGCCAAAGACGACCACCTGGGGGAAATGGGTCAGGATCAAGCCGGGATCGACCATGCCGTTTGGATGCCAGGAGACCAAGATGCCACCCTGACCTTCGGGGATGTGCTCCAGGCCAACGACCTCGATCTCCTTAAAGAAGGCGCGTACGACGGCTCGAAAAAAGCCAACAATGAGGGCGTAGCTTCGTGTCAGAGCAGCTTCTCCAGCGGGTCGGGGGCCAAGGTTACTCCACGGCGCGCAGCGTGGGTGCAGGACCTGCCTGAGCAAGCTGTACGCCCAAGCTCCGAATCTCCGCGATGGCCTCCTGAAGCGGAGCCCAGTTGTCCTCGTCTGCGATGGGTTGCCAGAGGGCCTCGACACGGGTGTGCTGCAGGTGGACGGGGTCTGGACTGTGAAGGAGGAGAGATCCTTCCCCGCTGGGCTCGTACCCCTCCAACACGGACTGCAGCCGTGCGAAACGTGGACTGGAGTAGCTGGCCCCCCGAGGTCCCGAGTTGGCCGCTTGGGCAGCGGCGAGCCCACCGTGCCAGTCGTGGTAAAAGTCGTCCATCGTGACCTGGTTCCCCAGTAAGAAACTGGAGATCTCTGAGACCAACTCCCCGCTCTCCACCTGGGGCACAAGCCCCAAACGCCAAGCGACCCGCTGCCTTAGAGCCGCTCGATACAGCCCGCCGAATGACCCCAGGACCTCCTTGATTCCGGAGCGTCCGCGCAGGTTGATCAAACAGCCCGCCAGGCGCTCCAGCCCCCACAGCACGGCGCCGGGCTGCCGGGCGAAGGAGTAGAGCCCTGCGTTGTCAAAGTAGGCGGCGGTCATGCCGGGATCCAAGTGGGGCATGAAGCGCCAGGGACCGTAGTCGAAGCTCTCCCCGCTCAAGTTCAGGTTGTCGGTGTTCAACACCCCGTGCACGAAGCCAGCGCTCATCCAGGCAGCCGCCAGGTCTGCGCTGCGCCGAAGTACCGCCTGAAACCACGCCAAGGGCAGATCCCCGGAGCTGGAGAGCTCTGGGTAGTAGTGCGCGGCATGGTGCTCAATGAGCCGCTGCAGTGTGGGCAGGTCACCGAGGGTGCTCAAGCGCTGTGCGCTCCCAATGCGCCAGTGACCGTGGGAGAGCCGCACCATCACGCAGCTCCGCGTGGGAGATGGCTCATCGAAGCGCTGCAGGTCCTCCCCGGTCTCCACGAGGCTCAGGATTCGGCAGGTGGGCACGCCCCGGGCCTGGAGCAGCTCCGCCGCCAACAGTTCCCGTACCCCTCCCTGGAGGGTCAGACGTCCATCGCCGCCCCGTGACCACGGCGTGATCCCCGATCCCTTGGTACCCAGGTCCATCAGTCGCCCGTTGTGGTCTCTGCACTGGGCGAGAACAAAACCTCGTCCGTCCCCGAGCTGGGGGTTGTAGTGCCGGAACTGATGCCCGTGGTACCGCAAGGCCAAGGGTCGCTCAAGAGAGCCCGACAAGGGCTGGAGCGCACCAAAATGCAGCAACCACTGCTTGGAAGTCAGCCCCTCCAGCCCGATTTCGGCCGCAGCACGATCGTCCCGCCAGCGCAGGATGTGCTGAGGAAAGCGAGCAGGCTCGACCAAATCGAAGAGCTCATCTCCTAAGTCGAGGATCTGCTGCTCGGGGCGAAAGCCGAAGGTAAGCGGGTCGATGGGACTCAAGGGAGCCTGTTGGTCGGGCAAGGGATGGGGGCCAATGGCCCAATCGTGGACTCATAGCCACTGACCTGCATGGTACCCTGCCCTTTAAAAGGAGGCGGTCGATGCATCGACGTGGCGCCCTCTGGCTGCTTTTGCTGCCTTTGGCAGGTCTGGGTTGTGACCCCACCCCAACTGGATTGACGGACGTGACATTCAATGTCACCAGTCCCGTTCAAGGCCAAGATCTCGTCGCCACTCCGGTGGGCGACGTCCGGACGAGTCCGGACCACGAGATCGGCTACCGCTGGGTATGGGAACTCGACGGTGAGCCCCACAAGTGCATCGACGACTTCGAGTGGAAGTGCCCCGACCTGGATGTGAGCTGCAGCAAGTCCTCGGGTGACACCTACGACTCGGACATGTCCGATGCGGAGAAGGACGCCCTGGGCGATGCGATCTCAGGCGCTCAGACCATGAAGGGTCAAGCCTGGCGCGTCACGGTCCGCCCGGTGGACCGGCACCGCCGAGACGAGGCTGACGACAACGAGGCGCGTTGCGACATGGGCCCGGAGACCAGCCGCTCCGTCACCGTGCGGAACACGCCTCCCACAGCCACCGTCAGCATCCTGCCCGAGGACCCAAAGTCTCACGACAGCCTGATTGCGACCGCAACGGGCGAGGACGCGGACGGAGACACCGTTCGCTTCAACTACGTCTGGACCCGCAAGGGCAGCGGCACGAGCACCGAGTTCGAGGGCGCAAGCCTCTCGGCTGAAGAGACCCGCTCGGACGAAGTCTGGCTGGTCACAGCCGTGCCTTACGACACCGAGGACGGCGAGGCTGCGACCGCCGAGGTCACCATCGGCAATGCCAAGCCGGAAGTGACGGCCATCAGTTTGTCCCCGAGCGAGCCGACCACCCTCGACGACCTGACCGTCACCGCGGCCTTCTCGGACGAGGAGGATGACCCCATGACCGTGACGGTCCTCTGGAACCTGGTCGAGACCGACAGCCTGGGCGAGGTGCGCACGGAGCTCTTCACCGAAGTGCTCGACGCGGAAGTCACCCAGGACACAGGCATCTCCGGGACGGAGAGCTGGGAGGCCCACCTCAGCTCCGAGCTCTTCTCCAAAGAGCAGACCATCGAGGTGGTGCTCACCGCCAACGACGGCGAAGACTCAGACCCCCGGGTCCTGAGCGTCGTGACCGTCAACAGTCCCCCGGAGCTTATCGAGCCCGGCGATGGCAGCCCGACCGTCGACCTGAGCGACCCCATCGACCGTCTGGACAAGCCTACGTGCACCTACGATCCGGCGCTCTGGTCTGACGCAGACCCCGGAGACCTGGAGGACCCCAACTACCGAGTCACCTGGAAGGTGACCGGAAGCAGTGGTGGCACCTACGCGGACGAGGACTTCGACACCAACCAGTACATCTTCGGAAACGTGATCACCTGCACCGTCGAGCCTTTCGACGGCACGAGCTACGGCGTCGGTGTGGAGTCCGAGTCCGTCGCTGTCGGCAACTCGCCCCCGCTGGTCACCGTCACCCTGACCGGCACCGAAGACGGCACCACCAGCACCGGCTTGGTGCCACGCTCCGACCAGGACGTCTTCGCGAGCGTCACAGCCACAGACCTGGACGGACACACCGTCGCCAGCATCTTGTACAGCTGGATGGTCAACGGCACAGCAATGACCGTCAGCGACCGCTCTTCTCCTGCTCTGGACCTCTCTCTGGCTGGATACGTTCGGGGAGACACGGTCACGGTCGAGGTCACCGCAGAGGACACCGCCAAGGGCGTGACCATGGTCTCGGTCACCGAGTTCATTCACAACAGCCCGCCAGAGATCAGCAGCTCCGGCGTCTCTCCTGCCACGCTCTACGCCGACAGCGAAGCCTCTCTGAACATCTTGGCAGAGGACGCGGACGGCGACAGCTACACGGCGGACTACGCTTGGGTCGTTGGTTCCAGCTCCTTCACTGGCGCGACCCTCAGCGGCGCCTTCACCCGAGACGACGTGGTGCAAGTGACCGTCTTCTTGGACGACGGCTACACAGTGTCCTCGCTCTCGGGCCACGGCTCGACCTCCACGCCGGTGGTCCACGGTCCAATCACGGTCCAAGACTCCCCACCGGTGGTTCCAGCCGTTCAGCTGACTCCGGTCTCTCCCATCGTTGGCCTCCACGGTGCCAACTGCACCTTCTCGAACTCCGAGCTGCCCAGCGACGTTGACGGGGACACGCTGAGCACCGCCTGGGAACTCACCCACAGCCGCACCGTCAGCGGAGCGATCTCGGCCCTGACCGTGGCTACCGCTGCTGGAACCATCGGCCCGTCCATTGCTGCAGGCGACTTGGAAGCAGGCGACCAGATTCGCTGTGTGGCAACAACCACCGGCAACGGCCTGGACACTGAGTCCAGCGACGACGACGAGGTCTTGCCCGACAGCACGACCTACGTACTGACCGCTGCCGACTTTACGGTCGCGACCAGCGCCAGCGACGAGTGCAGCGATGGCGACCGCTTCCGCTACTCCAACGAGAGCGTCTACTTCAGCTGGACCGACCTCTACCCCGACGATGGCTCCCACATTCCGGCCTCGGTCAGTGTGGAGTTCAACTGGTTCTCAGACTGCGAGGACAACAACGCCGTCGCCGACTACGACCGGACCATCGACTTCAACGGGAGCGCTGGAACAGAGGCCATCGGCGAGACCTCGAACTGCACCTGCAACGGTCCAGGGGTGGTCTCAGACACGGTGAACTACCCGAACAGCTTTGTGGTCAGCAACTGGAGCTTGCTCACGGCCTCGTACATCGAGGGTGGCAACAACACCCTCCAGGTGGACCTGGACCAGGAAGGAATGATCACCACGCCGGACTTCTCCGACGAGGGCGAGCAGGCCTTTGGTGTCGTGCGCGTCGACTACTAAAGCCCACGGACTTCGCCGACATCGCCTAAGGGCCTCTCCCATCCGGGAGGGGCCTTTCGTGCGTTAGGGCGTCAACCAGGTGAGCGCCACAGGCACGACCTGCCCGGCCTGAGGGCTACCCAAGGACCGAAGCTCCGTCACCTGGTCATTCCGGGTATCCAGCAGGCCGTCCAGGTTGCCATCACACACCGCCGTGACCCAGAGCGCCTGGTCACCTGGGGCCAGAATCTGGAAGCGCTCGGCACCTGGCCAGAGGGCCAGCGTGGTCAAGGGTTGAGGTGCGTCTTGGGCAGGAAGCACATCGACGCGCACCTGACCAGAACACGGCGCGCTCAGGTGCCCGTCTATGCGAACCACGCCGGGCTCCAGCACGAGGGCCTGCTGAGGAGCTTGGGCCTGGAGCTCGGCCATTGGGACGGCCTGAATGGCCTGCGACGGGACAGGGGGGGCCTCTTGAACACAGGCCATCAGGAAGATCCACATGGGTGGATAGTACGTTAGTCCGCCTCCATGTCCACCTGGGTGGTCACCCCGACCTACAACGAAGCGGCCTGCATCCTGCCCTTGCTCCAGGGCCTCCGCGGGCTCTCGGATCCACCCCAGGTCTTGGTGGTCGATGACAGCTCTCCGGACGGAACCGCCGACCTGGTTCGGGAGTTCTCGGCCCAAGATCCAGGGGTACACCTCATCCAACGACAAGGCCAGGCTGGTCTGGCCAGCGCTTACCTCGCTGGCTTTGCCCACGCCTTGGCTCAAGGAGCCACCCGCGTGGTCCAGATGGACGCAGACCTCTCTCACGACCCGCTGGCGGTCCCAGGCCTACTTGCCCAAGACGCCGATCTCGTGCTGGGCAGCCGCTATGTGCCCGGCGGAGGGACGGTCAACTGGCCTAGGAAGCGCCGCTTGCTCTCTCGGGGAGGCAGCCTGTGGGCACGCACCTGGCTGCGTCTGCCCCAACGTGACCTCACTGGAGGATTCAAGGCCTGGAGGGCAGAGACGCTGAGCAGAGTCCTGCGCCGGCCAATTCGCTCCGAGGGATACGCCTTCCAGGTCGAGCTCACGCTACGCGCCCACCGAGAAGGCTCGACGATCCACGAATATCCCATAGTGTTTACCGAGCGACGGGCGGGAGCATCCAAGCTCTCTGGGGGCATTGTGGTGGAGGCCGTATGGGTCGTTCCCGCCTTGGCGTTGGGTATCTGGCGTACTTAGCGGCTTCGGGAACTTGCCTTGGGCCGAAGACCGGCTAAAGAGCACCCCCTAGACGCGGCCCTTGGCCGGGCTGCTCGGGTCTCTCAGACCGCGTGCACCTGACCGAACACGGCCGGGTCACAACGTCGAGTCCGGGAGAGCGCGTGCGCCGCTTCGAGTTGATCGAGAAGAACGCTGCCAAGTTTTGGGCCATCGCCCGTGAGCGAGAGGTCCTGGTCACCCACTGGGGCAAGATCGGGTCCGAGGGCAAGCAGAAGAAGAAGATCTGCAAGGACTTCATGGTTGCCGAACAGGAGTACGACCGCCTGATTCGCCAGAAGATCCGCGGTGGCTACGACGAAGTCCACAAGGCGACCGAGTCGGTCCAGCCCTTGCCGGATCGCACCCTGGAGCTGGTCACCCTCGACGACGAGGCCAGCTTCTTGGTCAAGCCAAAGGCCTTCCGGTACATGGTCTGGCGCATGATCGAGATCGGTCTCATCGACCGCTACGCCAAGGGCAAGGACCTGACCCGCTGGGACAGGCGAGCTGCTCGCCGTGCTGGCTTGGACGCGGTCCCCGAGCCAGAGGACGAGCAGTACGAGGCTTGGGAGACCAACTGGCTGCGTCTCTCCGAGGGAGACCGCACCGACTGGCCGGGCTCCTTGCAGGCTGCCGGCTGGAAGTACCTGGAGGGCAGCCACTGGGTGGTGACCCCCGAGGAGTGCAAGCTCATCGCAGAGCAGGTCGGTGGTGTGATTCCCAAGCGCCACAAGGCCAGCCCAGGTCAGCAGACTTGGGTCGATGAGTGGGTCGCATGGCACAAAAAGGCTGCCAAGGTCGGCGGCTACATCGTGTACGCCGAGGGCTGAGCCTGATCGCCTACAATGCTGATCAGGCCCCCAATCGCTTCCTGATCAGGCATTGTGCTCGAATCGCTTGACGCACACGACATTTGTCTTACCGTTCTGGCAGCAGGAGGTTCGATTGGCCGTCCTTGTGCACGCCGTAGCCATGGTTCTCGCCTACTTGTACGCCACCGCCATGGAGTGGGGCGTACACCGCTTCCTCTTCCATGGGCTCGGCAAAAAGCGTGGCTCACCCTTCGCTTTCCACTACGTTGAGCACCACGGCGCGTGCCGACGGGCCAACATGGCGGACCCGGACTACCTCGAGTCCGGACTGCGCTGGAGCCCTCGAACCAGAGAGTTCGGCGGAATCGTGTGCGCGACCTTGCTCCACTTGCCCTTGGCGCTGCTCTCTTGGCCCGCCTTTTTGGTCCTCGTGGTGCACGGAGCCCGTTACATCTACCTGCATCACCGCAGTCACGTAGACGTGGCGTGGTGCAAGCAGCACCTGCCTTGGCACTATGACCACCACATGGCCCCGAACCAAGACGCCAACTGGTGCGTGACGGGTGAGTGGTTCGACAAGCTGATGGGGACCCGCTCCTCCTACCTGACCGCACAGGGTCAGGACCCAAAACGCGACGATATTGCAGCCTGAAGGGACCCAATCGATGAGTAGTGCGCTCGATCAAAGCCAGAACGCCCTCGTTCCGGTCAAGAAGCAGCTCCCTGCACGACGCAGCGGCGGTGATCCCTGGCAGAACTACCTCCGCCAGGTCCGATCCACCCCCCTCCTCACCGAAGAGGAGGAACACGAGTTCGCCACCAAGTGGCACGAGAACGGCGATCCCGTCGCACGCGACCGGCTCATTGGCAGCCACCTTCGCCTGGTCGTCAAGGTCGCCTACACCTTCCAGCGCCAGTGGACGAACCTGCTGGACCTGGTCCAAGAAGGAAACGTCGGCCTGATCGAGGCGCTACAGCGCTACGACCCCTACCGCAGCGTGCGCTTCTCCACCTACGCCCGCTACTGGATCCGGGCCATGATCCTGCGCTTTCTCCTGGACAACTGGTCCTTGATTCGCGTGGGCGGGAGCCGCGCGGGTCGGCGCATGTTCTTCCAACTCCAGAAGGAGCGGCAAGAGCTCAGCTCCCAGGGCATTGACCCCTCGACCGCTCGCATCGCGGAGAGAACCGGCATTCCAGAAGAAGAGATTGCCCTGATTGCAGGCCACCTGGACAGCCCCATTCTGAACTTGGATGCTCCGGTCGGCGCCGAGGGCCGCAGCTTGTCCGAGACGGTGAGCGAGCCCGCTCGGCCCAGCCCCGAGAGCAACGCCGCCCGATCCGAGATCGGTAGCCTGCTCCAGGATCACCTGCAGCGCTTCGGCAGCGAGCTGGAAGGCCGGGAGTTGGACATCTGGCAGCGCCGTCTCATGACCGACGACCCCGAGCCACTCTCCGCTCTGGGCGATGACTTTGGGGTCTCCAAGCAGCGCGTGGGTCAGATGGAGAAGAGCATCAAAGAGAGGCTGCGCGGCTCCATCGTGCGGGCATTCGGAGACGATCTGATCGTCGATCTCTGAGGGATGAGCGCTTCCCTGTAAAGGGTGAGCCCCGGCGTCCGATGCGGAAGCCATGCTTCTTCTTCTTCTGCCCATCGCCGCGAGCGCTGCAACCCTCAACGTAGGCGCCACAGCCAGCTACAGCAGCATCGGCTCTGCGATCGCTGCTGCCAGCGACGGGGACACCATCCTTGTCGACGCTGGCACCTACGTGGAGTCCGTCGATTTGGCCGGCAAAGACCTGGAGATCATCGGCTCCGGGTCCAGCACCATCATCGAACCGACCGGGGCCTTTGCCTTCCGCTTCGACGACGGCGAGGCGGGCAGCGTGCAAGACCTGCTCATCGACGCCGGCGCGGCCCGTGGCTTTTACATCGAAGGCGGAAGCCCGAGCATCTCCGGGATCGAGCTGGAGAACTTGGACGTGGGCTCACTCAAAGGCGGGGTCGCCTATGTGGACGGAGGCAGTCCCTCCTTCACCGACATCGAAGCGGACGCACCGGCCGCGATTTGGGGAGCAGGTTTCTACATCGTGGGCGGCGCCGAGGTCACCTTGACCCAGGTCACCTTGGACAGCCCAGATGCCGGGGGACAGGGCGGCGGGATCTACGCCGACAGCAGCACGCTGATCCTGGATACGGTCAGCATCAACGATGCCTCGGCGCTGCGCCGAGGAGCGGGCATGTACCTGAATTCCGTGGTGCTCTCCGCCATCGACGTGGAGATCGATGGGGCTCGGAACGACAGCTACGGGACTGGCCTGTACATCGAGGACTACAGCCAGATCACCTGGATTGACGGGGCGATCACCGACTGCCAGGACAACGTCTCTACGCGTTCAGATGGCGGCGGGATCTACGCCGACAGCGGCTCCCAGCTGGACTTCACTGGCACGGAGTTCTCGGACAATGGGGCCGGCCGTGGCGCGCACATTTTCCTGGACGCCGCCACCCTCAGCATGGACGGCGTCACTCTGAGCGGCGGGGAGTCAGACAAGCAAGGCGGCGCCTTGTACCTGGAAGGTGCCGCGACCGCGGACTGCTTTGGCTGCTCCTTTGACTCCAATGTGGCGGGCAGCGACGGCGGCGCGGTGTACGCGGTCTCCGGAACCGACTTCAGCGACGACGAGAGCGTCTTCGACGGCAATGAGGCGAGCGGAGAGGGCGGTGCGCTCTATCTGGTCGACGGCATCAGCTTGGAAGACACCAGCTTCATCAACCAGCTCGCCGGCGGCGCCGGCGGCGCGATCTATGTGGACGGTGGCAGCGGAACCCTGGAGATGGACGGGGCGTCCTTTGACTCCAACACTGCGGGAACCGACGGCGGCGCGGTCTACCTCAGCGGCGCGGTGGCTCTGGCGGGTGTGGACCTGAGCTTCACCTCCAACAGCGCAGGTGGGGATGGGGGTGGAATCGCAGCCGATGGGACAGGTGCTGACTTCTCCCTGAGCAACGTCGAGCTGCGCAAGAACAGCGCAAAAGACGAGGGCGGTGGTCTCTACATCGACGGCGCAGACGAGGTCAGCCTGTTGGCCTGCGATGTGCGCAAGAACACGGCACAGGACGGCGCTGGTCTCTGGTTGAACGAGGTGGCCTCGCTGGCGGTGCGACAGACCCTGTTTTTCTACAACACGGCGACGGACCAGGGCGGTGGAGCCCTGGAACAAGACACCACCGATACGGCCTCCTGGACCAACAACAGCTTCGCCGAGAATGATGCAGCACAGGGCGGCGGGCTCTACGTGAGCGGCGGAGCGGACACCGAGATCGTCAACAACGCCTTTATGGCGAACAAGGCCAAGACCAGCGCGGGTGGACACCTCCGCATCGCCTCCGGCAGCGCAGAGGTCGTCAACAACCTCTTCGTTCAGGCCTCCCGCGGGGGTGCCATCTACGAGGACGGAACCGGCGCCAGCGCCTTCTCCTACAACGCCTTCAAGGACAACGTCACCCAGGACGACGCCAACAGCTTTGGCCTGGACACCAGCACTGCTGGAAACCTGCCCGCGACCGACCCGGACCTGGTGGCCTGGACCGCCGACGGGAACTGGAGCAACGACGATCTGCACCTCAACCCCACCTCCCTCTGCCTGGACACCGGCGACCCCACACGCTTTGACGTAGACGGAAGCCGCTCCGACATCGGCGTGTATGGCGGAGAGTACGCAGCGGTCGCCGACACGGATGGGGACGGCTGGTACGACACCCAGGACTGCGACGACGACGACGCGAGCATCTACCCAGGGGCCACCGAGACCCCCTACGACGGCGTGGATCAAGACTGCGATGGCTACGATCTGACCGACGTGGACGGAGACGGCTTTGACGGCGACGTAGATGATTGCGACGACGAGAACGAGGCGGTCTTCCCTGGGGCCACGGAGCTCTGGTACGACGGGGTCGACCAAGACTGCGATGGCGCCTCGGACTACGACGCGGACGCCGACCTCTTTGACGATGCCCGCTACAGCGGCAGCGACTGCGACGATGAGGACCCAGCGATCAACCCCTCTCGCATCGAGATCTGGTACGACGATGTGGACCAGAACTGCGATGCCCTCTCGGACTACGACGCGGACTATGACGGCTACGACGCCGACTTCCACGGCGGACAGGACTGCTTCGACCAGGACCCACGCATCAACCCCGTGGCGACCGAGGTGCCCTACGACGGGATGGACCAGGACTGCGACGGCAGCGACTTGACCGATGTGGACGGCGATGGCTGGGATGGGCGTGCAGCAGGCGGCTTGGACTGTGTCGACACCGACGCCAGCATCAACCCTGGCGCTGCAGACACCCCCTACGACGGCGTGGACCAAGACTGCGATGGGGCCCCGGACTACGACGCGGACCGCGACGGCTTCGAGGCCGACTTTGCCGGCGGCGGCGACTGTGATGACCAGGATCCCAGCATCCACCCCCTGGCGCCTGAGATCTGGTACGACGGCGTGGACCAGGACTGCGCGCAGGACGACGACTACGACGCGGACAAGGACACCTGGCAGAGCGACGCCCATGGCGGCACCGACTGCGACGACTCAGACGCCACAAGCTTCCCTGGGAGCTGGGAGACCTGGTACGACGGCAAGGACCAAGACTGCGCCGGTGACGACGACTTCGACCGCGACGCAGACGGCTTCCAGAGCGACGCCTTTGGCGGCGAGGACTGCGATGACTACCGGCCCGAGGCCTACCCGGGCGCTGAAGAGCTGCGCAATCACCTGGACGACGACTGCGATGGCTGGACCGAGGACGCCGACCGGGACAAGGACGGGGCCATCGACTGGGCCGAGTGGCAGGTCGGCAGTGACCCCCTGAACGAAGACATGGACGCCGACGGCATGCCCGACGGTTGGGAGATTGGCCCGAGCTGGGCCGAGCCCTTCGACACCGACCTGGACGGCATCCTGGACGTCTTTGACGAGGACGACGACGGCGACGGTATCCCCAGCCTCAAGGAGAACACCCAAGACGTGGACGGGGACGGGGTGCGCAACTTCGACGTGGACGGGGACGGCTTGCCCAACTCCAGAGACTTGGACTCCGACAACGACGGCTACCCCGACGCCGAAGAAGGCATCGAGGACCGGGACTTTGATGGGGTCCCAGACTTTGTGGACTACACCGGAGACTTGGCCGGCGGCGGATGCGGTGGCGGAGACCTGCGCTGGATGGGCCTGCTCTTCGGCCTGCCACTGATCAGTCGCAGACGCCGGAGGAAGAACTCCCCCAAGGCCACAGGACTGGTCCTGGCCTGCATCCTGGCCCTCGGCTTGGTCCTTGCCCCCAAGTCGACGCAGGCGGCCGGTGTAGACGCCCACGGCTACCAAATTCTGGGCACCACGGGTGACCTGCGCGCCTCAACGCGTTTGCTGACTCCGTCCCAGCCCCTGGCTGGTGAGTACGACGTGGCGATCATCGCCGACAACGCCGTGCGTCCCCTGGTGGAGGTCTTCCCCAACGGCAGGGCTCCGGTCCTGGCGAACCTGGCCACCGCCAACGTGGTCGTGAGCGGCGCGCCGATGCGCTACCTGCGCTTGGAGGCCACCCTTCCTGTGCACCTCTATGGTGTGGGACCTGCCCAAGGAGCCTTCGCCGCACTGGGCGATGCCCGCTTCGGCGCAGTAATCCCGGCCCTTCCCGCGGCCGGCATTCGTCCCGGTGTGGCCATCGCCCCCAGTGTCTGGCTGCCAACCGGCAACCAAGACCGCATGGTCGGCAACCCTGGCCTGTCCGCAGGCGGCGTCATCGCCGTCAACCAGGAGCTGGGCCGCTTCGGCTGGGTCGCGAACGTGGGGGCGCGGGTGGGACGCTTCGAGCCAGAACGCAACCTGCAGGCCGGCGCCGGTCCCTTGATGGGGCTTGGAGCGCACATGATGCTGAATCCAGACGTCGCCCTAGGCTTGGAGTTGGCCAGCCAAGGGTCCACCGGTTTCAAGACTTGGCCCGTCGAGGCCATGGCCACCGCGCGCATCAACCTGGATGGGGGCCTCTGGGCCACCGCGGGCGTAGGCGCCGGACTGAACACGGCCCCCGGCTCCGCCACCAGCCGCATCGTCGTAGGCGTGGGCTGGCAGCAGCGGCCTCAACCCGCCACCAGCGTGCTGGTTCACCATGTAGGCCCGGAGATTGACCCAGACGCAGACCGGGACGGTGACGGAATCAAGGACGTGGATGACGCCTGCCCAGACCAAGCGGAGACCTTCGACACCTTTGAGGACGAAGACGGCTGTCCCGAGCTGGACGGCGACCAAGACGGCGTGACCTTTGAGAAGGACGCCTGTCCCGAGGAGCCCATCTACCCGGAGCAAGACCCCCGCTACTCCGACGGCTGCCCGCACTTGGCGGAGCTGGCCGGAGACAAGATTGTGCTCACCCAGAGCATCTTCTTCCGCGAAGGCAGCGCCAAGATTCTGCGCAAGAGCCAGCCTGTCCTGGACGAAGTCGCCACGATCCTCATGGAACAGACCGACGAGATGGTGCTCATCGAGGGCCACACCAACGACCACGGCACCCAGGAAGTTAACTACCGACTCTCCGAGGACCGAGCCCAAGCGGTGATGCGCTACCTCATCGATGCCGGCGTTTCAAGGGAGCGAATGGCGGCCCAAGGCTACGGCTATGACGTGCCCCTGGTGGACCACGGTGACCCCAACGCCGAGAGCATCAACCGCCGCGTGGAGTTCACCATGATTGAGCGGCGAGAGGACCCTGGCGAAGGCCGCTTGCCAGAAGTGGAAGAGTTGGCTGAATAGATGCGGGGCCAATTCGTATCTACCGCGCATGACACAAGCCCAACTCCGCCCACTCAGCCACGAAGAGATCGTCGCCGTCGCCATTGAACAGGCGGCACAGGCGGGCTTGGACGGCCTCAGCATCGGCAACTTGGCCAAGTCTGTGGGGCTGAGCAAGTCCGGCTTGTTCGGCCACTTCGGCAGCAAGCAGGGGCTGCAGACCGAAGTCCTGAACGCCTGCCACTCCCGCTTCATCGAGCGAGTGGTGCAACCTGCTGTCGCCCACAAACGTCCCCTCGCCCGCCTGCGAGCCCTCCTGGAGAACTGGCTGGATTGGGCCGGCCAGTCCGACGGCGGCTGCCTCTTCGTCGCGACCGCCACCGAATTTGATGATCGCCCCGGACCGGTGCGGGATCAAGTCCGGGCCGCTTCCAGCAACTGGGTAGCCACTTTGGAGCGGGCGGTCTCCTTGGCGGTGGAGCACGGAGACTTGGCCCCAGAGACCTCTCCGAGGCAGTTCGCCTTCGAACTTCACGGACTGATGCTCAGCTACCACTGTCGAAAGCGCCTGATCGAGTCCGACCAAGCGGCGTCGATGGCCAAGGCCGCCTTCACCCGCCTGCTCAAGAGCTACGGGGCTTAGACCGGGCGCTTGCAGCTGGCGCAGACCGTGGCCAGACGCAGCATATCTTCCTCGCAATGGAGGCAGTGCTTCCAGGGCTCCCCTGCATACTCGGCTGCGGTCATCACAAAGGGGTCCCGCTGCGTGAGGTCCTCGCTGCAGGTCTCGCAGACGTCGTCTTGGTCGTCGACCTCGCTCAAGCAGAAGGGACAGAGCACCAGCTCTGACTCTCTCTGAATGGGGTCCGTCTCCGAGGTCTGCTCGCCTGGACCGCCCCGTCGCTCCCGCATGGTGTCGGCCAAGTCCAGCAGGGTGTTGCCCAGCAGACTCAAGCCCTTCTCCACCTGAGGTGTGGCCAACATGCCGCTGAGCCGACCCGCCAAGGTGCGGACCGCGCTGCCACCTGGGAGCTCCCGGTCCTCGGCGATGCGCTGGGCATCCTCGAGCACGCCCTCAAAGGCCTTGCGGGCTCCGCCAGCAGCGTCACCCAAGCGCGCGCCAATGATCTCCCGGGCTTGTTCCTGCTCAATGGCGAAGGGCTCGATGGCCGTTCGTGAGACTTCCCGGGACGCAGGCCAGCGCGAGCCACCCGCTGCTGCCACCTGGATCACGAAGTAGACCCCCTCGCTCAGGGGCTCATCGGGGGGCACCAGGTAAAACTGCTGGCGCGCGGGGTTCAAGTAAAGGGTGCCTTCCATGGCGCTGGACTAACCCCCGGCGCGCTGAATGAGCCACTCGGCTTGGCCACGCAGCTCTTCCAGGGAGGCGCCAGGCTTGGCTTCTGCCGCAAAAGCAGCCTCGTCCTCTCGGCGCAGGGCCTCTGCAGCCCGCACCACAACGCACAGGCCCGTTGGATCGGACTCCACCCCGGATGCCAGCGCCAGCGCCTCGCCCCAGTCCCCGACCAGGACCTTGGAGAGGGCCAAGGGGCAGACCAGCTCCGGCGAGGGGGCGCAGCCGGCCTCAAGCGCCCGCTGGCCTGTGGCGACCGCACTCTGGGGCCCCTCCAAGTCCAGGGTCCAAGGGACCACGTTGTAGCAGCTGTGCGCGTTCACCGGCCCTGAAGTCGCCAGGCGCGCCTGGGCCAGGGCTCCCGCAGGATTCCCAGCGTCGTAGAGCGCCTTGGCGTAGGCGCCTTGTGTGTAGGGGTTGGGGTGCGTCAGCACCGCTTGAGACCAGAGAATCGGGTCGCTGTCCCAGTTGGCCGCCGTCGGAATGGTCAGCAAACCCAGCATCGGCAAGGCCATGGCTGGCTTCTCCAACAGGGGCACTTGGCGCACCACGGCGGCCAGTCCCAGCCCCAGCCCAGCGAGCGCGCCGTACAGATAGCGGTCTCCCACCAGCCCTGTGGCCCCAACGCCACCCAGCGCCGGAACGAGCAAAGCTGCGCCCAGGAGAAGACCCCAGCCTCCCCCGCCCCAAGCCACCAGAGCCACCAGCACCAGTCCACCCAGTGCCGGCAGCCAGGGCGTGGGATCAAAGCCAACATGCGCCCCTGGAGCCAAGTCCACGGGCCAGAGCAGGCTGCGGGACCATGCGCCCCAGGCGTCGGGCAAAACCGAGGGATCAAGCGCCCCCTCCGGAAAGCCCACTCCGGCGAAGATGCGGGCCAAGAGCGCGAGCAGCAGCCCGGCCAAGATGGCAAGGTACCCCTCAGCCTTTCCCCATCCTTGATCCTGGGCTTTGCTGCTGGCCATGTAGGCCAGGGGAGCCAAAACAAGGCTCTCCTTACACAGTGTTCCCAGCGCGATGAGCGCGCCGGCAGCGACCAGACGACCCAGGGTCGGGACCCGCATCAGCAAGAGAGCCCCAAGCAGCGCGCAGAGCGCCTGGACGTCGTTGCGACCGGCGACAAAGACCACCGCTTCGACCTGGGCGGGGTGAATGGCGAAGAGCCCCACGCCAGCCAACAAGGCCTCGTTTGGGAGACGCCAGTGCTTGCCCAGGCTCCAGAGCAGAGTCACCGCGAGCAGGTGAAGCAACAGGGAGTGCAGTCGAAATCCAAAGGCCGCCTCCCCAAAGAAGGCCCGGTCCAGGAAGAAGGAGAAGAGCACGCCAGGTCGGTAGTAGGCGCGTTGACTGCCGGCATCGGGCACCCCGGCCCACAGGTCACCCGAGAGCACCCCCGCCAGCGAGGTCATCGCGGGGTTGTCCACCAGCAGCAGTGCGTCGTCGTAGACGAAGGCTGGGTTCAACAAGCCCGTCGAGAACACCAACACCGTCGCCAGCAACAGCAGTGGCAGGTGCCAACGCTGGTGAAGCTGCGGCATCTAGAAGAGGTTGTAGACGTCGATGTAGACGCTGGGGGACCAGTCTTCCAGCGGGGAGACACCAACATCCGCGCGGATGATGAAGTTGGTGTTGAAGGCCAAGCGCAGCCCGCCGCCAGTCCCGTACATGAAGGCCTCGTTCTCTCCGGTGCCCAGATCGGACCACTCGCTGGCGAAGTAGGCGGCGTCCACAAAGGCCAAGGGCGTGATGTCGATGTCCACGCCCTTCACAGTTGGGGACCACACGGTGGCCCGGACCTCGGTCTGGTTCATGAAGCGGGCCTTGCCAATCACCCGGCGCAGTCGGGTTCCACGGCCAGCGCGGGCGCCACCGTACATCTCGTAGATGGTCGCGCCGCCCGCCCGGGAGAGGCCCATCGTCGGCTGATCTCCAAAGACACCGTCTGCGACGAGGCGGTCGGCCAAGACCACCTTGTTGGTGCCCAGGGGCTGATAGCCGCGCAGAGTGGCGTTGAATCCCCAGTAGTCCCAGTCAGAGATTCCAGGGACGCTGGTACGCAGGCTGCCTTCGATCCAGTAGCCATGGGTCGGAGCCGGCTCATTGTCGCGGTTGTCCAGCATCAAACCGGCTTGCAACATCGAGTCCAAGCCCTTCTCTCCGCCCGGATTGTCCATCTCGTACAGGCTGTTGGGCCAGGGCGTGCTCTCCTGGAAGTCGCCGGGCAGAATGTACTGACCGAAGATCGTGCCGAAGGCCTCCAGCTTGGGGGGCCCCTTCTTGAGGGCGTAGCGTGCGTTCATGAAGAAGAGCGGGGTCTTGAAGCGGGTCTTGTAGAAGCGTGCTTCGGCGTCCTCGAGATCCTGACCGCTGAGACCGGAGTCCTCGAGCAGGGCGTCGCGCTGTGGGATGGAGCAGTCACCAGGCACCGAGAGCCCGCAGTAGTTTCCGGAGCGCGTCAGGGAGAACTCCGCCCGCGTCGTCAGGCGCAAGGGCAAGCCGCCCACCTCCAACAGGTCCACCTGAACGCGGTGCGTGTGTACCTGCTTGGTGGTGACATAAAACAGGAAGTAGATCTCCATCTTGTAGGGCGCGGTCATGCCGTCGTAGCGGTAGATGTTGCCCACCACACCGCCGCCCAGGCCGTCGTCGGAGTTGTAGGCCACCGCGGGAAGACCGCCCCAGCCCCACCCCTCACGCTCCCACTCTTCGGCCTCCTGCTCAGGCGCCTCCTGGGAGATCTCCGAAGGAACCACCTCGTCTTCGGCGAAGGCAGGAGAGACAGCGAGCAGCAGCGGGAGCAAGAGCATGGACACCTCGGGGCGCGATCCTACACCCTGACCCCAGGAAGGTGATCCCTCGATGCCGCTCGGTTAGCCGACAGGTCCCAGAACTTGGAGTTCCCGTGATCGAAGCCCCTTCCGATGTCGCCGCCCCCCCTGCAGACGCCCAACGCTCCGAGAGCGGCCTGGCCTGGAAGGTCCTGGAGGGACTGGACTCCGGCAACAACCCTGGTCCCCGCGACAACGTGACGGTGCACTACACCGGCTGGACCACCGATGGCCAGATGTTCGACTCCAGCATCCTGCGTGGCGAGCCTGCCAACTTCCCCCTCAACGGTGTGATCGCCGGCTGGACCGAAGGCCTGCAGTACATCACCCCCGGCCAGAAGGCCCGCTTCTGGATCCCCATGGATCTGGCCTACCAGGGTCGCCCTGGCCGTCCCCACGGCATGCTGGTCTTCGACGTGGAGCTGCTCGAGATGCAGGCCGCGCCAGAGCCCCCCGCCACCCCTGAAGATGTGGCGGCTGCACCGGCGAGCGCCAACAGCACCAACAGCGGCTTGGCCTACCGTGTGCTGCAGGCCGGAAGCGGCGGAACCCGCCCCACCGCCACCAGCACCGTGACCGTGCACTACAGCGGCTGGACCACCGACGGGGAGCTCTTCGACAGCAGCATCCTGCGCGGCGAGAGCATCTCCTTCCCCCTCAACCGTGTGATTCCTGGCTGGACCGAGGCCTTGCAGCTCATGGTCGCAGGCGAGAAGAGCCGTTTCTGGATCCCCGAAGAGCTGGCCTACAAGGGCGTCGCAGGCGCCCCACAGGGCACCTTGGTCTTCGACGTGGAGCTGATCAGCTTCCGCTGATCGCCCCATTTCAAGCTCGCGGTAACCGCAGGCTCAGCGAAGGCATACACTCCGGACACAGACACTGGAGTTCGAATGCTTTTGCTGAGCCTGCTTGCGTGTGGAGACAAGGCCTACGACATCGATTCGTGGCAGAGCCCACTGGCCCAGACGGCCGAAGAAGAGGGGGACGCGGCACGCGGCGAGACGATCTACGAGACGGAGCACTGGACCGACACCAGCCCCTACGCTCTGACGTGCATCAGCTGCCACAGCGCCGAGAGCGGCGATGTCTGGGCCGATGACTCCGACGTGTTTACCCGCCCGGCCCACACCACCTGGAACGCGGCCTACCGCGAGACCTGGAAGGTCAGCCACGGCTGGGACAACGAGGAGTCCACTGTCAACGGCGCCTACGGGGGGCAGATCTGCGTGCGCGCCTACTTCCCAGCGGGCTCCGAGATGACCGGGCAACAGGCCGCCGACCTGGAGGCCTACATGCGTGAGAACCGCGACGCCGACGACAGCGCGGAGACCGCCTCGGAGCTGGACTACAGCTTCACCTCCTGGGACACCCAGGACGCGTTCTTCGCGGAGATCTCCGATGGTTCAGGCGGCTTCAAGACCGGCGCCGATCTGGGCGATGTGACCGCGGGCGAGGCCCTGACCTTCCAGTACTGCGGCTCCTGTCACAGCACCGACGGCAGCACGGTCACCCTGTACTCCCTGAGCAGCATCGACACTGGCACCCTTGTGCAGCGCATCCGAAAGGTCGATGTAGACGACGTCGACGACCCCAACGACCGCATGCCACGCATCCCGGAAGACCGCTTGAGCGACGACGATCTGGCCGACATCTTGGCCTTCCTCACCCAGAGCCCCGAAGAGTAGTCATGAAGACCCTCACCGTTGACGTTGCGATCCTGGGTGCCGGGACCGCCGGCCTGAATGCACGACGCGCCGCCGAGAAGGCAGGCAAGAGCGCCGTGATGATCGATCCGGGCCCCTATGGCACCACCTGCGCCCGGGTGGGCTGCATGCCCTCCAAGCTGCTCATCGCCGCCGCTGAGCGCGCCCACTCCGCACACGCGGCCGCCCCCTTCGGCGTGAACATCCCCGAGGTGCAGATCGACGGCAAGGCTGTCATGGCCCGGGTCCGCTCCGAGCGCGACCGCTTCGTGGGCTTTGTGCTGGAGTCCATCGAGGACCACCTGGCCGCCGGTCGCCTGATCAAGGGCCGCGGGCGCTTCCTCTCCGACTCCCAGATTCAGGTCGACGAGCACACTCTGGTCAACTTCAAGACCGCCGTCATCGCCACGGGCTCCAGCCCCTTCGTGCCGCCCCCCTACCGGGACCTGGGCGAGAGCATGATCGACAACGAGGGCCTCTTCGACATGGAAGACCTGCCCGGGTCTGTCCTGGTCGTAGGCACCGGCGTCATCGGGTTGGAGCTGGGACAGAGCCTGCACCGCTTGGGAGTGAGGACCTCCATCGTCGGCATCCGCGGCGTCGTGGGACCCATCAGTGATCCTGTCGTACGCGAGGTCGCCGAGCGGGTGTTCTCCGAGGAGATGGACTTCCGCTCCGACCACAAGTTTGAGTCGGTCACCCGCTTAGAGGATGGCCGCGTTGAGCTCAAGGCCGACGGCCGCACGGATGTCTACGACTTGGTGCTGATGGCCGCTGGCCGCCGCCCCAACGTCATGGGCTTGGGCCTGGAGAACGTGGGCCTGGACCCACGCAAGCTTCCCAAGGTGGACCCCCGAATCACCCAGCTCGGCGACGGCAACATCTTCATCGCCGGCGACGTGAGCAACTTCCGTCCCCTCCTCCACGAGGCGGCAGACGAGGGCCGAATCGCCGGCATGAACGCGGCGACCTACCCTTCCTTTGAAGCGGTTCCCCGCCGCACGCCTCTGGGGGTGGTCTTCTCCGACCCGCAGATCGCCACGGTGGGTCTGTCTTGGTCCGCCATCCAGAGCCGCGGACACTGCACCGGTGAGGTGGACTACAGCCGCCAAGGCCGCGCCCGCGTCATGGGCACCAACAAGGGTTGGGTGCGCATCTACGGCGACTGTCAGGACGGCCAGCTCCTGGGCGCCGAGATGTTTGGACCAGCGACCGAGCACACCGCGCACCTGCTGGCCTGGGCCATCGCCCAGCGCTTGACCGTCTACCAAGTCCTTGAGATGCCCTTCTATCACCCCGTCGTGGAAGAAGGCATCCGAACTGCCCTTCAAGACCTCCGGAAGAACCTGCACTTCCGTGAAAAGTCGGCACCCTGCAAAGAGCTGAAAGCCTCGATGTAGGGAGCAGCGGGCTGCGCCTGGGGGTTAAGTCCTCCAGGTGAGTACCCAAAGCCCCAAACGCAGCCTCCTCCTTCTACTCTCCCTGCTTGGCATGGGCGCAGCCAGTGCTGCGGGTGCTGCGGGTGCTGCGGGTGCTGCGGCTTGGCAGCCGATGGAGGGCGCGCCCTCTCGTATGGCCACATGGTCCATGTTGGCCCTGGACGCTCTGGATGGAGGCGGTGGCACCGAGCTCTACAGCGTGACCCACGCCGGGACCGCGCAGGGCTGGAGCTGGCAAGCGGGTGCCTTCCAAGCCTCCGAGACCACCCCTTGGGGCCAGATCAAAGGAGACCGCCACGCCGTGGTCCCCTGCGATGTGGACCGCGACGGAGACTTGGACCTGGTCCAGGCTTGGGGCGGCGCCAAGGGCGCTGGCGGTGCAGGCGCGCGAATCCTGGTGCGTCAGGAGCAAGGCTGGGAGCGCATCTTCATCCCAGGCACCAGCGAGCTGCGCATGCGCGGTGTGCAGTGCGTCGACCTAAACAACGACGGGCAGGTTGAGATCTGGCTGCCCAGCTTCGGCACCGCCGGCGTGGACCAGCTGGTGGAAGTACAGGTGCGAGACGGCGTCTTCGCCTTCAAGGACCTGGCGCCAGAGCGTGGCCTGGACCGAGCAGAGAGCACCTTTGGCGGGCTCTTTGGTGACGTAAACGGCGACGGTCGGCAAGACCTGCTGCGCATGCAGGGCAACCAGATCGAGCTGCTGCTCCTAGGCCCCGACGGACGCTTCACTCCAGCGCCCTGGCAGAGCGATGCAAAGCGCGTTCGGGACGTGGCCCTGGAGGACTTGGACAACGACGGCGACCTGGACATCGTGCTGGGACGGGCCGGCTACTTTGGGGACGCAGCAGGAGACCGGGGGGCCAAACTTCAGCTCAAGGCTGGCGATGTGGACAACCTGGTCTGGAGCTTGCCCGAAGGCTGTGACAAGGCGCGCATCGAGGCCAACGGCACCTTCCAAGGCAAGGCGGCCAAGCTGACCTCGCCCAAGGGCAGAGTCGAGAAGAAACTGGTCGTCAACATCAAGGGCCCAGCCTGGGCCCAGGAGCCCGAGGGGGAAGGCCTGCTGGTCTGGACCCTGCCAGAGGCGCGCTTGGTCCACCTCTCTGCCATGGGCGTGGAGGGAAAGACGCAGATCGGCATCGACTGCATGGGGGCCCCGGACCTGTCCCCCACCCTGGTGCACGCCAACATCGACACCCGCCCCGCCGGCGAGGTCAGTGATGTGCTCTACCTCAACGACGGCACCGGAGCCTTCACCGCCTCCCCCTTGCCTGCGGCCATCGCAGACCTGGAGACCGTAGACGTGCTGGCCCTCGACGCCGACCTGGACGGCGACTTGGACCTGTTCCTGGTCACGGAGTCCCTGCCCGGCCTCTGGGAGAACCAGCCTGACCAGCTCTTGGAGAACCTGGGCCAAGGGCAGTTCGCCTTGGCAAGCGCTTGGCCCACTGGGGCCGATGAGCTGCCGATCTATGGACGCACTGCGTTGCCGGTGGACTTGAACGGGGACCGCTACCCGGAACTGCTGGTCTCCAACGGCGAGTACATGGGTCCTCTCTCGGGCACACCAGCGCTCTGGGAGAACCCCGGCGCAAGCAACGGCTGGCTGGAGATCGTGGCCCTGGACGCCGACGGGAAGCAAAGCTTGAATGCGACGATTCAGGTGCAGACCAAGTCCCACACCCAGACCCGCTCCGCTCACCCCTTCCCCGACTACCGCGTACACAGCCAAGGACAGCGCGCGCTGTTTGGACTGGGCAGCCAATCCAAAGCCAAGGTCATCGTGACCTGGCCCGATGGCAGCCGGCGGGTGCTGCGACGGGCCGCCGCAGGTGAGATCCTGGTGGTTTCCCATCCTGACGCGCAGCGATAGACTGCTGCCATGCTTCTTCTACTCCTTGCCTGCTCCGCCGACCCCACCCCAAGCACCGCTCCCGAAGGTGCGCCTACCGTGGCCTCGGCTGCGAGCCTGGAGTCCCAGCTTAAGAACGGCGACCGGGTCTCCGAGCGTGTGGTGACCGGTGGGCAGCCAGCAGAGAGCCTCCTCCAACAAGCCCCTGGCTTGGGCTTTGACACGGTGGTCAACCTGCGCACAGTAGGCGAGATGACCTTTGACGAGGCCAACATCGTTCAGGGACTGGGCATGAACTACGTGCACATTCCCGTCAGCGGCGGCGGCGACATGACGCCCGAGAACGCCGCCAAGCTCAAGGCCGCCTTGGACGCAAGCCAGGGGCAGGCCTTGGTGCACTGCGCATCGGGTGCACGAGTCAAAGGTCTGATGGCGCTGGTGGAGACAAGCCCTTGAGCTTGAGCGCAAAGCATCAGGCGGATTTCGACGCCCTCTTGGTAAAGCCCTTGGAGCCCAATACGCGGGTCAAGAAGCGCATGAAGGCCCACATCGCTGAGCTGGAGCCCGGAGAGCGCCTGCGCATGGCCAACGGCGCCCTGGGGCTGCTCAACTGCCTGGAGCGCAAGACCTCGCCCCTCTATGTGCGCCTCACGCAGGCCTGTGCGGCCTTTGTGTTGGAGTGCACGGACGAGGCCGTGAACCTTCAGGTCATCAACTCGGTCGCCCACCAGTGCAAGCGCTTCGAGAAGATGCTGCCGCCGCCGGACGCTGCGTAGCGCGCCTAGAAGTTCTCGAGCACCTGGGCCTTCTTGGCCTCGAACTCCTCCTCGGTGAGCAAGCCCGCCTTTCGGGCCTCGTTGAGCTGGTTGAGCTTGGACTTGAGCGAGGCATCGTCCTTGTGGGCGTTCTCCTTCTCGCTGCGCTTCTGCTTGTAGGTGCGCTTGAAGAGGTCGTTGAGCTCACCTGGGCCAACGCCGCGTCCATGCACAAAGTAGTGGTTGGCGACCTCGCCGATGGCGAAGGTGAGGGCGTAGCCCATGCTCACGGAGACCACCCAGCCAAAAGGCGGGATGAACTTGGCGGCGGCCATCATCGCGTTCTGGGCCAGCAAGCTGGCGCCGAAGGTGCTCAGCATCTCCAGCACGGACTTCTGGGTGAGCTTGTGGCCATGCACCCGACCGATGGCTTGAACCATCGCGATCTGAATGGGCGAGACCAGCACCAGGTCCAGGAGGGGCACCGGCTGCACCGAGACCGCCGCAGCGGACACAGAGCCAACCTGGATCAACTCCCGAACGTGCTGCTCCCGCTCCTCTTCGCTGCGCTCAGAGAAGTCGCCTTCGATCACACGCCTAAAGGTATCCATCACGTTGGCCATGGGGTACTCCTGTGCCCAATACGATACCGCCTCTGCAAGATTTCAGCTCTGGCCGCTTAGGCCCGCGAGGACACCATGCTCACTGCACTTCCCTGGCTCGCAGGCCTTCTGGCCTGCTCCGACCCCAGCGCCGTCGACAGCGACCCCCAAGACAGCAGCCCGGCGGACACCGACAGCGCCGTGGACACGGGGCCCTTCGACACCTCAGGGCTGAACGGCGAAGAGGTGGACCCCAGGCTGGAGGCAATCTCCTTCGAGAAGGTGCTCGCCAGTGACGGCAGCGCCCGCACCCAAGCCGACCTGATGGGGCATCCCACGGTGATCTGGTTTTACCCCGCCGCTGGGACATACGGCTGAACCGTGGAGGGTTGCGGGTACCGCGACCTCCAAGATCAGTTTGATGCACTGGGCGTGACCATCGTCGGCGCGAGCTTTGACTCCCCCAGCGACAACCAAGGCTTCAAGGACGAAGAGGGCTTTGAGTATGAGCTCTGGAGCGACTTGGGCCGGGAGTTGGCCTTGCACTACGAAGCCGCCAGCAGCGAGTCGCAGAACAACGCAGACCGCCGAACGGTGGTGCTCGATGCCCAAGGACGTCAGCTCCTACGCTACGACCCTGGCTTCAACTTTGGCGCCCACCCTGCCGAGGTCCTGGAGGACTGCCAGACGCTGTTTGGAGACTGAGTCCAAGGCCGCCCTAGTCCTTCCAGGGCGGCACCCACTCGGCGGGCGTGACCAGGGCAAGCTTCTGGTCCAGCACCGAGAGCATGAAGCGTGTGCCCTCCAACCACTCCTCGCCGTCGATCTGTGAGCGCACCTGCTCGCGTCCCACACGCACCAGCTCGACCTTGAGCTCGGAGCACTGGATTCCAGCGCTGGGGCCTTGGTCAAAGAAGGCCAGAGGCGCATCCAGGGCCGTGATGCCCTTGAGGTCGCGCAGGCCCTTCTGGGCCCACTCTCGTCGACCTCGTACCGCGACGATCTCAAAGCGGCCGTCGTCGGGCTCCGCGTCCCGGTCCAGCACCCACATGCCCCCGTACACGGGGGTCGCGTTCACGATCAAGTCGGTCAAGCCCTCCAAGACGAGCTCTCGGCCATCGACGATCAGGTGGGCATCGAAGCGATGGGGCTCCACCCAGCTGGCGAGCAGCTCTTGCAAGGTGGCGCCGGCGTAGACCGCTTGGTCTCGGTAGATCTCACGCAGCAGGGGCACCCCTGAGACCACCGCTTTGTCCGTGTTCCTGCGCTTGAGGATGTCCGGCTGCATGCCCCAGCCGATGGAGTGAAAGACCATCTCCATGCCATCCACCTGGCCGTCCAAGCCCAGGCGTCCCACCCGTCCGACGTCCAGCTGCGTGAGATGGCCGGCCTCTATGACGTCGAGGTTCCACTCCAGCTTGGAGGGGCTGGAGGAGATGCCAAAGCTTTTGCCTTGGTCGTTGGCCGTGCCGCTGGGAAGCAAGCCCAGTGGGGGCGGGTCCCCCGCCAACATCAGCGCCTTGGCGACCTCGGCAAAGGTCCCATCCCCGCCCAGATAGACCACGCGGTCCACCGGATCACCACGCAGGCGCTCCACCAAGATGGGCACGGTGCGGCCATCCGGGAGCGTCTCTTGAACCTGGGCATGCCAACCCCTGGCCTGCATCGCCGTCTGGGCGTGGGCGATGCGCTCGGCGGCCTTTCCGGAGTGAGCGGCTGGATTTCCCACCAACAGCACCCGCATTGCAAATCTCCTTCGTTGCCATTCTGTAACAGTCGGCCACGATTTGGGTGCGCATCATGGTGAGCCAACCCCTTCAACGGAGAATCACGATGTGGAAACCACAAGTCCTTGATGGCTGCCCGTCCTTCTCCGGCTGGATCTACCTGATTTAGCGGAGCGACGCCCTTGGAGCCCACGCGGTCTCCTCGCTGATTTTGTCCTTCTTGATGTTTGGAGGTGTGCCATGTCGGCGCACCAAGGCAGCTCGCTGCCAGTGAATCGTCCCGTCGCCCCCAGCGACGTCCTGGGTCTTGCATGGCCCATCATGATCTCGATGCTCTCGAGAACGGCCATGACCACGGCCGACTCCCTCTTCGTGGGCCAGCTCGGCACCGCACCAATGGCCGCTGTGGGCCTGGCCGGAGTGTTGTGCTGGATGGGCTTGAGCACCGGCATGGGCCTGCTCAGCAGTGTCCAAGTCACCAGCGCCCAGCGCACCGGAAGCGGCCGCCATGAGGTGGTTCGCCGTCTGCTCTGGCAGGGGGTCTGGCTGGCTTTGGCTCTGGGTGTACTCAGCGCCTTGACCGCGCCCCTGGGCGCCTTGGTCTTTCCCTTGATGGGTGCCTCCGAGGAGGCGGCCCCAATGGCCAGCTCCTACTTCGCCCTGCGCATGCTGGGTGCCCCCCTGACCTTTGTGAACGTGGCCTTGATGGGCTGGTTCCAGGGTCGCGGAGACACCCGAACGCCCATGGTGGCGACGGTCGCAGCCAACATCCTGAACATCGCCATCGACCCGCTCTTCATCTTCGGGTGGGGACCAGTGCCAGCCATGGGCATGCCTGGGGCGGCCATTGCAACGGTGCTCTCGGTTGGCGCCAGCATGTTGTTCCTGATCTGGCGGGCACGGCCCCTGGCGGGCCCCATGGTCAAGCCCAACGCCCCCCTGCTCCGGGAGCTGTGGCGCATCGGTTTGCCCGTGGGTGTGCAGTGGACCTTGGACGTGGCCAGCTTCGTCGCCTTCGTGACCTTGCTGGCCCGGGTCGGAGAGGCCCACCTGGCCGCCCATGTCATCGCCATCCGCATCGTCTCGATCAGCTTCCTGCCCGGTCATGCCGTAGGCGAGGCCAGCGGTGTGTTCGTAGGCCAGGCCATTGGTGCCAGACAGCCCGAGCAAGCCCGTCATGCATGGCGGGCGGGCACCCGGGTCGCGACCGTGGTGATGGTCGCAGCGTCCGCTGTCTTTGTGTTCTTTCCCATCCCTTTGATCTCCGTCTTTGGAGCCGATGAGCAGGTCCTGCACATCGGGACCAGCCTGTTGATGGTGGCCGCTGGTTTTCAGGTCTTCGACGCCATCGCGATGGTTGCCTTGGGCAGCCTGCGAGGCGCCGGAGACACCCGCTGGCCAATGGTGGTTTGCGTGGCCACAGCGTGGCTGATCAAGCTGCCGATTGGCGTGCTCTTGGCCATTCCCATGGACTTTGGCGCGGCGGGTGCCTGGATGGGACTGACTGTGGAGATCATCGTGTTGGCGGGTCTCGCTGTATGGCGGGTCCGTGGAAGCAAGTGGCTCACGGTCGCCGCGACGCAAAAGGCGAAGCAGAAGGCCAGAGCCAAGGCTGCGTGAGTGGCCCACAGAGTGACAAAAAGCGGCGGTTCCTCCTCGGTTCGAGTGAGGGGCCGCCCACTCTAAGGGTATGCTCTCTGCGTATGGGGAAAGAGCTTCGGAATTGACGCCCGAAGGCAACGCCAACCGTGCACTAGCCCTGGGCCGCTGGCCTCTGGCTGGCAACTCCAGCCAAGGGCCGCTCGTACATGCGCACCTTCATTCCACTCTGCTGCCTTCTGCTAGCCCTCACAGCGTGCAAGAAAGACGGCGCGGAAGATCTGGACGCCGACGGCTACTCCGCAGAGGAGGACTGCGACGACGAGAACCCGGACATCTTTCCAGGCGCCGAGGAGATCTGCGATGGGGTCGACAACGACTGCAACGACGAGGTCGACGAGGGTGTGCTGCTCACCTTCTACGAGGACGCGGACGGGGATGGCTACGGGGCAGCTGATCAACCGGTAGAAGCATGCGAGGCCTCAGACTCCACCGCAGACTCCGACCAAGACTGTGACGACGACAGCGCCGATGTCTACCCCGGTGCCCCCGAAGACGACTGTGCTGATCCCACTGACTACAACTGCGATGGCAGCGTGCAATATGGGGACGCCGACTCTGACGGCTGGGCCGCCTGCGAGGACTGCAACGACGCAGACGCAGCGATCAACCCAGGCAGCGAGGAGCTATGCGACGGACTGGACAACGACTGCAATCTCAAAACAGACGGCGCCGACGCCAGAGACGCTGAGCCCTACTACTTGGACTCTGATGGAGACGGCTTTGGCGACCCAGCGATCAAAGTCTACGACTGCGAGATGCCCGATGGCTACAGCTTCTTGGACAGTGACTGCGACGACATCAACGCACAGGTTTACCCCGGCGCAGAGGAGATCTGTGACGGCCTGGACAGCGACTGCGATAGCGCGACTGGCGAGCTTCTCTACCCGAGCGATGTCTCTGATCTGCAGTTGGCCGTCGACTCCGGCGAGCCAGAGATCTGCATCGAGGCAGGCACACACAGCGTCAACTTAGACCTAGCCGGCGTAGACACCCTCAAGCTCTCCGGCGCTGGCGGCTCAGACGCCGTCTTTCTCGATGGTGGCGGTTCCCGGGTCATCGACATGGGTCTCCACGCGAGCAACATCACGCTAGAAGGATTGACGCTTCAAAACGCCAACGAGTCCGGGAAGGACGGCTTGGGCGTGTTCGGTGCCGAGTGCAGCAACATCCGCTTGCAGGACATCGTCATAAAGGACATCGTTGGCGACAGCAACGAGCGGGCGGGGCTGGCCATCGGCTTCGTTCTTTGCACTGATGTGACCCTTCAGGACTCCGCTGTGCACAGCGTGACCGCGACCTACAACAGTACAGGTGTATCAGGCACCTACGGCTTGGTAGGGTTCAGATTCTCCGACAACGTGGTGGTGGACGGCTTGGAGATCTATGACAGCAGCGTCGAGGGCTTCGCGGAGATCTTTGGGGGCGCGCTGAGTTTCGACGCCCACTACACAGGCCTGCCAACCGCCGTCTCCGTCAACAACGTTAGCGTGCATGATTATATAGAGACAAGCACCCGAATTGGCTACGGTACGATCATGGCCTTCGGGACAAGCAGCGTCGACATGAGCAACGTCTCCGTCTACAACGTGACGCGAGAGAGCGGGAGCGGTACGGGCTTGGTGTACGTGTTCCACTCTACGGGCGATGTGGACCTACACAACCTTCAATTCCTTGGAAACACCTCAACTTTCACCGACCACCAAGTCGCCCCGCAGCTCGTGGAGGCCGCTACCTCGGGCGACGTGCACATCTCCAACATCGTCTCTGCCGGCAACCTCAGCACGTCGATGGGTACCACTGTGTCGGGGTCAATCCTCCTCTACAACTACAGAGGGGTTTCCTACGATGTGAGCAATGTCACCATCTACGGAGACACCTCCAACAACGCCTCCGAGGAAGGCGGAGGCATGCTCGCATGCAGCGGTGAAATGAGAATCCGCAACAGTACAATCAGCGGAAACTCCTCGGACGCCGGTTTAACGCTTGCAGGCTTGGGAGAGCCCAGCAGCCTAGACGCGTGCGTGCTCGAGGCCTCCTACAACAACATCTACGACAACGGCGTGAACTTCGATACCGTCTCAGACTTCACCGGAAACGATGGAAACATCGGCGTGGACCCCGTCTTTGCAGACGTCAGCGCCCCGAATCCGACCTACTGGGACCTAAGACTGGCGCAGACCTCGGACTTGATCGACGCCGGCGACCCTGGGGTCTTGGACGCGGACGGCAGCACCAGTGACATTGGCGCCTATGGCGGCCCTCTGGGTGAGAGCTGGGAGTAGAAGGAACACAGGCGCAGTGCGGGGGTTAGAGATCTTCAATGATCACTGCACTGCTCCTGTCCTGTCTGCCCAGCGTCCAATCCGTACATGCGGAGGACCCTCCCCAGCCCGAGGTCATCTTCACCCGCCCAGCGCAGGACAAGGTCGTGCCCGCCGGTCCGGTGGCTGTGGTGGTGGAGTTCGACGTGGGCATGGACGCACGCAGCTTTGACTGGGATCAGGGGAACATACCGGAGCCCACCAAAGAGCCCCACTGGATGAACGACACCATCTGGTCCTTCAGCGCCGTCTTGGAGCCCAACACCACCTACAGCTTCACCTTGAATCCAGGCCAGGATCAGGGCTTTGTCAGCCTGAATGGGTCGCCGCTGGAGACCACCGTGGTGCGCTTCTCCACCAACGAGTTGACCACGGAGAACCAGCCCATCGCCCGGCACCAAGTGGCCGCCGACCGCATGATTCAGGCCCTACAAGAAGACTACGCCTACCGCGCCCAACGCGAGGTGGACTGGACGAGCTGGGAGAAGGAGACCCAAGCCAAGCTCTACCCAGCGCGAAACTCCAATGACTTTGCCAAGGTGGCCATCGAGCAGCTGGCCCTTCTGGGCGACCTGAGCATCCAGCTGCAACTCAAAGAGGATCTGAGCCCCACCTACCGTCCAACGGTCACGCCGAACTACGACCGCCGACGCACCCTGGGCCTCATCACCGACATCCGCTCTCTGAGCGCCAGCGTGATGCAAGCCCAAGCCAGTCCCACTGTTGGCTACCTGACCATCGACTACTGGAACAGCACCGAAGAGGTGGACTCCGCCGAGCTCTACACCCAGGCCCTCAAAGAGCTCGAGGCTGGCCAAGGTCTCATCATCGATGTGCGTGCCAACCGCGGCGGCGACCTGGATTTGGCGCTGGCGATGGCGGGCCACTTCCTCAACGACCAGGCCATCTACGGCCAGACCGCCACCTTCGAGAAGGGTCAGGTCGGGAATCCAGAGTACTTGGCCGCTGACCCAGAGCGTCCCCGCTACAACAAGCCGGTAGCCGTACTCCAGGGCCCAACCAACATGGGCGTAAACGAGGCCTTCTTGCTCGTGATGCAGCAGGGAGAGCGCGTGCGCACTTTCGGTGGCCCGACCTACGGAGCGGCCGGCGAGACCACCATCGTGGACTTGGGCAACGACACCCGCCTGCACATGCCCACCATGCTCACCATGGACAGCCAAGGAAAGATCTACGAGGGCACCGGACTGGCCCCCGACCAAGTGGTCCCCTGGGCTGAAGAAGGCGACCCCGTGCTCGCCGCCGCCTTGGCCTGGCTCGAGACCCAGTAGAGGCCGCCCTCCGGGCGCTTGCTCCAGAAAAACAGCACCCATTCTGAGATGCTGCCTTGACCTTCCAGCGACTGGAAGCTCTATGTAGGGAGTAGCCGAGCATCGGCTGCTGGAGCGATCATGAGCCAAGGGATCAACCTGCCCATCAAGGGCATGACCTGTGCCGCATGCGCGACCCGCCTCGAGCGTGTGTTCACACGCCTGGAAGGGGTCTCGCAGGTCAGCGTCAACCTGATCACGGAAGAGGCACACCTGGAGTACGCCCCGGAGCTGCTTCAGCCTGCTGCGCTGGTGGAAGCGGTGTCCGACGCCGGCTTCGAAGTACCTGCTCAAAGCTTGCGTCTCGCGGTTGGCGGGATGACCTGCGCGACCTGCTCCGGACGCATCGAGAAGGTGCTCAAGGCTCAGCCGGGCGTGCTCTCTGCCCAAGTGAACCTGGCCACTGAGGTGGCCACCGTGGCCTACACCCCAGGCCTCACCAACGCCGAGGCCCTGCAGACGGCTGTCGAGGCGGCTGGATACACCGCCCAGCTCACCGCCTCCAACGCAGAGCAACGCCTGGCCCGCAGAGAGGAGCAAGCCGCCCAGGACCGCAAGGAGCTCATCGTCTTGGTCGGCGCCGCCTTGCTCAGCGCGCCTCTTGTGCTCCCCATGGTGCTCATGCCCTTCGGCGTTCACTGGATGCCGCCCGGTTGGGCCCAGCTGGCCCTGGCGCTCCCCGTTCAGCTCATCGCCGGTGCGCGCTTCTACAAGGGCGCCTACGCCTCCCTTCGCGGCGGCCTAGCCAACATGGACGTGCTGGTCGCATTGGGCACCTCCTCTGCCTTTGCCCTCTCCCTCTTCAACTTGAGCAACGGCGGCCCCCTCTACTTTGAGAGCGCAGCCGTTGTCATCACGCTCATCTTGGCTGGCAAGTGGATGGAGCGGCGGGCCAAGCGCAGCACCACACAGGCCATCGAAGCGCTCACGGCCTTGCGGCCAGAGCTGGCCCGCGTAGAGCGCGATGGGGCAGTGGTCGAGGTACCGGCAGAGGCCGTAGGAAGCGGAGAGGTCGTCTTGGTGCGCCCCGGAGAGCGGGTGCCCGTCGATGGCCGCATCCTGAGCGGCACATCGACCTTGGACGAGAGCCTGCTGACCGGCGAGAGCCTGCCCGTGACCCGCGCAGAGGGCGAGGCGGTGACCGGTGGCTCCATCAACGGAGACGGACTGCTTCGCGTAGAGACCACACGGGTGGGCTCGGAGAGCACCCTGGCGCAGATCATCAGCATGGTCGAAGGCGCCCAGGCCAAGAAGGCCCCCATCCAGAAGACGGTGGACAAGATCTCCGCCATCTTCGTGCCCACTGTGGTGGCCATCGCGCTGATCACCTTGGTGGCATGGATCGTCTTGGGTCACCCTGTACAAGACGCCATGCTGGCCTCGGTGGCGGTGCTGGTCATTGCTTGTCCCTGCGCCTTGGGGCTGGCGACCCCGACCGCATTGATGGTCGGAACGGGTGCTGCAGCCAAAGCAGGAATCCTGATTCAGGACGCCGAGGCCATCGAGCACGCGCACAGTGTGGACACAGTGGTCTTCGACAAGACGGGCACCCTCACACTGGGCCTTCCCAAGCTGCACAGCTTGCATGCGGTCCATGGGGAAGAGCAGGCCCTGCTGCTGAGCGCCGCATCGGCCCAACAAGGCTCCGAGCATCCACTTGCCCGGGCCATCCTGGAGGCGGCTGAGGAGCAGGGCTTGACCCTAGAGCCTGTGGAGACCTTCCAAGCACATGTAGGCCGAGGCATCCAAGCCAGCCTGAGCGCGGGCGAGGTCAGGGTAGGAAGCCCTCCTTGGTTTGAAGAGCTGGGCCACGATCTGAGCGCGCACCTCCCCCAGATCACCACCCTGCAGGAGCAAGGTACGGTGATGTTGGTGGCCCAAGGCGAGACTCTGCTGGGCTGGCTCGCCGTCAGCGACCCGGTGCGGGAGAGCGCCAAGAAGGCGGTAGAGCGGCTCAGAAATGCAGGAGTGAGCACGGTGATGCTCACGGGAGACAACCCGCGCACAGCGGCCTCTGTGGCAGCAGCGCTGGGCATCGATCGCTTCCACGCCGAGGTCATGCCAGCCGACAAGGCCGCCGAGATCGAGCGCCTACAGGCCGCTGGCCACAAGGTCGCCATGGTCGGTGACGGCGTAAACGACGCCCCTGCCCTGGCCGCAGCAGACGTGGGCTTTGCCATGTCCACAGGCACCGACGTGGCGATGCACACCGCAGGAATCACCTTGATGCGCTCCGAGCCGCTCCTGGTCTCCGACGCCATCGACATCTCCAGGGCGACCTCGCGCAAGATTCGCCAGAACCTGTTCTGGGCCTTTGCCTACAACGCAGTGGGCCTGCCGCTGGCCGCCCTTGGACTGCTCAACCCCATGCTCGCCGGAGCGGCCATGGCCCTCTCCTCGGTCAGCGTGGTCAGCAACGCGCTGCTCCTGCGCAGATGGCGGCCCAGCGTATGAAGCGCCCGCAGAACCCACCTTTGAAGGTCCAAAGCATGAACATTGGCACCCTCGCCAAGCGCTCCGGCGTTCCGGCCAAGACCATTCGCTACTACGAGTCGGTGGACCTGATCGAGAGCCCGGCCCGCAGCGAGAACGGCTACCGCGTCTACGACGAGGAGGCCGTGCGCACTCTGAGCTTCATTCGCAAGTCCAGAGAGCTCGGATTCCCCCTGGAAGAGGTGCGCTCCCTGCTGGGTCTCTGGCAGAACAAGCAGCGCAGCAGCGGCGAGGTCCGGGCCCTTGCCCAGTCCCGTATCCAGGACATCGACTCACGCATCAACGAGCTCCAGCGCCTCCGCGACGAGCTCGGACACCTGGTGCACGCCTGCCACGGCGACCACCGACCGGAGTGCCCCATCCTGGAGGCGCTCGAACCCCACACTGAGAGGACGAGTAAATGAGCAACACCACCAGCTACCGCGTGACGGGCATGACCTGCGGCGGATGCAGCTCTGCGATGACAAAGGCCCTGGCCAAAGCAGCGCCTGGGCTCAAGGCAGAGGTCTCCCACGAGGAGAACCAGGTCGTGGTGCATGGAGCGCACGACCCGGCGGCCATCAAGAAGGCCAGTGAGAACGCGGGCTTTGAGTTTGGCGGAGCGCTCTGAGCCAGAACCCCAAGGCTTCAGTCGTCCGGCAAGAGCGTGGCCGTGAAGGCCAACAAGTCCGACTCGACCTGTGCCGCGTCCGGGGTGCCAAACAGGCGCGTGCCGTGGTCCCCGTTCTCGTAGCTGTGCCAGCGCCAGGTCCCGGGATCCAGATCCTGGTTGCCCTCTGACCATCCCGCCTCGTTTGGCGGGTACAAAAAGGCCATCGGGACCTGGGGCACGCTCTCCATCTGGTTCTGGCTCTCGGTGTAGGCGCCACCGGACATGTAGGCCAAGCCCAGGGGCACAGGCAGGCCTTCTCCCTCGGCCCACACGGCGTAGTCCACCATGGAGGTGGTGCCGTTGGAGGCCCCAATGATGGCGACTTGGGCGTAGCCGTCATCGACCAGCTTCTTCACGCAGGCCTCGACGTCGTACTTGCCTGCTTCCCCTTGGTAGGCATCGACCGCGTCACCGCCCGAGCCACCGGCCCCGCGGCGGTCAACAGCCATCACCGACCAGCCTTGCGCGCCCAAGGCCTCCTGGAAGCTGTCCGGCCAGTCTGCACGGGTGTTGCCGGGGGGAATCATGTGCAGGAGCACGATGGCGGGCCCTTGGGTCGCGCTGGGCAGGTAGTCCGCCTCCAAGGTCACCCCATCCCGGGTCTCGACGGTGACCACGCCGCCAGTGGGCGCCATCCATTCAGGCTCCTCCCCAGGCGAGTCCACCCCCTCGTCTGTGTTGGAGGAGGTGTCGGTGCAGGCCAGGGCGAGGGTCAGGGCGAGAATCATGGGGTCTCCGGGACGGGGCGGTCTGCAGGTGCAGGTGCAGGTGCACCTATGTGGGTACCAGAGAAGCCGGAGCGAAGGCGGGGTTGTATCAAAACGCTGCAATGGGCCTGGGCTTGCTCCTACTTCGCCGCAGGGAGCGGCTGCTCACACCACGCCACTGAGCTCACAACGAGAGGGGCTTCTGCAAGCGCAGCATCTGCTCCGTGCTGTGAACGACCACAAAGCCCCGCGCCTCAAAGAGCTGAATCAACTTGCCGTTGTCCTTGGCCGTGTCCGTCGCAAGATGGCGGACTCCCTGCGCTCTGAGCCAGACCTCGCCAGCGGAAATCAAGGCCTGAGCCACCCCTGAGCGCCGAGACTCCGGGCGCACGTAGCTCGTCGCGTACAGGCCAAGCTCCCCTTCCACCCGAAGCATGCAGTGGCCCAGCAGCTCCCCTTCGTCCTCGGCCAACAAGACGCGTCCGCTCTCGATGTGAAAGAGCACCCGGTCCCGCAGCCAATCCAGGCTGTATAGGCTCTGGCCCCGCTCCTCTCCGAGCACCTCAACCAGAGTGCTTCTCATGCGCGAGGCCACTTGGAGGATGATCTCAGGCTCGCCGGGGGTCAGGTGGCGTAGGTGCATGCGCTGCTCCAAATGACAGGGTCGCACCCGCAGGGTACACCGCCAACAACCCCACGGATGAGGACCTCCTCTTGCTGATTTCTCTGCTGATTTCCTGCATCACCGTTCCCACGCCCAGCGGCGAGTTTCGGGTCAACAGCCAAGCTCCTGGCCCCATGCGCGTGGTGGTCTTTCCCACCACCTGTGAGCCCGCGGACACCTGCAGTCAGCTCCGCTTGGGACGCTTGGACGGCACCCTGGCCCAGGAGCTGGAGTTCGACGGCTACACCCTGATCGACGGGGTCTCCCTGGTGGCCGAAGCCCGCACCCGGGAAGACGGAGATGCCAGCCTGAAGCTGCTCGGCGAAGAGCTGCTGCGTGTGCAAGCCACCGGCCAAGAGGGCAGCTTGTTCGTGGACCTTCCCCCAGATGCCCGGCGCGCTCTGCTCAAGGAAGCCCGCGCGGACGGCGTGCTGCGAACCACTGTGCGAATGGGCGCGATGGAGACCAACAGCGGGGTCGCGCAGTACCGACTGCTCACGGCCCAAGCCAAGCTGGGCGTGGGCGAGGACGAGACCAACGCCTGGGTCGCGCGGTGCAGCCGCATGGGCTCGCGCATCGACAACGTGAACCGCCACGACGTGAAGAACTTCAATGTGACCCTGGATTGGCTGGGGACCTGTCTGGTGGAGCAGATCCGGAGCAGCTAAGGAGCCGGGGCAGGTTCTGAAGATTCTTGGGAACCGACCTGGCCCTCAAGCCGTGTACTCCTCTGTGCCCGACGTCTGCCCCGAGTGACCGTGTCCGCCAGCCCCGCCCTTCTGCTCGCCCAAAGTGGCAACCAAGCTGCCCGCGCCCAGCTGCTCCAAGAGCACGGGCCGGCGCTCTGGGGCCTGTGTCGCCGCTTGAGCCCAGAGCCTGAGGATGCCTACCAGGCCATCTGGGCCCACGCCTTTGAGCAGCTGAAGAAGTTCGACCCGAAGGGCACGGCCTCGCTGCGGACCTGGCTGCTCACCCTGGCCCACCGCAAGCTGATCGACGCGCACCGGGCCCGAAAGGTGCGTGGCACGGTGCTTCCCTTCGATCCCCAGACCCCAGACCCGAGCCCCGACAGCGGCGAGAAGCTGGACCAAGTCAGGCGCATCGCGCTCTTGGAGTCCGCCATCGCCAAGCTGCCTCCGGACCAAGCGCGAATCGTGCTCCTGCACCATCTCCACGGCCACCCCCTCAGCGCCATCTCCGAGGCGGAGGGTCTGCCCGTTGGCACCCTCAAGTCGCGACTTCACCGGGCCAGGGCCCGCCTACTGGACCTGTCTCTTATACACATCTCCGAGCCCACGAGACGCTACGCTATCTC